>Ga0163150_10006840_pt1 | contig 13738 bp, 13 predicted proteins | sample OliLakLV19P2IB_FD_148628 | JGI IMG/M metagenome (GOLD analysis project Ga0163150, IMG submission 148628) | Freshwater microbial mat bacterial communities from Lake Vanda, McMurdo Dry Valleys, Antarctica - Oligotrophic Lake LV.19.P2.IB | ecosystem: Environmental > Aquatic > Freshwater > Lake >...
CTGGTGTATGGGCTGGCGTTCGTGTTTTGCCTGTTGAGCGTGGTGGCGATTTTGCCATTGAAAATGTCGAGTCTGAGCGATACGTAACGCAGAACGGCGGCTCGTTCATGCCGCTGCTGGCGAAGCTGACATTGATAAGCGCCGCAGCGTGACACTTATCTGAATGATACCTTTGCGTCTGTGGGATATACAGCTTGAAAGGTGAGCAACCATGAGCCAAGACGATTATATCGACTTTATGGAAGTCCTCGATAAAAGGGAAAGGTACTACGATTACTTTGATACCGTACACAAAAGTTCAAACGGCGAAGTATCAATCGTCCGCCATCATTGTGACTATCTGCCCGGAAACCCTCCTTATCGCTTGAGCATTGGCATCGACGAAGACATACCGCTATCGGCGTTTACACCTGATTCCAGAAATCATGCGGAGCGAATCGCCGCTAAGTTGGAAGGCGGAGATAAATTACATGTTCACGGCAAAACCTTTGAATATTATGGGGAAGCCCCCGGTAAAGGAAAAGCAGCCCTTATCAACCCACCGGAATATGTAGCGCGCTATGATCGTGATTTGATTTGGATGCAGGCTGACGGGCAGGTGGTTATCGTGCGAAAAGGCAGGTTGCTACTGCCTTTACCCCGCGGCGAAGTCCTGATCCGTGTGCTGCCAGAGGAGATCATTCTTCTGGAAAAGCTGACCGATAGATCGCGTAGGCGCGTCGAGAAATTCGCTGCTGCCCTCGAAGGTAATGACGAAAAAATATGGGGAAAAAGCTTGTGTTACTTCAAATGGAGTGATGCACAATCACGAAAAAAGAATGTGGCAAATTATCTCGTGGAATTAAGGGATGAGACGTGATCGGTGCGCTGGACATCGGCTGGCGGCGCTGGCTGACGCATAGCGTACTCGCGGCGCTGACGGCTGTGGGCTGTTATCTGGCGCACTTGTATGCACCGAGAGCCTATTTGCCCTACACGCTGACGATTGGCTGCGGCTATCTTTCGCTGGTGTTTATCGTCATCTCGCTGGCCATCGGGCCGCTGAAACTGCTGGCGCAGCGCGGGCGCCTTCAGCCGCGCAATCCGGTCAACATCAACTTGCGCCGCGATGTGGGCATATGGGCAGCGATTACGGGCGTGGTGCATGTGATCTTCGGCTTGCAGCTTCGGGCGAACGGTGAAATTCTGCTGTACTTTTTCGAGCCTGCGCCGAACGGTGGCTACGGCCCACTGCTGACCAGCCGCTTCGGCATCAGCAATCATATCGGCTTGATAGCAACGGTAGTGCTGATTGTGCTGCTGGTGCTGTCGAACGATGTGTCGCTGCGAAAGCTCAAGGGCAAGCGCTGGAAGTGGGTGCAGCGCTGGAATTATGGACTAGCAGCGCTGGCATTCATCCATACGTTTTTGTATCAGGACATCAGCCAGCGCGAACGCCCTTTCGTGCTGGCGACTCTGCTGCTGGCGATGGTGACGCTGGCCGTGCAGGCTGTGGGGTTCGAGTTTTATCGCTCTCGCCTACGGCTGGCCAGTCGTAGGCGAGAGCGCCAACCGGGGATTTCAATCTCCGGCTAGGAGGAAGACTTATACGGTTGCAAACAGTGAAGTTTCAAAAACGGGCGACTGGCCAGTCGCCCCTACCAGCTATCATTTTTGCGACAAACCTACAGCATATCTTTCAAGCGCGAGCGGTCAACGTTGCCGCCCGTCAAAATGCTGACGACCTTCGCGCCTTCGGGAAAGTCGAACTTGCGATACAGCAGCGCGGCAAACCCCGCAGCCGCTCCGGTTTCGGGCATGACCTTGCAGCGCTCCATAATGAGCCACAACGCCTCAATGATTTCCTCGTCGGAAACCAGCACGATCTCGTCCACGTAACGCTTGGCATGAGCCATGGTCAGCGCGCCGCCGAAAGGTGCGGCCAGCCCGTCCGCGATGGTTTTGTTGGATTCGATGTTGACGACATGTCCTGCTTTGATGCTCTGCGTCAGCGCGTTTGAGCCTTCCGGCTCGACGCCGATGATTTTAACCTGTGGACGTAGGGACTTTATCGCCACTGCCACGCCGGAAAGGATACCGCCGCCGCCAGCAGGCACGATCACGTAATCGGGCGTGGGCACATCGTCGAGGATTTCCAGCCCGACTGTTCCCGCTCCGGCGATGATATGTGGGTCGTCAAACGGGTGAACTAGCGTGAGACCACCCGCCGCTTGTAGTTCGAGCATTTTTGGGAAGATGTCGGCCATGCCGCCATATAAGACGACCTTGCCGCCATAATACTCAGTGGCTTCAACTTTGCTGCGAACCGCGAATTCAGGCATGACAATCGTGGCCTGAACGCCGTACTGCGAGGCGGCGTAGGCTAAACCTGCGGCGTGATTGCCCGCAGAGATGGCGATAACGCCGCGCTTCTTTTCGTCGTCGGTCAGGTGATGCATCTTATTCAGCGCGCCGCGAACTTTGAAAGAACCTGTTTTCTGAAAGAGTTCCGCTTTGAAATGCAGTTGAACGCCGAGCCGTTCGCCAAGCGTGGCGGAGAATAAAATGGGTGTGCGCTGCACACGGCCCGCGATGACTTGCTGCGCCGTTTGGATGTCTTCGAGGGTGACGAGCTTTTCTTGCTGAGTGGTGGCCATTCGATTGTCCCTTGCCTTTGTACGGGCAGCTCACGAACCGCCCCTACGAGAACGCTGCATATTAGGAGTCTAACATATTTCGCAGATGCCGCGTGAAGGCCAAGTATTCGGCGGGGGTCGGTGAGAACCATTGACGACTGTCGAGGTCGTCGCGTTGATAGGACGCGAGTGTGCCGTCGAGCGCGTCGTTTACCGCCTGCGTCATCAGGTCGAGGCCGACGATGTACTGCTTCACGGGCAGCGTGCGAAAGGTGTCGAAGGCGGGGTCGATGGTGATGATCGCCTGACCGAGTATCGCGCCCGTATCGACACCGGGGTCGACCACATGCACCGTCGTTCCAGCGAGTTCGGGGCGGCCTTCGACCACTGCCCAGAAGCCGCCGTGTACGCCGCGATAGCGCGGCGTAATGCCCACATGGATGTTGATGAACGTGGGCGCGAGGGCTAATACGCGGCGGGCGATGATGCCTGTGCCGGAGACGACAACGGCGGCGGGCTGAATAGCTTGCAAGCGTTCGCTGACTGCCGGCCCGTTCACCGAGTCAACGTCGAGCGTGGGAAGGCGGCCATCGGGTGGGCGCAGATCGCGGCCTGCGAGAAGCTGCGCGATGAGCGGGCGCGAACGCGGGCGGATCACGAGGCGATCATAAACGAGAAAGGCCATCTGCTGCGCCACGACCCACGCTCCCAGCGTTCGCAGACGGTAGCGCAGCATTTTGCGTGTGTTGGGCGCTTCGAAAATCACCTGCGCCACGTTGAAGCGTTCTGCGAGATGGTTAATCAGCAGATAGGTTGTGTCGCTGCGGCGGGCGAGAACCATAATTGGTTGTGTTTCATCGGGTAGGGGCGACGCATGCGTCGCCCCTACAACCGGTAATTCGTTAGCCATCGCGCATCCCGTTCAATATCCACGTCGCGGCTTGTTCCATCGTCATGATGCGAATGTCACCGCGATCACGACGGTGTGATACATCTTCCAAGATGGCTTCCAATGCCGCGAACATGCGCCCCGGCGCACCTTGTCCGAGATTGAACGGGTGAAACCACAGATGATAGAGACGTCCGTGCTGCACGGCGCGATCTAATCCTAGCTGTGCCTGCCGGATACGCGAGGCTGTCGGTATCAGGGTGCGCGGGCCGTCGTAGGTCATCAAGAACTGCGACGCAGGCAGGTTGACGAGTTCACCTTCGCGCAGGCTGTCGAGGTCGTAAGTCGGCGGCGGGTTGGCGGCGGCGGCATCCACGAGATGATAGAGACGGCTCGTAATTCCGTTCGTTCCGGCATACCAGTTTTGCTCGACACCGCGATAAGCGATGATGCCGTACTGCGAGAGCGTGTCGAGGTAGGCGATGCGGTTCTGTGGATAGACAATTGAACGCAGCGGAAGCCCCTGCGCGGCGTGGAGTTCGGCAGTCGCCCGCATCTGCGAGTGCCAGATTTCCGGCGTTACGGCAGGATCGCCTGCGATGACGTGGCTAAACGTATGTGTGCCGATTTCGTGCTGAGTTTTGGCGGCACGAATCACCCGTATTATATCGGGCGCGTGATACCAGTCGGGGTGCGCGGGATTGGGCGCACGAACGTCATCGGGTGCGGGCCACCATGAATAGTGTGGCCGCAGCACGTCGGTATTTTGGCCGGGTTCGAGAAACAAATGGCCGACGACGGCCCACGTCGCAGGGATGTCGTAATCGTCCAGCAGCTTGACGAGGCGCGGCAGGGTTTCGCGGTAGGTGTCGAAAGCGTGGGCGCGGGCCTTGAGCGCGGCACGGCTGTACGTGCCCCACGCGATTTCGGTATCGAGCGATAAGATGAATATGCCGGACATACTGCGGAGAGTAGCAAAAGGCCAGCGCTTTTGCTAGGCTGTGTGGATATAGTGTGTATTGTAGGGGCGACGCATGCGTCGCCCCTACGGGAAATAACTGATGAATATTCTCGTCTTGAGCGGTGTCTTTCATCCCGAAGCGGGCGGGCCGCCGACGTATCTCTATCACCTGCTGCCTGAACTGCAAAGGCTGGGCCATGTGGTGCGCGTGGTCGCTTATGGCGAAGACAACTCTCAGGATTACGGCTATCCGGTGGAGCGTATCTCGCGGCGGCAAGGTGGGGCGCGGCGCTTGTGGGCGCTGGTGCAGGCGATTACGAAGTTGTCCGGTTGGGCCGATGTGCTGTTCGTACAGGGCTATGTGCTGCCGCTGCTAATGATACGCTGGCGTTTCAAGCGAGTGGTGGTCAAGATCGTTAGTGATTCGTCGTGGGAGATCGCGCAGCGTCGCGGCTGGACGAACTTAGGCGTGAATGAATATCAGAGCGCGGCTCTGCCCTTGCAGGCGAGGCTGTTACGGACTCTGTACCGTCGCGCTGTTCGTACTGCTGATGTGGTCATCGCGCCGAGCCAGCACGTCGCAGGTCTGATACGCGGTTGGGGCGTGAAACCGGAGCGTGTCCACGTTATTTATAACGGTATCCCGCTCAAAAGCGATTTGTCGCGGCTTGACCCGATGGAACTGCGGCGCGAACTCGGTTTGCCGGAAGATCGTTATCTGCTGGTGAGCGTGGGGCGGCTTGAGCCAGTCAAGGGCGTCGATGTGGCTATTCGGGCGTTGGCGCATCTATCGAACGATGTTGAATTGGTGGTGGTTGGTGATGGTTCGCAGCGCGCCGAACTGCAAACGTTAGCGGGCGAGACGAGCGGGCGCGTTCGGTTCGTCGGGCGGCAATCACAGGAAGCGGTACAGCGTTTTATGCGCGCCGCTGATGTGTTCGTGTTGAGCAGCCACACCGAAGGACTGCCGCACGTTGCGCTCGAAGCGCTGGCGGTGGGTACTCCGGTGGTGGCGACAGCAGTCGGTGGCAGCCCCGAAGTGCTAACCGACGGCGTGAACGGCCTGCTCGTTCCAGCGAATGACGCGACGGTGCTGGCGGCGGGGGTCAAGCGGCTGCAAGATGAGCCGAAACTAGCGCGAAGATTGGCCGAAAATGGGCTGGTTCGCAGCCATGATTTCGCGTGGGAGACGACGGTTGAACAAACTGAGGCGTTGTTAAGAAAAATGGCGATTGATTAAATATGCTAAAACTTTTCCCTATCCTGTTCGCTATTCTCTTGCATTCAACTTTTGCTATTGCTCAAGATGATTTCGGCTTTGAGCAAGTCGTATCGTTCGACGCTGGTGACCTTATCTGGTATATGGCATGGAGTCCAACTGACGAAATACTCGCAATAGCGACACTTGAAGAAATTTTGCTATGGAATACCGAATCCGATGAAGTTGTCCACTTACGAGAGCGTTATCGAGGTAATGTTAGTTTTGCTTGGAATCCTGATGGTACGTTACTTGCCAGTAATGGAGGATGTCTAGAAGCCGACGAATACGGCTATTGTCGTGGTGGGGCGGGACTCATCCATATCTGGAACGTGAGAACAAATCAAATCGCTCATACTCTTGAATTTCCAGAAGGATTGGCGAGTGCGCTCATCTGGACACCTGATGGATCGCAGTTAATCAGTGTGCAAAGTGATAACAGTATTCGCTTTTGGGATACGGATACTTGGCTCGAAAGCGATGTATGGGAAATTGTAGCGGACAGAATCGAAATGATTACGCTCAATCCAGATGGTAACTTGTTGGCGGTTGCCGAAACTCAAACAGAGCGAGAGAGTCAGGTTAGTGTCTACAATATTGCTACCGGACAAATGGTGATGGCACTTGGAGATGAATATGATTTCACCTCTTGGATACAAGTGCTGGCGTGGAGTCCTGCGGACGACTTTATTGTTGGTGGAATAACCGAAATCGCCTCACGCGGCTATTTAACCATCTGGGATAGAACAACGAGCGATATTGTGAACACGCTGCCCTTTGCACATGTCATTGCGTTTAGCCCAAACGGTGAATTTCTAGCGACTACGATCAAACCCAATGATCTCGGTGAAGGTGATGAAACTGACATTCGCATTTGGGATATGGCTGGCAATATCGCTGCAACGCTTGAGGGTCATATCGGCCCTGTATTAGCTTTGGACTGGAGTCCTGATGGCGCGATACTAGCCAGTGGCGGTCAGGATAACACGGTGCGATTATGGGAAGTGAGTCGGTGATAGTCATATCGTTAACTTGGTCGCAAATGGTTTCGCGGAATGTGTCGTAGAATGCGCTTTTAACTGTTCGCTGGTTGAAGGAAATGAAACATGGAACTGCTGCCAACAGCAAACCTAGCCGTATTTTTTGTAGCGACACTGGGGATGCTGCTGGTTCCCGGCCCGGCGGTGATGTACATCGTCGCCCGCAGCGTCGATCAGGGGCGCAAGGCCGGACTCGCGTCGGTGTTTGGCATCGAGACCGGCGCGTTTGTGCATACTCTCGCGGCGGCCTTCGGTATCTCCGCGATTTTGATGTCGTCGTCGCTGGCGTTTGACGTGGTCAAGCTGCTCGGCGCGGGCTACCTGATCTATCTCGGCGTGCGTAAGCTCATGGAAAAAGACGCGACAGATGCGAACTTGACCGACGAACGCAAAAGCCTGCGCCGAATCTTCATGCAGGGCATGGTGGTCAACATTCTGAACCCCAAGACCGCGCTGTTTTTCTTCGCATTTTTGCCGCAGTTTGTCGAGCCAGCCAAAGGCAATGTAGCGCTGCAAATCATCGTATTGGGCCTGATCTTCATGCTGATGGCCACAGTGACCGACAGCCTGTATGCGCTGGCGGCGGGTACGGCGGGGCGCTGGCTGCGCGGCAACCTGCGTTTCTTGCGTTTCCAACGTCTATTCACAGGAACTGCCTATATCGGGCTGGGCATCGTGGCGGCGTTTTCGGGCCGCAGTGAGAAGTAGCGTTCAGCTAGTCAGCATTTCAGCCGTCAGCTTTCGACTATTCGTAATGTGGGCGCTTCACGAAGCGCCCCTACTCATCAGATTTCTCTCGAACCTCGCCCCTCGTACCTGTTTTTACTCGATACTGTGTGTCGCCTGATACCATGCCCATGTGCGGGCGAGTCCCTCGTAAATATCCACTTTAGGCGCGAAGCCGAGCAGCTCACGGGCGCGAGTGTTATCGCAGTAGGTGATGGGCGGCTCGCTGGCAGGGGCGGGCACGGTTTGGAGCAGCGCGCATTTATCGAGCAGCTTTTCGTAGATCGAGATGAACTCGGTCAGCGCAATGGGTTGGCCACCGCCGAGATTGATTAACTGATAACCGAGCGGACGTTCCAACGCGGTCACTAAGCCATCGACAATATCGTCAATGTAAGTCCAATCGCGCTTGAGCGCGCCGCCATCGTAGAACGGCAGCGTTTCGTCATTTAGGATGGCCTCGATGGCGCGCACGGGCATCATATCGGGGCGGCCATAGGGGCCGTAGACGTTGAACAAGCGCGTCACGGTGACGTTGAGGCCGAACAGTTGGTGATAGCTGTAGGCGAACATCTCGGCGGCGCGTTTGCTGGCCGGATAGGGAGCAAGCGGCATATCGGCGGCGGCGTTCTCATTGAATGGAACGGGCGTGGTCGCGCCATAAACCGATGACGTAGAGGCCTGCACGAATACTTTGATGCCGCTGCGCTTGCTGGCCGCGTCCAAGAGGTTGACGCTGCCGCGTGTGTTCACATCGGCGTAGAGGCCGCCGCGTTCGATGGAATAACGCACGCCGGAAAGCGCGGCCATATGAGCCACCGCTGTCAGGTTATGATCCGCGAAAATGTGCGCGATGGTTGCTTCGTCGCGCACATCGCCCTCGATGATCGTAAGCTGATCGCTGGCGGTGGTTTGCGCTTGCAGTACGGCCAAGTTGGCGCGCTTCAAGGACGGGTCGTAGTAAGGGTCGAGATTGTCCAGCACGACGACAGATTCGCCACGCGCCAGCAGGTTCGCCGCGAGACGACTGCCGATAAAGCCTGCACCGCCAGTTACGAGAATGGTCATAGCGAACTCAGATTATCCAGAGGCCACGCTTCAAGCATAGCCGAAACGGAGATAGCTTAACAAGGTTGACTAATCCCTCTGCAACGGCGATTTAGACCGCTCCAACGCGCTGCGCGAAGCTGCGAATTTGAGCAGCGGCGTTTTCGGTGAGCGGTTGGCCGTGGCCGAAGCACACGATTGACGGTTCGAGCGCGACCAGCTTGGCGATTGAGCGTTTATCCTCGTCCATGTTGGCGGTAAATAAAGCCAGCGGCAACGTCAAGCCGAATAGGTGGAAAATCACATCGCCACAGATTAGTATACGCTTTTCTGGATGCCAGAAGGCCAGATGGCCGGGCGCGTGGCCGGGCGTGAAAACCGCTTGCAGCCCGCCCATGACTTCGGGCAGAACTTCACCGTCGAATAGGATGCGATCAACGGGTGTCGGCGGCTTGATGAAGGTGTTCGGCGGGCGCAAACCGGAAGGACGGCGCACAATCGGCTGTTCACCTTGAATGACAGGGCGTTCAAGTTCGTGGCACATCACCAGCGCGCCTGTCATCTGCTTGAGCTTGGACAGCCCGCCAACATGATCGGGGTGTCCGTGCGTAATCAGGATGCGCTTGATGTCGGTTGCTTGGCGTCCGAGCGCCTTGATCTGCGCGACGATTTTATCGGCGGCAGGCGCGATGCTGGCGTCGATGATGGTGAAGCCATCGGCGTCTTCTATGGCGTACACTCGTCCGGCGATCAATCCGGTGAACGTGCTAAGGCCGGGAACAATCTGTTTCATAGCGCTCCTCTACAGTGCGGAGTATAGAGTTCTGAGTACAGGGTACAGAGTTCTGAACACGAAGTCAAAGGCATATTATCCGGCGAACACTAACCGCTGCGACGTTAAACATAGCGGATTGGGGGGAACTTTGCTAACCTCTGTAACGGATTTGGTAGGGGCGCAGCATGCTGCGCCCCTACCAACTAGTTGTAGAATTGAACAAGGGACTTTAACGGGTGAAGCAGGGGTTCGCGGTATGCTGGCTGGGTGGGGCGCGTTATACCTCACCGCTTAACCCGACGCAAGCCAAAAAGTGGGGGGCGTTAGCAGCCTTAGATGTGCCGTTGATGGTCATCGGTTTTGCGGCAGGGATGCGTCCGCGACGGTTTCGCCAAACCGCTGATTTTTATCTGCTGCCTGCCCTGCCTGTTTCGGTGCTGCGCCACCTGACGATGTATACACTCGGGCCGCTGCTGGCATTGTGGCTGATCTGGCGACGCGATGTGCGTGTGCTGATCGCACAGGGGCCCTATGAAGGGGCGGCGGCGGCGTTCGTTAAACAGATTGCGCGGCTGTTCGGGGTGAAAGTGGCGCTGGTCGTTGAAAGTCATGGCGATTTTGAACTGGCGATTTTCGGGTATCGACGTGTGTCGTATGCGCGCTTGTATCGCTGGCTGATGAATCATGCGGCGCGTTATGCGCTGCGACACGCCGACGCGCTGCGACCCGTTTCGAGTACCGCACGTAAACAGCTTGAAGGCTATGCACCGAATACGCCTATCGTGCAGTTCATGGCGTGGGTCGATGCCGATACCTTCGCGGATACGGCGCGGGAAATGCCGCTCTCACAGTCGCAGACGTTCGTTTACGCGGGCGTTCTTGCGCCTGTGAAAGGGCTGCACTTTCTACTCGATGCTTTCGCCAAAGTCGCGGCAGAGTGTCCGGCGGCGCGGTTGGAACTCATCGGCAAAAGCGAGAACGCCGATTACGCGGCGGGTTTGCGCGTACAGGTCGAACGGCTTGGCTTGGCGGATGAGGTGACATTCGTTGGCGCGCTGCCACAGGCGGAACTGGCGCGGCATATGGCACGGGCGCGGGCGCTGGTGCTGCCGTCGATCTCCGAAGGGATGCCGCGTATCGTGGCTGAGGCTCTGCTGATTGGGCTGCCAGTGGTGGCCAGCGCGGTTGGCGGTATACCGGATGTGGTGCGCGAAGGCGAGACGGGTTATCTCGCGCCAGCGGGAGATGTCGATGCGCTGGCGGCGGCGCTGCTGAAGGTGCTGCGAAACGACGACATCGACGCGATGGGACAACAGGCGCGGACGTTCGCGGCGGGGACATTTTCCAGCGCGGCATTCGTTGAGGGGCACCGCGAGCTGTTAGCGGTTAGCCGTTAGGAATAAGGTTCGAGGCTCAAGGTTCGAGGTTCGAGTAAATCAGATGACTTCAACCTCGTACCTCGAACCTTTAACCCTATGTTGAGAGAGGCAGAGATAGGTGAGCGAGACAAAAGAAACGTTCGTTGGCGCGTGGAAGCTGGTGTCGGTGGAGTTTCACGATACGACGAATGGCGGTGTCCGTACCGCCGCGGCCAATGGCCGGCTGATGTACGATGCACAGGGCAACATGACCGCGCAAATGTTTTATCCGGGCCGTCCGATGTTCGCGTCGAACGATGCCTTCAAACCAACACCGGAAGAAGCGGTGGCGGCCTTCTCAGGCTCAACCGCGTACTTCGGCACGTACAGCGTCGAAGGGCAGACCATCGTCCATCACGTCGAGGACAGCGTCTATCCGAACTACATCGGCCAGCACCTGCGGCGCAAATTTCGCTTTGATGGTGAGCGTGTGACGTTCAGCACCGAGCCAGTCATACTGGATGGCCAGCAGGTTATCGTGTCGCTGACATGGGAGCGCATCGCCTCGTGAACCAACTGAACGCCGCGCATCAACGCCCATTACGCCTACTGCTGTTCAACCTTGCTGTCGATGCCGACGATGCCGCGCTTGGTTTCGTGGTCGAGTGGGTGAAGATGCTGGCGGAGCGCTGCGAATACGTGGACGTGATTACCATGCGTGCAGGCGATTATGACCTGCCGGAAAACGTGCGCGTGTTTTCAGTCGGCAAAGAGCACGGCGTTGGTGAAGCGCGGCGGGCGCTGGCGTTCTACCGGATATTGTGGCGGCTGCTGCAAGAGCGGGCCTATGATGTGTGTTTCGCCCATATGATGCCGTTGTTCGCCATCATGGGCGCGCCGCTGCTCAAGCTGAATCATATCCCGATTACGCTGTGGTATGTGCATAAATCGGTCACGCTCAAGCTGCGATTGGCCGAAATGCTAGTCGATCAGGTGGTGACGGCCTCGCCGGAGAGCTTCCGCCTCGACAGCGATAAGGTGAAGGTGTTGGGGCACGGCGTTAATACCGACGTTTTTACGCCTGCCGCGCCGTCCGACGATGGGCGTTTTGTGATCGTCAGCGTGGGGCGTATCGCTCGTTCGAAGCGGCTGGAACATTTGATTGCGGCGGCGGGGACGCTGGCGGGCACGGGTCTGCGCGACCATATGCGCGTTCGCATCGTGGGCGAAGCCGAGCCGGATCAAGCCGACTATGCCGAATGGCTGCAAGAACTGGTGGAGCAGCACGGGTTAAGCGATATTGTCGAGTTCACGGGCGGGATGCGCCACGAGGACATCGCGGAAGTGTATCGCGGCGCGGACGTGATGGTGAATTTCAGCAACACGGGCAGCATCGACAAAGCGGTGTTAGAGGCGATGTCCTGCGCGATTCCGGTTCTCACCAGCAACGAAGCGTTTGAACCGATTCTGAGGCGTTGGAAGGATACGCTGCTGGTATCGGTGGACGACGAAGACGAGTTCCCCGGCCTGAGTGTCGGCTCACAGTTGGCGATGCTGGCCAACTGGACGGCTTCGCAGCGTATCGCGCTCGGTTGGGAACTGCGCGGAATCGTGGTTGAAGGTCACAGCCTGACCGGACTCATGGATCGGCTGGTGGCGCTGTTCAAAACGCAGGTACGACATACGGGACGCGAGACAGTCGATACAACGTTCGTGGTTCGAGGTACAGGGGATAAGGTTCAAGGTTCGAGGTTCAAGGTTCGAGATATAAGGCCAACAGCTGCTGATACTGCCCGAAAAGTAGGGACGCAAGATGCTGCGCCCCTACCTGTCACCACTCAGAACTTGCTGTATGTGGCCAATATTCGTGTCCCCACTGAAAAGGCGCATGGCTTACAGATCATGCAGAACTGCGAAGCGTTCGCTCAGAACGGCGCGGACGTGACACTGTGGGCGGCGGGGCGCTTCAATACGCCTGAACTGCGCGCTTTCGACTCTGACCCGTTCGCTTATTACGGTGTCGAACGGCGCTTCGAACTGCGGCGCTTACCGTGCATCGACCTGCTGCCGCTCGTGCCGGGACGTAACGATTTACCCGGCAAGCTGGCATTCTATCTGCAAGCGGCGACGTTCATGCTGTCGATGTTTGTGGCGTCGCTGTTCAATAAGGCGGACATCTATTACAGTCGCGACGCACTGGCGCTGTTCTTGCTGAGTCTCGTCAAGCCGCGTCATAAGCTGGTGTACGAGGCGCACAAATTCGCGCCAACGATGCGGGGATCGTGGCTGCAACATCAGGCGATTGGACGCGCTGGCACGGTCATCACCGTCACCGAACGGCTGGCCGATGATCTGGCGCTGCTCTCCGGCGATAGTTCGAGCTTCCGCGATAAGCTGCTGGTGGCGCACGATGGCATCCGTCGTGAGCGCTTTGAGGATATGCCGACGAAGGAACAGGCACGCTTGCAAGTCGGCTGGCCGGCGGATGCGTTTATCGTCGGCTATGTCGGGCGGCTGCACACGCTGTCGATGGATAAGGGTGTGGGTACGCTGGTCGATGCTCTGGCGCAGGTGGAAAACGCGGTGCTGGCGGTGGTCGGCGGCCCCGATGATATGGCCGAAGCGCTGTATCAGCAGTGGCGGGCGCGGGGCATGAGCCAATCACGCTTCCTGTATACAGGGCATGTCGCGCCGGATAAAGTACCTGTCTATTTGAGCGCGTTCGACGTGTGCGCGATGCCCTTCCCCTTCACCGAACACTTCGCCTATTATGCGTCACCGATCAAGCTGTTCGAGTACATGGCCTCGCAAAGGGCGATTGTGGCCTCAGACTTGCCCGCGCTGGCCGAAGTGCTGGTCGATGGCGAGTCGGCGCTTTTGGTCGAGCCGGGAAATGCTGACGAACTGGCGGCGGCGATTGAACGCCTGCGTCTCGATCCGTCGTTGGGTGAATGGCTGGCGGCCTGCGCCTATGGTCAGGTGATGGGGCACTATACGTGGGAAGCGCGGGCGGCGGGGATTCTGGGGAAAGTACAGCGTACCGAGTACGGAGTACAGAGTGCGGAGTAG
>Ga0163150_10006842_pt1 | contig 13731 bp, 13 predicted proteins | sample OliLakLV19P2IB_FD_148628 | JGI IMG/M metagenome (GOLD analysis project Ga0163150, IMG submission 148628) | Freshwater microbial mat bacterial communities from Lake Vanda, McMurdo Dry Valleys, Antarctica - Oligotrophic Lake LV.19.P2.IB | ecosystem: Environmental > Aquatic > Freshwater > Lake >...
TGGCGGTACGGTCAACACCGTCGCGCCAAGCGGTAGCGGCAGCGGCAATGCAGCAGGCAATCTGGTGATCACGTCGCCAACCGCCAATCAGATTGTTCCGGCGTTCACCAGCCTCGTCATTAACGGCACGGCGTCGTTTGCTCCCGGCTCGGCGCGCTTCTACAAGGTCGAGATCAGCGGCGGCCAGTTCGGCAACAACTTCGTGACCATCGGCCAAACGCGCTCCACTGGCGTGACCAATGGCCGTCTGGAAACGCTCGGGCCGGTAGCGCCGGGCAGCTACCAACTGCGCCTCGTCATCATCGGCAACGACAGCAACCTCGCGCAGCCCGCGTTTGTTGTCCCCTTCACCGTTCAGTAACATCTCGTGTAGGGGCAGGTCTGAGACCTGCCCTATTCATGAAACACAACGGGCGAGTCAATGACTCGCCCGTTGTCGTTTTAGCTAATGGCTAAAAGCTAACTATCCCCGTTGCAGCCACGGGATATTCTCGCGCACATTGTTGGGCGCTGTGCCGGGAGCGTATTGGTGTGAGAGATACGCCCTGCCCCAACCCTCGCCGCTCCACGCCACCAAACCGAAACGCTTGGCATACATATAACGCTCGAACGGTACGGACTTCGGCTGCCCGCCGACATCTTCATAGGCCGCGAGTTCGGCCACATTCGGCAGTTGAATGCCGCTCGGCAGTCGCAGCAGTGAATGGACGGCCAACAGCTTAATCCATGTAACATGCGTCCCGCGCTGCAATTCTTGACCGTTACTCTTGCGCCGGAAGATCACCAGCGGCGTGCGCTTGAACGGCACACCCACCGACATATTACGCGGAACCCACGCGCTGCCATACTTGCCGTTTTCGAACAGCGTATAGATGCGCCCATTGCCGGGAGACGTATCCGTGCCGCGATAAATGAAGTCGTCATCGGCCCATAATTCTTCCCACTCGCTGTTTTTGACGTGGAAGAAATATTTGCCATCGACCTGCGTTTGAACGCGCTGTGTCCCGCCGCCGGCCCATTCGTAGCGAATATCATACAGGCGGCCATCGCCGCGCATATATTCCAGCATATCGAAACGTAAGGCGGGGTCTTCGACCTTGATGAGCGCGAAAATCGTATGTTCAAACTTCGTGCCAGCCGCATCACGCGGCTCCCATGAACTGCGCTGCATTCCGAGCGCAGTCGGCGCGGTCAGTTGCAGCGTCACGTCAGCGGTTTGGCCGGGAGACAGTGTTGGCAGCGACACTTGATCCGGCCCGTTCATCTTCTGATCTTTATTGGCGAAGGCCAGTTTATAGCTTGCGCCCCATGTACTTGTGCCTGTATTGCGAATACGCCACGTCTTGGTAAATGCCTGACCGGGACGCATGATTGTGCCGTCCGGGATGGTCACGTCGGATACCCAGCTCAGTTCGTTGAGCGGTTCAGGGTTGGGGTTGGGCGCTTGAACTTCGATCAGTGCGAACACGTCAAATTGGAAACTGCGCCCCTGTGGGTCACGCGGTTTCCATGTGCTTTTGTATTCGCCGGGAGCGGTTGGCGCGACAAGATCAACCGAGACCACGCCGATTTGACCGGGGCGCAGCGCTGGTAAGGGTACGGTCTGCGGCCCGCCCATGCGATTATCGGCAAAGAAGGCCAATACGTGGCCAGTGCCCCATGTCGTCGTGCCGCTGTTGCGAACGCGCCACGTCTTTCGGAAGCGCTGCCCCGGCGTCATAATCGCGCCGTCGTCAATCGTCACGTCGGCAACGTAACGCATCTCATTCGTAACAGGTACTTGAGCGATCTGAATATCAACGATCACGGCATTGTCGAACAGAACGCCCTGCGCGTTACGCAGTTTCCATGTGCTTTTTTGCCGTCCGGCTGCGGCTGGCGCAGTCAGTTCAACCGATAGGTCGATCACGTCATTCGGTGCGACGTTACGCGGCAGCGGGATATTGGCCGGCCCGCCCATCTGGTTGTCGCCCGCGAACGCCAGCTTATAATCCCGCGTCCAGATGCGTGTTCCAGTGTTGCGGATACGCCATGTTTTGACGAACTTTTGCCCCGGCTGCAAAATTGTACCCGGATCAATCGTCACGTCTGAAACAAACGTCGCCTCATCAAAGTCCACTGGCGCGACCACCTGCACCAGCGCGAACATCGGGTAATCGAACGCGACATTTTGCGCGTTTTTGAATTTCCACGTACTGCGCGCCGTACCGGGAACGAGCGGCATCGTCAGCGGCACACTGATGTCGATCACCTGTCCCGGCGCAACCGACGCGGCTGGCAGTGGTACACTGGTCGGCCCGCCCATGCGGTTATCGCTGGCGAAGGTCAGCGCGTAACCCGTGCCCCATGTCGTATTGCCCGTGTTACGAACACGCCACGTTTTTGTCAGCGTTTGACCCGGCTGAACCTGCATATCATCGGGGATAGTCATGTCGGCTACGTAGCTGGCCTCATCGAAAAGCGGCAGCGCACTTGTGCGTATCAGAGGTTCGGGGTTCACCACGTCGTCCACAACATAGCCACTTAAGCCGCGCCCGATACGTTGAACGGTCAGGTGCAGGTGAATACCCGTCGAGTTGCCCGTGTTACCTGCGATGCCCAGCTTCGTGCCGATGGTCACGAATTCATTTTCGGCCACCGATACACTGTCGAGATGCCCGTACCACGTAACCCAGACCTCAGTTCCCCACTGGTGCTTGATGCGGACGTAATTACCGTAGCCGCTAGGGCTGAAACCGATATTGTCCACTACGCCGCGCTGACCGGCCAGCACCGCATAAGGCCGCTGTAGTATCGTCCCATTCAACTCCGTACCAACGAGGTCGAGTCCTTCGTGCTTGCCGTTGGCGTAAGTTCGCGGCACGTTAAAGCGATCTGTGAAAAGAAATCCCGGCGCATCGAGCGGAATTCTAAGCAGGAATTCAGGCGGCATAATGCTGTCCCCTCATTGTAGGCGAGGCAATATCCACGACTATAACACGGGGTGCAAAGCTAGATGGTAGGAAAGCTGTAAGGTAAATGGGATATAATGTGGATGATTGAGATGAGGACGAGACCAATGGCCAGCATTCAGAAAACAACTTACACCGATGCTGAGTTCGATGCGATTGTGAACTTGCCGGAAAACGCCGACAAAATTCTCGAACTCATCGACGGGGAGATTTTTGAGAAAATGCCCACGAATCCATATTGCTCAATAATCGCCGCTATTTTTGTTCGCCTGCTTGGGATTTTTGTAGCAGAACATCAACTCGGCTATGTCACCGGCGCGGATGGTCTCTACATTCTGTCGAAACAACACCGTTTCGCACCAGACGCGGCATTCGTCTCGAACGAGCGATTGCCGGAAATCCCCCGCACGGGCTATGCTCGAATTGCGCCCGATCTTGCGGTAGAAGTCATCTCTCCCACTGACCTCTATACCGAAGTCGCTAAGAAAGTAGCGGCCTATCTGGAATTTGGTACGCCACTGGTGTGGGTAGTTGACCCTGAAATGCAGACCGTCGCGGTGCATACTTCCGCCGGAGCGCGAACCATCGGCATCGACGGCGAACTTGACGGCGGCGATGTGCTGCCCGGTTTCACGCTGGCTGTGAAAGATATTTTCCCTAGCTAATTCCATTAGCATGATTGAATTCAAATTGATGAATCACTTGTGTCAATTGATGCTTCTACTCGTTACAGCTTTGACTTGGCTAACCCCTGTCGAGGCGCAAAACGAAGTCATAGCATCTATGAGTTTAGACACGCCTATCTTCAATATAGCTTGGTCACCAGACGGGGAGTTATTGGCTGCAGGCAGCTCTCAAGATGCCATGATATTGTCATCCACGCTTGAATTCGTTGCCGAATTAACAGGTCATAGCGGTGAAAGTGTTAGCGTCGCTTGGAGTCCTGATAGCACGAAACTCGCAACTATCGGTGGTAAAGATGATCGCGCAATTCGAATATGGCAGCGAGATATTTCGACAAACTCGTTTAGCCTAACCAACGTGTTGAATGTACAACAATCTCAATACGATCAAGGAGGTGTGCAAAATTTGGCTTGGAGTCCAGATGGCAGCCAGCTTGCTTCTTTAGCAATAGAGTATTATCAAGGATACCCTTCTGGCACAGTCTACATATGGCGTACTAATAAGTGGACGCAGCAAAGTGAAACTGTCGATGGACTGGCAGACATTGTGCCAAGTTTAGCATGGAGTCCTGATAGTCAATCCCTTGCGCTAATTATGCGCCCTTTTTGTCAATCGGATAGCTGCCGCGCTGTTGAAGATTATCAGGCCATTTATTTTATAAATGCTTCCAGCGGTGAACTCACCCGTAGTATACCTTACCCCATCTTAGAGGATTTTCAGAACATATTCCAAGTTGGCTGGACGGCGAACAATTATCTTATCGTAAGCGGAATTAACACGGCAGTTTACGAGGGCACAACAGGTGAGAGACAGCGAATTCTTGTCGATAGTATTGCAGGAGCATTCGCTTTAAGTGCGGATGGATGCTGCCTAGTTCAAGCTCATCTCGATGGTGGCGTTGTCGATACGTTTAGAAATTACGCGATAGCAACAGGGCAAACAATCACCGATATTGACCTATCTGAGGAGCATTTTGGTGGCCGGGTATCAACGTTTAGTTGGCGAAATAACAATGAAATTGCTTTTGCCACCTTCGATGGAAGAATTAAACTCCTGTATCTGAATTGAGACTAACTGACTTATCCCAACTCAACTTCAACTCCACGCCGAGATGATCCGACAGATGATCGTAGTAATCCTTGATGAGAATCTTCTCGTTGAACAGCAGTCGGCTCTCCGCTTGAACGTTGACCATCGACGCCGGAGCGCGATACAGCGCGTAATCAATCGCCATCGAATAGCGCTGTGGCATCCCCATTCGCGGGCGTAACGTCGGCTGAGTATCACCCGCCATCGGGTCGGTCAGGCCGCTGGCCGTCATGAACTCGTCATACAGCCAACTTTCACGCGGGATGTTGAAATCCCCCGTGACGATCACCAACGTATCGCTCGACTGCGCGTTGACGATCTCGGCAAGCTGCTTGAGTTGGAGCTGTTCCTGCTTGGCGAACGCATTATCCCGCGTCCACAAGCCGCGATAGTTAGCCGTCAGATGCGTATTCAGCACGACGATGCGCTGCCCTTCGAGCAGCATTTCGGTTTGCAAAACGCCCTTGTGCAGAATCCAATCGGCCAGCGCGGGCGTGTACCACAAACCGCGATTGCGGTAGAGCGTGAAATGGGCGGCCTCGATAGGCAGCGCCGCCATCGTCAGCAGACCGCCCTTCGGCGCGTGGACGAACGGCACGTAATTATGCGCCGGATAGCCCACGCTGGCCCGCGTCAGCAGGCGGCGGTAGCGATGAGTCTGCACTTCTTGCAGCGATACCACCTTCGCTGACAGGCGGTTCAGTTCCAGCGCGAGGGTCAATAGGCGGCGGCTTGTACGCATGGTTGGTACGCCAAAACAGTTCAGGGTGATGATGGAAAAATTATTCATGTATAATATTTTACTTGAATTGCAGCGAAAGTGGGAATGATGCGTTTATCCAATTTATGGCGTTATCTGCTGTGGCTGACAGTCGTGTGGGCGGCAGTTGCTAACCGTCGCCATTATAAAATGCAGACGACATGGCTGCCGCATCTGATTACCAATACGATCAGCCTGCTGCTGCCGGACTTCTGCCGCGCCATTCTGCCGCCCCAAGGCAGCCGCGCAGCCCGCAAGCAGCCGCTCGTTCCAGCGGTGCTGATCGAGATGGTACGCGACAATCCGCAGTACGCGGTTTACGTCACGCCCTTGGCGCTCGGCTACATTCTCTCTCACCCGCACTACAACATCTACAAGGGCAAGGCGGGCGAAATTCGGCTGGCAGGTTTCGGACTGGATGCACTGCCGCATGGTGCGACGGCCTTCGCGCTGACCGCCCTCACCTACGACACGGTAAAGGTCGCCGCCCGTCTGGATAAGACGCGCTCGCCGTTCGGTTATATGCTCGATTGGGGCGCGAAAAATCCGGCGCTGTTCTCGGCGACAGTGTTAGCGCTGGTAACTCTCAATTGGGAAGCGGGCGAGTATTTCATCTACAAGCAGGAAATGGCCGTTTATGGCGACAAGAGCAAGATCAATATGCAGTGGTCAATGCCCGATACCGTCCGTGACACGATCATCAACTTCACGGGCTGGTTTCTGGCCGTCCTCTGGCGGAGCAATTCAAAAACTTAACGCAGAGTCGCAGAGATGCAGGGAAAGAATAATTGAATTCCCTGCTTCTCTTGTACCCCTGCATCCCTGCGGTAAGCTTTTCTTGATTTAGTGGGCCATAGCGATGGCTTCCGCCTCGGCCTCAGCTTCTTCCTCGCCTTCGGTTTTGCGATGCGCCCGCTTATTCGGTATCATCAACGAACACAGCGCCCCGCCAAACACGAACACCGATGCCACCAGCACCGCAGACCGCCCCGCCGTCGAGAAGCCCGCGCCAAGTGCATGTTGAACCTCTGCCGCAAGGATTTCCGCATCCGGTTCAAGGTCGCTCTGGATACGCGCCACCACTTCGGCATCATCTAAATCGACACCTTGCAGCCGCAGCGCGGTACGCCCAACCGCCGGGATGTTGGCCATCATCGTCCCCATGAAATCGGAGTCGTCTCCGAAGCCCTCGTTGTTATCGAGACCCGCTTCGATCTGGCTCTTGATCGTGTCCGAGAAACTGCCCACTTGCGCGCCGATGACCTGTGCCTCGCGTGAGATTTCGGTGTTAGCCGCCACTCTAGCGCTGAAGTCCTCGAACACTGTCGACTGCCGGATGAGCGGCTTGGCTTCGGTGGCGAACGTGCCGAACAGGATCGCACCCACGATAGCGATACCCAACGATGCGCCGATCTGCCGCAGCGTATTCAACGCGCCGGATGCCACGCCCGCTTTTTCCGGCGGCACATCCGACAGTGAGATATTCGCAAGCTGCGCGATAGCCAATCCCACGCCCGCGCCGTACAAAATCAACGGCACAGCCAGCGTGATATACGGCGTATCCACGAACAAAATGCGGCTGAACCAGAACAGCCCGATGGTTTCCAATGTCATGCCCGCCGTGACAACCCATTTCGCACCGAAGCGGCTGGACAAAATGCCGGCCACTGGCGCGCCTACCAGCAGCGCCGCCGCGAACGGCAGCAGCGCGACACCCGTCTCGAACGCGCTCAACCCCTGCGCCAGTTGGAAGTAAATCGACAGCACCAGCACAATCCCGAACTCACCGAGCGCCACGATCAACACCGTCAGCAGTCCGTAGCGGAAGCTCAAGAAGCGCAGCATACTGAACTCGAATAACGGCTCTAAGCCGCGCCGTTCCTGCCATACTTCAATGATGACGAACAGCGCCAGCATGATGAGGCCGAACGCGAAGATGAACGGTGTCAGCGCTACCGTTCCGGCAGGCACAACCGTCACGCCTTCTGGCAGCACTGGATAGCTAATCGGGCCGAGCGTGAACACCTTTGTCGCTTGCAACCAGCCGTAATTTTGCCCCTCAATCGCCCCGAACACGATTGAGCCGAAGGCCAGCGAAGCCGTCACAATGCCCAGCCAATCGATACGGTGACGCTGGATGTTGCTGCGGATTTCGCGGATGGCCCAGAAGCTGCCCGCGATAGCGATCAGGCTGATCGGCAGGTTGACGAGGAACGCCAAGCGCCACGACTCAGCCGTAACGCCCGTGCCGTACTCGATCAGCCAGCCGCCGAGAAGCGGGCCCAGCGCCGCCGACACACCTGCCGTCGCGCCCCAGATACCGAAGGCGATGCCGCGCTCTTTGCCCTTGAACGTCGCAGATACAATCGACAGCGTAGACGGCGACATCATCGCGCCGCCCATGCCCTGCACAGCGCGGAAGAAAATCAACGTGCCGATATTGGGCGCGAGTCCGCAGCCCAACGAGCCGATAGCGAATACCGTTGCACCGCCGACGAACACATTGCGCCGCCCGTATTGGTCTCCGAGTTTCCCCCACGTAATCAGCGCCGCGCCGAACACCAGCGAATAAATCGAGTTCACCCATTCAGCGTCCGCGAACGACGCATTGAATGTTGAGCGAATCGACGGGAACGCAATGTTGACAATCGTCGTGTCGATGACGATTAACATCAGGCTCATGCTCAACAGCAGCAGCGCGATCCAGCGCCTTTTGTAAGCGGCCAATTCCGCCGCCGTCATCGTGGCGGTATCAACGCCCGATGCAGTCATAGAAGACATGGTTTCCCCTCTCGGATAGGCGAAATAGATAAGCGTAAAATGTGGTTGTGGTGATTAGCGAGGTGGCGCGGTGACGGCTTGCAAATATAGGTAAACAGTTTGCTCGATAGCCGCGTCGAGTTCTGCGCCCGTTTTCATGACGCCGCCCGGTGGGTGTGCTTTTGATGGCGCGCCAAGCAAACAGAATAATGAAGTGATGATCAGATCAGTGGCTACGTGGGACACTATTACGCCGTTTGCCTTCCCTTCGTCAACCAGTGCAATGAGGCGCTCATGGATGCGCCTGCGGGCGTGAATAAGCTGCGGGTTTGTGTGCATCGCGTCCATCATCACGTCATTGCCCGCATTTGCCCATATGCCATTTGGATCGTAGCGTTTGTGCAGTAAGAAGCGCACGACCATTTCCAACCGCTGCAAAGGTGTCCCTTCTGACGGTAGGATGAACCGCTCTTCCAGCGTTTCCATGCTGGACAGCAGCACACGCGCTACAAGGTCATCTTTGCTGTCGAAGTGCTGGTACAGAGTCGGCTTGGATACGCCGACGGCTTCCGCCAGTTTATCCATGTTGAAGTTCTCAAAGCCGTGTTCGCGCATGAGTACGCCCGCCGTATCGAGAATTTCCTGTTCGCGCCGCTGCCAGGCCCGTTCTTTGTACGTTGCCGTTGGTGCTGTCATGATATCCATTTTAATATTGCTACTCAGGAGTTAAATTTAGTACCGATTAGTTTTCCTGTCAAGATTTTTGCCTTGTCAATACAAGTATAATCTACCTAAATTGCTAGTCGAGGTTTCTAAGCCAGCGCGAAAAACTATCAGGTAGAATAAACCGTTTATAGGGGCGACACATAAGCGAAGCCGTCGCCCGCCTTGCACAATTAGGATAAGGTGGATCAAACTATGGACACCACTCCGCCAAAGCCCGGCCCGAACTCCCTCAGCAACCACCCTGTCAATCTCTTACTCGCCTTCCTGTTGGAATTGGTGGGCCTGTTTGCGATGGGCTTCTGGGGCTGGACGCAGCACGATGGCTTCTTGCGAATCCTGCTTGGTCTCGGCCTGCCCATCCTCGCTGCCGTGATCTGGGGCGTGTTCCGCGTCGATGGCGCTCCCGGCAAAGCGCCCGTCCGCGTACCGGGACTCGTGCGCCTGCTGATCGAATGGGGCTTCTACGCAATCTCCGTGATCTTATTCGCTGCCGCCGGCCAAACCGTCGCCGCTGTTGTGATGGCCGTTCTAGTCATCGGGCATTACATCGCCTCAATCGACCACGTCCGCTGGAAGCTGGCGCAGTAACGCGCATATTTTGTAGGGGCGACCCGGCTCAACTCTACCTAACACGAACTCGGTTCTTGGGTCGCCCAATAAGCGTATTTTGTAGGGGCGACGCATGCGTCGCCCGCATAGCAAGAGGTCATTATGGAACAACCAATCATCCTCGACGGCAGCCAAATTCGCAGCGTGACCGCGCAGGGCATCGCCTACATCGACGACAGCGGCGCGGAACAGTTCATCGACTTCGCGCAGTGCTATGAAAGCTACTTCGAGGAATTCAAAAAACCTCGTTTAACTCCCGAAGCGTGGGAGCGATATAAAGCACGCAATCCAGCATCGCCTCAGGATTGGGCTTCTTATGTAGAACGGATGAAAAGGTTCAAGGGAGTTGGAGCGCGTAATATATCGGCTCAATTCATAGTGTTCTACACCGAACCTCGTATTCGCTTCAACTTCGCAACACAAGATGAATGGTGGACGGTTCGGCTTGGTATTGAGAAAGCCCGTTGGCGAACCATCGACCTAACTTGATCTATAATGGTTATGTATCGTGCGCGAGTGACACTTGAGGTCAAGGAATGTCGATAACGACTGTACGGAAAACGGCGACCCTACTCCTGAAAGAAACCGTCCGCGAGTGGATGGAAGATGGCGCGTCGGGCATCGCGGCGTCGCTGGCCTACTACACCATCTTCTCGCTCTCTCCCCTGCTGATTATCATCGCCCTGTTCTTGGGCTTAATTCTGGACGAAGCCACCATCGAAACCAGCTTCACCGACGCCCTGCGCGGCACGGTTGGCGACAGCGGCGCGGAGATCGTCCGCTCATTGGTGGCTGCACCGCGCTCCGGCGATGGCAGCGATACGCTTGGCTCAATCGTCTGGTTGGCGGTGGTCGTCTGGGGTGCATCGGGTTTGTTCGCGCAGCTTCAAAACGCGCTCAACAAAATATGGGAAGTCAAAGCCGCGCCGGGACGTTCGCCGTTCGTTTTCTTCAAGAACAAGCTGTTTTCGTTCACGATTGTGATTCTGGTCGGCCTCGTCTTGCTGACGATCATGTTCACCAACAGCGTGATTAGCAATATGCTCGGTGACGCGAATAACCTTGCCTTGAGCATCCCCATTCGCATCGGGCAGTTCATCGTCACCATGTTGATGAGCACCGTGCTGATCGCCGCCGTATTCAAAATCTTACCCGATGTGATTATCCGTTGGCGCGATTTATGGGTTGGTTCGGCGTTTACCGCGTTCCTGTTCTTCGTCGGTCAATTGATTGTTGGGCTGTATCTCTCACGCTCGAACGTTGGCTCGGTGTTCGGCGCGGCCAGTTCGCTGACGGCGATCCTCGTCTGGATTTACTACTCGGCGCAGATTTTGCTGTTCGGCGCGGAATTCACCGAAGTCTGGGCGCGGCATTACGGCTCGGCCATTCGCCCCGACCACGATGCCACATGGACGAACGAAGCCCACGCCCGCCGCGAAGCCATGCGCGCCAACGTCGACTTTGAGGAAACCGACACCGAAGTGTTCAAAGAGGCGTTGATGGCCGAATATCGCGCCCGACGCAACGAGCGCGTCAAGAAGGTATTCACCACCGTCAAAGACAAGCTCGACGGCGACGATGATGACGACGCTAAACCTGTGAATAACGCCAATCCTGTTAACAACCCCAACCCCGTTAACCACAACAACGATGTCAGCAGCGACGGGCAGTCCGGTTAAGATTTGTACTTGCTGAAAGCTGCTTTGTAGGGGCGAACCTGCGTGTTCGCCCTGCGGAGTTATTGGTAGGGGCAACTCGTGAGTTGCCCGTGTGTATACAATAGTTCGTTCAGCTAAAAGCTATTTAGGAGAAAATGATGTCCACCGACAAAGGCACAAAAGACAATCCTTGGGCGCTGAAAACCGCTCCCGGCACGGCTGAATATAGCATGTACAAGGACGAGTCCAAAGATACACCGATCCTCGTATGTACCGTCGGCAAAACTGTGCTGCATTACGACTGGCGCGCCATCGAAGACTTACACAAGATGCTCAAACAACACGGCGACTGGATGGAGCTTGGCGCAGCCGACGAGCAGAAAGAGCCGAAAGAAGGCACCGTCGAGGCATGGGGTCGCTCGGAAGATAATCCGATGGGCGGCTGGTACGGCCTCAAGAAAGGCTTTCGCGGGCGCTTCGGTATGTATCTGCCGCCGCTGATGGAAGAACTCGGCCTCGTTGAACTTGAACACAATGCCAAAAACAACCGGATGCGCGCCAAATAACCCGCCGCTAGTCGATGTTCAGCAGCTTAAACGTATCGCGCCAATAAGTGGGCGCTGCGTCGATAAACTCGCTGTGCCGCCGCACAATGTCGGCAGCCCTGTTCAAGCGCTCTTGATCCTCGATGAGCGCGATGATCGCCTCTTGCTCAATCGGCTCTGCATACTGGAAGCGGCTGGCAGCAAATTCTAAGAACCATGCTGCTTTCACGGGATCGTCAGCGCTTGCGGTCAAATCGCGCAGGAACTTCTCAGCAATATCCACATGGGTTTCGAAACGCGCCAGTTCAGCGATGGTCGACGCGACAAAAGCCGTATTCTTCACATGATCGTAATACCCAATCGGAGCGCCCTCCGCCATCAGATCATGAACGACCACGAACTCCCCTGTCCAGCGCTCAAAACACTCGCGGATGCAGTCGCGCACGATCTCCAAAATGCCATCTTGCTCAAGCCGATCTTTGTGAATCGACACAAACCCGATCAGCGCCGTGACGATCTCCAGCGCATATTCCTCGTTCGCAACAAAATACCGGAAAGCCCCCGGCAGAAAATACACGCTCTCATCATACGTTCCGGCTGGCAGGTAGGGGCCCAGCAAATTTCGATAGTGCGAAAATTGCATGTCGTCATCGGGTGTCGCCAGAAGCTGCACCAGAAAATAATCGAGATAATCCTGAAACGGATCGGACAGCTTTGTAGGTCGCGGATTTTTAACGTTGAAAGTGGCAATCGTCATGTTATTTCCCATAGTTTCACATGCTTTACACGGACGATTTTAGTGTATCGCTAACCTAGAAGCCTATAATGAGTTTTACTACATTGTAGTCACCATCAAAAAAGGTCTATTTGATGTCACTGACCGCCCGACCCCAAGCATAATCGATGTATCTTATCAGCGGCGGATTGTTTGTATGTTCGATGTTACTGCTGCTGTGGGGCCTGAAGCCTTCCAGAGTCTATTTGAGCACCGTGCCGCAGCTGTCGTGGTGGCAGCGCATAATCTGTATCATCTTGGCTTTACTGCTGTTGTGGCTGATAACTTTTCTCCATGCGTGGATGGAAAGCTTTATCGATTCTGTTATTTCGCAGTTCGGATACCGTGTGTCATAAAGCCGAAAGGGCCACAGCACACAAGATTGCGACTCTATACCGGCCAAGTTCAATGCTGCTATTTGCGCGGAAAGAGGTTTATTGCATGTCAGATCAAATTCAACAAACGCCGCTGATTAATCAAGAATCTGTCTGGGACTATCCACGCCCGCCGCGTATCGAGCCAACCATGAAGCGCATTCGCGTGGTGTTCAACGGCGAAACCATCGCGGACACAACCCGTGCCCTGCGAGTGCTAGAGACCAGTCACCCACCCGTTTACTATATTCCGCCGCAAGATGTGAAGATGAACCTGCTCACATCCACGCGCCGCCACACATTCTGCGAGTTCAAAGGCACTGCCGCTTATTGGACGATTCGCGTGGGCGACAAAGTGGCCGATAACGCCGCGTGGAGCTATCCCAGCCCCAACGACGATTACGATGCAATCGCGGAATACATCGCCTTCTATCCGGCGCACATGGATGCCTGTTATGTCGATGACGAACAGGTTCAAGCGCAGGCTGGCGATTTTTACGGCGGCTGGATTACGTCGAATATCGTCGGCCCCTTCAAAGGCGGCGCGGGCACTCAGGGCTGGTAATAACGATGGTAGGGGCGACGCATGCGTCGCCCGTTTCGCTCGACCCTTTAACTTTGAACCTTATACGATCTCCGCCCCATTCGTCGGCGTACACACATAGATATTGGCTTCCAGTGGGTCGAAGCCCATCGTCGCCAGTGATGCCGTGTAGCACTCGGTCACGCTCGACACGAAGCTGTCCACCGCTTCCGCCCGAACCAGCGCCACCGCACAGCCGCCGAACCCCCCGCCCGTC
>Ga0163150_10006843_pt1 | contig 13729 bp, 12 predicted proteins | sample OliLakLV19P2IB_FD_148628 | JGI IMG/M metagenome (GOLD analysis project Ga0163150, IMG submission 148628) | Freshwater microbial mat bacterial communities from Lake Vanda, McMurdo Dry Valleys, Antarctica - Oligotrophic Lake LV.19.P2.IB | ecosystem: Environmental > Aquatic > Freshwater > Lake >...
GAGGAGGGAGGAGGGAGGAGGGAGGAGGCCCAGGGAGTCAGGGCGTGCGGGCGACCGCGGCCACCGGAGCGAAGCTCCGGCGATGATGCGGCGTCGCACCGAACTGCGTGAGGGCACCGGTGTGAGCGACGGTCCCGTACCCGGCGTTGCGTTCCCACGAATACGCTGGGTATCTGGCCGCGAGAGCGCGCATCAGGCGATCCCGTACTTCCTTGGCGACGATCCCCGCCGCCGCGATCGAATAGCACTGCGCATCGCCGGCCACGAGTGCCTCGTGCGTGAAGCCACACTCCGGCAGGGGCACACCGTCGATCAGGATGTGCCACCGCGTGGCGCCGGCAGCCAGAGCCCGCTCGCGGAAACCGCGCCCGGAGAAGAGCGTGGCGACCGCTCGTCGCATGGCCAGCGCGGTCGCGACGCGGATGTTGAGGCGATCGATCTCCCGCACCGAGGCGGCGCCCAGTGCGATCTCGAGTGCCGCGGCCCGCACTGGGCCACAGAGGGCGGCCCGCTGATGGGCACTGAGCGTCTTGCTGTCGCGCACCCCGGGGAGCGGCGTGCTCCAGAGGGGGAAAACTGCGGCCGCGGCCACCACTGGACCAGCCAGGGGACCGCGGCCGACTTCGTCGACCCCGATGAGGAGTGAACGCCGACTCCAGGCCGCTTCCTCATGGAGGAGGTTGGGCACCGGTACCCCGGTGGCGGCCCGTGACACTTTCAGCTCTTGGTCACTATCTCCCGCTTCTCCTTGATGCGGGCGGCCTTGCCGCTCACATGCCGGAGATAGTACAGCTTCGCGCGGCGCACCTTGCCACGGCGCACGACGTCGATCGTCGCGATGCTCGGGCTGTGGAGCGGAAAGATACGCTCCACCCCGACCCCCGCCGACACCTTCCGCACCCGGAAGGTCTCGTTGATCCCGCCGCCGCGCTTGCCCATGCAGACGCCTTCAAAGGCCTGCAGACGTTCCTTGTCGCCTTCCCGTACGCGGACCATCACCTTGATGGTATCGCCGGGGCCGAACGCGGGAATGTCCGTCCTGCAGCCTTCGGTTGACACCGCCACCATGCGTTCCATGATTCCTCTCCTTCAGATCGACGCTCCGGAGGAGCGCCCTGCCATGCGCACCCGGCTACGGGTGCGCGTCATCAACATCCCTGGCCCACAAATCGGGCCGCCGTTCCCGCGTCAGACGTTCCGACTCCGCCTGTCGCCATGCGGCAATCGCCGCGTGATCGCCCGACAGCAGCACCTCGGGCACCGGCCGGCCCCGGAACTCCGGGGGCCTGGTATAGCTCGGCGGACTCAGCAGCCCCTCGTAGTGCGAGTCGCTGCTGGCCGACTCATGGTCGCCGAGCACGCCCGGGAGCAGACGGACCACCGCATCCACGATACACAGAGCCGCCGGCTCCCCACCGGAGAGCACAAAGTCGCCGAGTGAGAGCTCCTCCGTGGCAAGACCATCGGCCACCCGCTGGTCGACGTCCTTGTAGTGCCCGCAGAGCAGCGTCAGCCGCTCTCCCAGGGAGAGCCGCACCGCGTCGGCATGACCGAACCGTCTGCCCCGGGCCGACAACAGGACGATCGGACCCGCCTGCGACTCCCGGTCCAGCGACTCGACTGCTTCCCAGAACGGCGCCGGCTTGAGCACCATGCCGGCGCCACCACCATAGGGCGCGTCATCCACTGTCTTGTGCCGGTCGTGGGTGAAGTCGCGCAGCTGTACCAGCCGGTACTCAACTCGTCCCGCCGCCGCCGCCCGTCCCGGGATGCTCGCCGCGAGCATCGGGGCGAGGGCCTCGGGGAACAACGTCACGACGTTGATCTGCAGCATGACCGGCTGGCTACTCCAGCAGCTCGTCCGGGACCGCCACCGTCAACCGCCGCGTCTCGCGATCGATCCGGCGGATGAATTCCTTCTTGAACGGCAGGAGGAATTCACGTTTCGGGCCCTGCACCTCGAGCATCAGACCCGAGGCCAGTTCGAACATGTTCGACACCAGCCCGAGAGCCGTCCCATCCTCCTGCGCGACCGAAAAGCCGACCAGCTCATGGAGGTAGACCTCCCCCTCCGCCGGTGGTTCCAGCTGATCCGACGGCACACCGAGAAAAAGCCCGCGCCAGCTGTCCAGCTCATCCCGCTCCTCGTGCCCGCGAAACTTCAGCAACCACTCGCGGTGAAAGGACCGGCTCCGTTCGATCCGCACCGGCTCACCGAGGATCGCGCCGGTCAGGTCGAGACGCCAGAGCTCCTGCCCTGCGGTGAAGACCGCTTCCGGCGTGCTGGTGAGCGGGAAGATCACCATCTCCCCCTTCAATCCATGCGGCTTCCGGAGCCGTCCCACCGCGAGAATGCGGGGGTGCTCCGGAGCGGTCACGCCTTCTGGGCGGCCATGACGCCGGCGCGAGTCAGCAGATCCCGCACCGTGTCGGTGGGCAGGGCACCCTTGGCCAGCCAGGCCTTCGCGGCATCCGCGTCGATCTGCATCTTCTGGTCGGGCTGCTCCGCGCGCGGATTGTAGGTGCCGAGGGTCGCGACGAACCGGCCATCCCGGGGCGACTCCTTGTCGGCCACAACGATACGATAGAGCGGAACACCCTTCCGCCCGACGCGGCGGAGACGAATCTTGGTTGCCATGCGTGCCTGACCTTCTCGAGTACAAGGAGGGTATGCGCCACTCTGCATACCAGAACAATGCTACATCCCGAACATCCCGCCCCCACCCTTGCCGAAGGGCATCCGCACCCCCGGCTTTCCCGCTGACTTCATGAGCTTCGCCATCTGCTTGAACTGCGCCAGCAGCTGGTTGACCTCCTGTACCGTCCGGCCCGAGCCTTTGGCGATCCGCAGCCGGCGCGACCCGTTGATGAGATCGGGGTCGGCCCGTTCCTTCAGCGTCATCGAGAGCACGATCGCCTCGACATGGCGAATGCGCTTCTCGTCCAGATTGGCGCCGGCCAGCATCTGCGGGCTCACGCCGGGCAGCATACCCAGCACGTTTTTCAGGGGCCCCATCTTCTGCATCTGCTTCATGGCGGTCAGGAAGTCGCCGAGGTCGAGGCCCTTCTTCGACGTCGCCTTCCGCGCCAGCTTCTCGGCCTCCGCCGCGTCCACCGTGGACTGCGCCTTCTCTACCAGCGAGAGGATGTCGCCCTTCTGCAGGATCCGTCCCGCCAGCCGATCGGGGCGGAACGGTTCCAGCGCATCGAGCTTCTCTCCCACACCGAGGAACTTGATCGGCGCCTTCGTGACCCCGTAGATGGACAGGGCGGCCCCGCCGCGCGCGTCGCCATCCATCTTGGTCAGCACGACGCCGGTGATCCCCAGCGCTTCGTGGAACCCGGTCGCGATCCGCACCGCATCCTGGCCGGTCATGCCATCAGCAACGAGCAGGATCTCATGCGGCTTGATGGCCGCCTTGAGCGCCGTGAGCTCATGCATCATGTCGGTATCGATCTGCAACCGGCCGGCGGTGTCGACGATGACGGTTCGGGCTCGCGCCTTCCCCGCTTCCACGATCCCCCGCCGGACGATCCCGCCGACATCGGTGACACCGGGCTCGCTGTGCACCCCGACCTCGACCTGCTTGCCGAGTGTGACCAGCTGGTCCACCGCGGCGGGACGATACACATCCGCGGCGATCAGGAACGGCGCCTTCTGCTCCAGCTTGAGCCGCTTGGCGAGCTTTCCGGCGGTCGTCGTCTTGCCCGAGCCCTGCAATCCGACGAGCAGAATGATCGTCGGCGGCACGGAGGCGAACACGAGCGGCACCTGCTTCTCGCCGAGCAGTCCGACCAGTTCGTCGTACACGATCTTGACCAGCTGATCGCCCGGCCGCACCGCCTTCAGCAGCTGCGCACCAACCGCCCGCCGTTCCACCCGCTCGAGAAATTCGCGGGTTAGGTCGAAACTGACATCCGCTTCCAGCAGGACGCGCCGGATTTCACGGAGGCCGTCTTTGACCGCCTCCTCAGTGAGGACGCCGCGCCCCGTGAGTTTCTGGAGCGCGGCGGTGAGTTTAGCGGACAGCTCATCGAACATAAGCCTCACAAAATAGGGAGGTTACGGGGGTTACACAAGGCGGGAGAGCTGGCGGCTGGCGGCTGGCGGCTGGCGGCTGGCAGCTGGCAGCTGGCAGGGGGGCAGGAGGTAGGGGGCGCCGGGCGTGAGGAGTGGCTGGTGGCCGGTTGTGAGAAGCGGGTGAAGGAGAGGTCAGTGGGAGGAGGAGGAGGAGGCCACCCGTAGCCCATGCCTTACAAGTAGTTACGTGGATTCTACGAGTTGTTGAACCTACGCGCTGTTCTGGGCATCGGCGTTGTAGGTTGGGGGCCCTCCGGGGCCCCTTTGTAGTAAGCAACTCACAACAGGACTGGCAACACAACTCGGGCTGCGGCAAACCCCGTGATGCCAGTTCAGGGCAATAGGGACGACCATGGTGTCCATCCCTGCGCGGTGGAGGGGGCGGAGTCCAAGTTGTGGTGGGACAGTTCGCGACCGGCCCTTCTTACCGCGCTTCATCGAGTATTGGCCCCGGCTCGCGTGCAGCCGATTTTCTCATCAGCTGGCACAGAAGCTCGCGGCGCGGCATCTTCAGCCTCATGGCCAACGACCTCGTTACCAAGAAGACAAGACAGGAGCTGCGTGAGCACTTTGTCGGCTTTTCCCTGAGGGAGATTGCCGACGAGTGTGAATTCAAGTGTGAAGTGCAACGGTCGCCGCGAAAGTGGTGCTCCGGGCGCTCAGGTGAGTGTGGCATAGTATTCCTCGGGAGCCCGGTAGTTGTTGCGCCTGCGGGGTCGCGTGTTCAGGAAGCGGGCGAGTCCGCCCCGCACATCGAGTCGGCGCATATCTGGCATTTCGACCACGGTGAGGTAGGACAACACACAGCGCGTTCGACGGCGGCCGCATCTGAATCTCAGAATCGATCCGCCCATGTCACGATTCCTTCATTGATCTCAATATTCATATGAAGTTGGCAGCTCGACCCAGGGGCCGCTCGTGGAGCTACACGGGAACGGGCGCTCGCTGAAAGGGAAAGCGACTGTATGACCACAGAAGCGCGGCCAGAGCTCGAAAAGGTGAAGCAATTGTTTCGCTTCCTGAAGGCCTTCTCTGAGCGCAACCTGCCGCAGCAGCGCCGCCTGGCTGATCAGCCGTGGGTTCTCCGGTTGGCTGATCTCCCGAGCCATTCGGACATCACGGTCGGAGAAGTCAGTCTGGCGAGACCAGAGGAATCAGCAGCTACGGAGCAGGACAGCCCCGATGGCCAGCCGCTCATTCGGGTACGGCGTCCGAAGCTGACGACCGCCCCGCGCTCTCCCGCCATTCTCGCCGGCTGGCTTGAACCGGGTTGGGAAGATCCCACGAGTTCACCGAGAAATATTCTGACTCGGAACGAGAGCCGAGGGGGAGAAACCGTCACAATGTCGTTCGAGGAATCCCCCGAACGGGTGGCTGGGTTTCGGAGCTGGATCACGGATTGGGAGCGTTGGGCTACGGCGGAGCGGCCTCGCCGCGCTGTGATGAAGATCTTCGAACGACTCTACGAGCTGAAGGGAAGAATCGACCTTGAGAGCGAGCGTCTCGAATTGATGTTGGGCGACGGACGACTTCGATGGCAGGGCCCTGAGGGCGAAGTCGACCATCCAGTACTCTTGCAACGAGTCGAGCTCGAGTTCGATGCCGAGGTTCCAGAGATCCGACTTCTCGATACCGACCGAGCTCCGGAACTCTATACCGGCATCCTGCAAGGCAGTACAGCGATGAGTCCGGACGTCATGACGCGTCTCCGCCACGAACTCGAACAGGCGGGGTTTCACCCGCTGAACCCAGAGGCGACAACCGCTTTTCTTCGTCGCATCGCCCAGCTGGTAAGTCCTCGTGGAACCTTCAGGGGGGATGCAACACCGATCCCCGTCGGTGCGGACCCGGTGGTGAGCCGCGATCCAGCTCTCTTCCTGCGCCAGCGGATGTCAGGATTTCCTGCCGCCTTTGATTGGGTGCTGGAGGACCTAGAGCATCGCGGCGTTGTCCCTATTGGGCTTACTCGATTGGTAGGGGTCACACCACCTCCGCCAGCTCAGGAGCCACTTCCCCCCCGATCGCCGTGGGGCGAGCCGCCAGACGTCTTGCTCAGCAAACCCGCCAACCCAGAGCAGGTGGAGATTGCCCGCGCACTTGAGAGGCACCACGCCGTCCTGGTGCAGGGACCGCCGGGAACAGGCAAGAGCCACACAATTGCCAATCTCATTGGGCATCTGGTGGCCCACGGCAAGCGGATCCTGGTAACCAGCCATACTACCAAGGCCCTGCGGCTCCTCCGGAGCCAGATTGTCGAGAGTCTGCAGCCGCTTTCGGTGGCCGTTCTGGAAAATGATCTCACGGCTCGCGCACAGATGGAGGGATCGGTGAGGGCCATTCTGGCCAGACTCACAACGGATAATGACGAGACCCTGGAGCGAGAGGTCGGGGACCTCGCCGCGACACGGGCAGAGATGAACGCAGGAATCGATGACCTGACCAATCAGCTCCGGGAGGCCCGCGAGGCGGAGTACTTGCCGATCCTTCTCGGTGGAGAGAGTGTCCCCCCGGCGGATGCCGCCCGATGGGTTCGAGAGCATGCGGCAGGTAACGATTGGATCCCTGGTCCGGTCGAGCCGGGAGCTCCGCTGCCGCTCTCCATTGATGAACTCGTCGAACTGTACGGGCTGGCCGCGAGGCTGAGCATCGGCGAGGAACACGAGATCGAAGGCGGGCTTCCCGAGCCAGGAGTTCTTCCGAGTCCCAATCAATTCAGCCTGCTGGTTGGTTCCCTGGCAGCCACAGAGCCTCCTGAGTTCATGCGACTCTGGGATCGTCCGCCGGCTGAGGAGGAACTTCCAGCATTGGAACACCTCGCCAGCATCGTCAGCACTGCAACGCAGGAGTTAGCGGGGCTGGAACCCTGGCAGGTGGCATTGGTCGCGGCAGGCCATTCAGGCGGCTCAGAACAAGACCTGTGGCTTGCTCTCAAGACCCAAGTCTTGGACGCGGCTGGGCGCTGGGGGAAAGCTCGCCCAACTCTTCTTGAGTACGCGCCGGAGGTGAAGTCCACTCTCCCTCACGAGGAGATGCGGAGGGTAGCGGCCGCAATCACAACCCACCTGGAAGGCGGGGGCTCACTTGGCGTCCTCACCCTGCTCTTCCACGGCAAATGGAAGTCCCTCATCAGAGACTGCCGAGTCAATGGGCAGCCCCCCACCGCCGTTTCACACTTTCGGGCAATCGTGACGGTCCTGACCATCGAAGAAGGTCGCAGGAAACTCGCACAACGTTGGGGCCGCCAGGCCGAGCCTATCGGACTACCCACTGTAGCGGCGTGCGGAAATCCACCCGAGCCAGCGCTTCTTGAGTATGCCAACCAGTTCGAGACGCTCCTGGGACTGTGGCCGAGGCACTGGGCAGCAATCAAAGGGGCCCTTGCCGATGCTGGCATGCGCTGGGAAGCGTTTCGTGCCCAGGAAGTAGCGAAGTCCGGTCCCACATCTCCATACCATCGCGACGCGGCGGTTCTCGCAGGACCACTGCAACAGCTCATCGCAGCCCGTCACAATGTCGCAGCACGCCATCGGGCGCTGCTCCGGTTAGATGCACTCGCAAGGCAGCTTGAGCCTTACCGAGGACCTGTTTGCACATCGATCGTTCTAGCGGTCACGAGCGGGCGCCCCTCTGACTATGAGGCAGCTAGAGAGCAGCTGCTAGACTTGACCGGGAAAGGCACTCCCTGGCAGCGGCGGAGAAACCTTCTGAGCCGACTCGAACCGGCCGCGCCAATGTGGGCTCGCGCAATCCGCGATCGGACGGGCACGAGCAGAGGTTCGTCCACGCCTGGGGATCCTACGGTGGCCTGGCGCTGGCGCCACTTGCGCCAGGAGATCGATCGTCGGGCGGGCCTCGATGAAGTTGCGCTCAGTGCTCGGCTCCATCAGCGCCGGGAGGAACTGCGTGATACAACGGCAAAGCTCATCGACCGGCGCGCCTGGCTTGGCCAACTCCGGCGTACCGACCTCCCCGCGCGACAGGCATTACAAGGCTGGGCACAGACCCAGAAGAAGATTGGCAAGGGCACGGGAAAGCGGGTTCCGGAGCTGCAGCGGCAGGCGCGGGAGCTCCTCGCCAAAGCGCGCGATGCCGTGCCTGTCTGGATCATGCCACTTGACCGGGTGACCGAAAGCTTTGATCCGCGGCGTGGTCGTTTCGACGTAGTGATCGTGGATGAGGCGAGCCAGTCAGATGTGAAGGGACTGCTCGCATGGTATCTCGGCGATCGCGTCGCAATCGTAGGCGACCATGAACAGGTCAGTCCACTAGCAGTCGGGCAACAGCTTGCTCCGATTCAGGCTCTTATCGCCCAGCACCTTGGTGGTATCCCCAACGCCCACTTGTATGACGGGACCACCTCAATCTATGACCTCGGCAGGACTTGCTTCGGCGGAACGATCGCACTGCGCGAGCACTTCCGATGTGTTCCTGACATAATCGAGTTCTCGAACCGCCTTTCCTACAACGGCGAGATCCGTCCCCTTCGCAATCCCTCGAGTACTCCCCTGCCTCACACCGTTGAGTATGTGGTTAGTTCCCGTGGGCCAAGCGACCGAACCGGCAAGACGAACCTGCTGGAAGCGCAGACGGTTGCAGCCCTCCTGAAGGCAATGACGGGACTGCCCACATACGACGGCAAGTCCTTCGGGGCAGTGACACTACTAGGCGATGAGCAGGCCGGATTGATACAGGACTTGACGGTATCGCTGGTCGGGGCTGTGGAGTTGGAGCGGAGACGGTTCGCCGCGGGGAACCCTGGCCAGTTTCAGGGCGACGAGCGGCATGTCATTTTGCTATCTATGGTAGACGTGCCTACCGGTGCTCCGTTGCGGCGCAGGGAGACCGAGCTCTTCAAGCAGCGCTACAATGTTGCGGCCAGTCGGGCGAAGGATCAACTCTGGCTGGTGCACTCACTCGATCCGGACCGGGATCTCCATGCAGGGGACCTTCGTCGAGTGCTCATCGAGCATATGCGAGCGCCCTCCGCGAAACGATCGGCTGTAGAGTCCGCTCAAAGCCGGGCGGAGTCTCCCTTCGAAGCCGCAGTCATTGAGCGCCTGGTGAACGCCGGTTACCGGGTTGAGCCGCAGGTCTGGGTCGGCCATTACCGAATTGACATGGTTGTCTCCGATGGCGCAAACCAGGTAGCCCTGGAGTGCGACGGCGACCGATTCCATGGTGTAGACCAGATCCCCGCCGATATGACACGCCAAGCCATCCTCGAGCGGGCCGGCTGGAGGTTCGTCCGGGTGCGCGGGACCCGGTTTTTCAGAGACCCAGAGGCGACCACCGGATGGATACTCAGCGAGCTGACCCGCCTTGGGGTGGAACCGGCGGGGCCAGACGGGCGCAGCGTAGAGGCAGATGTTGAAGGTCAGACGCTCAGGGAGGCGATAGTCCGAAGAGCGCATGAGGTCATGCGAGAGCAGAACTGGTTGCCGTCTCTCACCGCTCCCCCAGCGGAATCGCCCCAGGCGGAGTAGGCCATACTGCGATCAGAAACTGCTTCTTCAGGACACCAGGTGGGCTGGGTGCGGCCTTCGGACGCCGATTCGGCTCCGGATTGTCTGATTTCCCCTGACCTTCTTGTCGAAGCCCACTATCACGTCACGGCGAGGTGACCTCCAAGGAGGCAGGGAAGGCCCAGGGACCCAGAAGTGGCTCCGCTTTTCTGTACAGTGAAACAGGGCGCGATCAGTGGACCGGCGAGCGGGGTCATGCGGCCGCCGCGAGCGGCTGCGGGAAGAAGTAGGCCTGGTCCGGCGTACGGTCGGCCAGGCTCGAGTGAGGACGCCGGGTGTTGTACAGCGTAAAGTAGCGCCCGATCCCCGCCGTCGCGGCCGCCACGGAGTCGTACCCGTGCAGGTAGACCTCTTCGTACGTGAGCGAGCGCCAGAGCCGCTCGACGAAGATGTTGTCCCGCCAGCAGCCCCGGCCATCCATGCTGATGCGGATGCCGTGATCGAGGAGCAGGCCGGTGAAGGCGCTACTTGTAAACTGCGCGCCCTGGTCGGTGTTGAAAATCGTGGGGCAGCCGTACCGGGCGATCGCCTCCTCCACGGCCGCGACGCAGAAGGCGCTGTCGAGCGTGATGGAGACCCGCCAGCTGAGGACCCGGCGACTGGCCCAGTCCAGCACCGCGGCGAGGTACACGAAGCCGTGCGCCATCGGGATGTAGGTGATGTCCATCGCCCAGACCGCGTTCGGCTGGGTGATCGTGCGCTGCCGGAGCAGGTACGGAAACACCGGGTGGGCGCGGTGTCGGCGGCTGGTGCCCGGCTGCGGGGCGATCGCCGCGATCCCCATCTGCCGCATCAGGGTACTGAGGCGCCGCCGGCCGACGCCGGGAAACTCGGCGCGGAGCAGTCGCCGGAGCATCCGCGCGCCGGCGAAGGGGAAGTCCAGATGCACCGCATCGATCCGGCGCATCAGGGCGAGATCCCACACCGAGACCGCTCGCGGCGTGTAGTACACCGCGCCCCGGCTGATCCCCAGCGCCGCCGCCTGCCGCGTGAGCGGCAAGGCGTGGGTCCGGTCGATCATCGCTTGGCGCTCAGCAGGCCGGCCGTGCCGAGCGCGTGTTCTAAAAAATCATTCTCCAGCGCCAGCGCGCCGATCTTCGCATGCAGCGTCTTCACATCGACGGGCGGCTCGGTGCGCCGGCCGCCCTCCGCAAAGACATCGGCGAGACTCGCCAGGGCCTGGTCCTTCCACGCCGTGATCTGGCCGGGGTGGACATCAAAGCGCTTCGCCAGCTCGGCGAGCGTGCCTTCCGCCCGGATGGCGGCGAGGGCCACCTTGGCCTTGAAGGCGGGGGCGTGGTTCCGGCGGGGACGTTTCGACATCAGGAGCTCCTTGGCTGTGGGCGTAATCTCGCCCGGGGAGCCCGCTTGTCCACCTAGCCCACCTGTTCAGAATACCGGGGCCACTTCTCCCATCGAGGCAATCCTACATCCATATCCTTGCCGTGGAGGTGCCCAACCAGTTGCAACGCACTATCACTTGCTCGAGCTTGGCAGGTGACCATTCGTGGCGCGTACATTCTCAAACAGACTATTAAAGAACAACGATACCGCATCGTGATCGTGAGTTGCCAATCCATTCAGGAGGGCTTCGATACTCATGTTTCCAACGCTTGCGGTTCGGTAGAATCGCCCGTCCTCCAGGACTAGACCGATTTCCAGATGCTCCTCGGGACTAATCCGGTTAAGCATCACGAAGCTCCGACCCCGCCCTACCCGGCGCTCGAGACCGGTCACCTCGATGGAAGGCGGCTCAGAAAGAACCGTCAATGCTAGACCTAGGCTCGGTGCCCGCCGGACTTGAACACGCCGCCAGAACCAATTCAGGTACCGCCGAAGTCTGCGTTCCTGCCACTCGAAGTTGGGGGGAGCAGGTTCGAACGCCCAAAATGATCGAATCACCAGGTCGATGATGTGTGCCAGCAGATCCTTCCTGTGTTGCTCATCGCCATACTTCGCCACATTCTCCCCGATAGAGTAGTCGTGCTCATGAAGGATGGCATAGGTATCGGCCATGTAGTCAACTCGCTCTAGGCCATTGGCAAAGGCGCCAACATCGGCTGCGGTGTACTTGGTAAGCACCTGCCAATCATGCAAGTATTCATGAAACAGGAAGAGTCGAATCAGTCGCTCAATGGCAAGTGAGTCCCCATCTACGGTTCTATGAAACGCGACCAGCAATGGGTCTGGCAACCGCCAAAGACGACCGTCTAGACCATCTTTGTCGAACCCATAGTTACCGAGGCGAGGCTCCGGGTCGACTCCGTCCCGGTCACTTACCAGCTGCACAAGCGGAGCGAGTCCTGGGAATGGATCAATTCTCAAGAGCTCTGCGCCCTCGGCGAATGAGGAATACCACTTGCCCTGGGCGGTATCGAGTCCCGGAACACCTTGACTGGTGACCTGGCGTTGCCAGCGAAGTAATCGCGACAACCAACTGTTTGAGATGGGTCCGGTAGACGGCTGGATACCTGGCGCCGCGGCGCGTGCGTACCGGGTGAGACTTCTTAAGGTACGAGGCCAGATCTCAGCTCGGATCGTGCCTGCAATCCCAACCTCTTCCTCGGTAAGTGGTGATTCGACCTCGGCGAGCGCGGAAGCCGACAGTCGAATCGCCGGCCGGTAGGGATTCTCGCCCCCACGAACGCGATGCCGATAGGTCTCAGCCGGGGTTCCACTTCGAAGATGAAGTTCCTGCCCCAGTACGAAGGAGACCGAGATAGGGGCCGCCACAAAAAGGTGTATCATCGTAGCGTTGGGCCGCAGATCCTCAATGGCCGCGAAAACCTTCCGCAGAGCTACTCTGACTGACTCAACATCCTCGGCGGATCTTACGGCGCCCCGGAGCGGGTATTCTCCAACGGGCCGCACTGAGATGTCCGCCGAGAAGTCATCGCCGACTTCCGATCGAACCTCGCTGTCATTGATAGCATTGGAGATCTCAAGGCGCAGGACTACTGACCCAGCCTGGGTGACCCTGTCGTTGGGCAAACCAACCGTGTCGAGTTGGAGGCTCGCTCCCGACTCTCCCCAGGCCCAGGTCCCCCGATCTCGATCGAAATCGTGGACCTCGACGAGGCGCTCATCGCCAAAGTACGCGCCAAGCGCGACGACGTGCGGAATCTCAGCAATCCCTCCCACGATTACCCTGGCGGTGCTCATACCGTCAGCAAGAACTCGCAGGTCGCTGGCCACTTTTCGAATGAACGCGTGCGATGATTCCCAGTATCCCCCCTCGACATCAGATTCAAAGGGCGCCAAGTCTACGCTGACTACCTGTCGGGGAAGCTCTAGGTCGGCGGGCGCCACCGCAGTGAGAATTTCTGCCTCGCTGGTCGCCCTTAGGTGCGATGAAAGACGAACGATCAGGAGTTCAGGCACGGTCACCACCTTCTCGGATTCGGTCACTGTCCTGGGCTGCCGCGTCTATGGAGATGAGCTCATCCAGAGCTCCAGCCAGCAATGCAGGCGGGATTCGCGATCTTATCCTGTCAACCTTGGGTCCGTGACAACGCCCGACTTGCAGCTTACTTCCACATGGACAATCCCACCGCCGTGGCGTCTCTGGGCGAGAAGCCAGCTTCAGGAGTCTCCTCAACTTGCCAATCGACGTAGCCCCAAGCTCGCGGGCGTAGAATTGAACTTTTCCAACGATCCCATGCGCCCATTCCCCGGCTGGCCATACCTCTCCCATGGCGACGAGGGACTGGCCTGCGAGGTAGCCGCGAAGAGGGCCATCAATGAACTCTACGAGACTCATGCCTCCAGGCCTATCTAGCCAATAGGCATCGGGCAGCATCACGCAAAGGCTTCCATCCGCGCTGACATGGCGCTCTGCAGTACGCGGAACCGCCCCGCCTACCTCCCTAACTGTGGGAAGCCCGGTCAGAGAGTCTGGCGGGACATCAATCTCAATCTGATAGTCAGCCAGCGGGACGCCGTTACCCGATAAGCTCAGAGTCCCCCGAAATTGCGGCGGATCAGCTGACTCCACCCAGGTGATCTTGCCCCGAATCGGTAGACACGAATCAGGCCGCGTGGCGGAGCTCGTAGATCACTGGACTGAGATAGCCCAGGGTCGAGTGCCGCCGGTGTCGGTTGTAGAACCGTTCAATGTAGTCCTCCA
>Ga0163150_10006844_pt1 | contig 13722 bp, 7 predicted proteins | sample OliLakLV19P2IB_FD_148628 | JGI IMG/M metagenome (GOLD analysis project Ga0163150, IMG submission 148628) | Freshwater microbial mat bacterial communities from Lake Vanda, McMurdo Dry Valleys, Antarctica - Oligotrophic Lake LV.19.P2.IB | ecosystem: Environmental > Aquatic > Freshwater > Lake >...
ATTAAAAATAACAAACTGTACACTGTTTTAGCAGACTATCCAAAAGTGGGAATTTCTGGTGATGTAGTTGAATCATGGATTGATGAGATTTCTTTTATTTCACCAAATACAGCCGAAGTCCAGGCCGAAACAGCGGCAAAGAAACTTGATTTAGATGAAGTAAAACTTGTTGAATTAAATAAACCTTCTGTTGTTCAAATTATTAGCGTCAATTGTGTAGCAATTAAAGTGAAAGATTTAAGCAGAGTTATCCAACTCAAGCCAAAGTATGAATTATGTACCGGTGGGAGTGGTTCAGGATTCATGATTGGGAAAGATGGACTGGTTGGAACAAACGGCCATGTAGCCAAGGCTTCATTTGAAGATATTATTTATTCAGGAAGACCAGAACCAGGAAATGGTGACTTCTTTTCAGATTTCCAAAAAGAAATAGTTGCTCAAATTAAAGCAGAGTCCGGTGCTATAGAAGCAAGTGATTCAGCTGAGCCTACAGATCGTACAGTTTTTAGTAAAACACCGAGTGCGCTTGACGCAATTATGCAAGTATATGCAGACGCAGAAAAAAAGGGAGTGTTTGAAAAAGCTGAATTTACAGACAAATATTTTGTAAAATTAGGAAATGAACCCGTACGATTTGAAAAAGTCACAGCTAGCAATAGAGCTAATTTTTCCTACAAAAATCTTGAACCAATTGAGCGAACACCAACTGTTCTCGACGCAGAGTTAATTGCTTCAGATTTTGGCGGGATCAGCGCGCTCTCACTCGCTGCAAGTCAAGCACTCTCAGGAGCAGTGCCTACTGAACGGAAGAAAAGTTCAGATGTTGCAATCATTAAATTAAAAGGCACTGATATCAATCAATATCCAGGTGTCCCAATGGTCACAAGTAGTGAAGTAAAAGAGGGGCAACAAACATTGGTTGTTGGATTCCCCGGACTAGTTTCTGGTCAAGATCCTAAAGCTGGATTTTTACTTGATGAAACATTCTCCTCAGTTCGTCCCACAATAACCCGCGGAATCATCAGTGCAATCAAACAAGACACATTTGGCCAAATATTACTCCAAACAGATGCCAGCATTGAACACGGAAACAGTGGAGGACCAGCCTTTAATTACCAAGGTGATGTAATTGGAATTGCGACATACGTAATAACCAGTGGCTCAGGTAACTATAATTTTCTTCGTTCAACAGATGATCTATTAAATCTTTGGCAGGCGAACAATGGTAATACTGAAGAAAAAAGTGAATCATATGAAGCTTGGAGTAAAGGCTTAGCACATTTTTGGGAAGGAAGATTTATAAAAGCCAAAGAACAATTTGAATTAGTCAAAAAAGCCTATCCAATCCACCCCCAAGTTGAGGAATACTTAAAGAATGCAGAACAAGGAATAAAGGATGGCCAAGATACTGAAACTGCTCAAGCAGAAGGAAAAGAACTAAAATCCTATGGCTACACCCAACAACAAATTACAATATTTATAGCAATTATTATGGCAGTCATTATTGTTGTCGGCGGCATAATCTCAACCTACTTTATATATGATCACAAAAAGAACATGAATGTAGTAATAGCAGTGCAAGCCCCACCTGTAGCATCTCCACCTCCAATTAAATAGAAATTTGAAGAAGTAGCAACCGATATTTTGGCAGATTTGCTCATTAAAGTGAAAATTTTGGAGGCAGAAAATGCGGAGGATGGGACTCTTGACCTTTAGGCACAGATTAGATATACTTCCCCAAGTGATTATTATCGCGAGAAACAACGCTAAACACTAAACCTTCTAACGCTTGGTCTTCTAAGCCTAGAAGACACCTTAAGCGTTGCATCCCTCAAAACTTACAAAGTTAAATAGATTAGATGTCATCCTGAACGAAATGAAGGATATCTCACGTATGTGAGATACACTTGATGTAACTGAAACGAGTTCAGAGATTCTTCGCCATTGGCTCAGAATGACAAACCCCTAATAAGGGTAACCTGGGCCCCTAGCTCATTTGGTAGAGCACCTCATTTGCACTGAGGGGGTGAGGGGTTCGAGTCCCCTGGGGTCCACAAAGTTTTGGGAAGCTCGGGTTTATCCGAGGTTATCAAAACTTTTGAGTCTGACAAGGACTCGATCTGCGATTTAACAATTGTAGGTAAAGGCTAAAATTACTTGTTTCTGGTAAGAATCTAAAAGATTCAAGCAATTGAGCAAGTTCGACTCGCGAAGCGAGTGAGTGTCCCCGAAAAGGGATCGAGAGAAACTTGGGTTCAGATATAAGCTTTTAAACGAGATGTTTAAAACCTTTATATCCGGGCCAAAGAGAATGACTAATCTTAGTTATTTTGTTTAACTTTCAGCATTGCTGAAACAAACATTACTAAGTATGTCTAAAGTCCTGGGTTTGTACTTTAAAATGTGAATACGATTTAAGTTACATGTTGGGAGACATGTAACGGCATTTATGACTTTTTATAAGTTGTAAATGTTTTCAAGAAGAAGGCCAAAAAAAACAAAAATTGTAATTTTTACAAGATAAATAGTTTTTAAGAAGTCAAAAAATACTCAACAATAAGGCGTACGGTGGATGCCTTGGTCGAAAATACCGAAGAAGGACGTAACAAGCCGCGATAGTCTACGGGGAGCTGCTAATAAGCTTTGATCCGTAGGATTCCGAATGGAGCAATCCTACCTAACTTGATTAGGTAATCTACTGCCGAATACATAAGCAGATGAGGGGCACGCGCTGAACTGAAACATCTAAGTAAGCGCAGGAAAAGAGAACAATAGTTTATTCCCCCAGTAGTGGCGAGCGAACAGGGAGGAGCCTAAACTTCAGATAAACATTAGATCGCAAGATTTGATGTCTGGAGGGTTGTGGGGCCACATAATTGATTCAACAAATGTAATAGAAAGTACTGGAAAGTGCTACCAAAGAGAGTGAAAGTCTCGTATATGAAACAGGAGTTGACATGGTGGATACCCCGAGTAACTCAGGACACGTGAAATCCTGGGCGAATCAAGCAAGACCACTTGCTAAGGCTAAATATATTTTCGGACCGATAGTGAACTAGTACCGTGAGGGAAAGGTGAAAAGAAGAGCGAGACGCTCAGTGAAATAGTACCTGAAACCGTATGCTGACAAACCGTGGGAGCCCGCAAGGGTGACCGCGTGCCTATTGAAGAATGAGCCAGTGAGTTATATTTATGTGCGAGTTTAACCACCTAAGGTGGGAAAGCGTAGTGAAAGCAAGCCCTAACTGGGCGATTGCCCTTCGCAAGAAGGGTGCATGAGCACATGGGTATAGACCCGAAACCAAGTGAGCTAACCATGACCAGGGTGAAGTTCTCCGAAAGGAGAATGGAGGCCCGAACCGGTATATGCGGAAAGATGTTCGGATGAGTTGTGGTTAGGGGTGATATGCCAAACGAACTTGGAGATAGCTGGTTCTCCCCGAAATATATTCAGGTATAGCCTTGTGCAAGTTTACGTGGGGTAGAGCTCTGGAAGGATCTATGGGGCGCAAGCTTTGTAATCCTATCAAACTTCAAATACGCGTAAACGTAACAAGAGTCAGTCCGATCCGGCTAAGCGGAGCGGGCTCGAGGGAAACATCCCAGATCGACAGCTAAGGTCCCTAAATGAACATTAAGTGTTAAAGGATGTGAGAGTCCTTAGACAGCCAGGAGGTTGGCTTAGAAGCAGCCATCCTTTAAAGAAAGCGTAACAGCTCGCTGGTCTACTACGGATTCTTGCGCCGACAATGTATCGGGGCTAAATGTTCTACCGAAGCTACGGATTTGAGCTGAATTTATTCAGTTCAAGTGGTAGGGGAGCGTTCTTATCTGCAGTGAAGCCGTACTCGTGAGAGACGGTGGAGCGTTAAGAAGTGAGAATGCTGGCATGAGTAACGAGATTAATGTGAGAAACATTAACGCCGAAAGCCCAAGGTTTCCGTTCCAATGTTAATCAGGGACGGGTTAGTCGGGCCTAAGATGAGGCCGTAAAGGCGTAGTCGATGGACAACAGGTTAATATTCCTGTACTTTTTTATATTTGACAAGTCCTAAGCACTTTGAAATAGGTGTAGTGGAGCCATTAAGGGTGGACAGAGTGAGATTCCCTCAGCCCCTACAAAAGCTCGTAAGAGTGGAGGGGGGTGTAAGTAACAAATGAGCGAGCGTAGGCAAATCCGCGCTTGGTCCGTTTAAAGACGGGCCGGTTCATGGAAGTGCGTTCATAGCAATATGAAAATACTCCGTGAACTGTAAAAGTGAGTTACGATGCCGAAAGTAAGCGGAGCTTGCTCCGTAAACGAAGTGAGAAGAGTTTTGTTTTCAGGAAAAAGCTCGTAATGGAAATATAGAGAACCCGTACTGTAAACCGACACAGGTGGGCGAGTTGAGTATACACAGGCGATCGAGAGAACTATCCTTAAGGAACTCGGCAATACAGCTGGACGTAAGTTTGCAAGATGTCCTCCCTTCGTTGTTAAGACGGAGGGCGCAGCAAATGCCGCTGAGCGACTGTTTATCAAAAACACAGGTCCCTGCTAAAGCGAAAGCTGATGTATAGGGGCTGACACCTGCCCAGTGCCAGTAGATTAAAATAGCTTTTGACTCCATTGCAGCAATGCTTTGGACGAGGAGGAGATATAAGTCCTGGTGAACGGCAGCAGTAACTATAGACCGAAAGGTTTTTTGTAGTTAAAAAACTTGGCTAAATGCTGGAAACTCTGAGAATCCTACACTAGTATTGACTTATGGTTTATATTCGGTTAATACTGAAAATGTGTTAGGTGCAGACGATCAGCAGGAAAGATCTCAAGAAGAAAAATGGTTGGACGAAATTCCAGATTGTTTAGGATTCTACTTAGCAGGTTTTGTCGATGGAGAGGGCAGTTTTAATGTCTCTCTAAGGCGAAAATCTGATTATGCCATTAAATGGCAAGTAGTCCTAAGCTTCAATGTCTCACAAAGAGATATTACAAATCTAAATACTTTAAAAGATATTTTAGGTTGTGGAATTATTAAAAGACGATTTGATGGAGTACATTCAATAGATGTGACTAAACCATCAAATATTATTTTAAGGGTTATTCCATTTTTCAAACGATTCTCCTTCAGGTCAGAAAAAGCTAAAAGAAATTTCGCAATATTTTGCGAAATAGCAGCTTTGATGAACTTGGGGAATCATAGAAATGCACAAGGATTAAAAGAAATTCTTTATTTAAGGGAAACTTTAAATGAAGGAAAGGGCAGAACGAGAAAATATTCTGCCGAAGATGTGCTAAAAACTATACTTGAGAAATCCTCAGAGACTATACGCCAAGAGTCCGATTTAATATCGGATTATGATATAGTCCGACCTCATAAGCGATTATGAGAGCTTGGTAGAAATACCCAAGCCTCCAAATTTTGGAGTAACAAACGTGAACTGTTCTATGGTAGCGAAATTCCTTGTCTGGTGAAAAATTTGCGGGAAACTGTAAAAAACTTGCCAGAATGTATAGAAATATACAGCACTTAGGAATGAGCTGTTTATAAAAAAATTGATAAGCAAATAAAAAATTACCTTAAGTTAAGTGTTTAATCCAACTATATGCTGGAATAACTCAGTATCCGACAGTACATGTCTGTCATCCTGAGCGAATGCGAAGGATCTCAAGATGAAAATCTAGAGATTTCTCACTTCGTTCGAAATGACAATGTGTAAAAATCTGTTCGGTGGAGTCAATCAGCAGGGAAGATCCAATGAAATTTATTTTAGCGAGTTAAGAGCTTGCCAGTTTATTTCAAAAGAAACCCTCAGAGACTACATGTTGGAAACCGTTTTACTTGTCATTCCGGACTTGATCCGGAGTCTATAAAAATGGATTCCCGCCTTCGCGGGAATGACGATTAATGGTTAAGATATAGTCCGAACTCTGCAGCGATGTAGAGGACTTATAAATCAGAAAGTCATGAAAAACAACTGTAAAAGCTTCTGAAAATTATAGAGCGCAAGCTTTATATAGTAGGCACAATATGCAAATTGTTGCTTTCAACAGCAGAATGACAAGAACTTGGAGTTCAGACCCGCACGAAAGGTAGAACGACTTAGCGACTGTCTTGAGGATAGACTCGGTGAAATTGCAATGGCTGTGAAGATGCGGCCTTCCCATACTTGGACAAAAAGACCCCGTGGAGCTTTACTGGAGCTTGGCCCTGAGTTGAAGGTTTAATTGTGTAGCGTAGGAGGGAGATTCGTCGACAATGAAACACCTCTCTTTTAAATTTTCAACTCTCACCACTACCCTTATAAAAACAGGGAGTGAGACAAGGTCTGGCGGACAGTTTAACTGGGGCGGTTTCCTCCAAAAAAGTAACGGAGGAGTACAAAGGTCAGTTTGCCTCATAAAGAAATTGAGGATTGAAGCGCAAAAGTGTATAGCTGGCTTGACTGCGAGACATACAGGTCGAGCAGGTGCGAAAGCAGGTTTTAGTGATCCCTACTTTCCTCGTGGGAGGGAGTAGGCTTATCGGATATAAGCTACCCCGGGGATAACAGGCTAGTCTTGCCCAACAGTCCACAAGGACGGCAAGGTTCGGCACCTTAACACATTGGGGCGCCACAGGAGTAATCTTGTAGCACTGTTATTAAATTTTCATTGTCATCCTGAACTTGTTTCAGGATCCACTTAGATTCCGTATTAAGTACGGAATGACAAAATTGAAGTCTTTTTGAACAAAAATAAATACTAGCTAATATCGGTGAACCCCTAATCAGCAATGATGGGCAACCCCGAGGGAAACTAATTAGCAAACAATAGAAAGTAGATGGTAGAGGATAGTGGTAGAAAATGGAAAGTAGAAGGTAGAAATCTATCTTCAATGCTCCATCTTCAAAAAACTACCTTCCATATTCCATCATCTATCGTCCATATAATTGGTCCCGTAACGACTTGATCTTTTTTAAGATCAGATACCATGTTATGAAACGAAAGTTTCAAATCTAAAACTGGTATAAAAGGCTAGCCCCTACGTCGCTCTTTTGAGCTATGCAGGGTGAAGGTATAGTCTGATCCTCCAAGGAATTGGAGAAAAATTCGACAGCGATGTCGGCTCATCGTATCCTGGGGCTGAAGTAGGTCCCAAGGGTCTGGCTGTTCGCCAGTTAAAACGGTACGCGAGCTGGGTTCAAACCGTCGTAAGACAGGTTGGCCTCTATCCAGTATGGGCGTTTTGATTCTTGAAGGGAGTTGTTCTTAGTACGAGAGGACCGGAACGAGGAAACCTCTAGTGTGCCAGTTGTAGGTAAACCTGCAGCGCTGGGTAGCTACGTTTCTTCATGATAAGTGCTGAAAGCATATAAGCACGAAGCAGACCCTGAGATTAGGAATCTTTAAGACCCCTGGAAGACTACCAGGTTGATAGGAGTCCGGTGTAAGCACTGTAAAGTGTTGAGCCTAGACTTACTAATGGTCATAGTTGATATTTTTTGACTAACCAGATTGGGAAGCAATTCTCAAAATGGGTGTCTTGTTCTTGATTTTCACCATTCAACCGGTGATCAAGACCGTTTTCATTAGATATATTTATATATCGAGCAAAACGAGCAATCGTATTCACATTTTTTTGTACAAACAATTAAAGCACCTGAAAGGGTGCTTTTTTATGATCTCGCATTGAAAATAATCGTATTCCAAGCAGGATTATACAAAACTTGATTCTTGTAGTTTAATTCACTATGCTTAATGCATGTCTGCCTCAAAGAAAAACGGTTTCACCCTGATTGAACTGCTTGTAGTAATTGCAATTATTGCTATTTTATCCACAATAGGACTGGTCGTATATTCATCAGTTCAAAAAAATGCCCGCATTTCCAAACGTGTTCAAGACCTTAATGCAATGAAAACTGCGCTCGAGACCTATAAAGCAGCAAATGGCTTTTACCCAAGCAACGCAGGTTCTATATATAGTGGTACGCCAACCTGTGCAACTGCTACTGCTGCTACTGCCTTAGGTGCACTTGTGCCGACCTATATGCCGGTATTACCAACTGATCCATTAGGAACCCCCTATTGCTATCTTTATGAGACAAGTGCAGGGAATGGCGGTTCCCAAGAATATAAATTGTATACAAATACAATAGAAATGGATGACACTGTATTTAGAACCCAGCCAAATCTGATTGATCCAAAGCGTGATAATGGTACGGTTGATTGTGCAGTTGAACTCGGTGCAGTCACTGCCTGGGCAGTTTTTAACTCAAACGGTACTGCTGCCACAAATGGTTGTGCATATTAATTCTCCTGTTGATTCTTGGCCTCAAATACCGTATACTACCCATTAGGTGGTTTGAGCATAGTGGTCCGACCTGATCCCATCCCGAACTCAGAAGTCAAACACTATAGCGGAGACGATAATGCACGGGCAACTGTGTGTGAAAATATCTCACCGCCATATGAATCAAAGCCCAGTCTAAAGCTGGGCTTTTTCTTGCTCAAAAATAAATTCACGATCAAATCGTTGCTCTTTTGCTATGGGTCTGATACAATTCGATTAAGTTTAATATAAGAAAGAAGGTACGAATGAATGGGTATGTCAATGGCCGATTTAATGGCCCAACAAGATAAGCAAAGCTCTTTTGCAAATAAAAAAACAATAAGTCTAAATCGCGGACAAGAAGCAGAAGGTACTGTAATTACTATCCAAAATCATGAAGTAATCCTGGATTTAGGAAGTAAGGCAGAGGGAGTATTAAGCAAAAAAGATCTCTCTCCAGAACAACTCGCAAACTTAAAAGTGGGTGATAAGCTTCAGGTATTCATAATGAGAACTGAAAATGAATCAGGCCAAGTAGTAGTTGGTCTTCACCGAATTTCAGGTAGAGCAGCTAATTCTCCAAAATGGGCCAAGTTTGAACAATTAAAACATTCGGGAAACATAGTTTCAGGAAAAGTGCTTGAACTCAATAAAGGTGGACTTGTAGTTGAGTCAAATGGAGTGCGAGGTTTTCTTCCATCATCCCAAATTTTGATCTCTGATGCAGGTAATCTTGAAGGTTTGATAGGTAAGGATCTTGAACTGAATGTCATTGAAGTTGATGCAAACCAAAATCGCCTCATTTTTGTCCAAAAGCCGCATGTATCGAAAGAAATGTTAGACAAACTTACTTCGTTAAAAGAAGGGGACACAGTTAAAGGGAAAATTAAATCAATATTAGGATTTGGATTAGTTATTGAAACAGAGAATAAATTAGATGGACTTGTGCATATCTCTGAGACTTCATGGGATAAAGTAGAAGATCTGCACACATTATTTGAAGCGGGTGCTGAAGTTGAAGCGAAAGTTCTATCAGTAGATAAAACAGCTGGACGAATTAATCTATCACTCAAAGCGTTAGCAAAAGACCCTTTTGAAGACAAGGCTTCAGAACTAGAATTGGATGATATTTTAAAAGTAGAAGTAAGCAAAGTCGAAAAAAATGGTATGTATGTTGTCTTACCTAATGGATTAGAAGCCACACTAAACGCAGGAGAAGGTGAGTATAAGCAAGGCGATTCTGTTACAGTAACAATCGATGCAATTGATTTAGCAAAACGCAAGATAACTGTTTCACCATTTATAACTTCTACAAAAGATTTAATCTACAAATAGTCACAGTACTAATTGACTTAAATCGAATCTCCTTTCATAATACAATTCATGCCAAGACTTAAAACCTTGTATGTCTGTCAACAATGTAATTTTAAAACACCCCAGTACTTGGGAAAGTGTCCGGAGTGTGGCGCATGGAGTTCAATGGTCGAAACTGTTGAAGAAGTGGTTTCTTCTTCAAAATCAGTAACAGGAACTAGAAGGATTGCTTTTGATCAAAAAAGTGTAGTCCAGTTGAGCGACGTAGAACAATCTGATTTTCAAAGATTGAGTACAAAAATTTCAGAGTTCGATCGAGTACTTGGAGGAGGTATTGTCCAAGGATCTGTCGTCCTTTTAGCAGGAGATCCAGGAATTGGTAAATCAACATTACTTTCCCAACTTGCGATCAACGTGAACGAAGCCCAAATAGAAAATACTATTTTATATGTTGCAGGAGAGGAGTCTGCTCAACAAATTAAACTGAGAATTGACCGCATCCAAAAAGGAGTGAACCTTCAAATATTAAATGAAGTGGACGTTGATGTAATCAATCAAGCAATAGACAGTATTCGCCCAAATTTAGTAATTATAGATTCAATTCAGACGATGGAAACAGGTGATTTAACAGCAGCAGCCGGTTCAGTTTCTCAAGTGCGTGAAACAGCTCATCGCTTACAGCGCACTGCTAAAAAACTCCAAGTTCCAATGTTTATTGTAGGCCACGTAACAAAAGAAGGTTCAATTGCAGGACCTCGAACGCTAGAACATTTAGTAGATGTGGTGCTCAGTTTAGAGGGCGAACAATCTGGCCAATTCAGAATCCTCCGCGCAGTTAAAAATCGCTTTGGACCAACAGATGAAGTCGGTATTTTTGAGATGAATGAGACAGGAATGAATGAGGTATTAAATCCCTCAAAGTTATTCATAGAGCAGAAGGTATCAGCCCCTGGATCAGTTGTAGTCGTAATATTAACTGGCCTTCGTCCGATGTTATTAGAAATCCAAGCACTTGTTACTAAAACAGGCATTCCAGTTCCTCGTCGTGTGGGTACTGGAGTCGACAATAACCGGTTACAACTCCTCGTCGCAGTATTAACAAAGCGTTTAAAGCTACCATTTTTTGATCAAGACGTATTCGTTAATGTAACAGGAGGTATGAAAATTGTAGAGCCAGCCGCAGATTTAGGAATCTGTATGGCAATTATATCTTCATTTAAAGAAATGACCATACCAAATGATATGGCATTTGTGGGTGAAGTAGGACTACTCGGTGAGTTACGTGATGTAAGGCAATTAGACAGGCGCATTACTGAAGCCAAAAAATTAGGCTATACCCAAGTTATCTCACCAAAAAGTGCCAAAAATCTGGGCGATGTTATGCGTAAACTTGCAAACTAAACCCAACCTGCTACAATAATTGTTATATGCCCAAAGACGATCCTGAAGAAGAAACTTTAAAGAAACGCCCAGTTCATGATGATGAAGATCAGGAATTTGATAAAGAGATAGAGGGAAGTATGGAAGATGAAGACCCACTCGATCAAGAAGATCCTGAACTGAGTGAGGAAATATCAAAAGCTGGCAGTAAAGAAGTTTTTAGCGATGAAGAAGATGTCCCTGCTGTTCCAAAACCAACATTTAAATATAATGTAGAAGAACCAACTCTTCCACCATCAGATAATCCAGTTATGACAAAACACACCCTCGATGATCTTTCTGAAGATGAAATAGCACCACAACCATCTAGAAAACCCTTTGAAGTTGATCGAGGAATGACACCCCAAGCCGCACCTGCAGAAGATGATTTCGAAAATACCTATCCTTCAAGGCCGCAACGCCCACCACTGATGCAGCAAGAAGAGTATGAGCACGACAATCTGTCAATTCCTTCAATAAGAAAGCAAACACCTCTTTATCCACCCCATCCATCAAGAGATGAGCAACAACAGTCCCAGCAGCCTCGTCAGTCCAATAATCCATACCGCGAAGCGTCAAGCTCTCCTTATCGCGAAGCGTCAAGCTCTCCTTATGCTGCTGACCAATCACAACGCTTTGGCTATCGCGAAGCGTCAAGCTCCGCTTATCGCGAAGCGTCAAGCTCCGCATATCGTGATCGTCAACCAAAAGGAGCATCGAAATGGCATATTATTATTTTGTTACTAATAGGAGGAGCAGTAATTGGTGCAACAGTTTATCTCTTGCAAAATCAGTTCAACTTCCCAGGGCAAACAGCAGAAGGCACTCCAGCTCCATCTATCCAAACAGCTGAAGTAACTCCTGCTCCAACTCCTACTCCAGCACCGCTTGAACGAAGTCAGTTTAAAGTCCGTGTCTTAAACGGTACAACCGAAGCCGGAATGGCAAAAAAAGTAATGGATAAAATAAAAGAACTCGGATATCAGCCAGATCGTGCAGGTAATGCACCAAAACAAGATTACACTCAATCAGTCATTCGGGTCAAAGAGGGGGATTCAACCATCTCAGCCCAATTAAGCAAAGATTTGGCTCCTGATTATACACCAACAATCTCACCTGATCTCGATAAAGCTGACAAAGCCGACGCCGAAATCATTTTGGGCGAGAAATAAACCAAACGCCCAAAACAGGATCGTTTCGGCGATAGCCGAAAAGTAGCCCTATACTTGGAGAAAAGGAATACGCTCTAAGTACAAAAATCTTCGAGTAACGCGAGAAGTAGGTTTATTTTGGGCGAGTAATAAACCAAACTCCCAAAACGGAATCGTTAATACTGCTGATTATATTGACCACCCCAAAGTTATCGTACATGTAGCAAGAAGTCATATCCTTAAGTTAAAAATATTTCTCACCGATAAAGATTTACAAATCTACTTCAAAATTGCTTCCCATAATTACTTACTAACAAATAATGAAATTTTAGACACGTACAATTTTATAGATAATAAGCTTGTTGTAGTAGTCTAAATTAATCATAATGAACAAAGATACTTTTTTAAAACTTAAAATATAATTAAGTAAAATAGGCTCAGAAATTATCTAAAGAGATAGGAAAAAGTAATAAGTTACTCAAAATAATTCACAATTCTTAAAATCTTGACGACGCTAACCATTTATGGGGTTTCTTGATAAATATGACAGTGAGCCAAGTAAGTTATGCCAATATGCAAAAGTTAATATTTGAGAAATACCTTTCTTTTGCATCAAAACCGAAATCAATGCTTCTTTTAACGAAATTTGTTTATATCGATTCAATCGAAGTAACTTAAATGCAGCAATAAAGTCGGCTTTTTGTGGATACAAAATTTCAATTGTTGATTCTGTCATTGATTGTAGAAAATCAAGGCTTAGAGTTGCACCGAGCTGATTATTAATTGCATTATTTGTATCCATCACTGATTGAATACTGGTGTAGAGGTGTGTTCCTTGTAAAGAGAGCTGATCAAGTAATCTGACTGACTGAGTATGATCAGAACTTGCCCTATCTACAAATGCATAGAGAACTGAGCTTTCAATAAATATTTTTTTAGATGCCATATTACTTTATACTTTCATTATATTTTGTTAAATCTGAACTATGTGATATATAGCTATCAAACTATTTCGTACTATAACAAATTTCAACTTTATTTCAGATCTTCAAGTGAAACACCTCTGCCCCGCATGCGGAATAGAGAATCATTTGGTGCAAATGGGGTAGTGCTTGGGGGGGTATTTGAACTTTGTTTACTTATTTTTTGATGAGGAATATAACTTTCTTGCATCGTTCGTAAGTCAGAGTGTGAGATACGAACATTTCCGGCTGCCCGTACGGCTTTAAGTTTTCCTTCATTAATATAACGCCGGACAGTTAAAGGATGGACCTTAAGCAAAATTGCGGCCTGTTTCACAGTAATTAAATCATCCATAAGCTATTTATTGCAAAAGAAGTATTAACTTGTCAACATACGATTGTATAAAAATATATACAATTAAAGCTACTCGATCTGTTGATTATCTTCTGGTTTTTAGCCCCTTTTTGTTTATTGAAGGGCGAAGGTGTTAGAAATGCTCATAAATTAATGAAAAAAAACAACTGATTTCGACAAGTGAACCCAATAAATATCATCAATTATTCAAATAACATTAGTATAAATAC
>Ga0163150_10006845_pt1 | contig 13719 bp, 11 predicted proteins | sample OliLakLV19P2IB_FD_148628 | JGI IMG/M metagenome (GOLD analysis project Ga0163150, IMG submission 148628) | Freshwater microbial mat bacterial communities from Lake Vanda, McMurdo Dry Valleys, Antarctica - Oligotrophic Lake LV.19.P2.IB | ecosystem: Environmental > Aquatic > Freshwater > Lake >...
GTACTTTGCGGGCTATAAAAAGGTGATCGACCGCTACAAGATCGATGAGATCGAAGCCGCGGCCGACGTGGTGATCTGGTGCTGCGACGAGGCTCCGGGCTTCGCGCCAGGACGTCCGCAGGACCGCTCGTTTGTCGGCAACATTGTCCAGGCAATCGTGAACTACGGTTCGGGCGAACTCGGCGAGCCCGTGATTGCGCTCGATACGGTCGACCGCCTGATAGCCATCGGCTCGGACGGAATGATGAACGCCGTCGCCAAAGCGCGGCATGGCGTCCTGAAGCCGTTCCTCAAGCCCGGGCATCATGCCATCGGCAGTATCAACTCGCCCATGCAGTGCATGATGAAGGAGATTTGTGCGCAGTGCCTCCAGTCGCACAAGGACCCGGTCACAGGCAAAGAGGTGGTGGTGTTCTCCTGCTTCAATCAGGACCAGTCGCTGGACCGGGTCGATTTCAGTGTGCTGCGAACGCGGTTGTCGCAGAACAGCGTGCAGGAGAAGCTCACCAAATTGTGGATCGACCGTTGTCTGCGACAGGCGGGTCTGCGGCCTCAGCCTGTAGCCACGGTGGCGGTTTAGAACATGAGCCAAATGTGGAGCGCCGATACCTACGAACGCAATGCCCGATTCGTGTCCGACTACGGATCTGTGGTGCTGGATCTGCTGGCCCCGCGGCCTGGGGAGAGTGTGCTCGACCTGGGTTGCGGAGACGGTGTACTGACGGAGAAGATTGCGGTCGCGGGCGCCACCGTAACTGGCTTCGATTCGTCACAATCCTTCGTCGAGGCGGCACGGGCGCGCGGGATCGACGCGCGGCTTGGCAACGGACACCAGCTGCGGTTCGAGGCGGAGTTCGACGCCGTGTTCTCCAACGCCGCACTGCACTGGATGCTGGAACCGGACCGCGTGATTGCCGGCGTGGCTCGTGCCCTGAAGCCCGGCGGCCGATTTGTCGCCGAGTTCGGCGGACACGGTTGTGTCGCGGCCATTCAAACCGCGCTGCTCGCAGTCCATCAGCTACACGGGCTGACACTGCCGAGAGTGTGGTACTTCCCTACCCCGGATGAATACGGTGACTTGCTCCGCACCGCAGGCTTCCACGTCGACTACATCGCCCTGATCCCCCGGCCGACTCCGTTGCCCGGAGAGATGGTCGACTGGCTCGCCACATTCCGCGCCGGGACGGATCCGGCACTGCTGGCCGAAGCCGCCGAGTTACTCCGGCCCGTTCTCTGCGATTCCCAGGGTCGATGGACTGCCGACTACATGCGCCTTCGCTTTGTCGCCCACCTGAAATAGCGGCGGCTACAGAATTTCTTTAATCACCGTGCCCTGCACTTCGGTGAGCCGTTCCCGCCGGCCCTGATGCATGAAGCTCAGCGCGTCCTGGTTCAGCCCCAGCTGGTGCAGAATCGTGGTGTGTACGTCGCGGAAGTGGTACGGGCTCTCCACCGCTCGCAGCCCGATGGCATCGGTAGCCCCGATCACCTGGCCACCCTTCACACCGCCCCCGGCCATCCACATGGAGAAGCCGAGGTTGTGATGATCGCGCCCCTTCCCGCCCTGCGCTTCCGGCGACCGCCCAAACTCCCCACCCCAAACCACCAGCGTCGAATCCAGCAGTCCGCGCTGCTTCAGGTCCTTGATCAGAGCCGCGACAGGCTGGTCGGAGTGCGCTGCCATCCGCACATGGTTCTCCTCGATATCGTCGTGCGCATCCCACTGCATGTTGCCGGGTCCACCGCCCGCCACCACGCACACGAATCGCACACCCTTCTCCACCATCCGCCGAGCCAGCAGACACCGGCGTCCATAGTCGTCCGTGGGCTCCTTGCCGATCCCGTACATCTCCCGCGTCGCCTCGGACTCCTTCGATATGTCGAACACCGCTGGCGCTTCGGTCTGCATCCGAAACGCGAGATCGTAGGAGCTGATGCGCGCTTCGAACTCCGAATCCCTGCCCTCCATCGCCGCCTCGTTCAACCCGCGGATCAGCCCGAGCGTCTTCCGCCGCTGGTCGAGCGTGATGCCATCCGGCAAGTCGAGGTTGAGCACCGGCTTGCTCCCCGGACGCAGCATCGTCGGCTGATACACCGCAGGGAGAAAGCCGTTCGAGTACATCGGCTGACCCGCCTCCAGAGCGCCCTTCGGGTCGGGAAGCACCACATACGCCGGCAGCGATTCCGTCTCTGCGCCCAGCCCGTACAGGACCCACGCGCCCATGCTCGGGAAACCAGGAATGATTCGACCCGTCATCAGCTGGTACTGTGCCGCCGAGTGCACCACCATATCGGCATGCACGGAGCGAATCACCGCCAGTTCATCGATCACCGAAGCCGTGTGCGGCAACAGATCGCTGACATCGATTCCCGATTTTCCATACTTCGCGAACGTGCGCTTGCTGCCAAGAATCTTCGCTTCGTTGGTGACGAACTGGTACTTCGCTTCCCCGAACTCGGCAGGCCGCTTCTGGCCGTGCAGTTTGTTCAGCAGCGGCTTGGGGTCGAAGGTCTCCAGATGGCTCGGCCCGCCCGCCATGAAGAGAAAAATCACCGACTTCGCCTTCGCTGGAATATGCGGCTGCTTCGCCGCCAGCGGGTTATTACGCGCCTCCGCCGCGTGCAGCATCTGCGTGTACGCCAGAGCGCCGAAACCGCAGAAAGCGTCGCACAGAAACTCACGTCGATTCCGAGTCGGTCGAGAATGTTCAAGTGGCATCGGCTGTCTCACTCCACGTACAAAAACTGATTCAGATTCAGGACCGCCAGAGCGAACTCGCGCAGCGGCTGGGTGCGCAGGAACTCCAGCGCCATCTGCCGCTGCTTCACCGTCGGCGGCCGGCCCGTGGCGATCCGGTACGCCAGGTCGATTTGCTTCAACTTGTCTGATCCGCCTTCGGTCTGCAGACGCTCCGTCAAATCCAGCGACAGCCGGTTCGACAAGTCCCCGTTCAGCAGTTCCAGCGCCTGCGGGGCATGCGTGCTCGATTCCCTGCGCGCGCAACTGATCTGCGCATCCGGCGCGTCGAACACTTCCATAAAGGGCAGCCGCAGATTGCGCTTAGCCAGCAGGTACACGCTGCGCCGGTTGTGCTCCGTGGCATCCTGCGTCACCGCCCACTGCGAAGGCTTGTACAGCAGCGTCAGCAGCTCTTTGTCGACCGGCACAATGATGCTCGGGCCGCCGACCTTCCGGTTGAGCCGCCCAGCCACCGTAAGCATCGCGTCTCGAATTTCCTCGGCTTCCAGGCGACGTCGCGTGAACTTCCAGAGCAGCTTGTTCTCCGGGTCCTTTTCCTCGGCCACCTTCGCCGAGACCGGGTTGCGCGAACCCTGTCGGTACGTGCTGCTGAGCAGGATCTCGCGATGCAGCGGCTTCCACTTCCAGCCGCCCTCCACAAAGCGATTCGCCAGATAATCCAGCAGTTCGGGATGCGTCGGCCTGACTCCCATGCGCCCGAAATCGTTGGGCGTGGCGACGATGCCGCGACCGAAGTGGTAGTTCCACATTCGGTTGACCGCCACCCGCGCGGTCAGCGGATTCCCCGCCGCCGTGATCCATTCGGCCAGCGCCGTCCTCGGCTTTTCCACCGACAGTTCCGGCGCATCTTCAGGCAACAGCACGCCCAGCGTCCGCATTCCTACCGCCTGACCTTTGTTCTGGTGGTCGCCGCGCGCCAGCACATGAACCGGCGACGCTTTGGCGCGGTCCGTCTCCACCGCGTAGAGGCTCGGGAGCGGCTCCGGAGCCTTGTCCTCCAGGTCGGCCAGCTTCTGCTCCATCGACTTCAAACCGTCGCCCGCAAGGCCCTTCATGGCCTTCTTCATGGCGGCCATTTCTTTGCCGTGCGCCTCGTTCTTTGTCTTCCACGCCGCCTGTTCCGCCTCACTGGCCAGCGGGACGTCATTCGGATGCGTGCCCGCGAAGAAAGCCTGCATGCGGTAGTAGTCGGTGTGTCGAATCGGATCGAACTTGTGGTCGTGGCAGCGCGCGCACCCCAGCGTCACGCCGAGCAGTCCGGATCCCACCACGTTCGTCATCTCCGTCAGCACTTCATTGCGGCTGCTGGCGACTTCCTGATTACCAGCGTTCTTTCGCAGTGGGCCCAGACGGTTGAACCCGGAGGCGATCCGCAGCTCTTCGTTCTTAGGGTCCATCTCATCGCCCGCCAGTTGCTCGCGGACGAACTGGTCGTACGGCTTGTCGTCGTTGAACGCCTTGATCACGTAGTCGCGGTAGCGCCACGCATCGCGGCGGTGGGTGTCGTACTCAAAGCCGTCGCTCTCGGCAAAACGGACCACGTCCAGCCAGTGAGTCGCCCAGCGCTCGCCATATGCGGGACTCGCCAGCAGCCGGTCGACCAGCTTCTCGTACGCAGTCGGCGACAAATCTTTGAGGAATGCGTCCACTTCAGCAGGCGTTGGCGGCAGACCCGTTAAATCGAACGTCACCCGACGGATCAGCGCGACCCGGTCGGCCGCGGGCGCGGGCTGTAGTCCCTCTTTGCGCAGTTTGTCGAGGATAAACGCGTCAATCGGCCCGCGAACCCAGCCCTTCGCCGCGGCATCGGCGAACTTAGGCGGCTCCGTGCGCACGCGTTCGCGGAACGACCAGTGTCGTCGCTCGGCGGGGGTATACTTCTCTCCGACCGTGCCAGCGATCAGCAGCGTTGCGGCAAAAATCCCAGTTAGAGCAAACAGGCCCTTCATTAGCTTCTGATTCTACTCCTTTTTGAAGCAGCCACGCAGCGACGCAAACATACCCGGGACCACCGGCCAGTGCCGGCGGCCCCAGGCAGCCGAGATCAGTCGGCGCGAACCACGCGAATCGTGGCCACCTGGACCTTCGGGTCGACATTGCGCGGCTCAGCTCGGAAGGCGTAGCCTGAGACCGCGCCAGGCGCATACAGCGACTGCAGAGCGCAGGCAGCACCGACGCATTTGAACGTTAATGCACCCGGCTTGTTATGCGTTTCCGGACGCGGTACGCCACCGCTTGTGCTGATGGCCATCGCCGCCTCCCTGCCGCCGAAGTGCCGCAGAGTCCAGCCCGCGCCCGTGTACATCGTGAGCCTGTTCAGGGAATACTGCCCAGCCGGGAGAGTCTTGCCGGACACCTGGAAGTCGAACGGAATGTTCGCCTGCAGGTTTTGTGCGAACGCTGCGGTACCCGTGACGGCCAGTACTCCGGCCATCAAAGCAAAGTGAATCAGGTTGCGTCTCATGGTCCTTATCTCCTTTTCGGTCAGCCAACGCGAAGAGATAGTGCATGCGAAGTGCCAGGGGAGTGCCAGAACGTAAGTTATTGTAAAATTAGAAGATCAGGCCGGATTAGTACAATTCCACTAACCCGGATGTGATATCCGTGAACCGATCGGTTATTTTCGCTTCCACGTGTGCGTCGCGAAGTCGAAATCGTACGCCGACCGCGCCGGAACGGGCTCAGCGACCTTCTTCGGAATCAGTTTCGCGAACTCCGCTTTCCGCGCCGCGTGCTCGGGCTTCGAGGCGAGGTTGTGAAAGTCCTGCGGATCGTTTAGCTCGTCGTACAGTTCTTCGCTGCCATCGTGATAGCGGATATAGCGGAACCGTTCGTCCCGGACCGCGTGATTGCCCTTCATGAAGTCGATGACCACGGGCCCACGCTTCGCTTTCGGGTCCTCCAGCAGGTCCCGCAGCGTGATTCCCTCATTCGCCGGATTCTTCGGGAGACCCGCATAATCGACCAGCGTCGGGTACATATCCATCAACGTGACCGCCTGGTTGCGCGGCGTTCCCGCGGCCTTCATCCCAGGCCCCGCGAAAATCCACGGAATGTGCGTCGCCCTCTGCCATAAGGTCGACTTGTGCCAGTGGATCTTCTCGCCAAGGTGCCACCCGTTGTCCGACCAGAAAACGAAGATCGTGTTCTTCGCGTAGGCGCTCCTGTCCACTGCGTCCAGCATCATGCCCACCATGTGATCGGCAAACGAAATACTGGCCAGATAAGCGTGGATCGCGTCCTTCCACTTCCCTTCTTTCACGATGGTGTCGTGTTCCTCCCGCCTCGCCGCCGCCATCCGGCGTCCGGCCTCCGGGATGTCCTCGAAATCGTCCTCCGGGTTGATGGGGAGCCGGATGTCACGGTCCTTATAGAGGTCGAAATACTTCTGAGGCGCGAACATCGGGATGTGCGGGTGCCACAGACCGACACACAGCAGAAATGGCTTGTCGTGCTTCTGACTGAGGAAGCGGCGTCCGTACTCAACCGCCTTCATGTCGCCGTAGGCTTCTTCAGGCTTCGGGAGCACGCCCCAGTCGAACTCGCCCTGGATGTTCTTAATGCCGTTGTACGGATGCCCGGCGGGGTTTGGCACCTTCTTGTTCCACGGGTACCACTCCGGACGCCGATACCACGGGTCGTCGAACTCCTGCAGTTGAAAATCGTCCCACTGGTCGGGCGGATTGAAGCCCGCGTTGTGATGCAGGATCTTCCCCGCTCCGACTGCCGTGTAGCCGTGCTTGCGGAAGTACTGCGGGATCGTCTCGACATCAGGCAGCGCCGGCCGCCACCACTGCTCGTTGTCATAGACGCCGGAGGTCGACGGCCGAAGCCCGGTAAACAAAGCCGTCCGCGACGGGTTGCACAGCGGAGAGGCGGCGTGAGCGTTGCGAAACAGGACGCCCCGTTTCGCCAGGCGGTCGATATTCGGGGTCTTCACGCCTTCGTAGCCGCCCAGGCAGCCAACCCAGTCGTTCATATCGTCGACCGACACCATCACAATGTTCGGGCGCTGCGGCGTGGCGGCGCTGGCTCCGAGGCCGGCGGCAGCCAGGCTGGCGAGAAATTCGCGGCGAGATGTCATTGCCGGTTATCCTATCGCGGCCGGCCCGCGGCTTTCAAAACTAACGCCGCGCCGACACGCTCCGAAACTGCTGCTGTTTCTGGAGGTCGGCCATCGCCTTACTCAGAGCCTCGGCCTTGTCTTGCGGCCACGTCATGCCTTTCTGCTCGTTGTAAGCCCTTGAGAACTCCTGGGCAGCTTTGACCACGCGGTTGAACTTTAACTCGAAATCGCGGCGAAATGCCTCCTCCGTATTTTTGCGCTGCTGTTCGTAAGCCCGGAGTTGTGAGCGCATCACCTGATCCTGCAGGTCGCGCTCGGCGCTCGAACTCGCTGAGAGCCCAAACCCCGCCGTCATCACCAGTGCTGCCAGTCCAGCTGCCCGTCTGAGTCGCACCGCGTCCTCCTGTTACCCGAATGCATCCAAACTGTAACGCATCCGTAATTCATCTATACACCCTTTTTCCCTGGATGTACATACCCCTGCGGCGGGTAAGGATCACAAGACGCATTTCCGCCCGCACCTGCCTGTTACTATGGGAGTTACAGCTCATGGAAGGCCCCGAATTCGACCTCAAAAAGACGGTCAATCTGCCTAAAACAGATTTCCCCATGAAGGGAAACCTGCCGCAGCTTGAACCGCGACTGCTGGAAAAGTGGACCGCGTCGGACCTCTATGGCCGAATTCGCGCGAGCCGCGCCGGCCGCCCGAAATACGTCCTCCACGACGGCCCTCCCTACGCCAACGGCAACATCCACCTGGGACACGCCTTCAACAAGTCGCTCAAGGACTTTGTCGTAAAAACAAAGACCATGGCCGGCTTCGACGCGCCCTACGTTCCCGGCTGGGACTGCCACGGCCTGCCCATCGAGATCAAGGTCGACACCGAGCTTGGTTCGAAAAAAGCGCACATGACCCCGGCGCAGATCCGAAAGGAGTGCCGCAAGTACGCCGCAAAATACGTCGAGCTCCAGAAGAAAGACTTCATCCGCCTCGGCATTCTCGGCCGCTGGGACAACCCGTACCTCACGATGGCGCCGAAGTATCAGGCCGTCATCGCGCGTAATTTTGTCGACTTCCTCGACAAAGGCTACGTATACAAGGGCCTGAAGCCCGTGAACTGGTGCATCAATGACCGCACCGCGCTGGCCGAGGCCGAAGTGGAGTATGAGAACCACTCCAGCCCGTCCATCCACGTGCGCTTCGAACTCACCTCCGACGCGGCCAACATCGACCCGGCACTCGCGTGGCGCAAGGTGTACGGCCTGATCTGGACCACTACGCCATGGACCATCCCGGCCAACATGGCCATCGCCTACAACCCGAATTTCGAGTACGTCGCGGTGGAGGTCGGCCGCGATGTGTACATCGTCGCCCGGGAACTGCTGCAGGCCTGTACCGACGCGATTGGCTGGGAATGGGAGAACATCCTCGCTTCATTCCCCGGCCGCAAACTGGAGGGCGCGGTCTTCCGCCATCCCTTCCTTGAGCGCGATTCGAAAGGCATTCTCGCCGACCACGTGACGCTGGAAGCCGGCACGGGCGCGGTACACACGGCGCCAGGCCACGGACACGAAGATTACGTCGCCGGCATGAAGTACGGCATCCCGACATACTGCCCCGTCGACGCAGCGGGCCGCTTCTGGCACGCCGAGGGCGCCGATGGAGTGCTGCCCGAAGAGCTGATCGGCAAAACCGTCTGGCAGGCCAATCCGCTGGTTATCGAGATCCTGAAGCAGCATGGCGCACTGCTGGCCACGCGCAACGTGGATCACTCCTACCCGCACTGCTGGCGCTGTCACAAGCCGACCATTTTCCGGGCAACGGAACAGTGGTTCATCGGCATGGACCGCAACGATCTTCGGCAGAACGCGCTGAACGCCGTCCGCAACGTCAAGTGGCTGCCCACATGGGGCGAAGAACGCATCTACAACATGATTCGGGACCGTCCCGACTGGTGCATCTCGCGCCAGCGCGTCTGGGGCGTGCCAATCGTCGTGTTCTATTGTAACGACTGTCGCGAGCCGCTCACCGACCGCAAGATACTCGACGCCGTCGTGGACCTGTTTGAGGAACACTCGGCCGACGTCTGGTATGAACGTACGCCCGAGGAGCTGATCCCGCCCGGTACAACCTGCGCGAAATGCGGCTGCGGCAACTTCACCAAGGAAGGCGACATTCTCGACGTTTGGTTCGACTCCGGGTCCAGCCACATGGCGGTGCTCGGCCATGATCCCGAACTGCCCTGGCCGTCAGACATGTACCTCGAGGGCGGCGATCAGTATCGCGGCTGGTTCCACAGTTCCCTGCTGATCGGCGTCGGCCTCCGAGGCCAGGCCCCCTATCGCGAATGCCTGACCAACGGCTGGACGCTGGACGGCGAGGGTCGTGCCATGTCCAAGTCCGTGGGCAATGTCATCGAGCCCGACAAGATCATCAAACAAGTGGGCGCCGACGTCCTCCGCCTGTGGGTGGCATCGGTCGAATACAACGAAGATGTCCGGCTGTCCGACACCATCATGCAGCGGCTCACCGAGGCGTATCGCAAGATGCGCAACACGTTCCGCTACGCTCTCGGCAATCTGTACGATTTCGACCCCGTCTCAAGCGCGCTTCCCGGCGAACAGATGCTCGACGTGGACCAGTGGATCCTGCTCGAAACCGCGGACCTGATAACAAAGTGCAACGCATGGTACGCCGAATACGCATTTCATAAGGTATATCGCGCGGTTTACGATTTTATTGCCATTCAGTTAAGCTCGGTTTATTTCGACATTTCGAAGGACCGGCTCTACACCGCGGCACCGAATTCGCGGGCGCGGCGCAGTGCGCAGACCACGCTGTACCGCATCAACCACGCATTGATCCGTCTGCTTGCGCCCATTCTCAGCTTCACCGCGGACGAGGTCTGGAGCCACATGCGACTCTGCTCCAGTGAGCCCGACAGCGTCCACCTTGCTTACTTCCCGACAGCGGAAGAGCTGACCGAAGGGCTCCCTGAATCGGCTCGCGCAAAGTCGGCCGACTGGGCGAAGCTGATGGAGGTTCGCGACGCCGTGCTGAAGGAACTCGAGGTCCGCCGCCAGGAGAAGTTCATCGGCGCTCCCCTCGAAGCCCGTGTGCACCTGGCCGCGAACGGCGATCTGCTGCCGCTTCTCGAACGCTACGCGCCAGAGCTTCCCAGTCTGTTCATCGTGTCTCAGGTGGATCTGGAAAATTCCGGTTCCGGCGAACTTGCCGTCCGTGTCGGCCGCGCGGCTGGCGAAAAATGCGAGCGCTGCTGGAAGTACACCAGCGACGTTGGCAATGACCCGGCCTGTCCCACGGTGTGCGCCAGTTGCGCCGCGTCTGTGCACGAAATTCACGGCTCGTGATGTCGCGCGGAATCCCGCTCCTGATCGCCACGGCCGTGTTCGCGCTCGACCGAATTACCAAGGTCTGGATCGAGTCGAACGTGGAATTGTACTCGAGTTTTCAGGTAATTCCCGGATTCTTCGATATTGTGCATACGAAGAATCCGGGAGCCGCGTTCGGCATGTTCGCCGACAGCAACCATCCCCTGCGAGCCGTCCTGCTGATCGGGGTGTCCCTGGCAGTGCTCGCCTTCATCGCCTGGGCGTTGCTGCGGCCCGGCAGGGCGGGCTTTAGCGCGTCCGTCCCGACCATCGCGGGCCTGTCTCTGGTATTCGGCGGAGCGCTGGGCAACATCTATGACCGTGTGCTGTTCGGCCAGGTGACCGACTTCCTCGAGTTCTACCGGGGTGACTGGCGATTCGCCGCCTTCAACGTAGCCGACAGCGCCATCAGCGTCGGCGCCGCTCTGCTAATTCTGGATATGTGGCTGTCCCGCAAACAGGAGTCGAATGCTGCCAAAACTCATTGATACCGGGACTTTCTTTCTGCCCACCTACGGCGTCCTGGTCGCGACGGCGTTTCTGGTCGCCATCTGGGTCACCACCCGCCTCGCCCGGCGTGACGGCCTGGATGCGCAGAAGGTCACCGACCTCGCGTTGTACTGCGCGGCCGGCGGCATGCTCGGCGCCAAACTGTTCATGTTCCTGTTCGACTGGCGCAAGTATCTGTCAGGCGAATACCGGCTCTTTTCCATCGACACTCTAATGGCCGCGGGCGTGTTTCAGGGAGGGCTGATTGTGGCGGTGCTCGTCGCCATCTGGTTCATGCGCTCGAACGGACTCCCCGGGCTGCGGACGTCTGACGTATTTGCCCCAGGACTCGCCATCGGACACGGAATCGGGCGGCTAGGCTGCTTCGCCGCCGGATGCTGCTGGGGAGACAAATGCGATCTGCCATGGGCGGTCACGTTTCGCAACCCGCAGGCGACAGAACTCACCGGCGTACCGCTCGGCGTGCCCCTGCATCCCACGCAGTTGTACGAGTCGTTTGCCGAACTCGCAATTTTCGGCGTTCTTTGGCTGCTGATCCACAAACCGCACCGCGAAGGTTCGGTGCTCGGCACCTACATGGTGCTCTATTCCACCGTGCGATTTCTGGTCGAGTTTGTGCGCAATCACGAACAGTCGCTCATCATGGGGCTGTCGCTGACGCAGTGGATCTCGCTCGGCACACTGATGGCCGGGCTTTGGCTGATCCTGCGCCCAGGAGCCGTGAAGGTCCCGTCTCCACCAGCCACCGCGGTCTGACGAATCAGGCCCGTCTGTTATCCTGAAAGGACTTTTCTCCCATCCGATGGCACAAATCTCACCGTTTCAACCTTACCGATACACCGAGTCCGCCGGCCGGCTCGATGACCTGGCCACGCAGCCATACGACAAAATCAGCCCCGAGATGCAGAAAACGTACCTGGCCAAAAGCCCGTACAACCTGGTCCGGGTGATTCTGGGTGAGCGGCTCGATTCCGACAACGACGCGGATAACGTCTATACCCGCGCCGCAAAACATCTGGAAGAATGGATCGGCGCCGGAGTTGTGGCGAAGGAATCCGAGCCGTCGCTGTACGCCTATTTCCAGGAATTCACGCATCCGGAGACGGGTGAGCGGCTGACGCGCAAAGGCTTCATCGGGCTCGGCGCGGTGGAAGAATACAGCGCCGGAGTCGTCCACCGGCATGAACAGACGCTCTCCGGCCCGAAGAAGGACCGGCGCCAGCTCCTCGAAGTCAGCCGGGCCCACGCCGGTCAGATCTTCATGATCTACTCCGATCCCGAGTGCCGCGTCGATTCCCTGCTCGACGAAGCCGCCCATCAGGCGCCCGCCGTCGTCGTAACGGACGAGTACGGTACAAAGCACGAGCTCCATCGCATCGACGATCCAGTCAAACTGGCCGCGATTCGGGAGTCGATGGCGGACAAGAAGCTCATGATCGCCGATGGCCACCATCGGTACGAGACCGCGCTCAACTTCGGCAATGAACACCCTGAGCTGGAAGACGCGAAGTGGGTCATGATGACCTTCGTCAACATGTCCGCCCCTGGTCTGCGAATCCTGGCAACGCATCGCGTGGTCAACGGCCTCGACTCGTTCGAACCCGAGACGTTCTTCAAAAAGGCCGGAACCCGGTTTAGTCTGTCCAAATTCGACACCGTCGACGCACTGGCGCAGTTGTTCGAACAGCCCGCCCTCGACAAGATTCGGATCGGTGTGGTGCACGCGGGAACCGAGGTGGCCTGGCTGCTCGAGCGCGACCGCGAAGAAGGCGGTCTCGACGTGGAGATCCTGCACTCGGAACTGCTGGAGGGCGCTCTCGGCATCGACGCAGAGGCTGTGCGCGAGCAGAAGTTCCTGAAGTATGTGCGCGGAATTGACGTGGCGGCCGACCTGGTCGCCGACGGCAAGGCGCAGTATGCGTTCCTGCTGGAAGCTACCACTGTCGAGCAGGTCTCCTCCTGCGCATTTAATGGCCGCTGTATGCCGCAGAAATCGACCGACTTTTATCCGAAATTGCTCAGCGGTCTCGCGATTTATCGCTTAGAGAAGTAGTCGCGTGGCGGTAAAGCGGCCTCTGAAAACGCTGGAACGGGCCCTGTCCAAAGCGGGGCTCGGTTCGCGCACCGAGGCTCGAAGCTGGATCGGCGCCGGCCGAGTCGCCGTTAACGGCAAAATAATCCAGACCCCGGACCACTGGGTCGACCTCGACCGCGATCGCATCGAATTCGACGGCAAGCCGCTTCGTGCAGCCGAGCCAGTCTACCTTCTCCTCTACAAACCCACCGGCTACATCACCACCGCCCACGACCCCGACGGCAGACCAACCGTCTACGACCTGATTCGCGATGTCGAAACGTGGGTGTCGCCAGTCGGCCGGCTCGACCTTGATACCAGCGGACTGCTCATCCTCACCAATGACAACCAGTTCGCCGATCAGGTGATGAGCCCCGAAAACAAGGTCCCTAAGACGTACCTCGTGAAAACCAACTCGCATCTCACCGACGCCGACCTCCAGCGCCTCCGCGACGGTGTCGAGTTGAGCGACGGGCCAACCGCGCCGGCCCGCGTCACGCGCGTTCGCGATAACGCCAGCTCCACCTTCCTCGACGTGACCATCACGGAGGGGCGCAACCGTCAGGTAAGGCGCATGATCGAGGCCGTGGGAAGGCGAGTCCGCAAACTGGTCCGCACCGCCGTCGGGCCGGTCCAGATCGGAGATCTCGCCATCGGCACCTGGCGTCATCTGACGCCACGAGAGCTTCAGGCGCTCGGCCGCCTTAAGACTTAACAGGGGGGCAGGCCCCCAGGCCAGGCCCCCAGGCCTGCGGCGGGTCTCTTGTGCTTGCACCACCAGACCCGCAACACAAGCCGTACCTCGACATCGGACGCATCTCTCACTTCACAATAGCGTCAATAGTCTGCGCCGAAATCGGGTGATATCCCGGGCGAGCCATGGCATAAATCGCCTTGGCTCGCGCCATCCCCTCA
>Ga0163150_10006846_pt1 | contig 13717 bp, 8 predicted proteins | sample OliLakLV19P2IB_FD_148628 | JGI IMG/M metagenome (GOLD analysis project Ga0163150, IMG submission 148628) | Freshwater microbial mat bacterial communities from Lake Vanda, McMurdo Dry Valleys, Antarctica - Oligotrophic Lake LV.19.P2.IB | ecosystem: Environmental > Aquatic > Freshwater > Lake >...
ACCCAAGGGAAAAGCCAAGGATGCCGAGCGAGATAACAGCCAACATTCGAACTTTTTGCTTCTTGTAGGCTTTTTGGAAATCGGGCAGATCAAACTCCAACTGCTTAACCATATCATCCCGGAAGGCATGGGGCGTTAGGGGCCGGGTGGCTGTTGGGGGCATAACTTATTGGACTGAACTACTGTCTTCCACCTTTTCGGATGCTTCGGCAGGTGTTTGTCGCGAAAAGGGTCGCTCTGAATCGGCAAAATGTTCGCGCTGGAACAAAAGAACGCTAAACACACCAATTGTAATGGCGGCGTCTGCCACATTAAAGACCGGCTGGAAGAACGTGAAGGAGCGGCCATGAAAGAGCCAGGGGGGATAATGGCCTCGCCAGATGGGGAAGTAGAACATGTCCACCACCTTGCCATAGAATACCGGCGCATATCCACCAGCCTCAGGAAGTAGTTGCGCTACCGGACCGTGAATGCTGCTTTGCGAAAAGATGAGGCCGTAAAAGATGGAATCCAGAATATTGCCCATGGCCCCGGCAAAAACCAACGAAATGCTGATCAGCAAACCGATTGGTGCATTTTTTTTCACCAACATCCATAAGTAGGCTCCGATGAAAGAAACAGCGATGATGCGGAAGAGGGAGAGAAAGAGCTTGCCGTTCCGTCCACCAAATTCTATGCCGAAAGCCATGCCTTCGTTTTCGGTAAAATGAATGCGGAACTTCTCCGAGCCGAAAATTAACGACCCGGTCTCCAAAATGTAATTGGTCTTGATGTGGAACTTGAGTCCCTGGTCAAGGAGGAGAACTCCTAAAATGAGGAGGATCGGAATCCAGGCCTTTAACTTCAAGTTCAGTTACTGTTGTGCCTTCTTGGCTTCAATGCTCAACGTAGCGTGAGGGACCATGCGAAGGCGTTCCTTGGCGATAAGCTTGCCGGTTTCGCGGCAAATGCCGTAAGTGCCGTTCTTAATCCGCACCAGGGCTTTCTCTAAGTGGTCAATGTAGCGAATCTGACGGGCAGCGTGTTGGTTGAGCTGTTCGCGTTCCAGCGTACCCGCCCCATCTTCCAGGCTGCGGAAACGGCTGTCGTTTTCGTCTGCATTGTAGCTGCCCCTGCGACTGATTTGGTCTTGAAGATAATCAAGCTCCTGTTTTGCGGCAACCAGCTTTTTCAAAATCAGGTCCCGGAACTCCTTTAACTCTTCATCTGAGTAGCGGAGTTGTTCATGCGTTTTGGTTGGCGGCGGCGTCTTTACAACCTTGGCCGCTTTGGCCGCTTCTTTGGCTAAAGCCGTTGTGGGGATTTGGCGTTCAATCCGGGGAAGCACTGCCGATACGCGTGGCGAGTGCTCGCCCTTCTTGCGGGACGAGTCGGACCGGCGTTTGGGTCTGCGCGGAGGAGTGGGCTTTGTTGGCACGGCAGGAGCTTGGGCAAGAGCTTCAGCAGGAGCTTCCGCTTCAGGAGCACTATCCGAAACGGGTGCAACTGGCTTAGCCGGAACAGAGGCATTTTTACCCGCTGTAGCGGGAATTGATTTTGCAGCGGTGGGCTGCTCAGTGGTATCGGTCGGTGGAACTGCTGTTGGCTGGTTCACGTTGGCCTTGGGCATAGCGGATTTGCCTGAAGCAGGCTTTTGTGCAAGGGCAGGTTTGGCCTCCGCTGGTTTTGACTCCAGCGATTTTTCTTCTGTGGGCTTACCTGCCGGTGGTGAGACTTTTTCACGCTTGTTAGCGGCGACGACCGGTTCCCCGGACGCCGCCGCTGACTTGCTGGTAATGCCTTTGGAGCTCGGTTTACTGGCCGGTGCATTCAAAGGTGACTTCTTATTCGGAGCAACAGCTTTGTTGGCTGATGCATTAACCGGCGGCTTTTCTACCGCAGGTTTTTTAGCGGCGGCGGCCGGTTTCCCGGACGCCGCCGCCGACTTGCTGGAGGCCCCTTTCGGTGAAGACCCAGCCTTCTTAGCAGCCGGTTTAGCGGCAGCTTTCTTGGCAGCGGGCTTGGCTACAGCCTTTTTGGCAGCAGCGGGCTTAGCAGCAGCCTTCTTGGCGGCAGGCTTTGCAGCCGTGGCTTTCTTGGCAGCAGCGGGCTTAGCAGCAGCTTTCTTGGCAGCAGGCTTGGCAGCCGTAGCCTTTTTGGCGGCGGGCTTAGCAGCCGTGGCCTTTTTGGCGGCGGGCTTAACAGCAGCTTTCTTCACAGCGGGCTTTTTGGTAGCGTCGCTTTTGACAGCAGCCTTGGTTGCCGTTTTCTTAGCCGGTGTAGCTTTCTTGGCAGCAGGCTTGGCCGCTACGGTTTTGCTCACAGAGGCTTTCTTCACGGCGAAGTTCTTGGAGGAGACCTTCTTGGCGGCCGTCGTCTTCTTAGCAGCCGGCTTCGCAGCGGTTGCTTTTTTCGCAGCAGCGGGCTTGGAGGCCGTGGCCTTCTTCGCAGCAGCGGGTTTTGCAGCGGTTGCCTTCTTCACAGCAGGCTTGGCAGCAGTAGTTTTCTTAGCAGCAGCCTTAGGAGCAGCAGCTTTTTTCGCAGCCGGCTTCGCAGCGGTTGCTTTTTTTGCAGCCGGTTTAGCGGTTGCAGATTTCACCGCTGGCTTTTTAGCCGCTGCGGGTTTTGCCGGTTTCGCCTTGGCCGAGCTGGCGGCCTTAGTTCCCGACGGTTTGGCCGAAGCCTTTGAATTCGTCTTTTGAATAGCCATTTTTCTACAGTTTGAGTACGAACACCCTAACCGGGATGTCGCTAATGGTCAGCAGTTGTACAGAGTGGTTTTCTACAGCATCTACGAGCGAGATTTCCTCGGCAAGAATTTCCGAACAAATATAACCGCTGTGCTGCATTATGGAATCAGAGATATCCCCACTTCGTTCGAGTTGTACACGTATGCGGTCCGTAACATCGAGATTCATGTCCTTGCGAAGGCGCTGCATCCTGTTTACAAATTCTCTGGCATCACCCTCTGCGCGCAACGCGTCAGTCAAAGTGATGTCCAGCGCAACCGTCAAACCACCTTCGCTGGCTACCTGCCAACCCGGCATGTCTTCGGTGCTGATGTCGACATCGCTGCGCTCGAGTGTAGCCGGTCCATCTTCAAGCATTAGCGCTAAGGTGCCGAACCGCTCCAGGCGGCGGATGTCTTCCTGAGTCAGGGCATTGACAGCCAGTGCCACAGTCTTCATTCGTTTGCCCATGCGGGGCCCGAGTGCTTTGAAATCGGGCTTAATTTTTTTGGTGAAGGTGCCTTCCTGGTTGTCGCGGACAAAAGTCATCTCCTTCACGTTAACCTCCGACAACACCAAATCGCGAACCGCTTCAAGCTGCTCTTGCATGGTGTCATCCAACACGGGTACGAGAATTCTTTGCAAGGGTTGCCTTACGCGGATATTTTCTTGCTTCCGAAGTGATAAAACCAGTGAAGAAAGATCCTGAGCCATCTGCATTCGTTCTTCTAATGCCTGATCAACTACCGACGAATTCCAAAACGGAAAGTACTCAAGATGTACGGAAACTTCTGCATCAGCCCCTTCGCATAAACGCAAAGATCGGTACAGAAAGTCTGCATAGAAGGGTGCAATGGGCGCCATCAGTTTTGCTACGGTTAACAAACACTCCCGCAGCGTCTGGTACGCGGCAACTTTGTCTTCGTTGAATTCTCCCTTCCAGAAGCGTCGCCGGCACAACCGCACGTACCAGTTGCTCAGGTGATCGGTTGCGAAAGTTTGAATGAGACGGCCCGCCCGCGTTGGTTCGTAGGCTGCGTAGAGCTCGTCCACTTCGCGCACCAGGCTGTTGAGCAGCGAGATAATCCACCGGTCAATTTCCGGTCGGGCGGCAAGTGGCACTTCTGCCTGCAGCCCGCGAAAGCCATCCACATTGGCGTACAGCGCGTAGAAAGAATAGGTGTTGTGCAGCGTACCAAAGAATTTCCTCCGCAACTTGTCAATGCCTTGCGCGTCAAAACGGAGGTTGTCCCATGGCTGCGAATTGGTGATGATGTACCAGCGTGTAGCATCCGCTCCGTACTCGTTCAGTATGTCGAAGGGGTCCACGGCATTGCCCAGGCGCTTGGACATTTTGTTGCCGTCCTTGTCCAGCAACAACCCGTTGGAGACCACGTTGCGGTAGGCTACGCTGTCTGAGATGATGGTGGCAATGGCGTGCAGCGTAAAGAACCAGCCCCGCGTCTGGTCCACTCCTTCGGCGATAAAATCGGCGGGAAACGACGCGCGAAAGCGCTCCTGGTTTTCAAACGGATAGTGCCACTGCGCATAGGGCATGGCCCCGGAATCAAACCAGACATCGATCAGATCTTCCTCGCGCTCCATCGGTTTGCCGGAGGGCGAAACAAGTGTGATGCGGTCTACAAAAGGCCGGTGCGGATCAAAGTCCGGGGGAAGGGCGCTTTCCATAAACCCGGCAGCTACAGAGCGCTCCACGGCTTCGCGCAACTCCGCCAGCGACCCAATGCAAACTTCTTCGGCAGCATCCGCTGTTCGCCAGATCGGCAGCGGCGTTCCCCAAAATCGGGAGCGCGAAAGGTTCCAGTCCACCAGATTCTCGAGCCATTGACCGAACCGCCCTTCGCCCGTTGCTGCCGGTTTCCAATTGATGGTGCGGTTCAACTCCAGCATTCGCTCCTTGACTGCGGTGGTTCGAATGAACCAGGAATCGAGCGGGTAATAGATGATCGGCTTGTCCGTTCGCCAACAATGGGGATAGCTGTGTTCGTACTTTTCAATGCGAAAAGCGCGGTTCTCTTGCTTGAGTGTGACGGCTATGTCCACGTCTACGGACACATAGGCCGGATCATCTGAATAATTTTTTACGTAGCGCCCGGAAAATTCCCCTACATGCTCGGTAAAACGCCCCTGACGGTCTACCAGGGTGAGTGAACCCAACCCGTTTAGTTGTGCCGTGCGCATGTCATCCGATCCAAAACTCGGGGCGATGTGCACGATGCCGGTTCCATCTTGGGTGCTGACAAAATCTGCGCTAACTACTAAAAAGGCATCGCCGTTGTCCGGTTGCACGTAGGGCAACAATTGCTCGTAGCGCGTGCCGGCAAGTTCGCGACCAAAAGCATGCGAGGCCACTGACCAGCTCTGCCCTTCTTCTTCCGGTTTGAAATACCGATCGCGAAGGGCGGCGGCAATCCAGACCTTGACGGGAAGTTGCGTGTAGGGGTTATCGGTCTGGATCAGTTCGTAGGCAATGTCTGCTCCGACTGCCAGCGCAGTGTTGGATGGCAAGGTCCAGGGCGTGGTGGTCCAGGCCAAAAAGTATTCGTCGGCCTTTCCCACCAATTTAAACTGAGCCGTCAGCGTGGTGTCCTTGACCATACGGTAAGAACCCGGCTGGTTGAGCTCGTGTGTGCTCAACCCGGTTCCCGCTGCCGGCGAAAACGGTTGCACGGTATAGCCTTTGTACAGCAGCCCTTTGTCGTACATGGTGCGCAGCAGGTGCCAAAGGCTGTCGATGTAGTCGGGATCAAAGGTGATGTAGGGATGCTGCAGATCTACCCAATAGCCCATACGGCGGGTCAGGTCATCCCAGGTGTCTTTGTAGCGGAGCACTTCCTTTCGGCAGGCGGCGTTGTATTCTTCTACACTGATTTTCTGGCCAATGTCTTCTTTGGTGATGCCCAGCGTTTTCTCTACAGCAATTTCAACAGGCAAGCCGTGCGTGTCCCAACCGCCCTTGCGCTCCACGCGTCGGCCCTTCTGCGTTTGGTAACGGCAGAACAAATCTTTGATGGTGCGCGACATCACATGGTGAATACCCGGCATACCGTTGGCCGACGGGGGTCCTTCATAAAAGACAAAAGGCTGCGCATCGCGGCGCTCGTCCAGGCTCCGTTGAAAGATGCCCGCCCGCTCCCAAAAAGCACCGATTTCCTGGTCAATCCTGACCAGATTGAGGGAGCCGGGTTCAGGATACAAAGCGGTATTGGAGGGTAGGGATTCGGACACGGGATGACAATGAGCGCTCAGAACAGATGGGGAGATAACCTTGCGTCCGCGATGTACTTCGGAAAGCAGAATGCGCGTTATGGATGCTGGTTATGCGCTTCCCGTTTTCTTCGCTGTGACAAATGTTGATGCAAAGTAAAAGCAGCGGAAGCGTACCAACACATCCCGCCGGTACCGCCGCCGTTCTGGACGGTCTCCCTTTCGCCCGAAATCCGGCAACTTTGCATGTACCCGCTTATGGAGATGTTTACCCGAATACCCTGCTGCCGCTTCCGCACCTTTGCGCTCGCTGCCCTTCTGTTAGGCCCTGTGATTGGCCAGGCGCAATTGCCTTCCATCGGAAGTTGGCGGGTGCAGATTCCGTACAACAATCCAATTGCCGTGCAAGACGGAGGGGATGAAGTGCTTGTCGCCAATGCGCTATCGGTGTACCGATATGAAAAGGCTGATGGCAGCATTACGCGCCTGAGCAAAGTGAATCTGCTCAGCGATATCGGCGTGCACAACCTGTTTGCCCATCCAGAGCAGGACGCTGTGGTTATCGCTTATACCAACAGCAACGTGGATGTGCTGCGCGACCAGACTGTTTTCAATTTTCCTTTTATCCGCAACCAGAACATTGTTGGCGACAAGAGCATCTACCAGGTTGGATTCTCGGGCGACTCCGCCTACCTGGCTTGCGGATTCGGGATCGTGGTGCTGGATCTGGTGCTAAACCAAAGTCCGGCAACCTACTTTTTTACCGGCAGCACCGGCACGCCCATCCGGGTCAACGACGTGGCCTTGTTTGGCGAATGGATTTTTGCAGCCACCGCAGCAGGCCTTTACCGAGCTTCGCGAAGCGATGGGTTGCTTGAAGATTTTTCGCGCTGGACGCTGGTGGATGGCAGCAGCGGATTGCCTTCCGGAGAAGTGGACGAACTGTTTCTCTATAATGAGCGTGTCCACGCCCGGGCAGACGACGTGCTCTATGCCCTTGATGGAAGCGGCTGGCTGCCGTGGTATGATGCGGGCGAATGGACCATTCAACACTCGAGCAGCCGCGGAACAGAATTACTCCTGACCGAATATCTGGGGCCGGTAACGGGACCGGATTCAACACGCATCCGAATTCTTGAAAGCGAAACGCTGGTGCAAACCCTCCAGGGCAGTTTCTTGTCGGTGCCCATGCAAGCGGTTCGCGATGCCGCCGGCGATCTTTGGATTGCCGACCTGATCCGCGGCCTGCTGCGCTACCGCAGCCAGGACGATGTGTTAACCATCAATCCTGACGGCCCATTAACCTCCCAGGTTTTTTCCATGACCTCCGGACTGGGCAACGTGGTGGTGGCGCCCGGCTCGGTAAACGGTTCCTGGAACAAGCTCTTCAACAGCGATGGTTTCTTTCAGCTCACGGAATTCGGGTGGAACAACATCAACCAATTCAATACCCCCGGCATGGACTCGGTCACTGACATCCTGGCTGCGGTGGTTGATCCAAGTACGGGCACCACCTGGCTCGCTTCGTTCGGAGACGGGTTGCTGGAATACAAAAGCGACGGATCGCTTACCATCTACAAACAAAACTCCGCGCTTCAGGGTGCTATCGGCGACTTTGGCAGTTACCGGGTGGCCGGGGTAGCGCTTGACCCGCGCAACGGCAACCTCTGGATGGCCAACAACGGTGCAGCAAGACCCGTGGTGGTTCGCACGCGCAATAACGAATGGTATAACTTCCCGTCAGGTCTGCCCGCATCCGTTGGCGAAGGCCTGGTGCAATGTGTCACCGATGACTTTGGACAGGTTTGGTATGCCACCATCCGCAGCGGCGGAATTTTGGTGTACAATCCCGGCAATGATTTGGCCTCCGCCACAGACGACCGCAAAAAGAATTTAGGCCTTGGAGCAGGCAATGGCAACCTTCCCACGACCCAGGTGCTCAGCCTGGCCAAAGACCTGGACGGCGAAATTTGGGTCGGCACCGAAGAGGGAGTCGCAGTCTTTTACAATCCTTCCGCCGTGCTGGAACCCGGCACCGCCGGCGACGCCGCTCAGATCATCGTGGAGCTTGACGGCTTCCCCGCCATCCTGTTAGAAGACGAATTCGTGCGGGTTATTGCCATTGACGGCGCTAACCGCAAATGGATCGGCACAGACAACGGAGCCTTTCTCTTATCCGAAGATGGCCTGGAGCAACTGGTGCATTTCACCACGCTGAACAGCCCGCTGCTCGACAACGGCATCCTGGCCATTACGGTAAATGGCGAAACCGGGGAGGTGTTTTTCGGCACGCAGAAAGGGATAATCTCTTATCGCGGGGAGGCCACCGCCGGCGGTGCAGTACACGAAGACGTGTACGTTTTTCCCAACCCGGTGCGCGAAGATTACGACGGCCCTATCGCTATACGCGGCCTGGTGCAGGACGCCGACGTGCGCATTACAGACGTGGATGGCCGCATGGTGTACGCCACTACTGCCCTCGGCGGCCAGGCCATCTGGGACGGCCGTCGCGTAGACAACGGCGAGCGCGCGTCAACCGGTGTGTACCTGGTCTTCAGCACAGACCCCTTCGGCCTTGAAAAAATGGTGGTTCGTTTTTTGATGGTTCGGGGCAATTAGGACCGTTCGCTGCGCAAGTTGGTACCATCCCGCTCCTTGATACCAGCCGGAAAGCTTGCATTTAATGGGCATGTTTGGCCTGAGCGGAATTCGGTTTGCCTGGTACTGGGGTCGCTAAACACCCTGATGAGTTCACCCCATCAAAACAACATGAAAAGAGTTACCGGAATTGGCGGGGTATTCCTGCGCTGCAAAGACCCCGAAGCCATGAAGGCCTGGTACAAAAAACACCTGGGCATTGACGCCGGACCCTACGGCGCTGCTTTTCGCTGGCGCGATGGAGAAACGGATGACCAGAGCGGACACACCGCCTGGACCGTGTACCCTGCGGGCAACACCTACTTTGGCAGTGGCCCGCAGGGCTGCATGATCAACTACCGCGTGCATGACCTGGAAGCCCTCCTGGCGGTCTTGAAAGAAGAAGGCGTTCCACTGGACGGCGACATGGAAACCTACGATTACGGCAAATTCGGATGGGTCATCGATCCAGAAGGCAATCGGGTAGAGCTTTGGCAACCGGATGATACCGTGTATGCCACCATGACTGACGCGGAGAAACCCTGAACCATTGCCGGTCTTTCCTGTTAAAAGGCCATGTCAGCTCAAATTCTCCTGATCGGCGGCAACTCGGGCATCGGAGCCGCCCTGGCCGAACTGTTGCAACAACGCGGCTTCACGGTCCTGATGGCCCACCGAAGTGCTGGACAGCCGCTGAACATCACCGACGAACAACCCGATTTTCCCGTCGTGGAAGGCCCGTTGCACGGGCTGGTGTACCTGCCTGGCAGCATCAACCTCAAGCCCTTCGCCTCGCTGAAGCCCGCCGATTTCCGCAGCGATTTTGAGATCAATTTGGTCGGAGCGGTCAAGACCCTGCAACACTACCAAAAAGCCCTGCACGACGCAGAAAGCGCCTCGGTGGTCTTGTTCAGCACGGTGGCAGTTGGCACCGGCATGGGCTTCCACGCGTCTGTAGCAGCCGCTAAAGGGGCGGTGGAAGGGCTTACACGCTCGTTGGCAGCCGAGTGGGCTCCCCGCGTGCGGGTCAATGCCGTGGCGCCCTCGCTTACGGACACTCCAATGGCTACCCGCCTGTTGCGCAGCGATGCCCAGCGCGAAGCATCCGCCAAACGCCATCCGCTGGCGCGCATTGGCCAACCCGCCGATGTGGCTGCTGCGGCGGCCTTTCTGCTCAGCGACGAATCGGCCTGGATGACCGGCCAGGTGCTGCACGTTGACGGGGGAATGGGAGCTTTGCGCAATGCCAATTAATTTGCCCCATGGAGAAGCGAATCAGCCGCGAAGAACTCTTGGCCATGGACCGATTTACCCGCGCCGCGCTGGTCAATAGCGTGCCCGGATTTAAGTCGGTGGTGCTGGTCGGAACAGCCAACGCAGCGGGCGTTAACAACTTGGCCGTGTTTAATTCGGTGGTGCATGTGGGGTCAAACCCTCCGCTGATTGGGCTGATGTTTCGGCCGCGCACCACGGATGTTGGCCATACGTACCAAAACGCTAAAAGCAGCGGATATTTTACCATCAACCTGCTTCAGTTTAGCTTTTTAGACGCAGCGCACCAAGCTTCGTCCAAGTACCCGGAGCACGTTTCCGAGTTTGAAGCTTGTGGACTGCAGCCCATGTTCAGCCCCAATTTTTATGCGCCGTATGTGGCTGAAAGTCCTGTGCGCATCGGCTTGCGCTGGCAAGAGGAGCACGCTATTGTCGCAAACGGAACATCGTTTGTTGTGGGTGCAGTAGAGGAAATTTTCCTGCCCGAAGAATGCCTGGGCCCGGACGGCTTCGTGAACCTGGCCGACGCCGGCGTGCTGGCCGGCAGCGGAGGCGATGCTTACGGTCCTGCCGGACCGTTTTTGCGCTTGCCCTACGCGGGGACTCCATTGGCTAAGGAGGGTGGCTGGTCATGAGCGGCGAAAGCAGCAAACCGGCTCCCCAACCGGCAGCACTTTCGGCATTTCGGGGCAACAAAAGTGCGTTGCCTGCCAAGGACTGTGCGGCCTGCGGCAGGCCGTTTAGCTGGCGCAAAAAATGGGCGCGCGATTGGGAAAACGTGCGCTATTGCAGCGAGCGTTGTCGTCGCTCCCCGAAGCGATGACGGGTTTTATGCAGCATAAGGGGTCATGGCAAACCGTAACAATTTCTATTGTACTACAAAGGGCAGGGAATGCCAAACTTGGGTTCCTTCAGCAGCCCAACTCAGCCGGTAGGAGCCACTGGGTAGGTTGCCCAGTGCGATTGGTTGACCAGGATCGGTGATGCCTTGAGCAAGTTCACGCCCCCTGATGTCCTGGATCCGGAAGGTTGCGCGGGTGACCAGGCCGCTGAGTTGCAGCGTCGTTTGTGCGGGGTTGGGATGCAGACTGACTGCACTTGCGACGCCGGATAATTTTTCAAACGGTGGCGTAAAAAATGCCAGGTCAGAAGCCTCGCTTCGCTCGCCAAACAGGCAAAAAGCGCGCACATACCAGGTAAAGGACACGCTGTCTAAGATGCCGGGGAACAGGAAAAGCTTGTTATCGGATATAGCGGTGCTGTCATACGATGTTGCACCTTCCGCTAAAATATAGACTACATAAAGCTGGGCGGAGGCAACTTCGTTCCAAAGCAGCAGAGTTGAATCCGGTGAAACAGCAAATGCAGTCAGGTTTTTCGGGACATCGCAAGCGAAGTCCGTGTTGAATAACCGCTTGGCGGTAAAAGCCCCTTTAGTACCGCTTTCACAAATGGCACGGACCGTCCACTCGTATTGGGTATCCGGGGTCAATGCCGCAAATGGCACCAGGGCAATGCTGTCGGTAACCTCAACGGTGGTCCAAGTGGCATCACCTACTCCGCGCAAGCTCACTTCATATCCTTGCGCACAACTTACGGGAACCCACTGAAGCAGAACCCCGAACTTTGCTTCAATGGTTTGGCTCGTTTTGCTTGATGGGAAACACGCCCATCTCCCCTCCAGAGGTTCTACTATGTTTAAGTATTGGTTGGCCAACACATTAACCAGAAGCGTTTTGGCTCCGGAAGGCCAACGAACCACCACGCTGTCTGCATATTTGTTTTTGCCCAGCCCGAAATGGATGGCCGGGTCATTCTGAACGTAGCGGTGAATGCCTCCGTCGGCATAGCGAATTTGTGCTTTACCCCCTGCATACGCCCGAACTACAGCGCCGTAACCATTTCGGTTGCTTTGGGTCCCCTCCAGGGTAAAGCCTAACCAACGGTTGTCGTTTCCGCGGTTCTTAAAAAGCTCATACGGTCCGGTTTTATCCAAGTCGCGCCCACTGGCCACGAACAAATCCAAAAAGCCGTCCCGATTGTAATCAGCCATACTTACGGTACCGCCAGCACCGACACTTGCACCCGCCGCACCAGCGGCGCGATCAGCCATAGTGAAACGACCGTTTCCGTCGTTTTCGAACATGATGTTGGGCTCGTTCCGACCCAAAATGCCGAGGGTCAGGTAGATGTCAAGGTCCATGTCGTTGTCAAAGTCACCAATTGCGCCACCAAATGCCTCAATCGGTGCCTCCAGTCCGGAAGCACTGGTCTGATCGCGAAATCGGTCGTTGTCCCAAACCAATAAGGCGCTTGGCAGCAATTGCGGCACGCTGTCCAGGTTGATGTACTGAGTAATTTTCAGCGGAGCATGGCTGAAAATGGAGGAGATGTTGGAGAATTGGCTTGGTGAACTCAACCCAAAAGTCCAGGTCTGGGTAGCCGGATTGTAGCCAATTACCAGTGCCGGGCTTGAAGGCAGAACACCCGAAGGATTGCCGGTATTCGTAAGATCGGACGCCCGCAAAATAAATCGGTCATCAGTAGAAGGGTGGTAACCAGTAGAGCCAATAAAAATTTGCGATGCCGGAAATGGGCCTTCGTCAAACCCGATCATGATGCTGTCGGAATTCGTTTTGAACGAAAACAAGCTTGGGCCACTTTTAATAACCAAGTTGCTCCTTAACCGATGGTTAAAGGGGTGAATAAACTTTTTGAGTGAGAAAGAAAGCGAACTGTCTGCTATGACCAGGAGGATATCTGGTGGTAAAGGAATGGCCGTCGGAAAAACAACAAACCGAAGTACGTTGATACGGCAAACATCAAACGAGTCGCACAATTTCACCAGAATAGAATCCTTGCCAACAAAACCGGAATCCGGAGTGTAAATCAGGTTCCCTTGGGGTGAAATGAACGCTTCTCCATTCTGCGGATCAACCAAAACTTGGGTAGTAGCCAGGTTCAACCCGCCCAACCCGAAGATCCGCCGGTAATTAATGGGGAAAGGGCTTTCTACATAAGATTGATCCAGATTGCTTCTTATAAAGAACAAGTCCTGCCGCAAATCGCCGTTGAAATCGCCGGCCAGCACTTCAACTGCTGCGGATATAAAAGTAGAACCCTTGGTTTGATAAGGCAGGCATCCAACGGCACCCCAAGGCTGGCCGCCAATGGTGACAATCATAGGGTTCATTTGGTCGTCGCCATCCGGATCTATCAACAAGCCCTCGGAAGACGAAAGCTCGGGCAAAAGTCCGGACGAGTCTTGGGAAACCCGGTTGTAGCATAAGGGCGAGCACGTGGGACTGCTTAACGCCAGTGTGGTGGGTAGCTGGTCCGAGGCAAGCGAAGGTCCGGAAGAGACCAGAATGTCAAGGATGCCATCTCGATTGTGGTCGTAGAACAGCGGACCGCGGCCGCGGCAAAAAGGAAAATCCGCTCCGTATTCAACAGCCCGTTCCACAAACCGGCCCGTTCCATCGTTGACCAGCAGGGAATTGCGGTTTGCCCTGCCCGTGGTGATGGTCAGATCTTGGTCCCCGTCGTTGTCAAAATCAAACCAACCCGCCCCGTGCATGTCGGAGGTGCGCTTGTAAAAAGGCACACTATCTCGCCTGAACTTGCCTTCCGGGGTTGAGAAAAACAGGTACGGCTTGTTTTTGCTCAGTTCCTGGTAATGGTTAGACACGAAAAGATCTGGATAACCATCACCATTTGCATCACCCCAGGCGCTACCCCAACTAAGCTCCGGAGTTGACCCAAAGCCAATTTGGGGGGCAACGTCTACAAACTGCTTAGCATAAAATTGGGCGTAGGTAGATCCGCCTAAAAACAAGGCCAATGCACACGCAATGACCCTCATCCGGAGGTTG
>Ga0163150_10006847_pt1 | contig 13716 bp, 11 predicted proteins | sample OliLakLV19P2IB_FD_148628 | JGI IMG/M metagenome (GOLD analysis project Ga0163150, IMG submission 148628) | Freshwater microbial mat bacterial communities from Lake Vanda, McMurdo Dry Valleys, Antarctica - Oligotrophic Lake LV.19.P2.IB | ecosystem: Environmental > Aquatic > Freshwater > Lake >...
CAGGAAAACGCAGCAAAAACGCTACTACCGCTTGCCAATCGTAGAGATTCCAACGATCATCAACCCCGGCTGCCCCATTCCGCCCACAAGTGGCGGTATTTGAACTGCCCGATGACAGTGGGTCGCTTAATTGCACGGTCGCGGTGCTCGTTGAGATACGAATGAATGGCGGGGTACGTCTGGCGAAACACGTCTTCGGCGTTGTCGGCTGCGTCTGACCAAGGCCATTGATAGTTCGCGCTAGATTTGATGGCGAGCAGGTATTCTCCCGAATCTTCTGTGTAGTAGGGTCGAATGTGTGTTCCTTGGACAAACGGTTTTATGAGTTCTGCGCTTTTTGGATCGTCCGCGATCAGACGCGCCTTGCGCTCTTCATCAATAACGAAGACTTCGGTTAGCCCTGTCAACACTCCGCGTAGAATGCTTCCGTCCGTGTACTGTTTCATCGTTTGACCGCCAGCAGTCAATTTCTTCCGCAGGTCGAGTACATTTTCTGGCTCTAGTTCCCACGCATTAGCGCCGAGGTGATCCGTCCGCATCGTTGGCGCGGTTTCGATTATCTCCGTGAGATTCTCAGGTGGATGTCCTGCGACGAGCCATTTGAATAGTCGCATTTCACGGCCAGGTGTCCCCTTGTGGAGAATCGTAATCGAAGGCCGAATCATTTCGGCTTCTGCGAACGGCTGAAACTCACCGAAGTCAACCATCGATTCAATAGCAGCAGCCTCCGCAAGGTACTTGCGAAGCGGCGAGCCGAAATTGCCTCGCACCCAACTGCCTGACGTAATGAACGCGAGCCGGCCACCGTCGCGTAGCACCTGTAGACCGCGTTCAAAAAAATACGTGAAGATGTCCGAGGCACCGTCAAATGTTTTGAACGCCATTTGCCAATGCGGCTTATATGGAGCCAACCATTCCTGCCTAATATACGGCGGGTTCCCTACCACCACGTCAAACCCGCCTTGTGCGAACACTTCTGGGAATGCGGTTTGCCAATCAAAGGCCTTTGGATGAACGGCTGCATCCCCGACCACACTGTTGCCCACGCGGATCGGATGATCCAGGCTCGTCAGGGCCTTGCCGCGCTCGGCCGTCTTGATCCACAGACTCAGCCGGCAGATCTCGATGGCCTCTTCATTCAGGTCCACGCCATATAGATTGTTTTCCAGAATGCGTTTGTCGAGATCGAACAGCGAGCGATGCCCGCGCAGTTCGTCCAGCCGATCGTTCGACCGCTGATACGTGGCGTGTAGTTGGTCGAATGCCTCGATCAGGAACGCCCCACTACCGCAAGCCGGATCCAAGAGCCGAGCACTCGCCAGCTCGTCCTGCCACGCTTCCCAAAACCCAACCAGCGCAGCGCGGGCCGGCATTGTCAGCTTGTCGAGCTGGTAGACCGACGGATCGGCCAGCGCCTTCTTTGCTCCGCCCTTGGCAGCCTTCTCGCCCTTAGCGCGCAGTTGCTCGAAGCGATCGGCCAGCACGCCCCCGAGCGCTTGTTCGACGATGTAGCGGGTGATGAACGCTGGCGTGTAAAAGGCTCCTTCCTTCTTGCGGCGTGTCTTGTGCTTTTCGGCCCCCAGTGGCTCGGCCAACCCATCTAGCTCGTTGCGCAGCCGTTCCAGGTCGGTAATAGATTGCTCGAAGATATGGCCTAGGATGTCGACATCGATCACGCGGGTTTCGCCCGTCGCTTCGTAGGCCGGCTTGTAATCGTATTCCCCCAAATCGCGAAAGTACCCGCATACCTGGTCGGAGACCTGTAGCGAGTCCAGCACTGGATCGTCGGCAAATAGTCCGCCGTTGTAGGCGTGGATTCCTAAGGCCGTATTGCCCCGATTAATGGCCGTGAATAGCCCGCGGAAGTTCTCCCAGATGGGCCGCGGGTGATATGGATCGCTGTGATCGTAGGCTTTGCGGATGGTTTCGGGCGGCAGCAGCGCGCGGTCCTCGCTGAACGCTACAAAAAGCACGCGATCGAGCAGCTTTTGCGTTGTGGCCAGCACGTCGTGCCGTGGGACCTGCGGGTTGTCGCGGCTGAGCTGTTCGAATGCATCTTGCCGCATGTTGGCGTACTTGACGTAAAAATCCTTGGTCAGCTCGCGGCCGACCTTTTCCGATTCGGCGAGCAGCCCGTAGAGATGGCACCTGCCCGTCGGGGGCACGACACGAGCGGCGCCCAGCAAGAACAGAAAGCGGCGCAACGCCGCGTCGTCAGCGGCGAGTTGTTCGGTGTCGAAACGCTCGTACGTCTGCTGATCGGAACCCTTGTGATACAGCCGAGTCTGCCGAATCGACGTAACGATAATCCAATCGCAAGGCAGATTGATCGCATATCGATAGCCCTGATCGACGGCCGACATGCGACGGCCCGCGTAGGGCCGATCCAACGGATCTCGCGGCCCCTTGCCTTCTAGCGCGACGAGATAACGTTGTTCGCCGTTGAAGTCGCCCAGGACGGCATCGGCGAATTTTCCGTCGACTTCGACGTGCCGTTCCCGGCCGATGGTATATCGCTCGTGGCCGGCTGGCCCGGTATAACCGAGAAGGTTTACGAAGAAGTCCGCCAGGAAGTCGGGTAGGATTTCTTGTTCGCCGAAGCCGTTGACCCTACCGGTCGCAATCAGATTGGCCCAATGCGACAGTTTTGCCGTATCGACCGATGGAAGCGGGAAGCTTTCCAGGTGCGACCGCAACACGTCAGGGCGAAAAAGCGGTTTGGCTTCGACAGGCACGTTTCGCCCCTGCGTGGTGGGAAGGCGGTTAGTCTAACTACTGTGGGACGGAATGCAAAAATCGCAATCTTATCCACTGTCCGTCGTGTCGAACAAGCAATGTAGGAAAAACTCTTGGGTGCAGCCCTCGATTGCGGGCGCAGTTGCCGTCAATCGGCGGATCACTGGGGAGCGGTGTGGAGTCGACAATCCGGATTCGCGTTTGATATGCGACACGGCAGGTATGGGTCGAACCCAACATTGTATGAAGAAGGCGGGCGAGTCGTCCATTGAGCCGGATTAGGGGTAGTGGTACAGGTTCTCGGCGCATCAGGATGTGACGGGGGCTCTGATTCCACTGGTCAACAAATCGAGTCTGCCGAGAAAAATCGTATTCAGCGAGTTCTATCATGTGGGGTGGGCCATGCCTGTCGACTACGGTTGTGCTCGTGACTCGACTCCCTGGAGAGGCCAGGACAGCGGCAATAGCCTAGAAGCGCAAAGGGAGGTCTTACCCAAAATTGCAGGCGAGCAATTTCCGGGACAAAGCGTAGCACGGAATTTATTCGGATAACGAGATCGCAGCTGTGCTATGCGCCTCGGCTGGCCGTGCTGCAAGGGGTGGGTTCGGACAGAGGACGGGAAGTATGCGCCCGCTCCATCGGCAGACCAAGCCTGATTCTAAATGTCAAAGGGCATCCAGCGCGCCCACGGCCCCCAATCCCTTCGCCATCGCTCCTGTATGGCAGTAAGCGCGACGAAAGTCTTGCGTGGTCCAAAGGGGGTCCGGCTGCCGCATGGTGGTCTAGCTCCGCGAGTCTTCCCAGTCTGGGAAAGCTAGGTTTGCAACCGTCGCAAATCTTCTGATGTGGAAGTCCTTGTGAATGTCAGCCGCTTGTCGGCCAGCGCTATCCAGAAGGGGGCCTTTGGGTACGTCTGGAACGGGGTAAAGAAGCGCTTTTCCCAATTGGACGATAGTGTGGCGACGCCGCATCGTCTTGCTGGACAGAAGCTTGCGCCAAAAGATGCGGGCAATTGTGCCAGGAAATGGACGCCATTATGTCGGAAACCCCCCCGTCCGATGGCCTCCTGGGTGTTGGGGGAGTGACCTAGGGACTGGCAATATAACGGAATCGGCTGGCTCTGCGTGATTGTTGGCTACCTCGACTGACGACCCGAATCACGTCGTCCTGCTCCAGAAGAAACAGCCAGCGCCATGCTGTCGTATGATTCACATTCAGCAGGGTGCCTGCCGTACGACACGACAGGTAGAACGGCCCATCCCCACATGCTCGTTGTAGCTCCCGGCACAGCGCTACCAGAAGTCGAAGTTGCGACTGCTCGTACGCGGCCGCGATCTCAGGCACACCCGACTTGACTGCCGCCGCGAAGATCTTGGACATCGGTTCGCCTCCTTTAAGAAACTTCACGCGTGGCCAGGCACGCAAGAAATCGATCCAGGTCTCCTCAGCCGGACTGGTAACCACGGCTGACGCTAAATCATGCCAGTAACGAACGAGGGGCTTTAGCGTCTTGGGGTCAGCATCCGCAAGGCTCGGTATGGACTTCAGTGCCCTGGCCAGCTCAAAGACTTGCTTGTTGCGTTTGCCAGGTTCCAAAGGAAGCGACTGTAGAATCGCAAGCTGCACGTCTTCTGGAAAATCACGACCAAATTGGTGAACATTCTCAGCCACACAAGCGTCTCTAATGGCTTCTGTTGTCCTCAGTTGTCTCTGTAGCTCTCCGTAGCTCTCTGTTGCTCTCTGTTGCAGAACTGCACTTTGTTACAGCGGGCTCAAAAAATCCGGCGTCTTCAAGTTGGATGATCGGCAAAGGGACCTCGAATGGAGATCGCAGCCACTGATAAACGTGGCCGCTCGGATGCCGACTTGGTGGCAGCACGGAGTAGCGACCGACACCAGCTCGCAATTCACCATCGCCGCAGTCAATCGCGCCGATCCCAGCCGGCTTGCCTATGGCGCGTCTGAGCTGAGTTACGTCTTCCGCCTTCACGAGGCCGTAGACGTGTCGCCCGCGGCGTGTCGCGACGGTAGGCAGTGCAGCGGCCAATTGCGGGCACCGTGCGGCCCAGCGATCGTAGGCGTCCATCTGGTCGAAGTCTCTGGACACAAGTGCCGTCCCGGACTCGCCGCCCGAAATTTCGCCGAAGACGACCGCGACGCCTGGTCGACCCTTTCCAAACCAGCGGCGGAGAGTCGCTCGATCTGGTCGAGTAGTCTGATACGGCTTCCAGCGTCGGCAGGCGGGCTTCTTCTCGGCACCCAGCACCATTGGAATGAGGGACCAACCCAAATCGTCGTAGGGCAGAACGTCACGGAGCGTCACCATCGGCTCGCCGTTCCTTTCACGCGATTTGGGGAGAACACTCGGCGACACAAAACCCGTGTGGAACCGTTCCAGAACGACAGTCCCTCAGTGACCCATGCAGTTCCGAAGCTGCTTACGCTGGTAGGTCGTCTTCAAAGTTCGTTCCTTTCAATGCGCTCTGCACCAAACGGCGATAGCCTTCCAATCGGGTTGAGTCGTTGCGCTCACGCTCAACTTCGTGGTTGTATCTGTCCTGATCAATCACTGAGTCGATGGCGTCGCGCAGGATCTGTTGCAGATCCTCGGGCTTCAACGCTTCCAGCTCAAATACAGCGTCGTCGCCGTAGCGCGTGACAAATTTCGTGTAGTTGCTGCTACCTTGCTTTGCGGCGCCGCCGATGGGCATGTCGTATTCCTCGACGTGCTCAGCAGTGATGGCTACCTTGATCGGATGGATGTCCGCAATATGAAAGTCGTCGCGCATGGAACGCGCGAAACTGTGAGCAATCTCATCTCCGTCCGGGTCGAAGTCGGAGACGATCAACAGAATGAGCTTTTTCTTTCCGCTCTTCTTATACCGCTGGGAAATTGCGTGCCGTGGCGGGAGGGAGCAATAGCCGCGGCCAGTCGTCATGGGAATACAGAACTCCATCGCGACCGGCCGCAAGATCGGTTCGACGGTATTCTTCTCACCCACTATTTCGATATGGTTGGGCTGCGATTGGAGTAAATCACGCCAGTAGCCACGGGCAAACTCCGCCAACTCCTTGCGGAGAAAGTCGCCGGCGGTCCGGTGGACAAGCCAGCTCGTGACTGGACGTGTTGAATCGGCGATACACTCCATCGGGATGAATCCTGCAATGCGAGCGCGCGTCAACAACTCCACCAGCGCGCTGTACGACTGCTTGTCGTTCCGGTAGATCGATTCGGGTTTTGCTGCGTGCTTAAGCGGGGGCTTGTTCAGCAACACGTAATGAATCCGACGATCCGACAGCGGCCAATATTGTCGATGCGAGTTTATTATTTGCTCGATGGCATCGAGCAAATGGCTTTTTCGCTGGGCCGATTTCGCATCGGTGCTTGGTGCCGGTAATCGCGAGCTTGTCGACGTTGACCGTCGCTTGCGCGGTCCGGTAGGCGCTCAATGCACAATGCGCTTCTGCTGGGTCGATGGACACCACTTCTTCTCGGAGTCGTTCGTCCAACGACTTTTCGCGCTGGCGATTGTGTTCGCGCAGAAGCCGAACGAAGGCGTCTTTGTCGTCGGAGCGACGGATCGGAAGAACTTTGCACGGCAGGGTCGTGAGCCGCGTGCCCTGCGCGGCCGCATATCGCCTGTGGCCCGAGACGATCCACATATCTGACGTCAATACCAGCGGCTCTAAAATGCCGTGCTGTTTGATGCTCTTGGACAACTCGACAATGGTCGGGTCTTTGGGATCAACGGGCCTATAGAGGGTGTCGTTTTCGGGTGACGGCATGATTTCGTCGATGTCGATCTCCAGAACTCTGACAAGACTGAGTTCTGGCGCAGAAGTGTTCTTGCGCCCCGCTTTTTTCTTGGAATGCGATGTGCTACTCTGGCGCATGCAGATTCCTCCGGCACCAAGCCGCTTACCTTCGCCGGGAGCGGTTTGTGGCGCTGATGGGGGTCACCAACCGGACTTGGCCAGTTCCGAGTTCGCTGAGTCACTCGCGCGCTGACGTTGCTTAGACGTCCGCGTGGGAGCCGGGTCACCGTGACGTGCTGCCGTCAGTCGCTCGAAGAACCGCTGGAGCGCTTCGCGAGACGTGCAACTTGTGCCGCCAATCTGGATCGCTTCGAGTTTGATGCCGCGGCAACCGCGTTGCACCCAGCGATAGATGCACGACACGTGCGGACGTCGGCCTCCGCGTCGGTCGGGGAGTTGGGCCGGAACGTCGGCCAGGGCGATGAGAGTCTCGCGAGTAGAATCAATCATGCGTCACCTTTGCTAATAGGGGCTTGCGTTAGCCGTCTATTGCATAGTGCCGCAGTGTCGTCTCAATTTCTACCGAGTTGCCCTACTACTTTTTGCGGTTCCGTCGGAAACCCAAGAAAAAGTTTTGCAATTCCGTCGGAAACCCAATTCTGGCTATTTCACGTACTGTCGAATGGTCCATACCGATGGGGGCTTTTTCAAATACGTCGGCCGCTTGTCCGCTGGCGTCGCGAGAATGCGAGTGCGGATCGCGGAAATACGTCGCTTTTTCGTTTGCTTCTTGTCCCGCAAGCCAAGTGCTCGGTCGATTCCCTCAATGTGTTGTTGCACGAGTAAACTTTTCGCGGTCTTGCCGTCGGTTGCGGGCTTTGTGCGATTCGCGTCCGCCAAGACCAATGCTCGATAGTTCCTCATGAAGTGTTCTAACGTCTCGGGCTCGCCCGGCTTTCGTGACGACGCCTGAGATAAACCGACTCTGGCCAGATACAGGCCCAAGAGCAAGAAGGTCGACTGCGCTATGTCTACCTCATTGTTCTTCCGCGCATCTCGCGCTTGACTTATGAATGCCATGGTCTCGCGGAGGGTTGCCGAATCGCCGGCGTCCCCAACCAGGCGAGCGATGTGCTCTTCGCACAATTCGAGCACGTAGTCTGGATCGTACCATTTTCGATATTCTGGGTGGCTTTCGAAGACCGCCTTTAGCCGCGCCACGGTCATACCGTCGGTCGTGTCCAGTGAAAGCACTTCGCCGTTGTTTTTCGCCATAAGCTCATCCTTTCCAAGAATCCGGGCGGCTGGCCGCGCCCGACGAAGGATGAGTTACGCCGAGAACAGCCAGCCAGTGCGGTGTACGGCCGCGACCCGGCAAGCCAGATTCTATCTTTTCAACCAACCGATGCCATCACGTCGATCGCGCGGGCGTGATCAACTTCCGCGTATACCTCCGTAATCGCGGGCGACTTGTGGCCCAAGATGATCCGCGCCACTTCGATACCGTACTCGCGGCGCAGCGCGGTGGCGGCATTGTGGCGCAGTTGGTGGGGATGCCAACTGGGGATCGTGTCGGCGCTGTCGGGATCGAGGCCGCAGGCCACGGCGGCTTTGACCAAAGCCTTGTTGGTCGCGTCGATCCCATACGACACGGCCTGCCAGTAGCTATCGGTGCGGTAGCGACCCCCTTTCGGCCGGCGCGATTTTCGGCCAGCACGCGCAAGACGAAGACGTTCTCGGCTGCGAAGCTCAGATGGATAGATCGGAGTCTTTCGATCGGGGCGCGATACTCCCAGTCGACAACTATTGCGCTGGTCGTTGGCCTCGGCCGGGCTGAAAAGGTAGCCCTGCAAGTCCGTCTTCAGGAACGGCTTGATGATCGCTTGGGCCTTGGGTCCGAGGTATACCGTGCGGCTGTGGCCCCTATAGGCCGTCTTGTGAGCCGCTGGCGTGTACTCCCAAACGCGGCCGGCCATGTTGATGTCGCAAGCCCGCATGATCGTCACTTCGCCGCTACGCATGCCCGTAACGCGCTGCAGGTTGAGCATCGCTGCCACCTGTGGCGCCACGTAGGGCAGCACAACATCGACGTAGGCATCGGGGACCGGTTTGATGGGTTCCGTTTCCCGCGCGTCACTGCGGCCGTATTTCAAGCCCGAGACGGCCAGCAGCCCGTGGATGACGCTGGCTGGGACAATCTCGTTCTCGACCGCCCACTTGAAGATCCTTCGGATCCTATTCGTCGCATGGTTGATCGTGCGGCGCGCGAGCTTTTCGTTGATCATCGACTGGCGAACCGCCTTCAAGGCGATTGGACCGAAGGCCGCGGCGCTGGTGTCGCCGTACATCTTGCGCAGCCGGCGCACAATGGGCTTAAAGTTCGCGACCTCGGTCGTGGGCTTACCGTCGGGGCCGCGGTAGTACCGTTCGGCATGCACGGAAAAGCCGCGCAGCAACTCGGTTATCGACAGGTCAGTCGAGTCGGGAATGATGCCGTCATGGGCGGCCCACTCCGCGATCCGGCGGTTGTACTCCGAGCGACTGGCTGCGGAATTGAACTTGCCCAAGTAGAAGTCGCGGCCGTCCAGAGTGACGACTGCTTGGCCGCTGGGCTTGTGGCGGCGGTACGAGGGAACACGATTGGTTGACATGGTGCGAACCTCCTTCGAGCCAAATCCGGTAGACTACCGGATTCTCGGATCGTTTCGGGCCGCACTGCCGATCATCGGCAGGTAACGTAAAGCTTCGTTTCAGCAGGACTTAGGACAATACACCCCACTGGACTCGAACCAGTAACCTTCGGTTCCGTAGACCGATGCTCTATCCAATTGAGCTAGGGGTGCAAAGTGGCTGCTAATTTTCTGGAAAATTCTAGAATTCTTGGCGGAATCCAGGGGGCTGCTAGCGTGGTGACTGCGTCCGTCGCTACGGCTGAAACGGCCCGTGGCCTCTGGCTATCTCGGCCCGTCGCTGCGGCTGACACGCTTGGAGTGACTCCTCAGACCCAAAACCAAGATCATGTTGTCAAAGATCGAAGATGCGGCCCAGCCTACCAAAACCGTGGGCAGGGGCAAGGCCAAGAAATCCGCCAAACAGCGGAAGTCGTACTCGATTCTGAGAAACAATTGCGGGACGGCGAGTCGTCCCGAGCTCGACAAGCACGACCCGGTGACCGACGACGCCGTGAAGACATCGTACGTCGCAGCCCAAGTCGAAGCGAACATGCTGAACCGCGTGACCTCGAGCTTGCCATTCACGCTGGCCGCGCCGCCTACAGCCAGCCGGTTGATGTCGACAGCCCTAACGCTCGACGATTCGCCTTGAGCCAGCAGGCCGTGATCCGGCAATGGCCGCGACCAGATCCTCGGCACATTGCGTGGCTACTAGGCCGAAATCATCACTCCAGGCGAGATTGTCCACGGCCGCCGGTACGGGCAAGCTGGCGTGTCTTAATGGATGCGATTTTTGGGGGCGAAGCCGAGCATCGCCGAGCTTTGCGCGGTAAGGTTCCACGGCCGGGTCTGGGATTGTGGAATCGACTTGAGCGGACCACTCGTCGTGCCGACGCGGAGACCATGCGAGACGATTGTCCGTGTGGTCGAAGTCGTCGTCGACTTTTGGCGGCGTCGTATGCCACACGCTGGCGGTCAACCGCGGTAACGCGCCATCGGCGTCACGAGAGGCGGCGATCGCTCGAGCGTCGGCGACTGGATTTGCGCTCGTGGCAGGTTCGACCAAATCCGCGGTCGGCATCCGCAGCGGCGATTCGGCACTCCCCGATTCCGCACTGCCAGATTCCGCACTGCCCGGTTCGTCCGCGCCGGCGGCGAGACCGCTTCCACCCCCGGGAGACGGGCTCCAGTTGGCCGAGATCAGATTGATGTCGAAGATATTCACAATATGGTCGTCATTCGCGTCGCCCAGGGGTCCCGCCTCGCCCCAGTGCGACGAGACGAGATTGATGTCGAAGATGTTGACGACGCCATCGTGGTTGACATCGCCCAGCAGGGCGGCGGGCTTGAGGAACAGCACATGCACGGCGCCACCGTTAAAGGCCAAATTGGCTCCGACAGCCAGATCAGTAATTCCGTCCCCGTCGAAATCACCCAATGGGGCTAACGAAACGCCAAATTGGCCGTTGACGCCTAGGGGCGGTGCGCCGCCGAGACTGCTGGCGATCTTCTGGTTGTTTTTCGCAGTCCCATCGACGTTCAAGAACAGCATGTATATCGCGCCACGGTTGTTGCCGCCCGTGTCGTCACCGGCGGCCCCGACGGCCAGGTCGGTCACGCCATCCCCATCCAGATCGCCCAAAGAAGCCACTGAGCTGCCAAAAGAGTCGCCATCCGCCAGCAACGGCCCGCCGTTGGTCGTGCTGGCAATCTTCAGCTTGTTCTTCACAGTCCCATTGGCGTTCAGGAACAGCATGTGGACGGCGCCACCCGCGTTGGCACCGGCTCCAACGGCCAGTTCAGTCACGCCATCCCCATCCAGATCGCCCAAAGAAGCCACCGAAGCGCCGAATTGATCTCCATCTGCCAAGATCGGCCCGCCGTTGGTGTTGTTGGCAATCTTCAGGCTGTTTTTCACGTCTCCGTTGACGTGCAAGAACAGCACGTGTACAGCGCCACGAACCGGGCCGCCGGTCGCGTCGAGACGCGCTCCGACGGCCAAGTCGGTCACTCCATCCCCATCAAGATCGCCCAAAGAAGCCACCGAAGCGCCGAATTGATCTCCATCTGCCAAGATCGGCCCGCCGTTGGTGTTATTGGCAATTTTCAAGCTGCTCTTCACGGTCCCATCGGCGTTCAGAAACAGCACATATACAGCACCCCGCAGAAAGCCGTCGGTGTCATCGCCCTTGGCTCCGACGGCCAAGTCGGTCACTCCATCTCCATCCAGATCGCCCACGGAGGCCACGGCGCCGCCGAAATAGTCATTGTTCGCCAGGGTTGGCCCGCCGTTGGTGTTGTCAGCAATTTTCAAGCTGCTCTTCACGGTCCCATCGGCTTTCAGGAAAACAACGTATACGGCGCCACGCTTTGTGCCGCCGGTGCCATCAAATATGGCGCCGACGGCCAGGTCGGTCACGCCATCCCCGTCCAAATCGCCCAAGGAAGCCACCGAGGTGCCAAAAAGGTCGCCAGGGGGGCTAAAGGTCAGCCCGACAGTGCCGGTGCTGGCAATCTTCTGAGCGTTCTTCACGGAACCATTGGCGTTGAGGAACAGCACGTGTACGGCGCCACGATCCAAGCCACCGGTGTCATCCGATATGGCTCCGACGGCGAGGTCAGTTGCGCCATCCCCATCGAGATCGCCCAAGGAAGCCACCGACCAACCAAAGAGATCGCCGTTGGCAAGCGTCGGCCCACCGTTGGTGTTGTCGGCAATTTTCAGGCTGCTTTTCACTGTTCCATTGGCGTTCAGATACAGCACGTGTACCGCGCCGCGATCTAAGCCGCCGGTGTCATCACCGGCTGCTCCGACGGCTAAGTCAGTAACTCCATCCCCATCCAGATCGCCCACGGAAGCCATCGAACCACCGTAGGTAGCACTGGCAATTAAAGAGTTCTTCACGCTCCCATTGGCGTTCAAGAACAGCAGGTAAACTCCTCCACCTGCTGCGACAGACAGGTCCGGTACGCCATCCCCGTCAAAATCGCCCAGGGAAGCCACGGAATAGCCAAAAGAACTGTTGTTCGCCAGCGTCGGCCCGCCGTTGGTGTTGTTGGCAATCTTCAATTTGTTTTTCACCGTCCCGTTGGCGTTGAGGAACAGTACATGCACTGCGCCGCGATTCGAAGCATAGCCGCCTGTGTCATCGCCAATGGCTCCGACGGCCAAGTCCGTTACGCCATCCCCATCCACATCCCCCAAGGAAGCCACCGACGAGCCAAATCTGTCGTAGCTAGCGAGGATCGGCCCACCGTTGTAACCGAAGCCAATCTTCAGTTTGTTTTTCACCGACCCATTGGCGTTCAGGAACAGGACATGCACCGCGCCCCGCCCCGAGCCGCCATCGTTGGGAGTTCCAACAGCCAGATCCGTCACCCCATCCCCGTCCAGATCGCCCAAGGAAGCCACCGACCTGCCCTGAAGAAAGCCGTTCGTAGCGTCATCAATTTTAGCGACGTTTTTTACGGTCCCATCGACATTCAGGAAGAGTATATTAACGACGCCATACGGCCCCCCGCCGGTGTCATCGAGAGGGGCGGCGACGGCCAGATCGGTCACCCCATCCCCATCCAGATCACCCAGGGAAGCCATTGATTGGCCAAAAGACTTCGACCCCCTAGAAATCTTGGCTAGCTTCGCAGGGTCAGCGACTCCGGTGCTGACTTTAGTGATACTGGCGACGTAGTCTTCCACTTCGCCATCCGCCGCCGCGCCGGTTGCGTCGGCCGCCGCTGCGTCGGTGCTCAACCGGAACCGCGCATAGGTCTGCCCCGCCGAGGCGCTCAACGGAATCGTCGGGAACGTCAGCGTGAACGTGCCGTTTGTGGTCCCGGTCGGAACAATCACCGACGCTCGTTCCGTCGCGTTGTCGAACGCGCCGTTGCGGTTGATATCGATCCAGCCGTACAGCGTCGCGTCGGCGCCGGTTGTATTCGTCGCTCGAACGCGGACCTGCGGCGCGGTGCCCACGGTCAATGTCAAGTCCTGTCCTGGCTCGACGAGGCCATCTTCATCGTCGGGCAGGGCGCCGTTCACGTCATCCGCGTTGGCGGCTGCATTCTGCAGCGTGCCACTGTCGCCATCGACATTGGCGCCCAGCTTGATCCCGGCCACGATCGTGTGGCTGGGTCCGTTATTGCTGGCGAGCGTGTTGTAGTTGCCCGGCCCGACGCCGATGGCCAGGTCGGGAGCGTCGCCAAAGTCCGAGGCCAGCACGAGACGGGCCTCCAAGCACTCCAGCCGCAGCAAGCGTTCGGTCAGATCCCGTTGCCTTTGTCGTATCGCTCGGGCACGCGCGGTGCGCTGAGAGTTCGACTGTGCGGCAGCCTGCTTGAACCAGTGTTTCATCGCCATGCGGAAGTTCCCCTCAGACGTGTTGTCTGCTGCTGATTTTTAAGTTCGGGCGACGCTCATTCAGACGCTTAGTTCAACTTTCGCACTTTTTGCTAGCAGGGTTGCATTGGTTTTCGCGATTCTACGCCGCGAGGGCGAGGGTTTGCTCCAGCAGCGCGAGGAGTTTTTGACTACCTGGACCCGTGGGCGCCCAC
>Ga0163150_10006848_pt1 | contig 13713 bp, 8 predicted proteins | sample OliLakLV19P2IB_FD_148628 | JGI IMG/M metagenome (GOLD analysis project Ga0163150, IMG submission 148628) | Freshwater microbial mat bacterial communities from Lake Vanda, McMurdo Dry Valleys, Antarctica - Oligotrophic Lake LV.19.P2.IB | ecosystem: Environmental > Aquatic > Freshwater > Lake >...
ACCTCGACCGGATGCGCTCGAATCCGTTTTATAAAGGACTGAAATCCGAAGTCGCCAGCTTGCTGAATCGGGTCCCGGTTTTTGGCGATCCGGTCGAACGGTTTTTGGCGCAGGTCAAGGAAGGGGTCAAGGCCGGCGTGTGTGGCGGGATGATGTTTGAGGAACTGGGCTTCAAATACTACGGCCCGATCGACGGTCACAACGTCCAGTTGCTGAAAAAGTATCTGAAAATGTGCAAGGACATTCCCGAACCGGTCCTGCTGCATGTCTTTACGAACAAGGGGCACGGTTTCAAACCGGCGGCCAGCGATCCGGTCTATTTCCATACTCCTCCGATGTTCGACCGGGACGGGGATGAAGCAGTCATCCAGAAGAAGAGTGGCGGCAAGGCCTATACGCACCACGCCCGCGACGCGATTCAGTACCACATGCAGACCAACGACAAGGTCACCGTGATTACGGCGGCAATGTGCCAGGGAAATGCACTGGAACCGGTACGTGATGCATTCCCTGACCGGTTCTTCGACGTTGGAATCTGCGAGTCACATGCAGTTGCTTTTGCCGCGGGACAGGCCAAGGCCGGACTGCGACCGATCGTCGACATTTACAGCACCTTTTTGCAGCGCAGCTACGACCAGATCTTTCAGGAAGTCTGCCTGCAAAACCTGCCGGTCACATTCATGATGGACCGTGCGGGACTTACAGGTCCCGATGGTCCGACCCATCACGGCACGTTTGACATTGCCTATATGCGAATTTTCCCAAACATGGTCGTGATGGCTCCTGGTGATGCCAACGACATTGGCGCGATGCTGGAGTTTTCGCTCGCGCACGACACGCCTTGTGCCATGCGTTACCCCAAAGACAGCGCGGTCGAAATTCCGCGAAAACTGCAACCGGTCGAACTGGGCAAGGCAGAAATCATTTCGTGGGGGACTGACGGAACGATTCTGGTTTACGGCACGATGCTGGGTGCCTGTGTCGAAGCTGCCGAAGCGCTGCGGGAACAGGGAATCGACGTCGGCGTTGTCAATGCACGATTCGCAAAACCACTGGATCGTGGAATTCTTCAACGAGCCCTGGCTGAAACCCGATTCGTTTTGACGGTCGAAGAAGGAATGCTGATGGGCGGATTCGGCAGCGCGGTTCTCGAAACAGCCAGCGAACTCGGACTCGACACCCGCAACATCCGTCGCCTGGGAATCCCCGACCGCTTCGTCGAACACGGCGAGCGCGGTGAGTTGTTCGCCGACCTGCGACTGGACAAAGACGGTATCGCCAAAACCTGCCGCGAACTACTAAACGAACCTGCAATGGTTTGATTGCTGGTTAGAATCTGGCAAAAAGATGTGGGGTAAAAAATGAAGAACCGAATTGCGGCAGGCACTCCCTTCCTGGTCTGAATCCATTTTTTACCACACATTTTTCTGCCAAAAGACTGTTTGGAATCTTGAAGCGATTGCTTTCTCCCGGCCTGCCAGTTTTTAACAGAGCGGTTAGGTGCGCCCGGAATTTCGGAAAATCGGAACTTGCGATCCTGCAACCGGTTAGACTAAATGGCAGATTCCCTGGTCATGATTGTCGTTTGGATACAAACCGGAAGCATTGGCAGCAACCTTGGTGGCAGTGTCGCAAATACCGATGCCGATGGAAGATTCTCGATAAGCGGAATTTTGCCTGAAAAGGAATACCAATTCCGTTACCTGGAAATGGTGAACGGCGAACCCGAAAACAATTATTTGATTGCGAAAGTGAAACTTGAACCAGGCAACGAAACCCATGATTTGGGCGAGTTGCGATTCAAGAAACCAGAGCCGCATCGACGAGGGCGATAAAATTCATTCTGGATTGTTGGCAATGAAAACGAACTTGATGATTTCCAAACGCATTTTCAATCCAGGCTCATGGCTGGTGGTTGTTTTCTTTGTTCTTTTTTGGGGGCAAGCAAACGCGGCCCTTCAAATTTCAGAGAGTTCTGCGGCAAGCGAACTTGCGGAAACAGAAATCTCCTTGCAACGATTTTCCGGCGTTGTCGTGGACGAAAATGCGATCCCCGCAGGCGGGGCAATCGTTTGGGCGCGGCAGGGCAAATGGAACACGGAAGTTGTTGCCGACAGCAAAGGAAGGTTTGTGTTTCAGGTCCCTCGAACCGAAAGGATGCCGTCGTTGATTCTGGCCCGGAACGAAGTTGACTCACTCCGCGGTTTTGTTTTTGAAACGGCGGCTGATGAATCCGGGAATGTCGCAGATTTGAATATGGTCCTGGCAGAGCCGCAACGCGTGTCTGTGGAAGTCGTCGATGGGCGAAGAAAACCAATGGCCGATGTTCACGTTGGGGTGGTGGGTCGATACGCTGTCGTTGACTTTACGAAAACAGACGCCAGTGGCCAGGCAGAATTGACGATTCCAAACGGGATAGTACTTGACAATATTTTCGCTTTTTCAAAGGAGCATGGGCTCGACTACCGATCGTATGCTCCAGAACGCAGGTCGCCACAGGGCTTGGCGAACGAGACCGTGAGAATTCCCGATGGACCAATTCAGTTTCGGCTTTTCAGCAGCAGCGTTTTCACTGTAGCGGTGACCGATTACACAAACAGGCCGCTGGAGGGAGCCAGAGTCTATCCATGGATCCTGACGAAAGAAAATGAAGCCGATTCGATCAATCTTTCAATTCTTGAATACAATTTGAACATTGTTGGTGTAGCGACTGACGAAAACGGGATTGCACGAATTCCATGGGTCCCAGTTTGGCAGAAAGGCGTTACGGGGTTTAGTGTGAATTGTCCTGGTTTCACGAATGAACATGCCAACTATTATCCAGACAATAAAACTCGTGATTTGGCGGTTCAATTGTCCAGGCTTGTACCTGTAACTGGAGTGTTGACGTTTGCAGATGGAACTCCGGCCGCTGGACTTTCGATGCGATTTCATGGAGTGGGACTGAAAAAAGGCGAATCAAACGGCACTTCATCGGTTGGCACGGCGACGACGGATGACAAGGGTCGGTTCGAGATGATGCTGGCTCCCCATCAAGCTTATCTGGGAATTTTACAGGACAAAAAGTTTGTATTTTCAGGGTCGTCACTGTTCGCGATCACCGACAAACCGCCTGAAAAGGAACTTCAGTTGGTTGCGCGTTCTGGAACCCGACTGTTTGGTCGCGTAACTATTGGTGATGAAAAGGCACCAGTGCCGGAAAGGTCGATCGGCCTGATGCATCAGGAAGAAATCAACATACCGATTCAGGGCGGCGAAGGCGAATACAGAGCCAGTCCGGGGATGATGACGGGGGCGAACACTGATTCGAATGGCGAGTTCGAGTTTTTGATCGGAGGAGGCAAGTACTGGATTTCCGGTCCCCAGAACAAAGGTGAAGATGTGATTCGTTTTGAAATTGGTAATGAAACAGAAAAGGAAATCAATTTCCATCTTGCGTTGTCCGGGAAATTGCCTCTATCGATTTCCGTTATAAATGCAGACGAATCCAACGCACCAGTTCTGGCCGAAGTGTTATTTGCCTACCGTTCTGCCAAAGCTCAGGGGCATTTGCAATATTATCCCGCCCGGACTGCCGACAACGGGACGGTAGCAGTCGAGCGTGAGCGATTTCCTGCCGTCCTTTTGGCTCGCAGTCTTGACGGTCGCCTGGTCGGGATGGGTGAGATTGACGAGCAACAGACTGCGATTGAAATTTTGGTCCGGCCCTCTGTAACGGTCAAAGGAAAATTGGTTGACTCGTTAGGTTTTCCGCTCGCCGACAAAGAGATGAGTTATGGTCATCGTTTGTTTTTTGAAGGAGAAACGAGTTCCAGTGATCGTTTTGGGGCAACTTTTGAGACAGCGCGCGACGGTACCTTCGAAATTGAAGGCCTCGTTCCAAACCTGAAATATATGCTACATCTGACCACCGAAAAGGTCGATGGAATTGCAATGCGCATGACAACAGTTCGTCAATTCACAATTGCTGACGGTGAAAAGGAACATGCACTGGACGATATCGTTGTTTCGTTAAAAGAGGTGCCGTCGCTGTTCAAAGGCATTGAGAAATTAAGACGTGAATTTGGAGGACCGGGTTCGCTGGAAAGCCGGTTGAAGACAGCGGCCGATTCGGCAAAGGCGTCCAGGCATAACGTCTTCATTTTGTTTGGAGATCCAACTTCAAATGAACTGGAAGGTCTGGCCACTTTGCTTCTTGATGACGAAGAGGTCGCTCCGTATTTTGCCCGATTCACAACGCTGGCTATCAATACAACGGAACAGCAACCGGATTTGGTTCGCAAGTTGGCTGGTCAATTTGAATTGGAAATCGATACCGCCAAACATCAATTCCAAATTGCAGTTGTCCGCCCGGACTTGAATGTTGTTCACAAGGTCAATTCCACGGACCTGACTGGGCAACGCGGCGGGCAGATCGATCGAAGTCTGGCAATTGCAATCCTTACCGAGTCGATGGCCCAGCCATTCGAGGGTTACGAACTACTAAGCGAAGCGAATGAACAGGCCCGAAAGCAAAACAAACGCCTGTTGATCCTGGAGACGGAAACATCGTCGCCCCAAAGTCTGGTCTTCTCGCGTTTCCTCGATCGGACAGAGAATTTATGGGGCAAAGATTATGTTGTCGTACGAATGGATCGGCGCTGGACCGGATCTGACGACATTATCCGGGGAATTCGGGGCGATGCAGAAGGTGGCGTTCCGTGGTACGCCATACTTGATTCGGAGTTGAACGTACTGGCCACGTCCAACGATGCGGACGGTCGCAATATTGGATTGCCCAATGACGATGCGTCCCGGCAGCATTTGGCTGGAATGTTGAAGACGACCGCGATTCGAATGACTGAAGAAGAAATCGAATCCATGGTCGAAGAGTTGGGCGGACGATGAAGCGAGCGGGATTTTGGCAGAAAAATGGTGGTGAAAAATAAAAAAAGAAGGCGGCGTAGGCTTTTCCTGCCAAAAATCTTCTTGACTTCTTGACTGATTATGAACCGGCCGGTCGGACTTGCCGGGCGGTTCGGTAGAGTTTCGGGATTCGGTTCTGTTTGATGCGAAACGCCGAGCCGTGATTGCGGACTCCGGCGGTTGGTTTCAGGTGCATGCGAAGTTCCAGCATCATGTCCCCCGAATCGATCAGATCGATAAGCGATACCATCGATGGCTCGGCGCACCAGGTGACTGAGTAATAGTGAAACTGCTCGTCTTTTCCATCGCCCCTGGAAAGAGCCGCGACAAAGACCGCTTCGGAGTGTTTTTCTGTCAGTCGCTTCTGCAGTATCCCAAACGTCCAGAAGGCGACGTCGCGGTCGTCAAACTGCATCCACACACGGACCCGGTTGCGATCGATTCTGAGAGCGAGTCTGTGCGAATTTTTGTTGATCGTTACCGTCGAATAGAGTGCCTTGCGTCCGTTGTCATCGAAATAGCCGTATCGTTCAACCCGCTCCCGGGCTGCCAGTCCATCCACCCATTCCGGTTCTTTCAGGAACAGGTTCAGAAAGCCAGATGGCTGACCATTGACTCTTATTTTCCGGACTGCCAGCCAACGGGCTGGGTCCAGGCCTGCCCAGTCTGGTCTTTGAACGATGGATCCGGGTGGGGCTTGTTGGACGTAATGATTGCCCGGACGTAAAGCTCGTCGCCGCGCAGTTTGTAAACCGGGTTCAGCGAACCGTCGGTGGCCAGAACCTCGCCGATTTCTGCGGAATACTTTTGCGTGGTTTCCATCGCCTTTCCTTCGGCGTCCGTTCGGGGTGCCGTTTCCTGGTTGTAGCCGCGCCGGGTGCCGATGAATTGCGTTGAATAGCTGACCCCGTCTTCGCCTTTGATGGAAATCGAGAGCGTGCCCGCTTCGGCGCTGAATTCAACGCTGTCGAGCATCACTCCACTCGATGCGTAAAAGTCACCACGGTACATCGCCTGGATCAGGCTTTCTGCCGACAGTTCGCTGCTGCGAACCATGACCCACGCCCGGCCTGGCCGGCTGCCGGGTTCGCCGTGATACTCGTGCGAGTCATCGGTCCCCAGTCCATACAGCGGTGGCGAATCCAGTTTGTCGATTCGCAAGGTGTTGACAATGTCCCAGATTTCATCGACCGAGGCCCGGGTTGCATCTCCCAGCTGGTTGACGCCGGGGTGGCCGTTGAAAACTTCGAAAAACCGTTCACGCGTTGCCCAGGCAAGATCCTCCGCCGTGACAGCCCACCCGAAATTCGGATGGTTCAAATGCATCAGCATGGTACGGCCGGTTTTTCGCGATAGCTCTTCCATGGCCCGGAGGTTGTTGTCGATTGCCTGCCGGACGGTTTCTCCTCCAGCCGGGCGAAGAAGTTCGGACAGGTTGGATGCGTTCAAATGAACCGGTTTTCCGTCGACCGCGTCGCTGACCTCTTCCGCCTCGATCATCAGGAACCGGTCCGGCTGTTCGAACTTGCCGCGAAACTCTTCCAGTTTTTTCAATCTCGTTTGCTCGACCCCTGTGTCACTGGTTCGGGTTTCCACCCAATCGTCGCCAAATGCGGTCAGGTAGTTTTCCAGTACGGCTCCACTGCTCCGGTCGATGATCTTTTGGTTGTCCATCCACCGTTCGCCGCGGCTGAGGATGTTGTGGTCGGTCAGCCCCAGAAAGTTGTAGCCCCGTTCGGCATACCATTGGGCGATCATTTCCGGAAACTGGTCACCATCACTCCACAGGGAATGCGTGTGCAAATTCCCCTTCCACCACCGCAACTCTGTGCTGGAATCCGGCTGGGCCAAACAGGTGCCCTGCAGGGCCAGGACAACCGTCGTGAAACAGGCTCCCAGTCTTGCATAGCTCAATAAGTCAGTCATGGAAATCGTCAGACTCCGTCGAAAGGGGTGTCGCCGGATCCCGAACAGCAGACCCGAAGCTTCGTGACCAGTTTACACGGGACTATTGAATTCAGGTCATTCCATGTTACGGGCAATCGTGTTGAAACGGCCGATTATGGGCAAAGTCGCAGGCGAACGCCGCAAGTATCTGGCGAAAACGTGCCGTTGGCCATGGCGGTTATACATCAAACCTGTCGATGCGGGGAAGATTCCCGGCCCGGTCGCTTGACGGACTTTTTCCGGGCATTCAAAGTATGAATAGCGGCCTTGACCCCGTCGCCAGGATTCATAATCTTGCTTGGGGCCTGTTTTGGGCCAGCATCGTCCGAGCCCTCCCGTTCTTTGAAGGAATCTCCTGCAATGAATCTGTTCAAGAATCCCAGTTTGGTTTTGAAATGGCTGTGTAAAGACGCCGGGTCGATTGAAACAGGACCATGCACCCGCAAAGCAGAACGATCCAACATGCGTTCCGAAAATCGCAAAAACGGCGAAGTTGGATATGAGATTTTGGAAGCCCGCCAGTTGCTGGCCGGTGACATGGTTGTCCAGTGGAATGAGCAGTTGCTGGACGCCATTCGAATCACCAAACCTGCCCCCCCAATTGCGACCCGGGCGATGGCCATCGTGCACACTGCCATCTACGACGCGGTCAATTCGATTTACAACGAATACCAGCCGTATTACACGATGGCCGCTGTTCATCCCAAGGCGTCGGCTGATGCTGCTGTTGCGGCCGCAGCCGAACGGACGCTGTCCAGTCTGTTTCCGACGATGCAATCGACTTTTGTAGCCGCATTCCATGCGTCACTGGCCACCGTACCCGACGGGATTCGTGAAGACCAGGGGGTTGCAGCGGGTCAATACGTGGCCGATATGATTCTTGCATTGCGTGCCAATGACGGGGCGAACTATGTGGTCGGTTACAATTCCGGCAGCAACCCAGGAAATTGGGTTCCAACAGCGCCAGGTTATTTGCCTCCGGCCTTGCCGCAATGGGGATATGTCGATCCCTGGGCAATGTCCAGTCGCGACCAGTTCCGGGTAATTACCCCCCCCGATATGACAGGCGAACGATGGACCATCGACTACAACATGGTCCGGGATCTTGGCCGCATCGACAGTACGATCCGTACGCCTGCACAAACCGAAGTTGCGAAAATCTGGGCTGGTGGACCTGGAACAGCGACCCCTCCAGGCCAATGGAACATGATTGCCCAGGACCTGGCGATGTCGCAGGGAAACAGCCTTTACCAAAACGCACGCATGTTCGCGATTTTGAACGTTTCCCTGGCGGACGCGGCGATTAGTGCGTGGGACTCCAAGTATGAGTTCGACTTGTGGCGACCGATCACAGCAATTCAGTACGGTGACTTGGATGGCAATCCTGCAACGGAAAAGGATGCGGGCTGGACTCCGCTGCTGACGACTCCCAATTTTCCCGGTTACACATCGGGACACAGCACATTCAGCGGGGCCGGATCAGCTGCACTCGCCGGGTTTTTTGGTACCGATCATCTGGAATTCAAACTGGAGTCCGAGGTGCCCGGCGTATCGACCCGTTATTTCGACAGTCTTGCCTGGGCCGCAAGGGAAGCTGGCTTTAGCCGGATCTTTGGCGGAATCCATTTCAACTGTGACAATGTCGAGGCACTAACGGCAGGGCGTGGCATTGGAGAACTGGTTTCGCAAACCAGGCTTCAAATGCAAACCAGTGTCGTTGCCAAACAGAACGGCGCGGAGTTGTACGTGCTTGGAACAACCATGAACGACAGTATCGTTGTTGCCCGCAGCGGCTCCGACCTGGTTGTCCGGAACCATGGCCAGTTGATTGGCCGGTTTTCCACGTCCGGGTTGCGGCACGTTGTGGTCAACGGTTCGTACGGCGATGACCGTATCGAGGTTGCAAAAAATGTGCCAACGACTGCCGGGCTGTATGGTGGCATGGGTAACGACCGGATCTTTGGCTCGGCAAACCGAAACTGGATCTATGGAGAGTCGGGTGACGACACGCTGATTGGTGGCGGCGGCATCGACGATATCATCGGCGGAGCAGGAAACGACTGGTTGTATGGGCTGGGCGACGCCGACTACCTCGATGGTGGTGCCGGATGGAACTGGCTGTACGGCGGCGGTGGAAACGACACTCTGTGGGGTGTCGCCGGCCGTGATCGCCTGTTCGGCGGCAGCGGCAACAACCAGATCCACTGGCGATAGGGACGATACCCGGACTATCGGGTAAGGTCATGGCAGAAAATGGTTTCCTGGCTCGACAGTTGGCAGCACAGTCTGTACCGGCCAGGCAAAGCAGCCGGAATTCCGTGTGCGGCCAGAAATCAAATAAAGGCCTGGCCGGCAAACGGGCGGGTCAGCTCCACCCGCTGTGCTTCTGCCGCTGATATTCGCCGTTCGTCCATTGCAAAAAAAAACCGGCCTTTCCTGCAGCTAGTCATTTATCAGGCCGGGCCCCACACTGTCATTGCTCGAACCTGCGATCCTTGTGTCCGGTCACGTGTTGCCAGTGACACTTCGAACCTTCCCAAACTGGCATATCGGTCCCTGAAACCTTTTCGTCTGCTTCAATCGCAAACGCTCCGAACACATTTGCATGCTGACCAAGTTCGTCACTAGTGAGCTCCGTAAAACACGCCCGCCTTTGGATAGCGTGTATACGCATGCTCTTGTCGTTCTGGGTCGGGTCAGTCCATGACACTTCCTCGGGCACGAGCAGTAGTCCGTTCTTGGAAATCGACGCGAGGATTCGCTTTGCGCGATCTGCATCGTGGTGCGCTCGGCGGGGAAAACTATGATAAAAATAACGACTCGATACGTCCAAATCACCCTCAACGTGTGGAGGCGAACGCCTTGGATCACGGTGACTGAGGACTAAAGTGTGAATTCAGAACCGACGCCGCCTTGGTCTCCCGTGCATCCGAATGGTACGCCAAACATGGCGTTTGGTTTGCGGGATGCGAGCCCCCTGTATGATAACGGCGGTCTCAGGCAAGACGGAATACCCACACGGACCTCCGATCCAAAAACACAGGACGACTACAACGCCTGGTTTCCCGCTCCAACAAAGCGAATTTTCCGTCGCTGGTTTGTCGGGCGTGGCCGATGGAGACGAGGGTGTCGATGATTTCTTTTACGTTCGCCGTGTCGGCGCGGGTGAAGCGTTTGGCGACTTCGGCAGGTTTGAGCACCATGGACGTCTATAAACGTTGAAACCTGGCCCGCCAAGTACGCACGAAAAGCCAACCCACGTAATACTCCGTTCGTGCATTGGGGTTATATTATCAGAGTCTTATTTTTGGCGTTTTTGGCGATCAAATTCTGAGCTAGCAAAGTCCGTATGAAAGAAGCCACGGCCCGTATCAAGATCAACAAGCTCCTGGAATCAGCCGGTTGGCGATTTCTGGAAGATGAGAATGGACCAGCGAATGTGCAACTGGAATACAGCGTCACTTTGAAATCCAGTGAATTGGACGCCCTTGGCAACGACTTCGAAAAGGCGTCCAAGGGATCCGTCGATTTTCTGTTATTGAGTGAGGGGGGGTATCCGCTCGCGGTTCTTGAGGCAAAGTCGGAGAAAAAAAACCCATTGGCCGGAAAAGAGCAGGCCCGAAAATATGCGAAGTCTCAAAACTGTCGGTTCATCATTCTTTCGAATGGCGTACTCCACTATTTTTGGGACCTTGAACGAGGTGAACCGCACTTCATTTCAGTGTTTCCTGGTCCGGGTGCCATTGAAGGGTATAAGAAATCAAGCCCCAACCCCGACAAACTCGTTGTTGAAATCGTCAATGATGATTACATCGCACTAACCCAGTATCCGGCCTACTCGAAAGAGATTGCCTGGTTGAATCCCGAAGAGCGTCCCGATTTCATCGCCAAGAATGGATTGCGATTCCTGCGTCATTATCAAGAGAAAGCGATTTTTGCGATTCAGCATGCTGTCAAGAGTGGCAAGGACAGGTTCCTATTGGAAATGGCCACCGGTACTGGCAAGACTTTGAATTCTGCTGCCATCATCAAGCTGTTCTTGCGCACCGGGAATGCGACCAGGGTTTTGTTTTTGGTGGATCGTCTGGAGTTGGAAGTCCAGGCGCAAGCGGCTTTCGAAAAGCTCCTGAAGAACGACTACAAATCCGTAATTTACAAAGAATCCCGCGACGAATGGCGTCATGCTGAGATAGTAGTCACTACGGTTCAATCGTTGCTGTTCAATAACAAATACCAGCGAAAATTTTCGCCGACCGATTTTGATCTTGTGATTTCCGACGAGGCCCACCGCTCCATTGGCGGCAATGCCCGTGCTGTTTTCGACTACTTCGTTGGCTACAAACTTGGGCTCACGGCCACACCCAAGGACTACCTCAAAAAGTTTGACAAGGGAAAGCCGACGACAGACGACCCGCGGGAATTCGAGCGGCGTACTCTACTGGACACATACAGAACGTTCGGATGCGCGGACGGCCAGCCTACGTTTCGGTATTCGTTAATTGACGGCGTAAAGGATGGGTTCCTGATCAACCCTACCGTCGTCGATGCTCGAAGCGACGTAACAACTACGCTGATATCGAAGGAGGGATACGTTGTCGAATACAAAGATCACAAAGGAGAGGACAAAAAGGAGATCTACAGACTTCGCCAGTTCGAAAGGAAATTTTTCTCCCGTGGTACAAACGCCCTTTTCTGCAAGGTGTTTCTGGAAAATGCCCTTCGCGATCCGATTAGCGGGGAAATTGGCAAATCAATCGTGTTTGCGGTCAGTCAAAACCATGCATCCCGTCTCACCGCATTGCTGAACACCATCGCAGGCAAAATGTTCCCAGGAAAGTATCAATCGGACTTCGCCGTCCAGGTCACATCACAAATCGACAGCGCCCAGCAGTTCACCAAAAACTTTGCGAACAACAATCTTTTGGGGTCTGCCAATTTCATTCCGGGGTACAAGACCAGCAAAGCCCGGGTTTGCGTCACGGTAGGAATGATGACCACTGGATACGATTGCCCGGATATTTTGAACCTTGGGCTGTTCAGGCCGATCTTTTCGCCGTCAGAGTTTATTCAAATCAAGGGTCGCGGCACACGAAAACACAACTTTCTGCAAGAGCTTTTTGACGAATCCATTAAAGCATCGGTAAACGCACCCGAGAAAACGTCGTACAAACTTTTCGACTTTTTTGCGAACTGCGAATATTTCGAAACTGAATTCAAGTACGACCAGGTTCTCAAGCTGCCGAAACCCTCCGGCGACGATGATGGAGAAGGCGGGGGCGGAGGTGGTGGGGACGGAAAGCGAAGCTACGAAAAGACGGGAGAAGATATCCTGACGACGATTAAGGAAGAAACAATCGATGAACAGGGAATGAAAGTTGACCGAATGTTCTTCCAGCGATTCGAAAACGTCGTCCTGGAAAACGAATTCATTGCCGCCAGCGTTGAGGCCGGACAATGGGACCGGGTGATAGATTACGTCAACGAAAAGGTGTTCGACAAACCGAGTGAATTCTACAGCCTGGACCGGTTACGTCAGGCAGCGGCCGTAGATCGACGACTGACCCTCCGCGAAATTCTGGAAAAAATATTTGGTTTGATTCCCCGCTTCAAATCGATGGACGAATTGCTCGAAGAAGAATTCACCAAATTTGTTGCCGATCACAAACCGACCGAAATCACCGCTATTCCCGCGCTCAAGAATTACTTCAAAGCGTACGCAACCAGTGACCGAATCCGGCACATTATTGACTCAGGTGAATTGACTGATCTGGCAACCAACCCCATATTCTCCATCACCGACTTTCGGGCAGTTCCCATGTACTATCGGCGACTGATCCCGGACTACATCAAGGACTACGTCACATTGAATCAGTTTGCCGTTTAGGAATCCATGCTCGACACCGACACCAAGCGCCGAATCGACACCGCCCGTGACATACTTGTTGGAAAAGTTCCCGATCCCAAATCGCAAGTCGAACATATCACCGTCGCCCTGATCTACAAATTCATGGACGACATGGATGCCGAGTCCGAGGAACTGGGCGGGAAACGAAAATTCTTTACTGGCAAGTTCGCCAAATACGGTTGGGCAAAGATCATGCAACCCGGCATTGGTGGGCATGAAATGCTTGGACTGTATGCCGAAGGTATTGTCAAGATTCCCGAAAATCCTGGCATCCCGGCCCTGTTTCGAGACATCTTCAAGAACGCATTCCTGTCCTATCGTGATCCCGAGACACTAAAGGCCTTCCTCAAGATCATCAACGAATTCACCTATGACCACAGCGAACGGTTGGGGGATGCATTCGAGTACCTTCTGTCAGTACTCGGTTCACAGGGAGACGCTGGGCAATTCCGAACTCCGCGGCACATCATCGATTTCATGGTCGAAATCGTGGCACCAAAGAAAGGCGAAACGATTCTCGACCCGGCCTGTGGCACAGCCGGATTTTTGATCTCTGCCTGGAAACACATCCTTCGAAACAACATCGACAAAAAAGGGAACAGCACCCTCACTCCCGCCGACCGGGGACGATTGGCCAAAGCGTTTCAGGGCTATGACATCTCACCCGACATGGTCCGCCTGTCGCTGGTGAACATGTATTTGCACGGCTTCACCGACCCCCATATCTACGAATACGACACACTCACATCGCTGGAACGGTGGAATGAATCGGCGGATGTGATCCTGGCCAACCCGCCGTTTATGTCTCCCAAGGGAGGCATTCGGCCACACTCAAGGTTCTCGATTCAGGCCAAGCGCAGCGAAGTCCTCTTCGTGGACTACATGGCCGAGCACCTCACGCCCACCGGCCGCGCCGGCATCATTGTCCCCGAAGGCATCATCTTTCAGAGCCAGAC
>Ga0163150_10006849_pt1 | contig 13712 bp, 11 predicted proteins | sample OliLakLV19P2IB_FD_148628 | JGI IMG/M metagenome (GOLD analysis project Ga0163150, IMG submission 148628) | Freshwater microbial mat bacterial communities from Lake Vanda, McMurdo Dry Valleys, Antarctica - Oligotrophic Lake LV.19.P2.IB | ecosystem: Environmental > Aquatic > Freshwater > Lake >...
GAATAAGGAATCAGGCGTGAACGGCACGGTATAAAAATTCGGTCCAGGGCCTGCCTGCTTCATGGTGTTTCATAATAAAGTCCAGGAGGTCTTTCCTCAAGAGGGTCTTGCCATCATCATATTTTGTCGTAAAATAAAATTGTTTATGTGCGATCAGGGGTTCGTTTTTAACGGCTTCTCTGAATTCGGGGGGTAAGACTTTGTTGGTTTCCCCATGCAGTTTCCCATACAAGGCAACAAATTTTTTGTCTTTCTTTAATCGTTCAACCTCTGCCGGTTGTTCCATTATAGCCGTCCTGATCTTACTCAGGGATTCTTTTTCAGGCCTATAAATGCCTCCAAAAATCGATACCGTGGCTGCTTCCAGCTGCAGATACATACCCGGGTCCGTCATATTTTTTCTTCCACCCGGCCCGATAACTGCCGAAACATAGGTTTTATAGGGCGATTTATCCGGGCTAAATCGAATATCCCGATGCTGCCTGAAAATCGCATCTTTTATTTCGAGGTGGAAACCGGGGTTGAGTTTTTGCATCCGTCCGATCAAGTCTCCAACCAGCTGTTCAAAAGGCAGTTTTACGTTCTTTTCGTAATCTGATTTGTTTTGAATAAACCAATCTCTGTGATTGTGTTTTTTAAGTTGGTTGAAAAAACGGGTAAAAGATTCATCAAAATAGGCCATACCAGTTACTTTTGCAGCGAAATTAACCCAAAGCCATGAAACCTGTTTTTACAATTTTAATCGCCAGCATTATCCTGATGCCTGATTGTAAAACAGACCAATCTAAGATGAACACTACCCCACTCCATGCTACGATCCCCGTTACTTACCCGACGACGGATTCCTCCGATGTGAAGGATGATTACCACGGCACCGCCATTGCCGACCCGTATCGCTGGCTGGAAATCGATACCGCCACCCAGGTTGAAGCCTGGGTAAAATCTCAAAACAAGGCAACCAACGACTACCTGTCCAAAATCCCTTTTCGCGAAAGTATAAAAGAGCGGTACGAAGAGTTGTTCAATTATACCAAGTTGTCATCACCGCGCAAAATCGGGGATTATTATCTCTATTATAAAAATGATGGTTTACTAAATCAGGCCATCATCTATTTTCAGAAAGGGGCATCGGGAAAGCCGGAGGTATTTATAGATCCCAATAAATTATCGGACAAAGGAACTGTAGCCATTAACCTACTGGGCGCATCCCGCGATAATAAATACCTGGCATATGCCCAACAAAATGCAGGCTCGGACTGGCAAGACATCCATGTCCGTGAATTGGCGACCAATACGGAACTTCCTGAAATCATCTCCTGGGTTAAATTTAGCGGTGCCAGCTGGGATGACCAGGGTTTTTATTACAGCCGGTATCCTGAACCCAAAGCCGGCTTAGAGCTTTCAGATGCCAATCGTTTTCACAGCGTGTATTATCATAAGTTGGGTACCCGGCAAGAGCAGGACATTAAAATTTATGAAAACCTGAACGAACCGCTGATGAACCATTATGTCAGTGTCACTGAAGATGGCCAATACCTTATCCTCTATGCTTCCAAAGGTACCTCAGGTTTTGAAACCAGTTTTCGTCCGGTGCAAGCCAAAGGAAATAAATTTCACGTGATGTTCCATGGGTTTGAGGACGAAAGCAGCGTAATCACCACTAATGGAAGTGAATTTTTAGTATTAACCAATATCAAAACGCCAAACAATAAAGTCATCTTATTTGATCCGGCACATCCTGAAGAATCCTCCTGGAAAACTATTATTCCCGAATCAAAGAACCTGCTGAGCTCGGTGAGTACCGGGGGCAAAAAATTGTTTGCTTCTTACCTCGAAAATGCGACATCCAAAATTTATCAGTTTGATTACGATGGTTCCAATAAACATGAAATTATATTACCCGGCTTGGGCAGTGCTGGTGGTTTTGATGGAAAAGAGGAAGACCCTTCCCTCTTCTACTTATTTACCTCTTTTACCGATCCGGGAAGTATATATGAATACCAGGTTTCGTCCAAAGAATCTAAATTGTTTTTTCAACCTGAATTAAAATTTAATCCTCAGGATTTTGAACAAAAACAAGTGTGGTATAAAAGTAAAGACGGTACGTCTGTCCCTATGTTTTTGGTGTACAAAAAAGGGCTGGTCCTTAATGGAAACAACCCTTGTTATCTCTATGCCTATGGTGGATTTAATATTAGCCTGACACCATCTTTTAGCGCATCCCGCCTGGTTTTGCTTGAAAATGGAGGGATATACGCTATGCCTAACCTTAGAGGCGGGGGCGAGTTTGGGGAAGACTGGCACAAAGCAGGCATGTTGGAGAAAAAACAAAATGTATTTGATGATTTTATTGCCGCTGCTGAGTACCTGATTACCGAAAAATATACCTCCCCGGATAAACTGGCCATATCGGGAGGATCCAATGGTGGATTGTTGGTGGGTGCCTGTATGACCCAGCGGCCAGATTTATTTGCAGTAGCTTTTCCGGCTGTTGGCGTGCTGGATATGCTGCGTTATCACAAGTTTACTATAGGTCATGCATGGGCTGTTGAATACGGATCCAGCGATCATCCTGAACAATTTGAGTACCTGAAAAAATATAGCCCCCTGCATAATCTCCGGGCCGGAACCAGGTACCCCAGCACGATGATCACCACTGCTGATCACGATGACCGGGTCGTACCGGCTCATTCCTTTAAATTTGCCGCTGCCCTGCAACAAGCCCACAAAGGGGAAAACCCGACCTTGATCCGCATTGAAACCGATGCCGGCCATGGTGCGGGAAAACCAACGTCCAAAATTATTGAAGAACAGACCGATATCTGGTCGTTCTTTTTCTATAATACCAATAGTCCGGTTAAATATGTAAAAGGGTAACCTCCAATGATCCCCGGGGGCAAAAGGTTGTTTATACGAGAACAACGAAATTGCTACTGAGTTTGTTTAATAAATGGACGTGAAATTTCAATCCCGTTAGTGAGTTTGATCCGAATGAAATACAAACCATTATCCAAACCGGAGATGGACAATCCATATTCTGTTGTCCCACCGGTAGCTTGTAATTTAACTGTCCTCCCTGTAAAATCCATTATTTCCAATTGATTAAAGGGATTGCCAGGCGGTGAGATTATATTTAATTGATCGTATGCCGGATTGGGAAATATATTTAATCCAGTGAATTGATTATTTTCAAAAACAGGGACGGTATTCACGGCATAGATTTCCAGGTTATCGAAATAAAATGTAAAACCAGTAAAACTATTTGAGGCAAACAAGAAAATCAATTGATCCACGGCTTCATCCGGTACCGTATTGCTGGGACGATCCAGAAAACTGAAGGACAATCTTTCCCATTCATTTTGTTTTGTAGTCACCGTGGTATACCTGCTGTGCCTTCCTACCGGGTAATTAGCTGATGCCTGGTTTTTATTTTCAAATTGCAAAATCAACGAAGTCCCTACCGGTGCACTGGTTAAGATATCGATGTATATTCTTTTAAATCCCGTTACAAATTCCGACGCATTTTTGACATCGGATATTTCATATACCAGAACATCATATTGCTGGGACGGATTACGTGTATATTGGCCACACTTTTTTGAACCGTTTATACTATATGTGTTAGGGTTATCTACTTGGTCAACTAAAATTCCAGTATTAAATGTATTCCTGATACGGCTTTCCTGATCAAAATTCTCCAGGACAACAGAAGAAACAAGTTCGGGTTCCACAGCCACGGCCAGGACGAATATTTTTTCACCGCACGATGATTTTATGACAGCCATCACCTTTCCACCTGTTGATCCCCAGTCGAGGTTTATCGAGTCAGAACCTTGTCCATTTTTAAAAGTAGTTCCCTCGGGGACATTCCAGGTGATAACACTACCGGGTAATACATTGGATAGAGCGTATACCACATTTTTTGCTCGTGACGGGACCCTGGCTGGTCCGGAAAGATGAGCCTGGCCGGTTTTGTCGTAAACCCTGATGTAATCAATTTCAAAGATTTGGGGAAATACAGTGGTTGCATTGGGGATTCCCGGCCAAGTGCCGCCTACGGCCAGGTTGAACAAAAAGTGAAATTTTTGATCAAAAGGCCATCGTTGATTACCCATATCTGAAATGGCCTTGGAAGAATAAAGATATCCATCTATATACCATTTGATTTCATATTCTGACCATTCCAGCGCATAGTCATGAAATGAGTTATAAAAATTTCCTTCAGCCAGAGTAAAGCTTTTAGTGGTTGAGGAATTATTTGGCCAGGTTTGTCCAAAATGGAGTGTGCCATGAATGGTCGATGGCTCATGCCCAAGGTATTCCATGATATCAATTTCACCGCTTTGTGGCCAACCCCCGTAAACATCTTCCGAAGGCAACATCCAGAAGGCGGGCCAGATTCCCTGTCCAAAGGGCAGTTTCATTCGGGCTTCAATCCGGCCATATTTTATATCACCTTTTTGAATGCTTCGAATTCGGGCAGAGGTATAGTTCCTGTTCTGAACAGTTTGTTTGCGGGCCACGATTTTCATAGTTCCACCGGATAACAATAAATTTTCTTCTGAGGAAGTATACCATTGAAGTTCATTATTTCCCCATTGGCATAATCCAATATCGCAACCGTCACCGATTTGGTAAGTCCATTTTGACACATCCAATTTTGTGCCATTAAATTCGTCAAACCAGATCAACGAAGGGCATTGGCTGCAAAGCTGGCTTGAAAGCCCCATTATCAATCCCAACAATACAACACGTGCAAGATTTATATCCTTTTTATTCATATGAAATCTTATTTTTTAATACCCTGATAGCGGATTTCGTCGTCATATCGGGTGGCATATGCCTTTGAAAAATCAAGTTTTTTCTTGTTGGCTTTGAGGTAGATAATGGCCTTCATCAGATGCGATACAAATACAGGTTCTAAATAGTCAGTAGCCGAATGCCCCAGAGCAGTGATCCAGGCCAGACCTCCATCATAACGATGTTCCCATACAGATGGATAAAAGCGGCCAAACGTCCCTTTGTGTAAACGGATCCGGGCAGTGTCCGCCGGGTCCATAGCTAATGAATTAATATCGGCCGCCATTAAAGCATGCGGACCCGGATACATTTCTTTAATAAAGTAACATTCATCTTGTCTCTGCCATACTTGTGGAAGATGTTTCACCGATTCATGGTCAGGTCTGAGATTGACTACCTGGTAGGGTTGAAACCTGGGATGCCAGGCAAAGGTGCCCCCCAACATTTGTTTAAACCAGGTCCAATTGCGCTCTGTACCCAATACGGAATGGATCCCCAAAAACAATCCCCCCGCTTCTATAAACTGTCGAAAAGCCAGACGTTGATCATCCGTATCAAAGACCGCATTATTGGTACTGGCAAAAACAATCAAGCCAATTTTGTTCAAAAAATCACGGTGGAAGACCGCCGGATCGTCATTGATGATTAAATCAAAACCGAATTTGCGGGATAAGGAATCAAAACAGTGTTTTGCCGCCGGAATATTATCGTGTACATAACCTTTGCCGTTTTTGGTAAACAATAACACCTTTAGACCTTTGAGGTTTTGCGCAGTGCCGGCTGACGATACCACCACCAGCAACAAGAATATCTTAATAAATCGTTTCATACAGTATGAATAAAAAATTATTGGTTCAATTGATGGTAAGCCTGCCACAGCACGATACCGGCGCAAACGGCTACATTCAGCGAGTGTTTAATACCGGATTGTGGAATTTCAATAGCGCGGTCTGCATTAGCAAGAACAGCATCGCTCACCCCCGAAACTTCGTTCCCAAACACCAGGACTACCGGAGTATGAAGATCAAAGATAAATTCCGATAGGGGTACACTGCCCTGGGTTTGTTCGACCGCAACGATTTGATATCCTTGTTTTTTAAACTCAAGTAATCCGGCATTGACATCCGGCAGGTATTTCCAGTCCACTGAAAGGGTGGCGTCCAGGGCAGTTTTTAATATTTCCCGGTGCGGTGGAATCACTGAAATACCCGTCAAACAAATAGATTTGATGTGAAAAGCATCTGCCGTCCTGAAAATGGATCCGATATTCAGGCCCGAACGTAAATTTTCAAGGATTACGATTATGGGTAATTTTTCTGATTGTCGAAGAGGTTCCAATTGGGGCCTGCCCAGTTCAGTCATTGTTTTCCTGATCAGCATAGAACAAAGATATCAATGATGGATTGAATTAAAGTGAATGAATCACTTCTGACAGGTTCGGAATAAAAGACAGTATTTATAGTTAAGGTAAATTCATTCTAAGCGCCTCTGTATTTATTGGAAGGTGTCATGCTATGATACTGACACACCTTAAAAAAATATAAAATCGGAGTGACCAGTGTATATTCATCACGTGAATAACAGGTATAATGCCCTGCTTCCCTTGCTGCTTACCATCCTATGTTATGGTGTATTACTCTTTGCCCATGGTTACGTCTACGGCTACGAAGATCAGGTGGATTTTATGCCTTATGCACTTCATCTTCAGGAAAAATTATGGTTTACAGGTGATTTTTATATCAGGTGTATCCAGGGACAGGTCAATGAAAGATGGTTTATAGCTCATGCGCTGGCAAGGGTGCCGGAGCCGGTATGGCCCGTTATGTTTTTGGTTGTGCATTTTCTGGCTGGTACAGTTCTGATTCAGGGTTTGCTGAAATTTTGCAACTATGTGTCACTGGCTTTATGGGCTCAGTGGGCGGTGATTGTCTCCTGTTTGATCCTGTTGTACCATAGAAATCTTGGAGGAAATGAACTGTACTATAATATGGTGACGCCAAGCCTGCTTGCCAAGAGCGCAGGGATATGGGCATTGTGGTTTGCCATAAAACAAGCCAAATGGCGTGCCATAGGGTGTACGGTTTTAGCGACCTATATCCATCCGGTAGCCGGTGTTCAGGTCTTTCTTCTATGTGCGATTTTGATTGGAAACCAGGGTCGCATTTTATTTATATTTACTTCCCTGTGTTTTATCCTTCCTTATCTTTTACCGCTCTATTTCCAATTGGGCAAAGGGCCGGAGGATATTTCACTGGTCGGTATTATGCAGTTGAGAAACCCGCACCACTTTATGCCTTCTCATTTTGGCTGGTTCAATATTTTGTTGCTTACCCCGCTATACCTGATCAGCACGGCACTGGCTTTTACGCTCGATCGAAGGCTGTTTTATCTTATGGTGTTTATTCTCGTTGGATGTTTGATCTATATGCTCCTGTTGACAATAAAGCCTGAACTCAGCTATAAAACACAATGGTTTAAGACAACCATTTGGTTGAAGTTTTTCAGCGTTTTAATTTTGACCAAGTGGCTCACACAACAGCATCAAACCATTTTAATCAATTTATCCCTTCGTTTACGGCAAATCTTTGTTTTTATTTTTTTTGCCAGTGTTTTGGTTATGGCAGTTAGACAATCGCGTTTTGCACCATATTCCTTTCCCGGCAGCACGGCGTCTGATGATCAACTAACAGCCCGGAAGGCTGGATCGATAAGCCAACCCGGTGATGTTTTTCTGGTGCCTGCAGATTTTACAGCATTTAAATTCTTTTCACGTAGACCAACCTGGGTAGATTGGAAAGCTATCCCCCACCAATCAATGTGTCTGTCGGTTTGGGCAGAAAAAATAAAACTAGCTTATGGATTGGAGACCGGTTACCAGGGCAACCTTAATACCGTTTATTCCCAATCCAACCGGTTTTTAAGAACATTGAGTCCGGATGCGAAAAAAAACTTAAAAGCGTTGGGTGTGGTATATATCCTTTTCAGGCCAGAAAACAGTCAGGGCTATAAAATTGAAAAATTATAAGATCTCCGATGCCTGGCGATCCATTTTCCTAAACATTTCCAACAGGATGGATTCCTCTGATATGGTCTGATGATGGGGGTCCATGTTTTTTAATAAATCATTGCATGCCTGGACTAAAGGAATATTTTTGTAAAAATGGTCCCTCGTATAATGCATATATTTCATCATCATAAAGGCATCCATTACATGAAAAAACCGTTTGCGAAATGTTGCCGGAGAAGCGGTGTGTTCTTTAATTTCCTTTAAACGTTGTGCAAATTGTATATGCTGAAGGAAAGCAGTGATTCCGGGGCTTAAGGTCAGGTAATCCAGTCCTGAAGCTAGAAATAAATCATCCATTTTGTCCAGGAAACTCTTCAACCCGATAAAATTTTGCCAGGCATACGTATTGAACTCAGGACCGGAGTTTGCCATCAGGTCCGACAAGGCTTTACCGGTTCCAAAAGGCACTCTGTCGGAAATCCTGGCAGAGGGATACACCGTGGTATTCCCCAACCGGACAACGGTATTTCTCCTGGAAAATTTATGAATAAAATAAAAATCTTCACCTGCTTGCCGGGCGGGCATTCCTCCGACCTGGACATAGGCCATCGCACGAACAGCCATAGAGGAACCCAGCGTCTGAAAGGCATGAGGAAATCCCGAAAAACGCAGCGCTACTTCATAATACCGTAGATGCAGCTCATAAGATATTATAGCCCGGATATGGATGGGATCAGGGATATCAGACCAATCGTGCTCATAGTGAATAACCATACATTCCCATCCTATACCTTGTTGGGACTGCCGGATAGCAATAAAATAATTCGGATCGACCCATGAATCGGCATCCATGCTGCATATAATCCCCTGGGCGCGGTTAATACGACCAAACCGCCTGATGGCTTCATCCATACCCATTTTTCGGGCATACCCCACACCGGCTTGGCGTGCTGGAATGTCGTTTAACAAAACAAAATAAACAGGTACATGATGGGTCCTCCGGATTAACCAGGAAAACATAATCCGGTTTTGGGTTTTGACTTCCAGGGTACTGTCATCCGGTGCATTGATGATGATAATGATTTCAATTTTGGCGACGGCCTTCCGGGCTGCTGTTTCGAGCGAAGTCAGACACCGCTCGAGGTCGGGTTCATGGTAACAGGGAATGACGACTATAAATTCCAGATCCTGATCCGGTGGAGATTCGAAAAAAGGGATTTTTAATTTTTGTTTGGAAAGGTAAAGTGCTATCGGGTTCATTCAGGGGCTGTAAACCGATAGCCGACTCCATGTACGTTTTCAATTTTGATTCTGGGGTCTTTTTCAAAGAACTTTCTCAATCTGGACACAAATACATCCATGCTGCGTCCGAGGAAATAATCATCTTTTCCCCACACGGCAATCAGGATCTCGGATCGTTTGCTCAATTGATTTTTATGTTTAAAAAAATAAGAAAGTAATTCCGCCTCCCGCTGGGTCATCCCGTTTTTACCATCCGGGCCTTCAATGGTATAGTTTTCCGGATCAAAAGTATATTGACCGATGGAAATAATGCCGCTGGTACGATTGGGGTCGACAAATCTGCGGCGAAGAAAAATCTCAATGCGCAGGACCAATTCTTCAATGCTAAATGGTTTGGTGATATAGTCGTCAGCGCCTAAGGAGAGCCCTTCAATCCGGTCTTCCTTCATGGATTTGGCGGTTAAAAATAAAATGGGAACTTCTTTACTTTTGGCGCGGATTTCTCTTGCCGCTTCAAAACCGTCTTTTTGGGGCATCATCACATCAAGTATACAGAGGTCTGGTTTTTCAGTTTCAAAAGCGTTTACGGCTTCCTGGCCATTGCTGGCCAATATAACCTGATACCCTTTTGCATTCAGGTTGTCCGCGGTCACAAAAGCCAGGGTCTCATCATCCTCTGCAAGTAATATTTTTGATTTGATCATGATTGCTGTTTGGGTATCTCAATATACAAACTTGTCCCGACACCGACGGTACTTTCTATCCGGATCTTCCATCCATGAGCCTTGCAGATCTGGTACACATAATGTAATCCCAGGCCGAAACCTTTTACATTGTGTACATTCCCGGTAGGTACCCGGTAAAACCTGGAAAATATTTTTTTGATATACTCTTTGGGTATCCCGGGGCCCTGATCCATACATTTTATAATCATCTGCCCGGCTTCGTCATACGTATCCAGCTGAATTTTCATCCCCGGATCGATGGAATATTTTATGGCATTGTCCAATATATTTTGAATAATATGGATAAAGTGAATCCGGTCTGCATAGATCACCGGAGCCATAGCTTGGAGGTTCGTTTGAATATCCCCTGCTTTGGCTTTGACCCGGGGTTCCATACTGGAGACCAAATCAATGATAATTTCGTGAATATCGACCAGCTCCCGGATGATGTGAAAGTTTGTTTTTTCCATCCGGGCTACCTGTAATACCCGCTCCACCTGGGTATTCAACAATTGGTTTTGATTTTTAATGATTTGGGCATATTGTTTCAGCCGTGGATGTTCCTGGATCAATTCACTTTGCAGCAAGACATCCGAAGAGATGCTCACCGCAGCCAGGGGCGTCTTAAATTCATGCGTCAGATTATCGATAAAGTCTTTTTGCATTTCGGCCAGGGTTCGTTGCTTCAGTATAATCCAGAGGCTGTATGCAAAAAACAACAAGGTGAGCATGAGCAGACCCAGACTGGCCCAGGTATAGGCATAAAAGGGGTTGGCCTGACGTTCTGGAAACCGCACCCCGAAGTAATAAAGGTAGTCTTTGTAGGTGGGCAGCTTGTTTCCCGGGCGGATGTTTCTCTGATTGGCTTCATAACTAACCGCATTGTGGTAAACCATACTGTCCCGCTCACAATCGTAAATGCCAAACTCATAATTTTCTTTTAGGCCGACATTTTGAAATTCTGTTTTTAAATAATAGTCCAGGGTATTGACATTGATGTGATCATTGATATTGACCAGGAAATAATTCGATTGGGGATGTTTGATCAGGTTGGTATAACTCTGCAAATCATTATTTTTCGCTAACCGTTTTGCCACTTTGGATAAAGCAGTAATCGCTTTATCACGAAATGCCCGCTCTTCAACATTTTGTTGTTGCCGGATAATATAAAATTGAATGAATAACGTAGATAAAATGGCGATTGAACCTAAAATAATTAACCTTGCAATGACACTGGCTCTCATGGATCCGCTAAGTTAAGGATACTTGTTCATTATTAGATGACGGATGACATCCCGGAAATTCTTCTCCTGGCAGCGGATTCACCTTGTGTTGTGTCTGCAGGTGTCTATATTTGCCGTTTGCATGTCTTTTATCACTGGTCGGTTTATCACAGAATACTTCCCTTCCATTCTGACCCTGCGGCAGATGATGCCCATGGATTATGTGCTCATCGAATACGATGAAACGTATCAGAAAAACAGCCTGCGCAACCGATGTTATCTCGCCGGCAGCCAGGGAGTTCACCTGCTCTCTGTCCCACTCATCAAAGGCAAACACCAACAACTACCTATATACCAGGTCAGGATAGCCTATGATGAAAACTGGTCCGATAAACACCTTCGTTTCATCGAAACCAACTATAACAAATCGCCTTATTACAGTCATTATATCGATGAGGTCCGTGGAATTTTATTGTCCCGGCCAGTTTTCCTCATCGATCTCAACTGGAATATATTGCAATTTTTAAGCCGGTCGTTTCAATGGAATCCGTCATGGGGTTGCAGCCTGCAACATGGAGAATCTATAAACCACCACCACCATCATCATCCTCGACCTGATTTAAAGCCCTACCCTCAAGTCTTCGAGGACAGGCTTGGTTTCCTTCCCAACCTCAGTATATTGGATCTTTTGTTTTGTATCGGTCCACAACAAAAATATATTGTGTAACCTCTGATAGAAGAGCCCGGTACAATTTTAAAATAAAATCAAAGGTTTATTGGATCTTTATCACAAAATTTGACCCAGCGTGAACGTATTTCATTTTGATCCCAAGCTTGATGTCTATCAGAGTCTTATCGATGAAGCCGTAAAAAACTTACATGAACTTACCCAAAATATAAAGAACAAAGAATTGATGGAAACCGTATCGGCCTTACGCGGCAGGATAAGGGATCCGTTTATGTTTGTGGTAGTCGGCGAGGTGAAAGCAGGAAAAAGCAGTTTTATCAACGCCTTGTTAAAAGCGGATCGGGAGATCTGTAAGGTCGCTCCCATGCCCATGACGGACACGATTCAACAAATACTTTATGGACCGGAAGAAACCGAAGTATATATTAATCCTTATTTCAAAAGATTATTTATTCCCGCTGAGATCCTTAAAGAAATAGCCATCGTCGATACCCCGGGTACCAATACGATAGTAGCCAATCACCAGGAGATCACTGAACGGTTTATCCCGTCTTCTGACCTGATCCTTTTCGTTTTTGAAGCTAAAAACCCTTATCGTCAATCCGCCTGGGACTTTTTCGACTTTATTAAAGATGAATGGCGGAAAAAAGTCATTTTTATTTTACAACAAAAAGATTTGCTGCCAGCTGCCGACCTGGCCATTAATGAACGTGGCCTCACCGAATTTGCTATAAAAAAAGGCATGCCGGATGTGCGGATTTTCTCAGTCTCCGCTAAACAAGAGCTGGAAGGACAGGAGGAAATCAGTGGTTTCGCATCCCTCAGGACTTACATCGATGATCATATTCTGAAAGGAAAGGCGGCATTCATTAAATTATACAACAACGTGGCTACTGCTGAAAACATCAATGAAAGGATCTATAAAGGTATATTAGAACGGAAAGAACAGTTTTTATACGACCTCAATTTCAGGGATGATATCCGAAAAACACTCGATGAACAGGAGAAAAAGTCCATTCTTCAGGTGGAGATATTAATTGAAAACTTATTAGCCGCTTACGACCGGGCAACGTTGAAAACAGAAAAAGAACTGGAATCCGGCCTGGGTATGTTTAATATGGTCCGACGTTCCATTTTGTCGGTATTCAGTAAAAACACTTCGGTTAAAGATTGGCTTTCGACTTTATTGAATGATCTGGAAAAAAACCTGCAGATAGAATTACAGAACAAACTGTCTTCCGGTATAACAGACATCGCTGATAATATCCAGCAGATGGGGAAAATCATCGACCTGAAAATCAGAAACAGCCGTACTATATTAAAAGACAATCATGAATTATTTGCTGAAATCGCCGAACGCAGAGCCAATGTGTTCAGAGACTTACAGGATACGTTCACTAACTTTTTAAATCGTACGGATACCTACAGCCAGGCCGACTTGTTTCCAGGTCAGGAATCGTTATCACCACAGATTGCAGGTGGTACGGGGATGGGGGTTGTCGGGATTGTCCTGGCCGCTATCGCCAAAGGCACCATATTTGATGTAACCGGGGGCATACTTTCAGGATTAGGTTTTCTATTTGCCGGTGCACTGGCTTTTTTTCAAAAAAGAAAATTTATGGATGCCTTTCGCAAAGAGATATTAAAAGGGAGGGGCGAATTGGAAACCGGGGTACGATCCCGGTTGAATGAATACATTATTAATATCAGAAAAAAACTGGAAAGTTCATTTGGTGATTTTGATGGTTTACTTCAGTATGAAGAAAAAGAATTGCAGGAGTTGGGTGGTGCACATGAAAAAATTAAAGTTGATTTATCCAAACTGAATGCTGATTTAAAAATGTATCAGTTGGTGTGATGCGGGGATGTCAGCTTGTGTCAGGTTAAGTCTATTGTGTCCAATTTCCCACTAAGACACCAAGAACACAACGAAATCGGATTAATTGTTACGGCACAAAGTCGCTTCGCAGCTTCGCTGCTCGCCGTATACTTTGCGCTATCGCAAAAATGTATCAGTTGGTGTGATG
>Ga0163150_10006851_pt1 | contig 13710 bp, 12 predicted proteins | sample OliLakLV19P2IB_FD_148628 | JGI IMG/M metagenome (GOLD analysis project Ga0163150, IMG submission 148628) | Freshwater microbial mat bacterial communities from Lake Vanda, McMurdo Dry Valleys, Antarctica - Oligotrophic Lake LV.19.P2.IB | ecosystem: Environmental > Aquatic > Freshwater > Lake >...
ACACCCAGCGTCTCGACCAGCTGCGAGATCAGTGCAGTGCCGCCGAGAGACTCGAGCAGCTCATAGCATTCACGCTGGCGCTGCGCGCGGCCGAACACCGATTCCCGTTCGGTCAGCGATGGCAGCTCGCGCGTGAGACGAAGCACGCGCTGCGTCTTGCCCGGCGCCTCTTCACGCGCGGTCTGCGAGAGGATTGCCGGCAGTGCGCCACGCAGCACAACGCCGATCGGCGTGATATAGTAGCCCGCGATCCAGCGACACAGCTCCAGCACATCCGCTGGTACGCTCGGTACCTGATCGAGCACGGCATCGACGTCGCGAAGCTTCGCGACGTCCTTCGGCGTCGCAGCATCGCCGATCACCCACCCGATCATCTTGCGGCTGGAGAATGGCACGCGCACGCGAGTGCCCGGCTGCAGCTGCTGCGCACATCGATACGTGAACGTGCGTGGCAGCGGCACGGGCAGCGCTACATCGACCAGCATGGTTGATGCTACAGGGAGACGCGTACGAAGTCGTAGGGCGGCCAGGGGCCGGTGAGGTCGCAGGAAATTTCCGGATGCGCGCCGCCGAGATCTTCCGCGCGATCCATGAAGTCGATCCACGTTGCGCGCTCGACGAGGAAGGCGGCGCTCAGCAGGCGATTCCCTTCCGCGGCGAAGGGCACGGCTGCCCGCGCATGCCTGCGCAACTCGGAATAGATCTGCATGGCGAGGTCCGTGAGCTCGATGTCGGCATCGCGGTCGGAGGCCGGCGAAACATGCATGCGCAGCTCCCAGTTCCCCTCGAGCAGCGACAGTCCTTCATCGAGCACGAGGTACTGGTCCTGGAGAAGGCGGATCAGCTGACGCCTGCCGCGGAAAACGATGCCGTACGGCATGGGCAGAACCGTGCCGCGTCGCATTGCACTTTCGACGACCTGCTGATGCGCGAGCACACGCTCGTCCGTAAACGGGACCTCCTCATAGGGCATCGGCCGGACGAGCGCTTCCAGGTCGCGATACCGCACGCGCAGAACGTCCTCCCCTTCCACGGCGCCAATGCGTCCGCCGCGCCACGACTTCGCGCGTGCTACGCCGTAGAAGTAGATGGCCTGCTGTGTCGAAAGCCGCGGTCCCGGCTCGCCCGTTTCTGTGACGGTTGCCTCGGTTTCGTCGATCATTTCGGCAACAGTGCAGTAATCTCATGCTGCGGCTGCGGCGTCGTCACTTCCGGCCCGTTCTCCGTCACGAAGACATTGATTTCCGTGCGCATACCGATTTCGCCCGGCATGTAGAGACCCGGCTCGATGGAGAAGCCGCAACCGGGGATGATCGTGCGCGTGTCGCTTGTCTCGAGGTTGTCGATGTTCGGGCCCATGCCGTGCGTCGACGTGTCGATCGAGTGACCGGTGCGGTGGATGAAGTACTTCCCATGGCCGGCCTTCGCGATTACGCCGCGCGTCACATCATCGACTTCGCGACCCTGAATCGGCTTGCCTGCGCGCCACGTTGTCTGCAGGAACTCGACAGCGGCGTCGCGCGCATCGCGGATCACTGCGAACAGTTCTGCTGCGCGCGGAGGAACGTCCGCGCCGAGGTATGCCATCCACGTCTGGTCGGCGTACACCATTTCGTCTGATTCCTTGGCCCACAGGTCGAGCAGCACGATGTCGCCGCGCTTGAACGTCGCACCGCCGTTGAGCGGTGAGTAGTGCGGGTCCGCGGCGTTGAGGCCTGTCGCGGCAATCGCGTCGGCCCCGACGCCGGCGCCATGAGCAGCGAGATCATCCACGACCCAGCCGCGCATCGCATCTTCCTGCACCTGCTCGCCATTGTTCACCGCCTTCGCGAGCCGCGCGAACGCCGACTGCGCGACGGTCGCGAGAGCGGCTGACGCGCGATAGTGCGAGCTCACCTGATCGGCGGACCAGCAGGAATAGAAGCGGGTCACGAGGTCGCCAGAAGAAACGACTTCAACGCCCGCGGAACGGACCAGCTCGAGAATGCCGGCGGGCACGAGGTCGATGGCAGGCACGGCCGCGTTGGGCGAGAACTCCATCGCAATCCGCTTCGATCCGGCGAGCGTCTCGCGCACCGCCTTGCCGAGCTCCTGCCACTCGACGTACACGCGACGCTTCCACGGCCACTGGTCCCATGGCGCGACCTCGATGCCGTGAATGATCGCAGTCGGCTCGCCCTCAGCGGGAACGAGCACGAAGAAGCGACGCGACATGTCGCCGAGTCCGATCAGGCTTGCGGTTACATCATTGCGCGCGTGCAGGTCATACAACAGCCAGCCGTCGAGGCCGGCTGCACGCACTGCGTCCTGAATTGCACTGATGTCACGTCGTATACGGGCGAAGTCACGGGGACCGCTTGATAGCATCAAATCACTCTGTTGAACGTCAGGTACGTGTGATCACGTGGATGATACCAGCCGGATGACTCGCGCCAAACTGCAGGCCGGTATTGGGACCCGTGATGAACTGGACGCTCTCGACCAGGCGCGCGTTGATGCTCGACAGCATATCGAGACCACCAATGCGCTGCTGATCGATGTAGACGTCCGGCTCATCCGGCCGATAGCACTTGCACGCTGCATCGTAATTCGCCGTACTCGACACACCGCGCCCCCTGAGGTACTGCGGTCGGAGACGCTGCAGCACATCGCGCATGTTGGGGAGCCCTGATTCCAGGATCTCTTCCCGCGAGAGCATGTTCTGCTGCTGGCGGCTGCCTGTCGTTCCGGTTGTGCCGTTTTGGGTCGCGCTCGAGCACCCGGCCAGAAGTGTCAGGCCGAGGAGCGCCAGGAACCGCATCGTTCGTGTCATGGAGTCCTCTGAGGAGGCGGGTCGCATCCCAGAATGCGCATTGCGGGCGAAAAGTTCAATAGCCCACCCCCGCGAGAGCCCGCAGCGTTGCGACCACGCCGGCACCGACGCGGGGCGGCACGTACCCCCCCTCGAGGACGACCGCGACGCGCCCATCCGCAGTGGTGGTTGCAAGTTCCATAACGCGGGTGGTCATCGCGTACAGGTCCGCGGGCTCCAGCAGCAGGCCGCCCAGCGGATCGCCGCTCATGCAGTCGTACCCGGCGGAAACGAGGACGAGTTCCGGCTGGCTCAGCTCGAACGCATTGCTCACTGCCTCGTCGAAGGCAGCATGGTAGGCGGGCGCGCTCAGCCCCACGGGCAGCGGAACGTTCAGCGTCGCACCTATCCCCGCCCCCACACCCCGCTCGTCGGCCGCGCCGCTGCCCGGGTAGTGCTGACCCAGATGCAGGGACAGGTAGAAGACACGCGGATCATCGTAAAAAATGTCCTGCGTGCCGTTTCCGTGATGGACATCCCAGTCGATGATCAGGACGCGCTCGATACGATGCTCTGTCTGCGCTGCGCGCGCGGCGATCGCCACGTTATTGAACAGGCAGAACCCCATAGGCCGGCTTTCCGTCGCGTGATGTCCAGGTGGCCGGCACAGCGCCAGCGCAGTGCGCGCGCGGCCATCCATGACAATCGACATCGCGTCGATCGCGCAGCCCGCCGATGCGACGGCCGCATCCCACGATGCCGGCGATACGATGGTGTCCTGGTCGATGGCAACAAGCTCGCCGGAAGTATGCGCGGCACTTGCGGCCGAGCGAACGATCTCGATGTGTTCGGGCGTATGCACACGCGCTATCTGCTTTTCCGTTGCCGGCGTGGCTTCATGCTGCAGCACGTGCTCGAGCAGCATCGGCGTGTCGCGTTCCAGCGCCTTTACGATTGCCGGAAGGCGACCCTGATGCTCCGGATGCCCCCAGCCCGTGTCGTGGCGGCCGCAGTCTGGGTGGAGAATGAGCGCGGCCGCTTGTGTCACGCTCCGCCGTCCGTGGTATTGCTCTTCTTCTTCGCATCGGTGACCATGCGCGCGACGTCTTCGAGCAGCTTCTTCGCGTCGTACACGATGCCGTCCTTGATCGTGTACTTCACACCACCGACGCGCACCACTTCACCCTTGTCGTTCAGCTTCACAGTGCCGGTGCCGTAGAGAACCTTCAGGTTGTGCAGCGGGTTCTCCGGCACGATCACGAGGTCCGCCAGGTTGCCGACCTTGATGGTGCCGAAGTCCGGCTTCTGCCCTTTCGGCGCCATCAATGTTTCGGCGCCGCACTGCGTAGCAGCGCGGATGACCTCGAGCGGGTGGAAGCCCGCTTCCTGGAAGAGTTCCAGCTCGCGGATGTAATTGAAGCCGTACAGCTTGTAGATGAAGCCGCTGTCGGAACCGGTGCACACCTTTCCGCCGCGGTTCTTGTACTCGTTGAGGAACGCCATCCACAGCCGGAAGTTTTCCTTCCACTCGATCTCATCGCGCGTCGTCCAGTCGAACCAGTAGGAGCCATGGCTCGTGCGGCTCGGCTGATAGAACTGGTTCAGCGATGGCAGCGTGTATTTGTCATGCCATTCCGCTTCGCGGGCGCGCATCACATCGCGATTCGCTTCATAGATGGTGAGCGTGGGATCCATCACGAATCCGAGCTTGATCAGCTCGTCCATGACCGCGTTCCACTTCGGACTTTCGGGCGGTGCAGCCTGCTTCCAGAGACGGCCGGCAGCACCGAAGCGGTGGTACTCGTCGTTGTAGTTGTAGTCGAGTGGGTAGTCCTGGATTGTGCGATTGCTGAACAGTGACTCCGGCAGACCGTACCAGTGCTCGAGCGATCCCAGTCCGAGGCGCGCGGCATCGAGTGCGTTCATGGTCGCGACACCCGTCTGCGCGAGATGCGCCTGCGTGCCGAGACCGAGTTTCTTCGCCTCATCGATGAGCGCCTCCATGATGTCGGGCTCGTGCGAGCCGAGCTTGAAGCCATCGACGCCCTTCTGCTTCGCCCATTGCACGAATGCACGCGCCTTCTCCGGCGAATCGACCGTGCCATTGGGCCAGCCCGCGCCGGGACGTATGTACGTGAACACGCGCGGCGCGGTGATCTCGTTCTTTGCGCTGCGCTCCCGCGACTTCAATGTCCAGTCCACGCCATTGCCGCTCCCGGGATCACGGACCGTTGTCACGCCGTGCGCGAGCCACAGCTTGTAGACGTACTCCGCAGGTGTGCCCTGTTGCGCGCCGCCGGTGTGCGCGTGCAGGTCCACGAAGCCCGGCAGCACGTACATGCCGGTTGCATCGATCACGTGGTCGGCGTCAGCGGGCGGCGTGCGTGGACGCGTGACGCCGGGCGTGCCCGCACTCCGGATCTGACGGATGCGGTTGCCTTCGATCACGATGTCGACGGGTCCCTGCATCGGCGCGCCGGTGCCATTGATGAGATTGACTCCCATGATGACCATGCGCTTGAAGGGACCCGCGCCCTCGCCTGCGGGGCGAGATGGCGCCTCTGCAACCCCCTGTGCCGACGCCGGCAGTGGTGACACAAGGACAACGCCCGCGAGCGCGAACGCGCGCAGCAGATTCGAAGGATTGCCTGTCATTGGCATACACAGCTCCTTGACATCGATGGTATTGGCTAGTTTCCCAGACAGGCGACCCGGATGCAACCCCTCCGAATCAGGATGGGCGGATCGTACCAGCCGTTATTCTGTACGCGCCGTAATACTCACGGCGGCCATATGAAAGCGATCCTGCAGACTCCGTACTTCCCTTACCCGCGATCTCAATGCAATCGCCGCATCACATGCCGCCGATGCCGCCGACAGCGTCGTGCAATACGGTACCTTCCGCGTGATCGCCATGCGCCGCATCGCAAAGTCATCGTACTGCGATTTCTTACCGAGTGGTGTGTTGATGAGCAGCTGGATCTCGCCGCTGATCATCATGTCGGTGATGTTGGGGCGCCCTTCGCCCACCTTGAACACGAGGGTGGAGGGGATGCCGCGCGCGCGCAGGTAGCGGTGGGTGCCGCCGGTCGCGAGCACCTTGAAACCGAGATCATGGAAGCGACGCGCGATCGGCGTGACATTCGCCTTGTCGTGATCGTTGACGGTTACGCACACAGTACCGGTCGACGGTACGGGACCACCTGCCGAGATGGCTGCCTTGGCGAACGCCATGCCGAACGATTCGTCGAAGCCCATCACTTCGCCCGTGCTGCGCATCTCGGGGCCGAGGATGATGTCGACATCGAACTTGTTGAACGGGAGCACGGCTTCCTTCACGGCGATGCCTGCTACCGGCGGCTCCTCCGGAAGGTCGAGGTCGGCCACGCGCTTCCCTGCCATGATGCGCGCGGCGAGGCGTGCGAAGGAAACGCCGGTCGCCTTGGACACGAAGGGTATGGTACGCGATGCACGAGGATTCACCTCGAGGACGTAGACGATGCCGTCGCGAATCGCGTACTGCACGTTCATCAGGCCGACAACGCCGAGCGCCCGCGCGAACAGCCGCGTGAGCCTGCGCATCTCGTCGACTTCCGCATCGGGCAGCATGTACGGCGGCAGCACGCACGCGGAGTCGCCGGAATGCACGCCCGCATCTTCGATGTGCTGCATGACGCCGGCAATGACGACATCGGTGCCATCCGAGAGACAGTCCACATCGGCTTCGAATGCATCCTCGAGGAAGCGGTCGATGAGAACCGGATGGTCCGGCGATGCGCGCACGGCGCGATCGAAATAGTCGAGCAGCGAGGGCTCGTCATAGACGATTTCCATGGCGCGTCCGCCGAGCACGTAGGACGGACGGACGAGCACGGGGTAGCCGACATCGTTCGCGACGTTGATGGCCTGCTCTACGGACGTTGCAATTCCGTTGGGCGGGACTGCGGCGCCGATCTCGCGGCAGAGCGCGGAGAAGCGATCGCGATCCTCAGCCCGGTCGATCTCGTCAACGGGCGTCCCGAGGATCGGCACGCCGAGCGCTTCGAGGGGCTTGGCGAGCTTTAGCGGAGTCTGGCCGCCAAGCTGTACGATTACGCCAACAGGCTTCTCGCGTTCGACAATCTCGAGCACATCCTCGAGCGTGAGCGGCTCGAAGTAGAGCTTGTCGGAGATGTCGAAGTCGGTGGACACCGTTTCCGGATTCGAGTTGACCATGATCGTCTCGAAGCCGTCCTCGCGCAGTGCGAGCGCGGCCTGGACGCAGCAGTAATCGAACTCAATGCCCTGGCCAATGCGATTCGGTCCGCTGCCCAGGATAATGATCTTCGGACGGTCGGACGGCTCCGCCTCGCTTTCACCTTCATAGGACGAGTAGAGGTAAGGCGTAGCGGCAGGGAACTCGCCGGCGCAGGTGTCGACCATGTGATACGTCGGACGCAGGCCGAACGCATGCCGCTGTGCGCGGATCTCTTCCTCCGAAACGCCGCGCATGCGCGCGAGCTGCGCATCGCCGAAGCCCATGCGCTTCATGCGGCGCATGGCGTGGATGTCGACGCTCTCGAGCCGGGTGAACGCCACTTCCTCTTCCCACATCTCTGCGAGCTGGTCGAGGAACCAGCGGTCGATACGCGTAAGTTCGTGTATGTCATCTACAGTCAAACCGAGCGCGAACGCGCGCTTCAGCTGGTACGCGCGGTCAGCAGTCGGACGGCGCAGCGCCGAGCGGAGCGTCTCGATGTGGTCATCGACGAGGCCGTCGTCTTTCGGGCGCGCGCCCATCTCCCAGCCGAGCCTGTCGTTCTCGAGTCCGCGCAGTCCCTTCTGCCACGCCTGCTTGAATGTGCGCCCGATCGCCATGACCTCGCCGACGGCCTTCATCTGCACGCCGAGCGTCGGGTCGGCAGTCGGGAACTTCTCGAACGCGAAGCGCGGGAACTTTACGACCACGTAATCGAGCACCGGCTCGAACGAAGCGGGCGTCGTCTTCGTGATGTCGTTGGGCAATTCGTCGAGCAGGTATCCGACGGCGAGCTTGGCGCCGACGCGCGCGATCGGGAAACCGGTCGCCTTGGAAGCGAGTGCGGACGAGCGTGATACACGCGGATTCATCTCGACGATCAGCATCTCGCCCGTGAGCGGGTTCAACGCGAACTGGATGTTGCAGCCGCCGGCTTCAACGCCGATCTCGCGGATGATGGCGATCGCGGCGTCGCGCATTTTCTGATACTCGACGTCGCTGAGCGTCTGCGCCGGCGCCACCGTGATGGAATCGCCGGTATGCACGCCCATCGGGTCGATGTTCTCGATTGAGCAGATGATGATGACGTTGTCAGCGCCGTCGCGGACGACCTCGAGCTCGAACTCCTTCCAGCCGATCACGCTCCTGTCGATCAGCACTTCATTGATCGGGGAGAGATCGATGCCGCGACGCACGGCGACCTCGAACTCATCCGCGTTGTACGCAATGCCGCCACCCGTGCCGCCGAGCGTGAACGAGGGGCGAATGATCGCCGGATATCCGACTTCCTCGACGATCGCAAGCGCTTCATCGTAGGAATTCGCAAAACCGCCGTGCGCAACTTCGAGCCCGAGACGCGCCATGGCGTCCGAGAACTCTTCACGGTCCTCCGCCATGCGGATTGCGCGCGCATCTGCGCCGATGAGCTCGACGTTGTACTTCTCGAGCACCCCGGTGTCATACAGCTCGAGCGCGACGTTGAGCGCGGTCTGTCCACCCATCGTGGGGAGCAGCGCGCTGGGACGCTCCTTCTCGATAATGCGCTCGACCCACTCAGGGGTGATCGGCTCGATGTAGGTGGCGTCGGCGAGGTCCGGGTCCGTCATGATCGTCGCGGGATTGCTGTTCACGAGGATGACGCGGAAGCCCTCCTCGCGCAGCGCGCGCACGGCCTGCGTACCGGAGTAGTCGAATTCACAGCCCTGGCCGATAACGATGGGACCGGAACCGATGATGAGAATGGAGTCGATGTCGGTGCGTCTGGGCACTGCTTATCCCCGGTTGGAATGCATGCGTGAAGTTGCGGCTGCGTCCGGAACGACGCAAGATATGGACATGATGAGAAGCACGCTGCTTGCGATCGCCGTCGCAACAATGACGGCCTGTGGGGACTCGAGCGGCCCGGCAGCACCACGGCCGGAATATCTCCTGCCCCTTGGTGGAGATGGCCAGACCGGGCCGCCGGGCACACAGCTCCTCAATCCGCTCGTGGTCGCGGTGTACGACGACCGCAACCTGCCCCTGGCCGGAGTTACCGTATCGTTCTTCGTCGAGAGCGGAAGCGGGTCGGTCACGCCACAGGACGCGGTGACGAATGCGAACGGCATCGCGCAGTCGCGCTGGACGCTCGGCGGCGCGGGCGAGCAGAGGGCATCGGCGAGTGTGGCGCGCGCGCGCGCCGACCCGCTGCGTGCCACGTTCAGCGCCACGACAGCCGCTGCTGCCACGGTCCTTCCGCTTCGTACCAGTGCGCCAGTGCAGACACGCTAACGGGGCCGCACGGACTGACTGTATCCTCCGACCGGGCGCGGTTCGACTCTTGCAAACTGCGTCCGCATGATCCGCTCTTCCTCGAGTTCGTCCGCCACGTCGGCGGTTTCCTATAGATCGTTCGTCTGCGCGCAGTGCGCAGTCGCAGGATCACATGCGCGATGGAGTCGTGATGCAGAATCCGCCGAGCAGCATCATCGAGGAAAAGCTGGGAATGATCATCGTCGATGGTCAGCGTTGCGAGATTTGGGTGCGTTCGGAGCCTGACGACGACGGCACCTGGCACAACGCACTGCTGTTCCGCCGTGCGGGCCGCAGTGCGACGCGAGAGGCGCTGGTCACCGGCATGTCATGGCATGTACCGCCGGGCATCGCACTCGATCGAGCGCGCGAGCTGGATGAACAGGAGCAGATCGCTCTCTTCAAGCGCGCGCTCGGGCCCCGCACTCCGCTGATCTGAGCCAAAAAATAAACGGCGCGGCATCTCTGCCGCGCCGCGCGCATTGTTCAGTGAGCCGCCGCCCCGCCTGCAGGACGACTGACCGCGTACACGTAGGCCGCCAGCTGCTTCACCTGCTCGTCCGTAAACTGACCACCGCCCTTCGGCGGCATCATCACGGGAAACTGCTTCGGCGTCGGAACGCCCGCCATGATAACCTTCGTGATCGCCTCGTAGCCGCCGTCAACGTTCAGCCATTCGGCGTCGTTGAGCGCCGGAGCCATCGGTCCGCCGCCGGCGGTCGGGCCGTGACACGCCATGCATACGCTTGTTGTGAACAGCTTCTCGCCTTCCGCAACCATCGCCTGCGTGACGCCGGCGGGCAGCGCGACATTCGCCAGTGATTTTGCCGGGACCGCTGCAACCTGTGGTGCCAGTTCGATTTCCTCGGCCGTGACGCGATTCGGATGACCGTACTGCGCCACCTGGCCGGGATCCTCCGAACGAATCAGCACCGACGGGTGCTCGAGAGGCGCTTTCGTGTATCCACGATGATCGTTCGTGCTGCGATCGCCGCACGCAACCAAAGCGAGCGCTGCTATCAGAACGGTCGACTGAGACTTCATCAATCCTCCAGGGGTGTACCGGCAGGCCGCGCCGCTGCGCCGCCGCCTATCTGTGCAGCCGTAAGACCGAGCTCCGTTGCGATGCCGCGCATCGCCTCGATCACGTTCGCTATGTGCTGATCCAGTTCAACGCCGAGTATCTCAGCTCCGCGCCGTACGTCCTCACGATCGACGCCGCGCGCGAACGCAGCGTCCTTCATCTTCTTCTTGACCGACTTCGGCGTCAGGTCATCGATCCCCGTCGGGCGCATCAATGACGTCGCCGTAATCAGGCCCGTAAGCTCGTCACATGCAACGAGCGTGCGATCGAGTGGCGTTTCAGGAGATACCCCCGTGAAATCCGAACGGTGCGCGAGAATCGCGTGGAGCATTTCCTCGGAATATCCGCGTCCGCGCAGCTCTTCGACGGCGCGCAGCGGATGCTCCTCCGGGTACTTCTCCCAGTCGAGGTCGTGGAGCAGGCCTGCCAGGCCCCACTCTTCCTCGTCTGCGCCTTCCTTGCGCGCGTACCAGCGCACGGCCGCCTCCACCGACTTCATGTGGTTGCGCAGCCCCGCGTTGTCCACCCACTGCTCCAGCAGGTCCAGCGATTCCTGTCTCGACGGCATCGATTCTCCGGCCTGCTCGTCATCCCGATATTCCGGGCGGAATTATGGGGCGGCAACGCCCTCTTGTAAACGTCGATGGTGAGGATAAATGACGGTCTTGATCCCGTCGGCGCCATGAGCGCGTTCGAGCGCGTCCTGGACACCTTCCAGGCCCGCCCGGTGCGTGACCAGCGGCGCAGTCGCAACGGCACCTTCAGCCAGCAGCGCCAGTGACCGCCGCGTCTCGTCCGGGCCGCATGAATAGCTCTGCAAAAGCTCGATCTCCCGGAAATACAGCGCGGACTGGTCCAGCGAGAGCGGCTCTTTTGGATCAAGCGGCGTGAAACAGACCAGGCGCGCACCCGGCGCGGCGGCGGCGATACCGGCCTGGATCGCGGCCGGGCTCCCAGGTGTTACGATGACGACGTCCGCCCCTCGTCCCTGGGTCGAGGCTGCAATCCCGAACCGCTCCGCGAACGCTGCGCGCGACGCGAGCAGGTCCGTACCCCGGACGTCTGGCGTTGTCAGGCGGGCAAGCTGTCCGAGAAGGAGGCCCATGGCACCCAGGCCGACAACCAGCACGCTGTCATCGGCCGACAGCCGCGCCTTGTCGAGCGCGCGCAGGCAGCACGCAATCGGCTCGATGAATGTCGCGGTCTCATCATCGAGCGCATCCGGAAGACACAGCACATCGTGTGCGACGTTGGGCGCCGGAACGCACGCGTATTCCGCGAAGCCTCCCGGATCGAGCCGTGTTCGCTTCCAGGTAGCGCAGTTCGACCACAGCCGCCGTGCGCACTCCGCGCACTGCATGCACGGAGCATGATGATGCACGAATACGCGATCGCCCTCGTGCAGGCCTGTGACGCCATTGCCCGTGCACACGATCGTGCCGACCGGCTCGTGGCCGAGCACTACAGGCGCCTTCTTCTGCGCGTACCATGGGAGCGCATCGGAACCGCACAGTCCGCACGCATCAATGCGCACGACAATCTCTCCCTCACCGGGCATCGGGATCGGCATCTCCTCGATGCGCACGTCGCCCCACGAATGCAGTCGCGCGACACGCATCACGGGATCACCGCCACCTTGATTGCGGTCCGATCAGCAACCACCTGCAATGCTTCATGCAGCGCACTGAGCGGAAGACGATGCGTGATCAACGGCGAAGCATCGACCCGACCACTCTCGAGCAGTTCGCGCGCTTCCTGAACGGCGCGCGGCGTGTAATGGAACGCGCCAGTGACATCGACTTCCTCGTAGTGAATGCGGAACGCGTCGAAGCTGACGCGCGTGCCGGCCGCACAGCCGCCGAACAGCATCACGCGGCCGCCCGTGGCGGTGAGGTCGGCAGCGACCTGCCATGACTCAGGTGTGCCCACGCACTCGACGACCAGGTCGAACCGACCTTCGGCAGCGTGCGACGTGCGCGCGCCGAATGTCCGTGCAACGCTCAGTCGATTGTCGTGATGGCCGATGACGGTGACATCGGCACCGCGCAGAACGGCAACTCGGGCAAACAGCAGGCCGATCGGACCATCGCCCAGGACCGCCGCCGTGCGCACGGCTCGCCAGTCAACGCGGCTCGCTCCATGAACCACACACGAAAGCGGTTCCAGCACAGCAGCGCATTCCGGAGCGATCGATGCCGGCCTCGTGAAAACGTGGATAGCCGCAATGTGCGCTGGAACGAGCACGTATTCGGCAAACGCGCCAAGCAGCATTCGTCCAACCGCATGCTCGCAGAGATTCTCACGGTCGCGCGTACAGAAGTCGCACGATCCGCAGGGCGCGGTAGGCACGCAGAACACAGCATCACCGGGTTGCTTGCTCGCGCCCGATCCAGCGGCGACGACGATGCCGGAGAACTCATGGCCGAAAGGTGTTGGGGTGGGGATTAGCGGATGCCCGCGTTGGAACAGCTTGAGATCGGTACCGCAGGTCAGTGCGGCTTCGACGCGCACGAGCAACTCACCGGCGGCGGGCCGCGGAACCGGCACGTCGCGCAGTACCAGCTCGCCCGGGCGCTCCAGGAATGCAGACCGCATCGTCGCGGGGATCGTGGCATTCATGTTGGTCAGCCGCGCAGCGTGAGCAGTGTCTCGCGCAACCCGGCCGGCTCGCGAGTCGGCGCGGCGCATGTGTTGCCGGCGCATACGTAGGCGCGCGGCGCATCAGCGGTCACCATCGCTGCGAGCTCTGGCGGCAGTGCCGACGTGTCGGCGGTTCCCGGTGCGTAACGCCGAATCACGGTGCGCGGGCGATACGTGCGCAAGGCTTCACGCAACAGTGGCCCATCGTTTTCACTCTCGACGATGACAACGGTGGTGACTGGCATCTCCGCCCACGCAACCGCCTTCATGTAGGTGGCGGCGGCACTGCCGATCTGCGCCGCGGATCCCGCGAACGCGTTCAGGATTCCAAGCGCGGATGCATGCGCCGCCTGGTCACCGTTCAGCGCGTGAAGTCGCAGTTGTCCCAGCGCCGCGGCGCCGTTGCCCGAAGGCGACGGTGCGTCGGCGACCGGGAGATACGGCCGATCGAGAACCGCTACGACGCCAGGCTCGTCAACGGGTCGGTCGCGCAGTGCATGTGTTGCTGGATCCGTGAACCGCTCGCGCAGCAGCTGCGCTATGATCGACGCGCGCTCGAGCCAGACGCCCTCCTGCGTGACCTCGAACGCGTCGAGCAGTGCGAGCAGCACGTGAGCGTAGTCATCGACGTGCTCCGGTGTATTCGCGTCGCCGATCCTGTGCTGC
>Ga0163150_10006854_pt1 | contig 13705 bp, 12 predicted proteins | sample OliLakLV19P2IB_FD_148628 | JGI IMG/M metagenome (GOLD analysis project Ga0163150, IMG submission 148628) | Freshwater microbial mat bacterial communities from Lake Vanda, McMurdo Dry Valleys, Antarctica - Oligotrophic Lake LV.19.P2.IB | ecosystem: Environmental > Aquatic > Freshwater > Lake >...
AGGGTTTGTCAAAGAATAACTTGTACGTTTTGGTGTAAAGTCGGGGCTGGACACGGTGCCAGAACGCTGGCGTGTGCGAGGCCCTGAGCCATGAGCAAACCGAAATTGCGGCGCCGACTGCATCATTGCGAGTGTGTTGTGTGTGCCGAACATCCCTATGGTCGCGTAGCGCGACAGCATCAAGCCATCAATCGAGTCATAGCGGCCTTCGATGAGAAAGGACGCCGTCGGTTTGCGGGTTTGCTCGCGCTCCAATTGGGACGCGGCGGTGCCCAATTGGCCCATGCGATCACCGGTCTCAGCCGCATGACCATCCGGGCTGGCCAACAAGAGATTAATCGCACCGACCGGACGCCAGGTGTGCGGCGCGCCGGTGCCGGCCGGCCGGCGTTTGAAAAAAGAGGCCCGCGCTCCTGGGAGCTTTGAACCGGTTGTTGCAGGACGCCACGGCTGGTGATCCGATCCGCGGCACGAAGTGGATCCGCAAGTCGCTGCGGACGCTGGCCAAAGAGCTCGCGCGTAAGAAGGTCAAGGTCAGTTATGAGACGGTCCGCCGACTGCTCAAGCAGTTGGACTACTCGCTGCGCTACAACCGCAAGCAGCGCAGCAAACGGCAGGACGCCGACCGCGATCGGCAGATGCTTTACCTGGCCCGCCTCCGGCGTGGCTGTCTGAAGGCCAAAAAGCCTGGAATTAGCGTCGATTGCAAGAAGAAGGAACTGATTGGCAATTTCAAGAACCCCGGCCGCACCTGGCGCCGTGAACCGCGCGCGGTTCTGGCGACCGATTTCCCTCGCGATGCGGACGGCAAAGCCCTCCCGTATGGGGTGTATGATCTGGCGCGCAATCGGGGTTTCATCGGTGTGGGGGTCTCGCATGAAACCGCTAAGTTTGCCGTGGAAGTTATCCGGCGCTGGTGGCTGACGGAAGGGCGCGCGGCCTATCCCGGTCAGACGGAGTTGCTCATTCAAGCCGACGCGGGGGGCGCCAATGGCTATCGCGCTTGGCCGTGGAAATGGGAATTGCAGCAGTTGGCCGACGAGACCGGCTTGACGATCACCGTCACCCATTTCCCGACCAGTGCGTCTAAGTGGAACTGGATTGAGCATCGGCTATTCTGCCATATCAGTGCCAACTGGGCCGGCGAACCACTGGTCAGCTACGAGACCGTCTTGAAGTTCATTCGGACGACGACCACCGAAACGGGCTTGTCCTGCACAGCTTACCTGGATCGGAAGACATACCACACCAAAGTCGTCGTGACACCTGAACAGAAAGCAACCATTCATCTCAGGCACCACCGCACGCTTCCAAAATGGAATTACACCATCCGCCCCGCAAATGAACAACTAATTCTTTGACAAACCCTTAGGCCAAGGTTTTGGCTAACACGGTGATTTTAACTCTTCCGCCAGGAGCGCACAATGGGTACCCCAGTCGAGAGATTTCACAGAGAATTAGAGCACCTCGTGGAAGCCAAATTCTGGCCGACAGCTCACGCGCTTGATTTTGGTCACCTTGTGTCGACAGGTTGGCAGCCTGAGCCATTCACAACGTTTTTGTGCAAAGTTCACAGCCGCTGCAATCTCAATTGCAGTTACTGCTTTGTCTACAATATGGCTGATCAAAGCTGGCGGTCGAAGCCAAAAGTGATGGCCTTATCAGTCGTACGAGAAACAGCTAGCCGTATTCGCGAGCATGTACTTAAACATGGCCTCAAGCGAATTGCCATAACCATGCATGGCGGTGAGCCCCTGTTGACCGGTGCTGATTATCTGCGGCAATTCACCGAAACAATGTTGTCGAGCTTGAGCGATGTTACGGAAGTGACATTTCTCATGCAGACAAATGGTACCCTTTTGACTCCTGAGATCGCAGGCATATTAGTCGAGCGCAACATCAACGTTGGTGTCAGTCTAGATGGGCCGGAAGCGATCAATGACATGTATCGGGTGTTTCGGGATGGCCGCCCAAGCTACCAAGCGGTCCGCAATGGCTTAGCTGTACTAGCCGATCCCCAATACAAGTCGTGTTTTAACGGCTTCCTCTGCACAATCAATCTTGTCTCCGACCCCTGCGAGGTTTTTGATCATCTCAGTAGCTTTAAGCCACACGGGATTGACTTTCTATTCCCCCATGGTAACTGGAGCGCACCTCCGCCGGGCAAGCAACACCCGTTTGACGACACGCCATACGCGGATTGGTTGATTCCAATTTTCGATCTTTGGTATGAACGAAGGCCGAAAGAGGTGGATATCCGTCTCTTCAGTGTGATCATTAATCTTCTGTTTGGGGGCGCTACCCGACTAGAATCAATCGGTATTGGCGCGGTCAACATCATCGTGATCGAAGCCAATGGTAATTTGGAGGGGATTGATAGCCTGAAGTCCACTTTTGATGGCGCGCCCAATCTCGCACTTAACGTCTTTTCAAACTCCTTTGACGATGCCTTGCAGCATCCAAGCGTGATAGCGCGGCAGATCGGGCTAGAGGCACTTCACCCCATTTGCCAGTCCTGCAACTTGCGGAAAGTATGTGGTGCAGGCTACTATCCGCACCGTTATGAGGAACGGACCGGCTTTAAGAATCCAACTGTGTATTGCAGCGACCTAACAAAGCTGATAAAGCATATCCATCAGCGCGTCATGCTCGATGTGGATCGGCTGCTTCCCACACTTCAACCACCAGTACCCGCGCTCGCCATAGGAGAAGTTCTTTGACAACGACGATCGCGCTTGACGAGTCCATGTTGCGCGATTTTGCGAGCCCGACTACTGACCTCACTCTGTTGCGTCAGCTAGCAAAAGCACAAACCAGTAAGCGCTTGTTAATGCTGGCGGTCATCCAACGCCAGTTGCGCGATGAGATGCCGCATTTGGCAGACTCAACCGGGTTCAATGAAGCATACCAAGTGCTGCGAAAGCTGCCGTCGCAACACCTCGCCGCCTTGTTGGCTTTTCCATCGTTTGGACAATGGTGTCGGATTGCCACTCGCTTCCTGTCCCGCCAGATTCACATCAATTTACCCGAAGGCCAGGTTTCTTCTCATCTTGGCCTGTTGGGCCACTTTGCCTTGGCCGGAGCGCTCAAAGCTGGGATGTCGACTGAGTTGGAGCTGCGTTTTAATGATCTGGGTGCCATGCCGTTACCAACTTGGCATAGCGCAATTGTCGGTCCTCTAGATTTCGCCGGCCACTTGGTTTCATGCCGGACCGAACCTGGCGGCTGGCTCAACATTAATCATCAGGATCTGCCGAGTCAACGGTTTAAGGTCGAGACATCTCCACAATTTGTGCCGGCAAGCACTAATGAATTCACCTTGATTTCGGTTCCGCTTTTGGCCGGCCGCTTTGAGCTCAATGATTTGGACTCGCTATTGAAGTATGTAACTAAGCATCAGCGGCCCGAGCAATTTGAGAAATTGGATGTAGTTGCACGAGACAGGTGGACGGCGTCAGTGCGTCAGGCTTGGGATCTATTGGAAGCGATTCACCCTTCATATGCGTTACAGATTGCCCAGAGTATCACGGTCTTGGTACCGCTGCGCAGTCCGTCACCCACGACACACGTAAGCGGTAGTTTCCCCGACACCTTTGGTATGATCCAGATGTCATGGTCCGAACAAGCTGCTAAAGTTGCTGAGGTTCTGGTTCATGAGTTCCATCACAATAAGCTGAATTTGTTGCTTGATCTGGATCCGCTGGTGGAAGATAGTGTCGGCGCGGAGGCCTTTTACTCCCCTTGGAAGGACTCGCCGCGACCACTAAGTGGTCTATTACACGGTATCTTTGCCTTCCAAAGCGTTGTCCACTTCTTTCGCGCCTATCTTGATCGGGGCGTGGCTGATCCCGCTAAGCGTGAATGGGCTGAGCAGGAATACGGGCGTCGCCTTCTACAAACATTGGCTGGGATCGAGGCTCTCCAGGAACAAGCGGAACTGACCTCAGCTGGCGACATCATTGTTCAAGAGATTTACAGCCGACTGAGATGTTTACCTAAACCGAACTTGCCGGCTGCTAGTCTTGACGATGTGGAATCTGCTCTGATGGAGCATCGGTTGCGTTGGCAACAGGCGTATACTTCCGGCGGGTCTGACAAGATCGCACTGGTGGAGGGTGCTTGGCAAACGGTCGGTGGTCGAAGTCGTCAACCGCCTGAACCGGCGGATCCGCAAATACTTGAGTTCAGCGACGCTGATCAGACAGCCATCGGAAAGATGCTAGGTGTGGAAAACGGGATTCCAATTAACCGCTTTTCTTCTGCCCGTGTCCGAGTAGATCCGACACTTGACAACCTGGCCATGATGAGCGTTCGTGATCCCGAGGAGTTTTCAATTCTCATTGAGCGGATAAAATACGATATTGGGCCCACATCACCCGCACGAAGGATCTTGGGTGCCCACGTGGCCTATATACACGGTGATTGGCGTCAGGCGGTTGAAGGATACGCAGCCGGCTTGGAAGCTGCGCCCGACAACCTCGACACATGGCGGGACTTTACCTTCAGCTTGCGCCATCTTAATCTGACAGCCGAAGCCGACCAATTCCTGTTTCAGCCCCAACTCGTTGTGACGGTCGTGCCAAGGCTCATCCTGGATCACCGGATATTGGCGCAGGCATTAGGGGAACAGGCAGAACTGCCAGATGTTACGGGTTTTTCTGAGTCCGCGACGCTCTATCTGCTCTGGCTGCGTTGGTTGGCTGGGATCTTGTGAGGCATGGATCTCCAAACGATACAGCATCAGCTCGCGGCATCTGTGCCGGTTCGGTTTCGGCCGTATATGGAGGCGCGAGGTGGATTGGGCCAGCTGACTCAATTCATGGCGGTTGTGGCCGGAATTAAGCCTGTCTTGGATGATTGGGTGCCCGTAGAGCGGGTTGAGGGCTTTCAAGCGTTGGCGGCAGATCTGGGCCTGGTTTCTGCGGTAGACAGCTATTTTGAATTCATTGATGAAGCCAGCACCACTAGCGGGATTGTCGGGCGCGAGCGATTCAACACAACTCGGGCTCGTGGCCACTCGCCACGTCGCCCGGTCGCAGGGAGTTCTGCTCATATATTCCTTGCGCGAGATACAGAATGGTTGCGCCGGGGTGTTGCGTCCGGCTGGTATATGTTGGTGGTCGATGGCCGCATTGTGGAGAAGCCATGGATAGATCACTATCGGTTTGGCGAGTGCCTGGGATACCCTGATTGCTGTAGGCAATTTTTCGCATTGCATAACAACTGGCACAGTGACAATTCTTATTGGCAGGCGCTAAGTGCAACTCGCGGAAGCCCGCTGTTTTTATGCAACAGCCTTGTGAAAAATAGCGGCCTCAGTTATGCCGTTCACCTTCCATGTCGATTCGATTGCTCGTCGACCTCCTACTACGCGGCTCAGGTACGCGCCTTTGTTCAAGATGAGAGTCCCGTACTAAGTAGGGGGATTGATGGTCTTCTCCAGCGTCCATTTTTGATGCTATCGGAGTGGGAACTATTCGGTTTTGACGGTGAGCGAACTGGACCTACCCACCTCAATTACCGCGATGTGTTTATGGTTCCGACAAATCGACCAGATCGGGGGTTGCTGGCGGCCCTTAAAATGGGCGACCGGATAGATGTCGATTTGGACTTGGTGCGCATTTCTCGAGGAACGCGAACTATTCTGACATACGCCGCCCGCAGTGATCGTTTTGGTCCGCAAATGCCGTGTCTCATTGATTTCGCGGAACTTGAAAGAGGTTAAGACAAATGTCGGCACTTGTACGCTTTCCTCGTCAAATTCAAATCATGATAACCGAGCGCTGCAACCTGCGCTGCAAGCACTGCGCGGTGCCTTTTGAAGATTCCCCGGCGGATCATGAACTTGATCAGGAATCGTGGATGCAGTTTATCGATGTATTGGCTGAAAATGGGCTGCAGTGTCTGGTTATTTCGGGTGGTGAAGCATTCCTCCGTGAAGACATTATTCCGCTAGCTTGCTATGCTCTGGAGCATGGCATTCGCCAGACCGTTATCGTTACCAATGTCTCGCTGATAACTGCGTTGACTGCCCAGCAGCTTGCAGACGCGCAACAACGGTGGTCCGGCTTTGGGCTTCAGATCAGTATCGATGGTGCCAGTTCCACGACTCACGATTGGATGCGTGGCCGGGGAGCTTTCAAAGTACTGCTACACAATATCCTACGATTGCAAGAGTTGGGCGGTGTCGTAACTGGGGTGAATACAGTACTGCACTCTGGTAATCACGCCGAATTTCAGGATATCGCCCAACTAGTGCATAACATCGGGGCTCGAAATTGGCGCCTATTTCCGATTCATGCCGTGGGGCGCGGAGTAAGGATTCAGGATGTAGCCCTTTCGACATCCGAGTGGAGAGAGATCTTCAAAGCACTGCCTAATTTGCGCCATGAGTATGCACTAGATATTATGAGCATGGGGCCGATGCTCGGAGAAGAAATGGTCGATGAGCAGGGGTTCATGCCGAATCCGAACGAAGATCTCACACCCCGCTATTGTGTTGGTCCCGATGGTGACTTCTTCGTCTGCCCTCCTTTGCGGAGTGCATCTCTCGGTAATGCGACCACCATCCACGAAGGCCAAAATTGGATAAGGGCGTTGACTCTGGCTGAGCATCTGACGCGAAAGAATTGCGGGCAGTGTCAATTCCTATTGGCGTGCGTTGGCGTCAACCCTCAAATTCCTCTACGTTTGGCTGAGGGGCACTATGGACCGCCCGCCGCATGATTGTCTAGGCATGGTACAAGCGGGAATCCTCGTCCAATTACGAGGGGCGCATGATGAATGCCTCTGATATTGCGCTGATTTTCCCGCCACTCTGGTACTACCTGCATATTCCACAAGAGTTGGTAACCCTAGCTGGTTACTTGCGCGCAAATGGTGTAACTGCTAAGTCCTACGATCTGAATGCACGGTCGGCTGACCACTTTTTGTCTCGCCCATATCTGGAACAAATCATTGCCAAACTATTGGCTGAGCATGACCGATTAGCACAAGCAGGAAACTTGAGTAATAGTGATTTCCTTCGGCTAGCTGCTTTGCGCAGCGAGCTACCGCCTGCACCGTTATTGGCGGAGCGTTTGGGAGATGCCAGGCAAGTATTCCGCGATCCAAACCTATTTTATGACCTCTCCCAACATTCTCGTGCGGCATGGATCATCAACCGCTGCTGGCGCCTAATCTCTTTGGCGCACGCGCCGACGATTATCAACTTCCATACCTTTGCGATGGCCAATAATCATCAAGACTTGCAGGCTTGTTTGATGGCTGCTCGGGACACAACTCACAATCCATATATCGAGTATTTTCGGGAAGTAATAGTCCCGGAATTGACAGTCAATCAACCGCTCTGTATTGCGTTGATTTACGTGCACCCAGATCAGATGATCCCGTTGCTGAGTTTGGTGGTTGCACTGCGTGATGCGGGATGCCGAGCGCATATTTGCATTCTGGGCAGCCTAGAGGATCAAGTCAGTTTCACCCGCTATGTTCGCGAATCACGACGTGATGGTTATGAGGAGCTTTTTTCCCTTATCGATAGTGTAATTCTATATGAGGGGGAGCAAGCCCTTCTCCAACTCGTACATTCTCTTCGCTCTGGCAGCCCGATGGCGGCGATCGCCAACTTAGTGCGATGGCAAGCCGGTCAGGTTCGCCAACCGGATCGAGTGGAAGTCCTTGATCTAAACTCAATACCTACCCCGGACTACACCGACATTGACTTGTCCCTATACTGGTTCCCGGAGCCTGTGTTTGCCATGCTGAGCTCGCGTGGCTGCTACTGGGGACGCTGTAGCTTCTGCGCAATTACAACCAATCAGCTTAGTTATCGGGCGCGCAGCCTTGAGTTAGTGCTGCAGGATATCGCGCAACTTCAGGCGCGCCATGGCGTGCGCTGGTTCCAGTTCCGTGACATGCTCATGTCGCCAGCGTATTTGCGCCGCTTCAGCCAGGCACTCATCGCTCATCAATTCAGCATCCGATGGACTTGTAGGGCCAGATTTGAGGAAAGCCTTAGCAGCGAGATTCTGGATATGATGGCCCGGGCTGGGTGCATGCAAATATGGTTTGGATTTGAGACTGCTAATGAGCAAACGCTCAGTTTGATGGACAAAGGGACCGAGCTTAGCGTGGTTGATCGCATCCTCGATGATTGTGAGGCTGCTGGAATTGGCGTGCACATGTTGACGATGCACGGTTTTCCAACAGAAACACCGGATGCGGCCGAAGAAACAGTAGCGTTTCTAGAACAACGAGCGTCACGGATCGACTCTTTTTCATATACCGACTATGTTCTGTTTGGTGACACGCCGGTTTACCAGCACCCGAAACGTTTTGGGATTGAATTGGAACTCAAGGTAGATTTCCTCTTGCAGTATCGATTCGAGCATCTATCCGAAGCTGAACGTGAAGAGTCTCAAGCGCACTATCATGGCCTGCGCCAACGGCTGATTGACGCACTGCCGATGCCCTTGCTGCACCTGACGCATATTGCGTTGTATCGTGAACAACTCGGTTCGGGCTCATGGAAACACGCTTTTTCAGCCACGCCGCCAACTCCCTCGGTTGCCGACTTATCTAGCGAATCAAGGTTTGCGTGGACTTTTCCGACTAGTTGGCTCCGAACTCAACTGGGCGTTGAATCCGATGGACAAGCGTCGCTTGTCACAATGCTTCGACGAACCCGTAGCGTCATAGCACTGGCCCAGGTTCATCATGATGCGCGAGTATATTTGGATGAAAGAATGAGCTTTGTTCTGGATTCTCTTGAAACGCAATCGCTTCGCCAAATTACCGGTCTACTAATCGCTCGGGCTGACCTTGATCTGCCGGCGGCAGCCTTCATTGTATATTTCAGTGTGAAATCGTTGCTAGAGGCCGGTTTTCTCGTCGTAGTCAGCCAGTAGTTCAGTATCGGCTGCGCGAGTTTCAGGCGGGAATGCGGTTGGCCACGCGGTTTTGAATTGCAGACTGGCCTCGTCAGGCTCTTGTGCCAGCCACAAGCACGGAGGCGGCAATGTCAGTGCAAGCCAACATTAACATCGTACGCCGCTGTATTGAAGAGGGACTAAATCAAGGTGATTTGCTAATTGTTGGTCAGTTGGTTTCGCCAGATTTTTCTGAGTACGGAGCCTTCGGCGAGACAAAGTCTGGAATCGAGTCCTTGAGGGAGAACATCGTAAAATTCCGCGCTGCGGTACCTTCCTACCACGCAATTGTTGAAGCCGCACATACTGACAAGGACAGAGTAATTGTCAGCATAAAGGCTGCCTGAAGAGTCGTCGCAGCGGCCTATGGATTGGACTCGCGCCTACTTGGGAAGCAAGTGATATGACGTGAAACCCGTAACTTCGGCATCAATGATGGACTAATTACCTTGACATTGTTAGATTAGCCTGAATCCTCGTGAAAATGCTGAGTTCTCAAACGACTGGCTGTCGAACGCGCACGGTTAACCAAATGGGTGGCGACCATGTCGCGTGCCCTCTCCGGCGTGAGTTGCGGAAGCGGCAAGGCGGCCTGCAACAAATCGCGCACGTTCGCGGTCGAGAGGGCCGGCAAGACTTCCAGTTCAAACTGGCGGGCCAGTTCGGGATCGCGTGGGTAGGCGTCCCGCCACTCCAACTTCACACCGGCCACGAACCAGGTGGCCGCGGCGGTCAGCGCCGTGTGGTGTTCCCACGCACGATACTTGCGGGCTTGCAAGTCCGCCCAGCCCAACTCCGACTTGGCATCCTGGTAGGCGCGCTCGGTGAGGTACCGCCAACAACTGCGCTCAATCAAAGTCGCCGCCGGCGTCGTCTCGGGGGCGTTCAACAGCATATAGGTCAAGCGACCGTCGTCGTCCCGCCGGATTACCAGCCACTCCCGACGGACCTGCATGCGCGCGGTCACGGTCCACACCGGGAGCACGCTGAAATCGGCCACCAACTGACCACGCTCCGTGGGCCGCACCGCGACCCGTTGCCACGCTGTCGCTCGGCGGCGTGCCAGCGCCTGCACCTCATGTGTCACCAGTCGGCTCAGGACTTGCAGACGGGAGGGCGACTTCCCACGCGCGTGCCGCCGGCGCGGGACGCCCACCTTGGGACATTGCAGGTAGACCTGCGTCGTGCTCGGTATCTCGGCCACATATTGGATCTCAGCCGCTGCCAAAGAAGCACGAAATTCCCGGCTTCTTCCATACAAATCGTCACAGGCGACCAGTTCAAACGGCAAACCCCGCGCTTGGGTGCGGTGGATCAACTGCAGGCCCAATTCGGGTTTCGTTGCGAACGTCCGCTCGGGTGGCAAGCCCACCTTCTGGCGTCGCTCAGCGTAAGCCTGGCTAAACCACTGCTCCTGCAAGAACAACTCGCCGTCGACAAGCACCCACGTCCCGGTCGCCGGATGGGCATACGTCAGAGCGACCGCCGTCACACTCAACTCAATTTTACCCAGCCGGCCATTGTGTTGCCGGCCGGCGCCGGCACTCTCTTCCCCCGCCGTTTCATCCGAGCTCTCATCCAAGATCAACAGACCCCCGTGCGAGAGCGCCGGGTGCGCGCCAATCTCATCTTGGATCTGGTCGCAGACAGCTTGCTTGCTCCAGGGCGAGTCGGTCACAAACTGTTGCAGGTTCTGGCCATCGCCCAGACCCAAGCGCCGCTCGATGTTCGTGTAGTTGCGCGCGTCTTCCATGGTCAATTGGCCGCGCCAATACCAATAGGCCTGCTCACTTGTATCGCGCGTCTTCGTCCGGAAACACACCCGAAAGCGTTTCCAAAAACCGCGCAAGTCAGCGCCCAAGCGCTGGACCGCTTGCGCGGGCAGGCCCCACCGATCGGAATTGAACAAATCGCGAACGTGAGCGGGCAACGAGTCATTCGTTTATGAGTACTACAACTCGCTGATTCTGGCGACTAGAACGCTTGTCCAATCTAACATTGTCAAGTTACTGACTTCTATATTATTGGAGAGACTCCACCGCCGATCGTTCTGCCTTCGACTGGCATTCCGTCATTGGTATCAGCCGGCATTGGGCTAATCAGCCAAATCACTTTCGACTCGCTTTACCAGGCAGTTGCTATTGTGCTAATCCTGGTTCTCAACTTGGTCTTACTGCACAATAATCCAACATTGGCAGCCGTGACCGCGGTCTCTGGCGGGAGCGCCACTCAATTTCTTTCGGCACTTGCACAAGCTATGGCGGCCTTACTCGGTTTGCTCTTTGCCTTTCTACTCTTTAGGATTCGGGTGCTTGATCAGGAGAGAGTTGACGACTACCGCGAACTCAAATCCGAGGCACGAGCACTGCTCCAGCTAGGCAGGAGTCGCCCGGCGATTCTTGAACAATGCGGGGATGATTTGAGCAAAATTGTTGAGCAATTCGCTTATTTGCCCATGCGGCAACTTCCCATTTCACGGCTTGATTGGGAGATGGTAAACGCCCATAGAAGGAACTGGCGCAGATTTCAAGCACAAGCACCAATCGTTGATCGGCTTACCCTGGAAGAGATGCTGCTTATCCTCAATAACTTGCGTGAGATTAATGCGAGGCTGGGTAACCAATATGTCGACGTACAGTTCACGGGCTTTACGATTATAGCCATTACTAAGCTCTCAGTGTTCTTAGGCGTGTCCCTCATTCTGTTACCGGTCGTCTCTGCAATTGACAATTTGTTAAGCGCCCCCAATATTATCCTAACGGGCGTCACTGCCGCAATGGCGACCTGGTTGATAGTCATCTCGCTAGAGCTAGTAGCCAGATTTCGCGGGGTTCACCGTGTTTTCCGCGAGGCCAGAAAGATTCCAGCCTGATTCGCTCAGGCGAATCTTTGAAATTGGACTATTCGTACCGCCGGAGATGTGATGAGTTGTCCTTGCAACGCTAGGCCGCTATGGTCGATCAATGTCTGATAGTTAGGTAGAACTGCCACAGCAGAATACTCGTAGAGGATAAGCCTTCCAAGTGGTTCCAAGTGCTGGTAGCACAGTTGGATGAAGGAAGCGACCGCGTCTGGATGGACATAAGCTGGGCTCGTAATGATGTAACTGAAGGTTTGACCACTAAAATCGAAGTGTGCAACGTTGCTTGCTAGAAAGTTGTTACGGAATTCAGGCAAGATCAACGTACAGGCCTCATCAATCGACTCGGCCAGGAAATCTATGCCGTAAGGTGTAAGCGCGTAAGGCGAGTTATCAACTAATGCCCGGAGAAGTGCGCCATTTCCACACCCCAAGTCGAGAATTGTGCCGGGCCGGTCAATTAGGCTTAGAAATGCGCGCCAAGCCGGGTGTTCTGTAGCATCTGTGTCGAGCCAACCACTATGTTGGAGCGGTCCGCTGAGCTTGTGATCCGCCTTGTAATATTGCTGCCGAAACCAGTCTTCCTGTTGTTGATACCATTGGCCTTGATCCATCGTCATTGGATTGTGTCCTCAAGCTTGGCTATTGACCGGAGAGCTGGGTCATCACCTTGAATTCGTCCGCACCTACAGCGATTGCAGATTCAACTTTCCCCTAACTATGTGGCAACTTACGAAACCCATTGCCCTCTTCATTTTTAATCGGTCGGAGACGGTGCGGCGTGTCTTCGAGGTGATTGAGCAGGTCAAACCACCCAAGTTGCTGGTTGTCGCGGATGGCCCCCGTGCGGGGAATCCCGATGACGTTGCGGGCTGCCAGTCTGCTCGTGCTGTGACTGAAATGGTGAATTGGGACTGCACCTTGCTAGTCAATTATTCTGAGACTAATCTCGGCTGTAAACAACGAGTCTCCAGCGGATTGGATTGGGTATTTAATGAAGTGGAGGAGGCTATAATTCTCGAAGATGATTGCCTTCCTCACTTGTCATTCTTTCGATTTTGCGACCAGCTTCTGTCGGAATTTCGCCAAAATGAGAATGTACTGCACATATCAGGAACAAACCCGCTACCGCAGATTGATTGGCCCGAGAGCATTATAGCTTCTCGACTTGTGCCGATCTGGGGATGGGCTACATGGCGTCGCGCGTGGCGATACTACACCGATCAGCAAAACTTGTGGCCGACATGCCGAGATCATTGTAATCTCGACTACTTTGGGGAGTTCGAGAGTCGGGTCCAGGCGGATATTGACCACTATTTTGGTGTTGTGCACGATATGTGGTCGGGTGAGTGGGCCCTAAGTTGTCTGCGCAATAACGCGGTCAGCTTGATTCCAAAAACAAACCTTGTTCAGAATATTGGCTTCGGTGACGATGCAACACATACAAAGCTGCCGATATCCTTGGGGCGCGTGCCTGTGCAAGGCCTGACGTTTCCTCTGGTGCTTCCAAGTGTTCTGGTACCCAATCGTGACTTTGATAGACAGAGTCTACAACGACAATATCAAGGTCGGTAGCCTGAGCAAAGGAATGGTAGCTAATTTGACACGGTTGTACTCGACAGCCGTATCATGGTACTTTGGCTGATAATCGATTTGTAAGCAACACGACCGGCTCTTGGTGGCTCGCAGGCATCTGCGCCTCGTGCACTAGTGGGTCATTCGGAAATAGTGTAGGCTACCAGTATGCCACGTCAAAGCCGGACCCCAATGCGTGTATTGGCCAACGAAGAACAGGAAGCGCTGAAGCGAGTCGCGCGAAGCGGATCGGAAGCAGCCGCGGTCGTGGCGCGCGCTAAAAGCTTGTTGGCGGTTGCCACGGGAGCCAACTTTGAAGCGGGTGCCAGGGCGGCCGGGCGGA
>Ga0163150_10006855_pt1 | contig 13704 bp, 9 predicted proteins | sample OliLakLV19P2IB_FD_148628 | JGI IMG/M metagenome (GOLD analysis project Ga0163150, IMG submission 148628) | Freshwater microbial mat bacterial communities from Lake Vanda, McMurdo Dry Valleys, Antarctica - Oligotrophic Lake LV.19.P2.IB | ecosystem: Environmental > Aquatic > Freshwater > Lake >...
AGTTGATACTCGCCGCGAGCCTCGTACACGTCGATGCGCCCGCGCGCGGTCACCGCGACACCGTCCCGCGGTTTAAACTTCAAATACCGGGCATTCATGCGAAAACAGGCGCACTTGATCTGGGATTCGCCGTCTTTCAGCGTGAAGTAATAATGGCCGCTCGACGCCAGCCGCGTGCCGGAGATCTCGCCGGTCACCCATACGTCACCGAACTCGGAATCGAGGAGCACGCGGATGCGCGCCGTCAACTCGGCTACACCGTACACCTTCCGAATCGGGCCGAGTTGCAGGCTGAATTGCTCCACTACCGCAATGATAAGCTCATGCTTGCACCTGTTTTGTGCTTGCACCTGCATGGAGGAAAGATGACCCCGAAAGAAGTTCTGGAGTACGCGAAGTCAAACGATGTGCGCCAGTTGGATCTGCGGTTCACTGATCTGCCTGGCCTGCAGCAGCATGTTTCTTATCCCATCGGCCAGCTCAGCGAGGATTCGTTTGAGGAGGGCTTCGGCATCGACGGCTCCAGTATTCGAGGCTGGGCAGCTATCAATGAGAGCGACATGCTGCTCATCCCGGACGCCGGGACCGCCACAATCGACCCATTCTACGAAGTCCCAACCGTGGTGATGCTCTGCGATGTCATCGACCCCATCACGCGCCAGCACTATGACCGCGATCCTCGCTGGATCGCCAAAAAGGCCGAGCTTTATCTGCAAAACAGCGGCCTCGCGGACACGGCATATTTCGGAGCGGAAGCCGAGTTCTTTATCTTCGACAATATTCGGTTCGATCAGAACGCGCATTCGGCGTTTTATCACATCGATGCCGAAGAAGGGCGGTGGAATTCGGGCCGCGAGAAGGACAATCTTGGATACCGGCCCCGGTATAAGGAAGGCTACTCTCCGGTGCCTCCGACGGATCATTATCAGGATCTGCGCGCCGAAATGGTCGAAGTCATGCTGCAGGTGGGCCTTAACATCGAGTGTCACCACCATGAAGTCGCCAGCGGCGGTCAGTGCGAGATCGACCAGAAGTTCGACACGCTGGTGAAGTCGGCTGACAACATGATGCTGTACAAGTATGTGATTCGCAATGTGGCGAATCAGTACGGCAAGACGGTCACCTTCATGCCGAAGCCAATCTTCGGCGACAACGGCAGTGGCATGCACGCGCATCAGAGCCTGTGGCGAGCGGGTCAGCCGCTGTTTGCGGGCGACGGTTATGCGGGTCTCAGCCAGATGGCGCTGCACTACATCGGCGGTCTGTTGAAACATGCGCGGGCGCTGTCGGCGATCATCGCGCCCACCACCAACAGCTACAAGCGGCTGGTGCCGGGCTACGAGGCGCCGGTGAATCTGGCCTACTCGCGGCGCAATCGCTCGGCTGCCGTGCGCATCCCGATGTACTCGGCCAGCCCGAAAGCCAAGCGCGTCGAGTTCCGTCCGCCCGATCCGTCGTGCAATCCGTACCTCGCGTTCGCCGCGATGCTGATGGCCGGGCTCGACGGCGTGCAGAACCGCATCGAGCCCGGAGAGCCGCTCGACAAGGACATCTACGACCTGTCGCCGGAAGAACTGAAGAAGGTGCCGTCGATGCCGGCGTCGCTGGATGAAGCGCTGAGCGCGCTCGAGGAAGACCACCAGTTCCTGCTGAAGGGCGATGTGTTCAGCGAGGAGCTGCTGGAGACGTTCATCATGTACAAGCGGCGCAATGAGGCCGACGCGATTCGTCTCCGGCCGCACCCGTGGGAATTCGCCATGTATTACGACATTTAATCAGGCGAACGTCAGTTTATAAGCCCGGCCTTTCTTCACGGAAAGGTCGGGTTTTGTTTTTTGCCCCTTCGGCGCGACGATGGTGAACCGTCCGTCGGAGTTGGCGTGCAGTGTCGCCGACACCGCCTTCCCGTCTTTCCATTCCAGGTCCAGTGTCGCGTTCCCTCGTACACCGAGCCCTGTCACACGCCCCGTTTTCCAGACGGACGGCAAGGCAGGAAGAAGTCGCAGCTTGCCGTTGTGGCTCTGCACCAGCATTTCGGCGATGGCGGCTGTGCCTCCGAAGTTCCCGTCGATCTGGAAAATCGGTCCGCCGCCTGAGGGGTGCGTGTCGAATAAATTCGGCTCGGTGGAATCGCGAAGCAATTTCTGGAAGAATTCGTGCGCTTTATCGCCCTCATGGAATCGCGCCCAGAACATGGTGATCCAGGCAGCGCTCCAGCCGGTATGTCCGCCGCCGCTGGCGAGTCGATGCTCCAGGGACTTGCGGGCGGCTGTCGCAAGCTCGGGCGTCTCGTCGACGTCGATCTCGTAGCCCGGGTGCAGCCCGAACAGGTGGGAGATGTGGCGATGACCGGGCTCGGCCTCTTTGAACTCTTCGGGCCATTCCATCAGCCGCCCGTCGCTGCCGATGCGCAGTCGCTGCAGGTTCGCGATCGCGGCCTTACACTGTGCCGCGAACTCCGCATCGGCGCCGAGAATCGTGGCCGCCTTCTCACACCGGCTCAGCACGGCATAGGCGATCGATTGCGACATCGTGGGACCCATCACAATGTTGCCGCGCGTCCCGTCAGGCGTGATGTAAGTGTTCTCCGGCGAGTTCGCTGGTCCAGCCACCAGTCTGCCGGTCTTCGGATCCGGCGTCAGGTAATCGAGCGTGAACTGCGCGCACGCCTTCAACATCGGATAGGCCCGATCACGAAGGAAATTGCCGTCGAGCGTGTACGCGTAGTGCTCCCAGAAGTGCAGGCTCGACCACGCCAGCCCGTCGGGCCACAGCCCATACCCGATGCGTCCATCGAGGCCCGTGTGCCCCCATGGATTGGTCGTGTAGTGCGCCACCGCGCCGCGCATCCCATACGCAACGCGCGCGGTCTTCTCCGCATGGGGCCGAAGCATTTCGATATAGCGGAAGAATTCATCGTGCAGATCGCTAAGCCCGGTCACTTCAGCGGGCCAGTAATTCATCTGAATATTAATATTGATGTGATAATCCGCGCTCCATGGCGGATTCAGGCCGTCGGCCCACAAGCCCTGAAGGTTCGACGGCAGCGACCCCACCCGCGAACACGAGATCAGCAGATAGCGCCCAAGCTGGAAGTACATCGTCGCGAGGCCCGGGTCCGCTTCGCCCTTGCGAATCGCCATCAGCCGCTCGTCTGTCGGCACCGCGCTGCGGTCCGGTCCATTCAGTACAAGGCTGACTCGGCCGAACAGACGCTTGTAATCGGCGAGGTGGTTCTGCAGTACCGCCTCATACTTCTTGCTGGACGGGCTGGTCGGCGAGTTCACGTCCGCAGTCAGCAGCAGCGTTGCCGTGCGAGTTCCGACGATCCGAATAGCATCTCCGTCGATACTGCCCTCCGGGGACACCAGATGCGTGGAAAACTTCGTGCCGAACGGCTGCGGCTGACCACTAAGATGCAGCGAGTTGCCCTCGACTGTAACGACAGCGTCTTTGGGCCGCGTCAGAGTCGCGCGCACATACAGCCCGACGGGAGCGTTCGTTTCGAAGTGAATTACAAGCACGCGATCGGGAGAACAAGAGAACACCGTGCGCGAATACGCGTAGCCAGCCTGTTTCCACGACACGCGGGCCACGCCCTCGCTCAAGTCCAACTCGCGCCGGTAGTCCGTTACCTCGCCCACCGCGTCCTGCTCCAGCACCAGATCGCCGAGCATCTGATACGACCCGAACGTGGCCGGGTTCATCGGCGTCATCATCTCCGCCTGCGCCAGCTTATTGGCCTCAGCGTACTTGCCCGCAAACAGCAGTTCCCGAACCTTCGGCAGCGCCAGGCGCGAGCGCTCGTGGTCGTCCTCAGCCGGTCGGCCGGACCACAGCCGGTGCTCGTTGAGCTGAATCCGTTCCTTCGCCACATGCCCGAACACCATCGCGCCAAGGTGCCCGTTGCCCACCGGCAGCGCTTCCGTCCAGCGCGATGCAGGTTTGCGATACCAAAGCGTCAGCGCGTTCGAAGCCGGCGTGGCAGCCGGTAACGGCAGCGCTGCACCCGCGGCGGCAGCCTTGAGCGCATCGCGACGGCTCAGCCTCATTTCGCCGGACTCCCTGCGCCTTTCTTTGTCCATTCACCCACCCAGTCGAGGAAATTCCTGTACCAGAACACCGAGTTCTGCGGCTTCAAAATCCAGTGGCCCTCATCCGGGAACAGCACCATCTTCGACGGCACCTTCTGCATCTGCAGCGCCGTGTACAACTGCATTCCCTGTCCCACCGGTACCCGGTAATCGAGCTCCCCATGAAACACCAGAGTCGGCGTCTTGAAGTCTTTTACGAAGTAACTCGGCGAGAATTTCTGATAAACCTCGGGATTATCCCAGGGCATGCCGCGGAATTCCCACAGCGGGAACCACAATTCCTCTGTCTCACCGGCCATGCTCCGCAGGTCGAACACGCCGGCGTGCGACACGAAGGCCTTAAAGCGCGTCGAGTGCCCCAGCAGCCAGTTCACCATATACCCGCCGTACGACCCGCCAGCCGCTGCGATCCTCTCCGCATCCACGTAAGGCAGCGCAGCCGCGTGATCCACCGACGCCATCAGGTCCTCGTACACTTTGCCGCCCCAGTCCTGATTAATCTCGTCGGTGAACTTCTGGCCATAGCCCGTGGACCCGCGAGGGTTCGGCATTACCACCACAAAGCCCGCGCTCGCGAATACCTGCGGATTCCAGCGATAACTCCATGACTCGCCCCAGGCGCTCTGCGGACCGCCGTGAATCAGAACCAGCAGTGGATACTTGCGATTTGCCTGAAACCCAGCCGGCTTCACGATAAACGTGTGTACGCGAGTCTTGTCGGCCGGACTCTCCACCCAGTACTCTTCCATCGGCGTCAACTGCTGGTCTCGCAGATGCGCCTCATTCAGCCGCGTCAATGCGACCGGAGCGCCGCCCGTCGAAATGGCCCGATAAATCTCGACCGGCTTCGATCCGCTGTTCTCCGTATAAATCAGCGTCTTGCCATCGGGCGCAAACTGCACGTCACCGATGTGACTGCTTCCACTGATCACAGCGCGGGACGCACCACCGCTGACCGGCATGGTCTGTACTGCACTTCTGCCCCGATCTTCGATGACATAAAACAACCTCGTGGAATCGCTCGACCACGTGATGTCCTCTACGTTCCGGTCCTGACCGTCGTTCGCACTTTTCGGGACGCCCGTCGAGCGGTCCAGCAACATCAGCCGCCACCGGTCGGCCTCATAACCGGCGCGCTGTTGCGAACGAAACGCCATCCATTTCCCGTCCGGCGAGTACGAAGGAGAGCGGTCCGCGCCTTGTCCAAACGAGATGCGCTTCGGCTCACCGCCGCCCACCGGCACGGTGAACACATCGGCATTGGTGCTGGTTGCCTGGGAGGTATCGGTGTTTGCGACATACGCCACCTCCTGACCATCGGGCGAGATCGCGTAATCGTCCGGCCCGCCGAGCGAGAACGGCGGCACATCGAAACCGCCGGGTGTCAAATCGCGAGCCGTGCCTCCGCCAATCGACGCGACAAACAGATGGCTGCGCGTCGCGTCCTGCCACTGTGTCCAGTGCCGGTAGAGAAGGGAAGTGTAGACGCGCGGTGTCACCTTGCCTTTCTCGCGTTCGGCCCGTTCTTTGTTGCATGCATCATCCGGGCAGTCCGGATACACGCTGCTGAGGAAGATGAATCGCTTGCCGTCGGGCGACACGGTCACGCCGGTCGCGCCGGTCGAGATGGTGGTCAGTTGCTTCGGGTCGCTGCCGTCCGGGTTCATGCTCCAGATCTGTTGTGAGCCACTGCGGCTCGACTGGAACACGATGCGCTTGCTGTCGGGCGTCCACCGGGGCCGCTGGTTGTTGCCATCCTTCGTAATCTCAACCGGAGTTCCGCCTTCGATCGGAACCACGCAGATCTGCTTCGGCCGCGTGTTCTTCTCGATATCGGGCCGCTCTGCTGTGAAAACGATTATTTTGCCATCGGGAGACAGTACGGGCTCACTGATGCGGGCAATCTTCAACAGAGCGTCAACGGTAAACGGCTGCTTCTGGGCGCACAGTGTAACCGCCGCCGCCACCAGCAGGAGTATGAGGCGCATACCCCTATTCTAGGTCTGCAAACTACCCGCCGCTTTAGCGAAGAGGTCGGCCGCTCCAAAATTCCCTGATTTCCACTCGGCGATTGCGCGTCATCGCATGCTGGCTGCCTCCACAGCATAAACTCGTACCAATGCGCCGACGTGAATTTCTGGCAACTGTGGGAGTAGGTGCGGGTGCGCTTGCCGCGACAACCGCCGCACTCGCAAAGGACCAGCCCAATGTCCTGTTCATTGCGATTGACGATCTCAACGACTGGGTGGGCTGCCTCGGTGGCCATCCCGATACCAGAACGCCTAACATCGACCGCCTGGTCGCGCGCGGTGTCAACTTCACCAGAGCTTACTGCGCCGCGCCCGTCTGCAATCCTTCGCGCGCCAGTCTGATGACCGGAATACGTCCATCCACTCACGGCGTGTATGAGAACCGGCAGCCGATGCGCATGTCGACAGTGCTGAAGGACGCAGTTACTCTGCCGCAGCATTTCATGGCGCATGGATACAAAGCAATTGGCGGGGGCAAAATCTATCATGGTGCATTCCCGGATCCCCCAAGCTGGAACGAATACTATCCGTCGCAGACGCAGAACCAGCCCGGCAATCCGAAGCCGCCGTCGAAGCCGTACAAAGGCATTCAGGGCAACTTCGACTGGGGTCCGCTCGACAGCGCCGACTCGGAAATGGGCGATTACAAGACGGTCGACTGGGCCACCAGACAGCTCAAAGCGAAGCACGGCAAACCGCTGTTCCTCGGAGTCGGAATCTACAAGCCGCATCTCGAATGGTACGTGCCGAAAAAGTATTTCGACATGTTCCCGCCTGACAAGATCACGCTGCCCGTTGTGAAAGAGAACGATCTCGACGACGTGCCCAAAGTCGGTAAGTGGCTTGCACTCCGCTCCGGCGACCACAAAAAGATTCTCGATCAGGGCAAGTATCGCGAGGCCGTGCAGGCGTACCTCGCATGCATCGCATTCGCCGACGCGCAGGTGGGCCGCCTGTTGGACGCGCTCGACAACAGTGCCTACGCAAAGAATACAGTTGTGGTGTTGTGGAGCGATCACGGCTGGCACCACGGTCAGAAAGCGCACTGGCGCAAGTTCGCGTTGTGGGAGCAGGCCACGCGCAACGTGTTTGCCATCGTCGCGCCTGGTGTCACGAAGCCGAAATCAACGTGCGGCCGCCCTGTCAGCCTGCTCGACGTGTACCCAACGCTCATAGACATTTGCGGCTTGTCGAAGCGCATGAGCCTCGAAGGTAACAGCCTGATGCCGTTGCTGAAGAACCCCGCGGCGAAGTGGGACAAGCCGGTCCTGACTACATACCTGAAAGGCAACCACTCGATTCGCGACGAGCGCTTCCGCTACATTCGCTACAACGATGGCGGCGAAGAGTTGTACGACCACAGCAACGATCCGAATGAATGGACCAACCTCGCCGACAGGCAGGAGTTCGCCAACATCAAGTCGCGGCTTGCGAAGTGGCTGCCGAAGACCGATGCACCGGACTCGCCGGTCGGCAAAGGTCTGGGCGTTGACTAAGGAGCGGTGGAAACATCCCACGGTCGGTGAATTGCTCCACTGGTCATACGCGAACCTCGCAATGGCGCATGCCGCAGTGGATGCGGGAGCGCGGAAGTATGGTCCTGTACACTTCATGATTCGCGGCCGCCTGTATGCGGGGTTGAACAGTGGCGCCATGCAAATCGGTCCGCTGGCTGCCGACGACCGGCTAAAAATGCTGCTGCCGCAAGCTTGTTGTTACTGCGGAAGCAGGCATCAGCTTTCGGCGGATCATTTGATGCCGACTAAGCGCGGCGGGCCGAATACAGGGGACAACTTAGTCTGGGCGTGCAGGAGTTGCAACAGTTCGAAGGGCGCGCGAGACGTACTGGAATGGCTTGGTACTACAGATAAATTTCCGCCTTTGCTGTTGCTCCGCCGGTATTTGAAGCTTGCAGTCGAGCTTTGCAGGGAACGGCAGCTTATGCAACTGCTTGTGACAGATGCGCCGGCGCTTCCTTTTGTGCTGACGGCGATTCCGCGGCGGTATCCCGCTCCAAACGAGCTCAAGTTGTGGATCGGTTCGTTGCCCGACAACGTAGCCGGTAAAAGCGCCTGCGTCTGAAAACAGCGTCTCCGCCCGTCAACTGACCGTCAGATATCGCGGACGCACCGGAAGCCGATGTTGGTTGTCGCGCTGTCCGGGGTGTTCGAAGTGCGCGCCGCAACGCGATAGCGATTGCAGTACGACCGGTGGCACAAATACGATCCACCCTTCATCACACGGGCACGGCCCTGCGGCGGACCCACCGGATTCACGCGCGTCGCGGTCACATGCCACGACGGATGGAACCAGTCCGCGCACCATTCCCATGCATTACCCGTTACGCCGAACAGTCCGTATCCGTTTGCTGGAAACGCATCCGCAGGCGCGACCGCGGTGTAGCCGTCATCACCGGTGTCGCGATGCGGGAAGTCGCCCTGCCACACATTGCACAGATGCACGCCACCAGGTGTGAGCTCATCGCCCCACGGATAGATCTTCTGCTCCAGACCGCCGCGCGATGCGTACTCCCATTCGGCTTCCGTCGGCAGACGCTTGCCCGCCCACTTTGCGTATGCAGCCGCGTCATTCCAACTCACATGCACAACGGGGTAGTGCAGCCGCGCGTCGACACCCGAGTGCGGACCCTCGGGATGATCCCAACTCGAGCCAGAAATCTTTGTCCACCACTCCGTACCCGCGGCGCGATCCTCAACCAGTTCCTTCGGGACATGGGTGTGAAACACAAAGGACCAGCCGAATCGCTCGGACTCCGTCTTGTATCCCGTCGCTTTCACGAACTCCCGGAACTGCTCATTGCGAACCGGATGTGCATCCATCCATACACCGTCGACAGTCACTTCGCGCACCGGACCCTCGCCGTCCTGCACAAACTGCTCCGGCGAATCGGTGCCCATCAGGAACGGTCCGCCATCAAGCCGGATCATGCCGTCCGTCGAGCCGCTGCGCACACGCTCGCGCTCCGTTGCAGCCGCGCGCGATGAATCGAGTTGCTCCAGTCGCTGCTTGCTGGGCACGCAGCACGGAAGGGGCGCCGGAGGCATTTTTAACAACTCACTCATGCTGTTGCTTTCACCTGCTTAATGTCGGCGCCTGCGCGCACTTTGTCCAGATACTCTTCGAGGGCCTTCTGCCGCCGCTCCTGCATCAGCACGTCCACAATCTCACCGCGCACATCTTCCAGCGGTCGCACTCCGGCGGGCTTGCGGCCCAGTACGCGCGCAATGTGGAAGCCGAACACCGAGCGAAAAACTCCGGTCGTACCGCCAACAGGAAGCTCGAACACCTGCTCTTCGAACTCCTCCACCATCTCGCCTTTAGGAAACCAGCCGAGATCGCCGCCGTTACCGGCGCAGTCGGAGAACTTGTCTGCGACTTCTTCGAACGGAACGCCGTTTCCGATGTCAGCAGCAGCCTGCTCTATCGCCGCGCGCGCCGCTTCTTCGTCCGTGCCCTCGTCCACGTTCTTCACCACGTGCCTTGCCCAGCAAAGCTCCGGTGTTTTGAACTGCTCGCGACTCTTCTTGTACCAGGCCGCGATCTCTTTCTCCGGAGGCGCATTGATGGCCGACTGCACGCGCTGCAGCAGACGCTGCATCCGGAACTCGATATCCGCCTGCGCACGAATCTCATCGTCGCTGGTGCGAGTGCCGCAACCGACTACTCCCCCAGCATCATTGCGTGCCGATTCCAGAGCTTCCTCCAGAAACTCGGCGGGCACAGGTTCGGGATCGGTTGCCGCGGTCTGGCGAAGGAGCATTCGCTCAATCACGTTCTCGCGCGACCACTCTTTCAACTGCATCTCCGCTTCGATCGGATCCATATCCGCGAAAGCTTCCTGATAGCGAGGCCTCATCATCCGCGCTTCGTCGCGGACCGCCGTATCGTCTACCATCTCTCCATTTACGTACCAGGGCATGTGACGCCAACCATTATGACGCCTCCCCCCTCCGGCACGGATCGAACCCCACCCGAGCCTGTCGACGGCGATATGCTGGTGGGCAGACGCGCATGAAATTCTGGCTGGCATTTCTGATTGGAACGATCGCCGTGTTCGCTCAGCCGCGTTTGTTTGTCAACGACGCGGATGTGGAACGCATCCGCACCATGGCTGTTACGGAACGCTGGGCCGATGCCGCGCTCGCAACCATTCTCCGCATCGCCGACACATTCCCTCAGGCACACCTCACGCGCTTCGGCCTCAAGACACTTGAACTCCCTCCCGATGGTGGGCAGTGGTACCACTGGTACGTTTGTCCGACACACGGAGTGCGGCTCGCCTACACGGCTCCCAACACACACCGCTGCACAGTCGACAACCGCACATTCTCCGGCTGGCCGTACGATCAGTACATCTACTCGAATCGCAACGACGATCTCGCGGCATCGGCACGCGACCTCGCGCTTGCGTATCGATTCACGGGCAGGCGCGAGTACGCCGTGCACGCAGCGAACATTCTGAAGATGTACGCCGACAAGTACCTGACGTGGCGCCTGCACGACAAGGACAACCGGACCGCGGCGAGCGGTGCGCGCGCGTTCTCGCAGACACTCGACGAATCCATCTGGCTGATCCCGATGGCGTGGGCGTATGACCTGCTTTCCGGTACCGACGTTCTGACCGCCGAAGAGCGCAGCCGCATTGAGCGCGATCTGTTGCGCGCCGCGGTTGACACGATTCTGCGAAACGATGCGAACATCTCAAACTGGCAGTCGTGGCACAACGCCGGCATCGCGGCCGTCGGATTCGCACTCGCCGACAACGCACTCATTACGCGCGCCATTGACGGCAAGAGCGGCTTCCGTTTTCAGATGAAGAACTCCGTAGTGGGCGAGGGCTTCTGGTACGAAGGCGCATGGGGCTATCACTTCTACGCGCTCGACGCGCTGGTGCAGACGGCCGAAATGGCGGCGCGCAATGGCATCGATCTGTGGACCTCGGAACCGAACCTCGCCAACCTGTTTCGAGCCCCGCTCAACCTCGCATTCGCGGACAACAATCTGCCCGCGTTCAATGATTCCGGCACGCTGAACCTGCTCTCGTACGACCGTCTGTATGAAGCCGCCTATGCGCGCACGCAGGACCCGCTGCTACTCTCCGTGCTCGGCAAACGCACGCGAGGCCGCGAGGCAATGATGTGGGGGCAGGAGCAGTTACCGGAATCGGCGGCGATCAAACTGGAGAGCAACGTATTCAGCGACTCCGGCTTTGCGGTTCTGCGTGCCGCGACCAACGACCATGCGGTGATGATGAAGTTCGGACCACATGGGGGCGGGCACGGCCACTACGACAAACTTGGCTTCGTTTCGTTCGCTCGAGGCGGCCCGCTTGCGGTCGATCCGGGCACTCAGGCTTATGGCGCGCCGACGCATGCGACATGGGACCAGACGACGGTGGCGCACAACACCCTCGTGCTCGACGAAGCGCAGCAGGCACAGTCGGAGGGTAAGCTGCTGTTCTTCCAGAAGGAGGACGGGTTCGTCGCCGCGTCTTCCGACGCGGGTCCCGCCTACCGCAACGCCGAACTGCAACGCACCATGCTGCACACGGCAGACTACACGCTCGACATCGCAAACGCGCGTTCCACCAACGACACCAACCGTACAGTCGACTGGGTGTATCACAACTACGGTACGTTGAACGTCGCGCTTGCCATGGAGCCCTGGACTGGCTTCGGCAAATCGAACGGGTACCAGCACCTCACTCGCAATACCTCGAGGACTACAGGCGAAGCATGGCAGGCGACGTTCGACGGAGCGCCGCGCACCGCGGTTACTTATGGTTCGACGTTCGGCAATGTCGCCGGCGTTCAGGGGCGCTATGAGGTGACGCCGGAGCAGTCGCTCAGCGGCCGGTTCTCCGGGCGCATGAGCTACAACTTCACAGCCGCGCAAGGGTACATCCTGTACACCACGCCGACGCTCGCACCAGCACGCAAAGGCGCGCCCACCGGGCTCAGCGTGCAGATCTGGGGCGATGGTTCAGGACACCGGTCTCGCGTTGCGCATCAACGACACAACCGATGAGCGTTGGGTGGCCACAGCAGGTCCCGTCAACTGGACCGGATGGAAGCGCATCGAAGTGTCCGACATCGCGAAGTGGACGCACTACCTCGGCGACAACAACGGCGCGTTCGACGGACCCGCGCGTAACGTCTCGGTGGAGCTCACGTCGATCGCCGGCGCACCGGTCTCGGGCGCGTTATACATTGACGACATCACGCTCCACTACGACAACGACACGTGGCTTGCGGAGAGCTTTGAGCTGCCGTGGCGCAGCCTGCGCGTCACTATGCTGGCTGAGCCGGGGACCACAGTGGTCGCGGGAGAAGGTATCGGACCCGACCTGACCAAACCCGTGCCGTATGTTCTTGCACGGCGGCGCGGTGTGAACGCGCGATTCGTCACTCTGCTGGAACCTTTCGGCGACAAGCCCGCGGTAACAGACTTCCGCGAATCGGAACCCGGCGTCTTTGAAATCGCCACAGAAGCGTGGGTCGATACGGTCCAGGTATTCCCGGACCGCGTCGCATACACACGGGCACCGCGTTAACTCAGCTGAGCTTCCACCGTTACCACCGACAACGGCGGCAACATTAAACTCAGCTTCGAACCCTGTTTCGCAACCGCATGATTCACCGGCATCAGCGCATCCGGTTTGTCGAACGTGTTGCACGCGTTCATATCCGAGTGATGCAGAATGCGCGCCGACACAGCCCCCACATCCGCGCCGACAACGTCGCACTCCATATTTGCGCATTCCGTCGCACTCCATATTTGCGCATTCCGATGATGCCGATCAGTCATTCCGATCTCATGCCGATCAGATCGGAGCGTAGCGACGCAGGGCTTCCTGAGTGTGAATTAGTGATCGGCATCCGTCAATAGTTATGGCATTTTTTCCTTTGGACAGCGCGAAATTCCACATGAACTGACGGCGTGCTGGTACAGTGAGGTGCGCCCCGGGGTCGCGCCCGAGGCGTACCCAAGCCGATGCGAAGGACTAGCTCCAGAGAATCGGTACCCCTCGGAATGCCTCCGGGCCTCCGAGGGGTTAGTTTGTCCGGTGAAGCCCGATTCTTTGGTGAAGCTCCCGAGCGAGGTTTGGGTAAGTAAGCGCCGAAGATGCGGCGCAGCCGCCTCCTTATTCAGCTTCTTTAGGCGTTCGAGTTTCCGCCGCGTTGCGCCCGCCCGTTGGCTTTCGGATCGATTCTCCGTTGAGCTCGAACCGGTGCGCGGTGTGGACCAGCCGATCCAGGATGCTGTCGGCGATTGTGGGATCGCCGATCTGGGCGTGCCACTTCGTCACGGGTAGTTGACTGGTGAGGAGCGTGGACCGCGTCAAATTATAGTGGACCCAGGAATTCAGACCAGACAATAAGCTAAGATTCGGACGGAGTCATTGACAAGGAGCGGTTGATGGCAACGACACGAAAGACCTATAGTCCAAAGTTCAAAGCGCGGGTTGCCCTGGATGCCCTGCGAGGTGAGAAAACACTGAGCCAGTTGGGCTCTCAGTTCAAAGTACATCCTATTCAGATCGCCAAGTGGCGGAAGCT
>Ga0163150_10006858_pt1 | contig 13699 bp, 12 predicted proteins | sample OliLakLV19P2IB_FD_148628 | JGI IMG/M metagenome (GOLD analysis project Ga0163150, IMG submission 148628) | Freshwater microbial mat bacterial communities from Lake Vanda, McMurdo Dry Valleys, Antarctica - Oligotrophic Lake LV.19.P2.IB | ecosystem: Environmental > Aquatic > Freshwater > Lake >...
CTCGCCCCTAGGGCCATTCGTTCCAGGCATGAATTTATTCATGTTTTCGTCGGAGCGTGGCCGCTTGATTCCTGCCTGGCCGCCGCAATGTATCGGCTATGGTCCTTATCCGATGAACCCGCGCAACCTTTCCCGACTGATGTGGAGCGAGGCCCTGTCGATGCTGGAGCAGGCCGATCGCCTGCATCGCCAGTTCTTCCAGCCGGTGGCGGCACAGGCCCCGGCTTGGGAGCCGCCGGTGGACGTGATCGAAAGCGCGGACACCCTCTGGGTCCAGGTTGCCCTGCCGGGAGTGGATCCCGGTTCGGTGACGGTCGGATTGGAGCCGGATGCGCTCACCGTGTCTGCCCGGCGTTCGTTCCCGTGTGGTGCGGGCGAGAGTGGACGCGCGGCGCGAATTCGGGCGCTGGAGATTCCGTATGGGCGGTTCCAGCGCAGGATCGGCTTGCCATTGCAGGCCCTGACACTGGCCAACAAGAGAATGCAGGACGGGTGTCTTACCCTGACTTTCAGCAGGAAGGAATCATCATGAATAGCTGGCCCACCATGCAGGAAATGCTCTCGCCGGACGAGGCAGCCAGGTCCGCGCAAGCACCCGAGGCCGCACGCAACGGCGGGAGTGTAAAGCCGCTGCCGGACGACTCCATGATCATCGTGCCGCTGCGCAACGCCGTGCTGTTTCCCGGCGTGATGTCGCCGATCACGATCGGCCGCGCGTCCTCGGTCGCCGCCGCGCAAGAGGCGGCGCGAGCCGAGCGCAAGGTCGGCTTCCTGCTGCAGCGTGATCCCGCCCAGGACGAGGTCGGTCCCAATGACCTTCACTGGGTTGGAACCGCCGGCCAGGTGGTGCGCTATATCACCGGTGCGGATGGCGGACACCACATGGTGGTGCAGGGCCAGTCGCGCTTCCGTGTCCTCGAATTCCTCGAGGGCTGGCCGTTCATGGTGGCGCGCGTCGCTTTCATCGACAGCGTGGAAGACCTCAATCCCGAAACCGAGGCGCGCTTCATCCAGTTGAAGGAGCGTGCAATCGAGGCCATCCAGTTGCTGCCCAACGTGCCCGACGAACTCATCGGCGTCGTCCAGGCGATGAACTCGCCCGCGCTGCTGGCCGACATGGTCGCCAATCTCCTCGATGTGAAGAGCGAGGAGAAACAAGCGGTGCTGGAAACATTCGACCTCAAGCGGCGCCTGGACAAGGTGCTGGGCCTGCTCGGCGACCGCGTCGCTGTCCTCAGGCTTTCCAAGGAAATCGGCGACAAGACCCGCGCGGAGTTCGACGACCGCCAGCGCGAACACGTGCTGCGGGAGCAGATGCGCCAGATCCAGAAGGAACTCGGCGAGGGTGAAGAAACCGCCTCCGAAATCGAGGAGCTGAAGAAGACCATCGACGAGGCCGGCATGCCCGCGGACGTGCACAAACACGCCACCAAGGAGCTGAAGCGCCTGCAGCGCATGGGCGAAGGCAGCGCCGAAGGCTCGATGCTGCGTACCTATCTGGAGTGGCTGAGCGAACTGCCCTGGAAGGTAGAGGAAACGAAATCCATCGACATCGCGCAAGCGAGGCAGGTGCTCGACGAGGACCACTACGGCCTGGAGAAAATCAAGCGCCGCATCCTCGAGTATCTTGCGGTGCGCAAGCTCAACCCGGAGGGCAAGAGCCCGATCCTGTGCTTCGTCGGTCCGCCCGGCGTGGGCAAGACCTCGCTCGGCCAGTCGATTGCGCGCGCAACCGGACGCAAATTCCAGCGTGTTGCCCTGGGCGGCACGCACGACGAAGCGGAAATCCGCGGCCACCGCCGTACCTACATCGGCGCATTGCCGGGCAACATCATCCAGGCGATCCGCCGGGCGGAGTCGCGTGCGAGCGTGCTGATGCTGGACGAGATCGACAAGCTCGGCGCGGGAGGTTTCCATGGCGATCCGTCGAGCGCGCTGCTCGAGGTTCTCGATCCGGAGCAGAACTCGAAGTTCCGCGACAACTACCTTGCCGTGGATTTCGACCTGTCGAGGGTCATGTTCATCGCCACGGCGAACCAGCTCGATACGATCCCGGGCCCGCTGCGCGACCGCATGGAGATCATTCACCTGCCAGGTTACACGGAGCAGGAGAAGCTCGAGATCGCCAGGCGCTACCTGGTGAAGCGCCAGATCGAGTCCAACGGCCTCAAGCCCGGGCAGGCGACTCTGACCGACGAAGCGATTCGGGCAATCATCGGCGACTACACGCGCGAGGCCGGTGTGCGCAACCTCGAACGCGAGATCGGTTCGGCACTGCGTTCGGCGGCGATGAAAATCGCGGAGGAAAAGGCGCAAACCGTGATCGTGGATGCGGCCGACCTGCACGCGATCCTGGGTGCGGCGCGGTTCGAGAACGAGATCGCGCTGCGAACGGAAGTGCCGGGCGTGGCGACAGGCCTGGCGTGGACGCCGGTGGGCGGGGACATCCTGTTCATCGAGGCCTCCAAGGTGCCGGGTTCGGGCAAGCTGATCCTGACCGGTCAACTCGGTGACGTGATGAAGGAATCGGCCCAGGCGGCGCTGACCCTGGCCAAGACCTACGTCGGCGAATCGCTGGAGAAGCTCGACCTGCACGTGCATGTGCCCGCTGGCGCGACGCCTAAGGATGGCCCGAGCGCGGGTGTGGCGATGTTCCTCGCCTTGATTTCGCTGCTGACCGGCAAGCCGGTGCGCTCGGACGTGGCGATGACTGGAGAGATCTCGCTGCGCGGGCTGGTGATGCCCATCGGCGGCGTCAAGGAAAAAGTGCTGGCGGCACAGCGCGCTGGCATCCGCACCGTGATGCTGCCGAAGCGCAACCAGAAGGACATCGAGGACGTGCCCGCGGATGCGCGCGAGAAGCTCGAGTTCATCCTGCTGGAGAACGTCGAGGATGCGGTGAGGCACGGGATGGGCGTCGAGCCCGCTGTGCTCTTCGGCAAGCCGGAGGCGCAAGCCGTTTAAGAAAGGGCCGCGGTTCGAGGTTCGAGGGCCGCGGTCCGAGGGCCGGGTAGGAGCGCAGGGCTTTAAAGCCTTGGGGTTTTCCACTTGGCCCTCGGCCCTGCTTTTAGGTTAGTGGAACAGGGCTGCGTGCCACCGGAAACGGAGCACGCGGTTTTTATTTACACTGCCTGCTTCTCTCATCCAAACCCGGCTTTCATGTCCGAACCCTCCGCCCTGCCCGAACTCTCGCCCTTGGAAGCCCGCGTGATGGGCGTCCTGATGGAAAAGCAGCTCACCACGCCCGACTACTATCCCTTGTCGCTCAATGCCCTGGTTGCAGGGTGCAACCAGAAGACCAGCCGCGATCCGGTGATGAGCGTAAGTGAGGAAGAGGCACAGGGCGCGCTGGATTCGCTGAAGGACAAGAAACTGGTGATCAACAGCTGGGGTGCGTCGCGCCGGGTGGTGCGCTACTCCCACAATCTGCCGCAGGTGATTGGTACCGACCAGGGAACCACAGCGCTGATTGCGACGCTCATGTTGCGCGGACCGCAAACGCCGGGTGAACTTCGCATCGCCTGCGAGCGCATGTATCGCTTCGCCGACCTTTCCAGCGTCGAGGCCTATCTCGAGGGCATGGCAGGCCGTGCGAACGGCGGGCTGGCCATCAAGTTGCCGAAGCAGGCCGGTTCGCGTGAGCATCGTTGGGCGCATCTGCTGAGCGGCGCCATCGAAGCCGCCACGGAATCCGCTGCGCCGCAGGCACCCGCCGGACCCGGTACTTTGGTAGCGCTCCAGGCGGAATTGAACGAACTGAGGGACGAGGTGACGGAGTTGCGAAATCTTCTGGCGCAACTATCGGACCAGGTTAAAGGTGAAAGGTGAAAGAAGGAAAAGCGGTGCTGGGTGCTGAGTGCTGAGTGCTGCGAGAAAGGCGATGACGCGGGTCTCGATCCATGACTTCCACTAGACACCAGACACTGACAACTCACCACTGGGCAAAGCCATGAAAATCTACATGATCGGCGCAGGCGCGATGGGCGGCGTATACGGCGGCCTGCTGACGCGGGCCGGCTACGACGTCACGCTGGTCGACATCCGCAAGGACCATATCGACAGGATCCGCAGCGACGGATTGACGGTCGAAGGCGTGCGCGGGACGCACGTCATCAGGCTGCCGTCACAACTGGGCGCGTCGGGCCTGCCGCCCGCCGATCTCGCGATCATTTTCACGGACGCCAATTCGACGACCGAAGCGGCGCGAACCGCGAAGCTGTTGCTGAAGCCGGACGGATTCGCCCTGACCTTGCAGAACGGCATCGGCAATGTCGAAGCGCTCGTCGCCGAACTCGGCAAGGAGAATGTCATCGCCGGGGTATCCATGAACAGCGCCGCCAGTTCCGGCCTGGCGAGGTCGGCTTATACGCATGGCGGCATGACGTCCATCGGCGAGCTGGATGGAAAGGACACGGAGCGCATCCGCAAGGTGGCGGAGATGTTCAACAAGGCGGAGATTCCCACCGAGATCGTTGCCGACCCGATGTCCCAGATCTGGGGAAAGTTCGCGCACAACTGCGCCGTAAACGCGCTGGCCGCGGTAAGCGGCCTGCGAACCGGGGAATTGTTCCGGGTGCAGGAGATGAATGCGTTGCAGGAGCACGTCATCGACGAGATCCTCGCGGTGGTCAAGGGCAAGGGCTGGAAGCTGCCGGAAAAAGATCCCCGCAAGAAAATCCGTGAGCACAGCCGCATGCGCTATAACAAGCCATCGATGCTGCAGCACATGGAGAAGGGCCAGCGCACGGAGATCGACGCCCTCAACGGGGCGCTGGTGCGCGAAGCCCGGGCGCTCGGCATCCCGGTCCCCTACAACGAGACCATCGTCGCGTTCGTAAAGGGCCTGGAAAAAAGCCGCAGGCAGGCGCTTCACGAAGCGCCGATCGACTATGCGGCAATGGAGCGGGCGGCTGCCGAAGGCAAGCAATAAAAGAAGGGCCGAGGTTCACGGGCCGCGGGCCGAGTGAAGGTCGAGAGCACTTAAGCTCTAAAGCAGTTACTCGGCTCGCGGCCCGTGAACCTCGGCCCCGTTTTTCCCAACCATCAACCATCAATCACCAGCCACGGTATTCCAATGAGACCAAACAACTTACGAACAATCTGGAACAGCGGCGGGGCGGTGATCAACGGCTGGCTCGGCATTCCCAGTTCCATTTCCGCCGAGAACATGGCGCAGTGCGGCTGGGACTCCCTGACCGTCGACCTGCAGCACGGGCATATCGACTACGCCACTGCGGTGACGATGTTGCAGGCGATCAGCACCAAGCCGATCACGCCGCTGGTCCGCGCACCGTGGAATGAGCCCGGCATCATCATGAAGCTGCTGGATGCCGGCGCTTACGGGGTCATTTGTCCGATGGTCAATACGCGCGCCGACTGTGAAGCCTTCGTCGGTGCCTGTCGCTATCCGCCGCGAGGCTATCGAAGCTATGGCCCGGTGCGCGCCTCCTGGTACGGTGGCGGCAACCACCTCAAGGAGGCCGACGATACGCTGGTCACATTGGCCATGATCGAAACCAAACAGGCGCTCGACAACCTCGATGCAATCCTCAGCGTGCCGGGGCTGGATGCGGCTTATATCGGTCCGAGCGACCTGTCGATTTCTCTGGGTGTCGATCCGGCCGGCGGCATTCCCAGGGACCCGATCGTGCTGGAAGCGGTGAAGTACGTGCTCGAAAGCGCGAAGAAGCACAACGTGATTCCCTGCATGCACTGCGGGTCGACAGCCATGGCGCGGGAAATGATCGCCATGGGATTCCGACTGGTGACCGTGCTGTACGACAATTACTTCCTGTACGCGGCGGCGTCGGCGGCGGTAAGGGATGTGAAGGGGGAAGGCGTGAAGGGGGAAGGGTAAGAACGATCTCAAACGTTTTCACCCTTCACCCTTCCCCCTTCACGCCTTCCCCACTTCACGTTTTTACGGTGACAGCGATGCCGCATACGCCGCTATCGCCACCATGTCATCCTCGCTCAGCCGCTCGACGACGGGTTTCATGAGTGCCGCCCAGTCGCCGTTGCGGGTTCCATGCTTGAAGTCGTAGAGCTGGCGCATGATATAGCTGGGTGAACGGCCGGCAAGCGCGGGAACGGGGCCGAGGCCCCTGAGGCCATCCCCGTGGCAGACGGCACAGGCGGTCGTCCTGCGCGTGCTTCCCGATGCCAGTTTCTCGCCTTTCTTCACACTACCCGCCGGCACGTAAGCGATGAAGCCGGAATTGGCGTCGCGCAGTTCGGTTCGCTCGAGGTTCTCGGGCATTTCGATGATTCGGTTGCCGATGGCTTCGGTGCCGCTGTTTTCCGCCTCGATCAACATCCAGCCGCCGACCCGTGTTTTCGGGACCATGTCGGTCTCGATCACGCGGATCCAGGGTGTCGGTTTCAACGCCGCGAAATATTCCGCGGCGATCTTCAGGTCGTCTTCATTCACCGATTTCGCCACCGCAGTCATAAGATTGATCGGCAGCGAAGCCGGCTCCGAACTCTTGCGCACGCCGCTCCTGAAGTCGCGCACCTGCTGGGCGATGTAGGAAGCGGGCAGGCCGGCAATGCTGGAGTTCTCCGGGCGACCCAGTCCGTTGGGCAGGTGGCAGTAACCGCAGGCGAACACGCCGGGCTTGCTGCCAAAGGCAACGATGTCGGGCATCGGGGGATGCCCGTCCGGATGCCAGTCCGGCGCCTTGAACAAGTCGCGGATCTGGGTGAGGGTGAAGGTCAGGGAGCTGCCGGGAACCTGTCGCTGGCTTCCGTCGTCCGGCGCCGGCTGTATGCCAGGAGGATTCACCGGAAAAGCCCAGAACGGTGGAATTTCGGCGGCACTCGCAGGCAAGCCTGCCGCAGCGACCGCCAGTATCAGGGATGTCAACCTGCAGCCCATGTCCGTCATTTTTCCTCCCGTCTTTTTTCAGCATCATACCCGCGGCCACGCACAATGTGCGGGAGAGGAACAGGGTAACGATGGCTTCGAAAAACGCCGATAAAACCGGGTACCATGAATAGCGAAGTATCTACCAGCCACCAGGCACGGAACCCCAATGATCGTTACGCCTTTATACGCAGGACTTCTCACGCTGTTGTTCCTGTTGCTGAGCTTGCGCGTAGTGCAGTTGCGGCAGAAGGGCATTCCGCTGGGTGACGGCGGCGACCCGAAGATGCTGCGCGTGATCCGCGGCCATGCAAACTTCGCCGAATACGTTCCCCTGGCATTGCTCATGATGGCGGTCCTGGAGCTGGGCCGTAATTCCATCTATGTGCTGCATGCGATCGGGATTGCGCTCATCCTCTCGCGCATCCTGCACGGCTATGCGCTCTCCTACACGCCAAAATTCAGTTTCGGCCGCGTGTGGGGCGCCGCATTGACGTTCATGGTCCTGATTGTCGAGGCCGTGCTGTGCCTTTGGCAGGCGTTCCGGGGGATGGGCGTGACTTGAAATGCGAGAGGAAAAAACAAACCCGTACTGAGTGCCGCGTGCTGAGACAATGACGGGATGCAAGATCTGCCAATTTCCAATCACGACCCCTGCGAAAACAATTCATGCCCTTCCAATTCCACGACATTCCCAGCGAACTGTTCGGCACGATCGTCGTGCTGGTTGTCACCATCCTCGCCAACGTCCTGATTTCGGCGGCACTTCGGGCCAGGGGATGGCTGTCACGGGAAACCAAATTGCGAGCGTCGGTGTTCTGGCGCAATTTCTCTTTCCTGATCGCGCTCGTGGCGCTGCTGTTCATCTGGCGCCTCGAACTGCGCGCGGCGGCGCTCTCACTGGCAGCGTTGAGCGTGGCCCTGGTGCTGGGCGGCAAGGAGTTGCTGACCTCGATGCTGGGCTACATCTACCGCACGACATCCGGAAGCTTCGAATTCGGTGACGTCGTCGAGATCAACGGCATCAGGGGTGAGGTCATCGACCAGACGCTGCTTTCGACGACGGTCCTGGAGATGAGCGACGAACACCTGTTCACCGGGCGTGTGGCGCAGTTCCCCAACAGCTTTTACGTCAGCCACGCGTTGATGAACCATTCGCGCCTGGGTGACTACCAGCTTGCGCTCATCACCATTCCGATCGAAGCCGGCGGCGATGTGGAAGGCGCGACAAAAATCCTCGGCGACGCGGCAATGGCAGTGTGTTCGGACTTCATCACGCCGACCCACGAGGCCCTGCGCGACCTCGAGGGCGAACAGTTCATCGTCATGCCTTCAGCGGAACCGCGTGTCACCGTGAGGCTGGGCGATGGCGGCAAAGTCACCTTGCTACTGCGATTTCCCTGCCGCACCAATCAGCGCACGAAGATCGAACAGGAGGTGATTGCGAGGTACCTGGCGGGCCTGAAAGCTTAAGGGGTTGGGGGCCAAGGGTTAGGGGCTAGGGAAGGCACGCGTAATGCAAAACCTTACGCCCGAATCGAGTGAAGAAATAAGACGCAAACTGGAATAAAAACGGACTAGAATTTTTTTAGCCCCTAGCCCCTAGCCCCTAGCCCCTAGCCGCTGCAATGAGCAGCGACAGGCGATCAGCCGATCCCCAACAGCTCCACCTCGAATACCAGCGTCGCATTCGGCGGGATGACGCCGCCGGCGCCGCGCGCGCCGTAGCCCAGTTGCGGCGGGATCGTCAGCTTGCGCGTTCCGCCCACCTTCATGCCCTGCACACCTTCATCCCAGCCGCGGATGACCTGGCCTTTGCCCAGCCAGAACTCGAAGGGGTCGTTGCGATCCTTGCTCGAGTCGAATTTGCTGCCGTCGGTCAGTCGGCCGGTGTAATGCACGGTTACACGCTGGCCTGCTTCGGCGACCTTGCCTTCGCCGGATATGATTTCCTCGATGCCGAGTCCGCTCGGCGTTTGGGTCGATGACATGGGAGCCTCTATAGAAGTAAGAAGAACCATTCTAGCGAATGTGATGGAACTTGCCCGCACCGCCGCTGTTCTGAATGACAGGCGCCATCAATCCGAGCTGGAAAAGGTTCATTCATGACCACTTTGTCTGTAAACGGCAACACTTTTACGGTGGAGGCCGAGCCCGATACGCCGCTGCTCTGGGTTCTGCGTGACGAGTTGAAACTCACTGGCACCAAGTTCGGTTGCGGCATCGCGCAGTGTGGTGCCTGTACGGTATACGTCGATGGATTGCCCAGGCGGTCCTGTGTGGCGCCGATCGGCCTCATGGAAGGCGGCAGGGTCACCACGATCGAGGGCCTCGACTCGAAAGAGGCCAAGGCCCTGCAGCGTGCCTGGGCGGCTCTCGATGTTCCCCAGTGCGGCTATTGCCAGTCCGGCCAGATCATGACCGCGGCGGCGCTCCTGGCCGAAATTCCAAAACCGACTGATGCCGACATCGACGCCGCGATGGCGGGCAACGTCTGCCGCTGCGCCACGTATGTGCGCATTCGCGCCGCGATCCATCTCGCGGCCAGTACGATGGGAGCCTGACCGATGCGCTGGACCAATCATGTTTCGAAGTCCCTGACCGGCCCGGTTTCGCGCCGGACCTTTTTGCGCGGCGTCGGCATCGGCGCCGGCCTGGTGGTCTCGGTAAAGCTCGGCGGGGTTGCCTATGCGCAGCGTTCCGGGGCTGCCGCCGTGATCGGTGGCGGCGAAGTGCCTGGCGCAACGATCGATGCGACCGGTTTTGTCGTCATCGGCAGCGACGATACGGTGACCGTGATGGTGAAGCACCTGGAGATGGGGCAGGGTCCGTACACGGGACTGTCGACGCTGGTCGCCGAGGAACTCGACGCGGACTGGTCGCAGATGCGCGCCGCGGGCGCCCCTTCCAATGCGGAGCTTTACAAGAACCTTGCCTTCGGCATCCAGGGTACCGGCGGTTCCACGGCTATCGCGAATTCCTACGAACAGATGCGCAAGGCCGGCGCCACCGCACGGGCCATGCTGGTTACGGCGGCGGCGCAGACCTGGGGCGTGGCGGAAAGCGGGATCACCGTTTCGAAGGGAATCGTCAGCCATGCCGGATCGGCCAGGCAGGCACGCTTCGGCGAACTCGCCCAGCAGGCGGCGCAACTGACGCCGCCCAGGGACGTCAAACTCAAGGATCCTTCGAAATTCACTTTGATCGGCGGCAAGGTGTCGCGGCTCGACACGGCTGCAAAGTCCGACGGCAGCGCCCTCTTCACCCTCGACCTGGCGCCGCCGGAAATGCTGACGGTCCTGGTTGCGCATCCACCGCGCTTCGGCGCCACGGCGGCAGCGGTCGACGACAGCGCGGCGCAAAAGGTGCATGGTTTCGTGGATGTCAAAACCATCCCGCAGGGCGTCGCGGTGTACGCGAACGGGTTCTGGGCGGCGAAAAAGGCGCGCGATGCGCTGAAGATCGAATGGGATGACGCCGATGCAGAGATGCGCGGCAGCGAACAGTTGCTTGCCCAGTATCGCAGCCAGTCGAAACAACCCGGCACCCGGGCAGTGGAGCGCGGCGATCTCGCCAAGGCGCTGGGCAGGGCCCGAAGGAAGCTGCAGGCCGAGTATGTCTTTCCTTACCTTGCGCACGCGCCGATGGAGCCCCTCGACTGCGCCATTGCGCTCAAGGATGGCGCGTGTGAAGCCTGGTATGGCGCGCAGTTGCAAACCGTCGATCACAAGGCCATCGCCGCCGTGATGGGTTTGCCTGAAGAGAAAGTGACCATCAACACGCTGCTCGCGGGGGGAAGCTTTGGCCGGCGCGCCCAGCCGGCGGGCGAACTTGCGGCGGAGGCAGCGTCAGCGCTGAAGGCCCTGGGCCGCGATGCCACCATAAAGCTGGTATGGACTCGCGAAGACGACATCCGCGGCGGCCGCTACCGGCCGTTCACGCTGCACCGGATGGAGGGCAGCCTGGACAAGGCGGGCAACATCAGTTCGTGGGACCAGGTGGTGGTGAGCCAATCCATCGTCAAGGGCTCGCCGTTCGAAGCCATGATCAAGGACGGCATTGATCCGACCATGGTGGAAGGTGCAAGCGACCTTCCGTACAGGATTGCCAACCTGCGTGTGACCGCGCATACCATGGATGTCGGCGTTCCCGTGCTGTGGTGGCGTTCGGTCGGTCACACGCATACCGCTTTCGCGACCGAAACTTTCATCGACGAGTTGCTGGTCGGCGGCGGCAGGGATCCCCTGCACGGACGCCTGGCGCTGCTGAAGGACCAGCCGCGCTACACGGAAGTGCTGAAGGCCGTCGGCCGGGCGGCGCGCTGGAAAGGCGCGAAGGTCGGCAACGGCCGTGCCCGTGGCTTGGCGGTGCACAAATCCTTCGACACCTACGTCGCCCAGATTGCGGAGGTTTCGCTTGGTGCGGACGGCTTGCCTAAGGTGGAGCAGGTCTGGTGCGCCGTCGACTGCGGTGTCGCGGTGAATCCGGACAACATCAAAGCGCAAATGGAGGGCGGCATCGGCTATGGACTGGGCACGATTCTGTTCGACCAGATTACGCTCGATCAGGGGCAGGTGGTGCAGGGCAACTTTAACGACTACCGGATGCTGCGCATCCACGAGATGCCGAAAATAGAAGTGGTCATCGTCAAGTCGGCGGAGAAGCCGACAGGCGTCGGCGAGCCCGGCGTGCCGCCCATCGGCCCGGCGGTGGCCAATGCCTGGCGCGCGCTCACGGGCAAGGCGGTGCGCAGCCTGCCGTTCAGCAGTCCCGCGAAACCCGCACCAAAAACCCGTTCTGTCTAGGAGACCGCGATGAATCCCATGTTGATCACCACGTTCTCATTCGCCTGTACGGCGGCGGTCATGACTATGGCGTTCCTGGAAGCGCGCGCCGCGCCGCAGGAAATGGCGACGGAATTGAAGCCTGCCGCGGAGTTCGCGGGCATCAAGGACAGGCGCGCCCGTTCGCTCGCCCTGTTCACGGAAGCCGGCAAGGTAATCCAGCATCCGCGCTGCCTCAACTGTCATCCGAAGACGGAGCGCCCGCTGCAGGGCGACGACATGCATCCACATGAACCGCCGGTCAAGCGCGGCGCCGGCGGCATGGGTATGCCCGGCATGCGCTGCCTGACCTGTCACGGCGCGGCGAACTACGATCCCGGCCGTATGCCGGGCAACCCGCGCTGGCTGCTGGCGCCCGACAAAATGGCCTGGGTCGGAAAATCGCTCGGCCAGATCTGCCGGCAGATCAAGGATCCCCTGCTCAACGGCGGCAAGAACATGGAGGACCTGATCGAGCACATGGCGCATGACCCGCTGGTCGGTTGGGGATGGAATCCCGGCGTGGGCCGCACGCCAGTGCCCGGCACGCAGGAAGAATTCGGCAAACTGTTCCAGGCTTGGGCGGATAGCGGGGCGCAGTGCCCGAAATAAGGGAGAAGGCGTACTGCGTGCAGGGTGCTGTGTTCTGAGAAATATCAAAAGCAGCGCGCGCAAGTGTGGACAGAGTGGTCGTTGTGAAACATGAGGTTGTTCCGTTACCGCCAGGGCCAGGAATAGGAGTTCGAATGATTTGCACTTTCGCAGCACTCAGCACGCAGTACTCAGCACACGCAGCTTCGGGCAGAACGCCGTGACGCCGGTGCGAACGGGGCAGTGGCCCGGCAACCTCTCCCGCGAGGAATTCGGCAGGCGTTTCCGCGGCAACTTTTTTGATCCGGCATTCGACCGTGCGCGGGACGCGATCGCGCAGCTCGAGGAAATCGCCTGGGATGGCTATATCGAGGGCCGCAAGGCGCCGATGGTGCGCAAGGCCGGACCGGGATTCGCGGATCCGGACTATGAGATCTCGGTGGAATGGAGCGAAACCCGGTTGCGCCTGCAAAAGGCCGAAGCGCAGCAAAAGAATCCGCTGACGAAATCACGCGTGCTGCTCATCAATGCTTCGGCACGCAACGACGGCACCTGTCCCGGGGAGATCTCCAAGACATTCCGCCTCGCCACCACGGTCCGGGAAACGCTCGCCGGCGAGGGGATCGAAGTCGACTTTCTCGACCTCAGTCTGCTGACGTCCGACTACGGCAGGCAGATTTTTCCCTGCAAGGCCTGCGTCTCGACGGCGATGCCGCTATGCCACTGGCCCTGCAGCTGCTATCCGAACAATGCGCTCAACCAGACCGGCGACTGGATGGCGGAAATATACGAGCGCTGGGTTGCGGCACACGGCATCGTCATCTGCACGCCGGTCTACTGGTACCAGGCGCCCAGCGTGCTGAAGCTGATGATCGACCGCCTGGTATGCGCGGACGGAGGAAATCCCGATCCGACGACGACCCATGGCAAGGATCCGGCGAAAGCCAAGGAACTCGAGCTGGCCGGTTGGCCTTATCCGAAGCACCTGCAGGGCAGGACTTACGGCCTGGTCGTGCATGGGGATGTGACTGGAATCGAAGGCGTGCGGCGCTCGCTCTCCGACTGGCTGGACTGGATGGGCCTGGTCGATGCGGGAACACAGTCGCGACTTGATCGCTACATCGGTTACTACAAACCCTATGCAACGAGCCACGACGAACTCGATGCGGACCAGGCGCTGTTCGAGGAAGTGCGTAATGTCGCTCGGGCCGTTTCGAACGCGGTCACTGAACTGCGCGGGGGCCGGCTTTCGGAGCCGGACCGGGGCCTCGAGAATCCGAGGCCGAAGTAAGACAGGGGCTAGGGTTTAGGGGCTAGGGGAAAAAGCAGTGTTCCAGGTCGCGGCCAATAAAAAATTTTCTAAGGGATAATGCGATTGCGCTCCAGACTTTCCCCTAGCCCCTAAACCCTAGCCCCTGTC
>Ga0163150_10006859_pt1 | contig 13695 bp, 10 predicted proteins | sample OliLakLV19P2IB_FD_148628 | JGI IMG/M metagenome (GOLD analysis project Ga0163150, IMG submission 148628) | Freshwater microbial mat bacterial communities from Lake Vanda, McMurdo Dry Valleys, Antarctica - Oligotrophic Lake LV.19.P2.IB | ecosystem: Environmental > Aquatic > Freshwater > Lake >...
GTCGCCAGCCGCTCGTTGATCAACTGCCGGGCAAAGTAGATATCGGTGCCGTCCTTGAACGTGACCACGACTTGCGAGAAGCCGAACTTCGATACCGAGCGCATCGCTTCGAGCCCGGGCAAGCCGCCGATCGCCTGCTCAATCGGGAACGTAATGCGCCGCTCGACCTCTTCGGGCCCCAGCGCGGGGGCGATCGTATTGATCTGCACCTGAACGGGGGTGGTGTCGGGGAACGCATCGATATCCAGAAAGCGCAGCGACAGCCCGCCGACAACGGCCAAGGCCAGCGTGGCCAGAATGACCGCGGCACGATGCCGAAGCGAGTAGTCGATGATCCAGTTGAGCACGAAGATGTTCCGATCGCGCGAGCGCGGTTCGAGTTCGGGATACGGCCGTTATTTGTGACCGTGCGCGCAGCCGCAGCCGGCGCCCAAGTTGCTCTTGAGCAGTTGGGCCTCGAGCACGACGCTGTTCTTGCTGGCGATCACTTCGCCGGGCAAGAGACCGGCGATGATCTCGGTCTCGCCACTGGCTTGCACGCCCACGCGCACGGTGCGCACGTGGAAGAACTTGGGGGCGTCGGGCTGGAAAAAGTTTCGATCGCGCACAAAGACCACGGAGCAGGCGCCGTCGCGATGCACGGCCTCGCTGGGGACGACCATCGCTTTGGGCTCGTCGCGCAGCACAATCTGCCCAGTGCCGAACGTGTTCGCGCGCAAAAAGCGATCGGGGTTCGGCAAATCGACGCGAACGCGCACCGTGCGGGTTTGATCGTCGGCGGCCGTGCTGATCCAGGCGACGGTGCCGGTGAGCGAAGTTGGTTCCTGACGATCGTCGGGCTGAAACCGCACTTGCTGCCCAAGCGCCAGATAGGGGGCGTCTTCCTGGCGCACATTGAGCACCAGCCAGAAGCGGCTGACATCGGCCACGGTGAAGAGCACGGTGGTTGTCGCCACGACTTCGCCGGCGACCAGGTCGCGCTGCACGATGACGCCGTCGAGCGGCGCGCGAATCGGCAACAGGTTCGACGTCGTCGAGCTGGTGACGAACTCGCTCGAAATCTTCTCGGGCAGTCCGAGGAACTGAATCCGCTGAGCAATTTCGTCCAGCGGCAGTTCGGCCAGGTCTTCGTGCTGCACGGCCAGCCCCAGATTGACCAGCGCCTGCTGCGCCCCCAGTAAGCGAATTTGCCCTTCCTGGAAGGCCGAATTGGCCTCGCGGGCCTGGCGCTCGGGGATCGAGCCATCGGCAGCCAAGGCGGCCAGCCGATCGAAGTTGGTTTGTCGCAAGCGATACTGGGCGATGGCCTGCAGGTATTCGCTCTTCAAGCGGCCGACCTCGGCGGCATCGATCAGTGCCAGCACGTCGCCGGCTTGCACGTGATCGCCCACCTGGCGATCGACGCGCCAAACGGTGCCCGGCACGCGCGATGAGAGATGGGCCATGCGGGTTTCGTCGTAGACGACTTCACCATTGGCGGTCACGGCTTCGACCAGCGGCCGCTCGCGCACCACGGAGATGTCGACGCCGGCCTTGTCCATCGCCTCGGTCGAAGCGAATTGAATGCGGTGCGTGTGCAGGGTGCAGCGGCTATCGTTCTCGGGGCGAGGCTTCAGATCCAAGGCGCGTTTGGCCCGGTCGAGCATTTCGGGCGTGATCGCCGGCGTGATCGCCAGTTCGGCGACTTCGGGATGCTCCAACGGGCATTGCGCCACGCCGTGTACTTTGCAGAAGCCAAAGTCCTGCCCGCGCGGCAACAGCTTCGTGTTGCACTCGATGCAGATGGACTCGGGCACGTTGTGCTCTTTGCACCAGGGGGCGGCATCGGGGGCTGAGCCGCCGACGAGCGCCGAGAATTTCGGCATGGTCCAGTGCGTGAAGTGACCCCACAGGCCGATGCCTGCCAGGGCGACAATCACGGCCAGCGTTGGCAGCATGTTTCGCAGGCCTGATGGGGCACGCCCCGCGCTGGACGGTGGTTGCTCCGGCGCGCTAAAGGGATTGGGCAACGACTGAGGCTGGTCGGAATGCGTGATGGCGGCCATCGCGGTTCAACCTGGCAAAAGTTCGGAGTTGGACGTGGATAGGAGACGAAAGCGACGACAGAGGAACTGGCTCGCCGGTGCGAGCGCAGCAAACGCCGCGCAGCGCAAACGGTCAACCAAAGCGCGAGCGCGCAGCGTCAGAGGGCAGGGGTCAAATCAGCAGAACTGACTGCGCAAGATGGAGCCGCACGTGCGGCGCGACGCCGGTACCGAAGAGTGCGTCGAGCCAGGCGGGAGAGGTCGGCTGGCTCGTGTCGGCCAGCACGCAGGGGGTCGGCACAAGGGCAAACAACGTGGGAAGCAGCGGAATCTGAAATTGCGACTTCTGCGGCGGCAAGTAACTGCAGACGCCCTGGCAGGTCGAATCGCCAGGGCAGGGGGTCGCCGGAGCATGCTCGTCGGTGTATTCGCCAGCGTCTCCCGCCGCGGGCTCGTCATGTTCGTGGCAACAGGCGACCGTCTCGGCGGCACGATTCCTGACGCAATGCGTGCAGCCCAAGCCCTCGTGCGCATGATGCCGGCAACAACCCAAGACTGCGTGCAACAGCAGGGAGGCCGCGATCAGGCCGGAAATTACCGCGTGCATAAGACGTCCCTCTGACAGTATCATTGCGGTGTTCGGAGTCTGAAGCAAGGTCTGTTCTCGCGACGGGCCGCGTGGCGCATAGCTTTACGGCGATTGGCCTTATGGAACCAGTAACCGTGGAAACTACGCTTGCGTCAAGATTCCCGAGGCCAGCGACGCCTGAAGGACACAGTTTGGCGCTAAGGATTCTTCTGGCATCCTAGCGTCGTTACGCTGAATCGTATGTCCGTAGGGAGTCCGAATGCACGACTCCAGACGGCACAAGAGAGATTCTTCTATGACACGTCGGGCTGCCGCGGATTCCCCATCATCGGCGGCACGCCGACGGAAGAAAGGGCCCGCGACGACAACAAAGGCACCCGCAGGCTCCGGTTTGTGGCCGCTCGCCATCTCGGTTGCCGCGGGACTATTCTTGGCCGGCGCTGCTTTAGCGGCCCATTGGCCCGCCGCGCATGGCGCCTTTGTTTGGGACGACACCTCGGCGATTATCGAGAATCCACTGGTCACTCAAGTCGCCGGTTTGCCGAGGATCTGGTTCAGCACGCAGCAGCCCGACTACTGGCCGGTCGCATACACGACACACTGGATCGAGTGGCGGATCTGGGGCGCCGATCCATTTGGATATCGGGTGGTCAACTTGCTGATTCACGGCGGTGTAGCCGTGCTAGTGTGGCGACTAGCGCGCTGGGCACAAGTGCCGGGCGCCTGGCTGGTGGGCCTGGCGATGGCGGTTCACCCCTTGTCGAGCGAAACTGTCAATTGGGTAATCCAGCGGAAGACGTTGCTGGCCACGGGGCTGGGTATCGGCGGCTTGCTGGCGGCGCTCGACGCACACGAGCGAAGCCAGCGCGCACTGTACTGGGCGGCCGTCGGTTTGTTTGCGCTGGCGATGCTCAGTAAGACCTCGGTGGTCATGCTGCCGGTGTGTCTGCTGCTGTTGCTCTGGTGGAAGCACCGCAGGTTGTCGTGGTTGGATCTGCGATTCGCGGCACCCTGGTTTGCCGTGGCGCTGGTGCTGGGAACGATTGGGCTGATTTTTCAGGAACGGTTCGCGATTGGTGAAGAAATCGTACGAACCGACGGCATCGCCGGTCGTTTGGCGGCGGCCGGTTGGGCTGTGTGGTTCTATCTCGGCAAAGCGCTGCTGCCAGTGAATTTGTCGTTCGTTTATCCACGCTGGGAGATCGATGCGACGTCTCCACTGAGTTACCTGCCGTTGGCCGCGCTCCTCGCGGTAATGGCCGTTTTGTATCGGTTCCGCCGCACCTGGAGTGCCGCGCCTGGGACCGCGCTGGCGTGGTACCTGTTGAACCTGCTGCCGGTGCTGGGGCTGGCCAACATCTACTTCATGAAGTACTCACTGGTTGCGGACCATTGGCAGTATTTAGCGCTGCCGGGGGTGCTGGCCCTGGTGATCGGAGTTTGCACTGCGCAGCTCGATCGGCTGGCCGCGTCGCCTTGGCCCGCGCGCGTTGCGACGGTCTCCCTGTGCGCGGTGCTGTTGATTCTGACCCGCGAGCGGGCGACCTTCTACGGCACCGGCGATCACGAGGTACTATGGCACGATACGATCGCGCGGAATCCCAGTGGATTCCTGGCTCATCGCAATCTGGGAACGTTGCTGGCGGCGCGCGGCGATTGGGGCGCGGCGCTCGGGCATTCTCAACGGGCGGTCGAGCTGGCCCCTAAAGAAGCCGAAAACCATGCGAATCTGGGACGCGTGTTCGAAGCGCTCGGCGAACATCAGCGGGCGGAGGTCGAATTCGGCCACGCGCTGGAACAGCACCCGAACGATCCGCGATACTTGTACGACTTGGCGCACAGCCTTCGCCAGGAAGGTCGACTCGACGAAGCCTTTGTGCTCTATCAGCGGGCAATTCGGAGCAGGCCGGACTATGCTCAGGCGCTCGAGGGGTTGGGATTTGTGCTCTACAAGCGCCACCAATTGGTCGAAGCGAGCCAGGCGCTGCGCGCGGCCGTGCAGCTTGACCCGCGGTTGGGATCAGCGCATCAGGATCTCGGCGTGGTACTAATGGCCCAGGGCCGCATCGACGAAGCAGTCAGCGAATTGCGCAGGGCCGTGGACTGCAGTCCGCGAGAGCCGAGTGCGCGCCTGGCTTTGGGAGAAGCGCTCTACTCGAAGCCCGATCTCGACGGGGCGATTCTGGCGTACCGCGACGGCGTGCGGCTGGCCCCTGGGTCGGCGGCCGGTCGTTGGTTGCTGGGTCGAAGTTTGGCCGATGCCGGAAAATGGAGCGAAGCCGCCGTTGAAATGCGCAAGGTGCTCAGCATCAATCCCGAGCATGTCCAAGCTCGCGTCAAGCTGGCCGAAATCGAGCGGCGGCCGGCTGCGCCGTAAGCTTTCGATGCGCCCCCCGCGACCGCGCGAATCGCGGAGATAATGGTTTGGCCCACTGGTGGCATCGAGATATTCATCTACCTAACCTTGGGAAAATGGTTTCATGTCGCAATCGATCGTCCTCGGCAAAGGAGCCAGTAGCTGCCAGTTGCTCTCGGGCATGGCCAATCGCCACGGGCTGGTCGCTGGCGCCACGGGGACCGGCAAAACCGTTACCCTGCGCGTGCTGGCCGAGGGATTGAGCCGGCTCGGCGTGCCGGTGTTTCTGGCTGACGTGAAGGGAGACCTGGCCGGTATGACGCTGCCGGGCGAGCCTAGCGAGAAATTCACCCAGCGCGCCGCCGAACTGGGTATTGCCGATTACGCCTGCCGTGCGGTGCCGGTTGAATTTTGGGACCTGTTCGGCCAGCAAGGACACCCCGTGCGGGCGACGATTTCGGACATCGGGCCGCTGCTGTTGGCGCGGCTGCTGAACCTCAACGAGACACAAACCGGCGTGCTGAACGTCGCCTTCAAAGTGGCCGACGATCAGGGACTGCTGCTGTTGGATCTCAAAGACCTGCAAGCGATGCTCAAGCACGTCGCTGAACACGCCAAAGAGATCTCGACGAGCTACGGAAACGTGTCGGGAGCCAGTATCGCCGCGATCCAGCGCGGGCTGCTGGCGCTTTCGGAACAGGGGGTCGACGGCTTTCTCGGCGAACCGGCGCTCGACATCGACGACTTTCTCCGCGTCGACGCGGCAGGGCAGGGGGTGGTCAACATCCTGGCGGCCGATCGCTTGATGACGACGCCCAAACTGTACGCGACGTTTCTACTCTGGCTGCTGGCGGAGCTGTTCGAGCAACTGCCCGAAGTCGGCGACCCTGAGAAACCCAAGCTGGTGTTCTTTTTCGACGAAGCGCATCTGTTGTTCGACGAGGCGCCCAAAGTGGTGCTCGACAAGATCGAGCAAGTCGTGCGGTTGATTCGCTCGAAAGGGGTCGGCGTGTACTTTGTGTCGCAGAACCCGTTGGATATCCCCGACGATGTCCTGGGGCAACTGGGCAATCGCGTGCAGCACGCGCTGCGAGCCTTCACGCCTAAGGACCAGAAGCGATTGCGAGCAGCGGCCGAAACGTTTCGCAGCGATGGCTCTTTCGATGTCGAGGCGGCGATCGGCGAGTTGGCCGTCGGCGAGGCGCTGGTGTCGCTGCTCGACGAGCACGGAGTTCCGCAGCCGGTCGACCGCGCGAGAATCGCGCCACCGGCCAGCCGCTTGGGCGCCATCGCGCCGGCGGAGCGCCGCGCCCTGATCGACGCCTCGCCGCTGGCGGCCGGATACACACGCTCGATCGATCGCGAGTCAGCCTACGAGTTGCTGAAGGCGCGGGCCAACGCCGAAGAGATTGCGGACGAGCAAGTCGAGACTGACGACGCCACAACGGGCAAGCGGCCTGCGCGCCGACAATCGCCGTGGGAAGCCATGCTCACCAGCACGGCCCGCTCGCTGGGCACGCAGTTGGGCAGGACAATCGTGCGCGGCTTTCTCGGTTCGTTGCCGGGGCGGAAACGACGGCGGCGGCGATGATCGCGCCGAATCGCACACGTACCGCCGGTGACGGCACGCCCGGCCGGTCACCTCGCGCCGATTGTGCCGACCTTGCCGCCGCGCGAACCCAACCGTGTTGTGACACGAATTGACAGCGACTCCTGGGCCACGTACTGGTTAGGTAGACATTCCGTGTGACCCAACCACAAAGGCGGCCTGCGCCGCGGGAGTTAGCGTCATGTCGAACGACACTCGCTTGGGACCTGTCGGCGTCATCCGGCACGAGCTCGAAGCGCTGCGCGCCGAGTGGTGGTGGTTTCTGCTGTTGGGCATCCTGCTGATCGTCACCGGTTCGATCGCCGTCAGCTATTCGGTACTGGCGACGGTGATGGCCGTGGCCTTCATCGGCGTGCTACTGGTGCTTTCTGGCGGGGCACAGCTTGTCGCGTCGTTCTGGGCGGGCAACTGGAGCGGATTTCTGCTCTCGGTGCTGGCGGCCATCCTGCACCTGGTGGTAGGCGCAATGTTGATCGCGCGCCCCGTGGCCGCCGGTGAGGCCTTGGCGCTGTTGATCGGTTCGTTCTTTCTGGTCGGCGGGCTGTTCCGCCTTGTCGCGGCGCTGGCCTTGCGCGTGCACCACTGGGGCTGGTTGCTTTTGAACGGCGCCGTGACGGCGCTGTTGGGGCTGCTGGTGCTGGGGGACTGGCCCGGCTCGAGCCTATGGGTGATCGGCACCTTGATCGGCGTCGATCTGATGGTCCACGGCTGGGTGTGGGTGATGCTGGCCCTCGGGCTGCGGAACTTTCCGTCGCCCCCGGCCAACGCCGCTTAGTTGGCACTGGTTGCGGACGTGCCCGTGGGGACCGTATCCTCGCGATTGCATCTGAGCATTCGCGAGAGGTACTCATGGCGATAATCGGCGGCAACCGACGAACGGTCACTCCTCGCACGACTGCGCGCTTGCTCGCTGCGCTATGCGCCATAGCGATCGCGCACACCGACGTGCCGGGCGTTCGCTCATCGCGTGAAATCGTGGCAGCCGAGCCCGCGCCGGCCGGAGACGTCGCCCCGCCGTTCTATGCCGATAAGTCGCGGCTGCTCGTCGTGCGGGACAACCAATCGCGCGAGCGGCCGATTCGCTCGAAGCCGGATTGGGCCGAACGCCGCGCGCACATTCTGGCCAACATGCAGCAAGTGATGGGTCCGCTGCCGGGCCCCGAGCGACGCTGCCCGTTGGATGTGAAGGTCAGCGAAGAGGTTGCCGAGCAGGGCTATCTGCGGCGGAAGCTCTCGTTCGCCGCGGAGCCGGGCGACCGCGTGCCGGCCTATCTGTTGCTCCCTGCGGACGAGCCGGGGAACTCGCCTGCCGGCGAGCGGCCGCGCCGACCGGCCGTGTTGTGCTTGCACCAGACGCACCGACTCGGCAAGGGAGAACCGACCGGCTTGGGCGACGATCCCAACAAGAAGTATGCCCAGGAGTTGGCGCGGCGTGGCTACGTCGCGTTAGCCGTCGATTATCCCAACTTCGGCGAGTACCAGTTCGATCCGTATGCGCATGGCTATGCCAGCGCGACGATGAAGGGAATCTGGAATCACATTCGCGCGGTCGATCTGCTCGTGTCGCTCGACGAGGTTGATGCCCAGCGGGTCGGCGCGATCGGCCACTCGCTCGGCGGGCACAACAGCTTGTTCGTCGCGGCGTTTGACGAGCGGATTCGCGCGGTCGTGTCAAGCTGCGGCTTTTGCAGCTTCCCGCGCTATTACGACGGCAACCTCGCTGGTTGGAGCCACGCCGGCTACATGCCGCGCATCCGCGACGTGTATGAGCTCGATCCGACGAAGCTGCCGTTCGACTTTACCGAAGTCCTCGCGGTGCTGGCCCCGCGGCCATTTTTGGCCATCGCGCCCGAGCGCGACGCGAACTTCGCGGTCAGAGGAGTTCGCGAGTGCGTGACCGCGGCCCGGCCGGTCTATGAGTTATTTGGCGCCGCCGACCGGCTGGCGGCGAGCTATCCCGATTGCGAGCACGACTTCCCGCCGGCCGAGCGCGAGCGAGCCTATGCCTGGTTCGACCGCTGGCTGCGCGATGCCGGGCCCGCCGAGGTCAAGGCCGCAGATGACCCGGACGCTGACGATCCGGACACAGCCAATCAGGACGGTGCGCGCTAGCTGCCGGCAGCGGCTTTTTCGGCGTGGGTAGCGTGGTCGGCTGGGGCCCGATCGCGATTCCACTGCGTCCATTGATCGCGCAGCTCGCGCTTGAGAATCTTGCCGGTTGGTCCCTTGGGCAGTTCCGGCCGAAAGACAATCTCTTGGGGCAGCTTGTACTTGGCCAGTTGCCGCTCGAGATGCGCCATGACGTCGGCCGCCGCCAGAGTCTGATTGGGCTTGCAGGCGACGATGGCGATGACGTTCTCCCCCTTGGCTTCGTCAAAGGTGCCGATCACCGCGGCCTCGGCCACCTGCGGCAGTTGGAAGAGCACCTCTTCGATCTCGCGCGGGTAGATGTTGAACCCGCCCTTGATGATCATGTCTTTCTTGCGATCGACGATGAAGAAAAAGCCCTCGTCGTCGCGGTAACCCAGATCGCCCGTGTGGAAGTAGCCGCTGCGCATCGCTTCGGCCGTTTCCGCCGGCTTGTTGAGATAACCGAGCATGACGTTGGGGGCTTTGATCACCACTTCGCCCACTTCACCGTTGGGCAGCTCGCGATCGTTGTCGTCGAAGATGCGCATGTCGACGCCCGCGAAGGGCTGGCCGATCGAGCCGATCTTGCGCCGCTCGGGGCGATTGATCGAGACGCTGACGGTTGTTTCGGTGAGGCCGAAACCTTCGTAGATCGGCACGCCGGTGAGCTTTTCGAACTGCCCGAGCACTTCGACCGGCATGGCCGCTCCGCCCGAGATGCAATAGCGCAAATTCGGGAACTTGATCTCGGCGATCTTGGGATGCTTGAGCAGGTAGAAGTACATCGTCGGCACGCCGGCGAACGAGGTGATGCCGTCGGTCACCAGGCTGTTGAAGCAGGCTTCAAGATCGAACCGCGGCTGCAGTACGACGGTGGTGCGGCTGCGAATCGACGAATTCAAGATGCCGTTGAGCGCGAAGACATGGAACAGCGGCAACACGCAGAGCCACTTGTCGCCCGGTTGCGTCGGCACGATCGACTCGAACATGTCGAGGTTGGCGATCACGTTGGCGTCGGTGATCTGGGCACCCTTGGGGCGTCCGGTCGTGCCCGAGGTGTACAGCGTGAGAATCGGTAGCCGGGGGTCGACCTCAACCGGCTTGAAGTTGGGATCGTCCTTGAGCAGCTCCTGGAACGAGCGCTGGCCGGCCGTATTCTGGCCGACGACAAACACCTTGGGCGGGTTCGGCAAGTGCTGCGTGCCACGGACCACCTGCTCGGCGAACATCTCGTAGGTGACAATCAAGCGGATGTTGCTATCGGTCACGAGATACTCGACCTCGTCGGCCTGCAACATCACGTTGAAGGGGACCACGACGCCACCGGCCAGCAGCGTGCCGAAATAGGCGCTGGCGAACTGCGGGATGTTGGGGAGCATCACGCCCACGGTATCGCCGGGTCGAATTCCCTCAGCCTGTAAACCGACGGCCACCTGGCGGGCCTGGTGGGCGAGCGCCGCATAGGGGACCTTGGTGCCCATGAACTCGAGAGCGATCGAGCCGGGTTGCTCCTGCGCCGCGGCCAGCAAGTGTTCGTACAACCGCATGAAAGCCATCCCCCAACGACGAACCATGAAAAGTAAACGAATCGAGCGCGAGGTCAAGCGGGCGATCAACAAAGTGGCCGCCCGGCCGCGAGTCGCATGCGAGCAAATCGCCAGCGTGGCCAAGGCCGGCCGCCGGCGCTTGGGCATCAGCCTCCTTTGAGCTTCTTGATGGCTTCCTGCATCATCATTTTAACCATGGGCACTTTCTCTTTCTTGACCGCTTTTTCAAGCTCGGGCAAGGCATCCTGCGCCGCGGCACCCATCGAACCGAGCCGGCCGGCGGCGATGCCGCGCGTTGCTTGATCCTTGTTTTTGAGATCGGCGATCAAGGCTGCCTTGTCGTTGATCGTGGCGGCATCGGGGGCCACGACATAGGTCTTTTTGCAGCCCGATAGCAGCGGGAGCGCAGCCGTCGCGAGCAGTACCAGCATCCACAAACGCAGTGCCTTCATTGTCGATTTCCCATTCGTGCTAGCGCTGGGGGTGCAACCCGACAGCACTTCTTGACGGTGATATATCTTGACCTCAGCAAATAAAATAGCCCGAGCGAGGCACTGCGAACAGGCATCGCTCGGGCTTTCTTAACAATCAGAATCCAAACGCAGCAATCTGCTCCAGACCCGAGTCAGCAATCGCTATTCATTGCTAATGGTCTGATAGGGCTCCTGGCCCTGGATCGACGACATGGCCCGATAGGTCGGGGCGTCGACGCTATCGGTTACAAAGTGAACCGAGGCGTCGGCATACAGGAAGTGACCGCCGCTGTCATGAGCGCTGCGGAAGTTGCTGGTCCGCGCCCCTTGGTCGCTTGCGCTATGAGTACCGACCGTGAACGGCATGGTCGTGGGGTTGTAACCGGCGGTCACATCAGAGTCCCATGCCTGACTAGGACGGCAACTGGTGAGGCCCCCGACGCTGACCGTCACAATCGTCTGTGTCACGGGCACCTTGTTGAGTTTTTCCAAGGTGCAACCAAAGATGCTTCCCAGGTAGATACCCTTGCTCGCGAGCTTGTCGATGCTCGGGGGTGCATGCCACGACTGATAGGTGGGGAACGAGAGCGTGGGGTCGTTCGGGTGAGGCTGAGCAGGCTGGGGCGTGATCGGGGTCCAGATACCGGTGTTCTTGCAGATCGGATAGTCTGGGCCTTGAGCGCCTTCGCCAGCCATGATCGTGTTGCTGGTGCCGTCACCGATCATCGCGATCGTGCAGGCATACGAACCGCCTGGCACGTCGAACTCTTTGGGGAGCGACACGTCGAACATGCCGCGCTCCCAGCTCGAGTAGACACCGCTCTTGGCCACACTGAGAGCTTGCAGATTCTGCGGCGTCTCAACGCGATAGGGGAAACCGCACCAAGCGTCGGAAACACCTTTGCAGAGAATATAATCGGTCAAGCCGAACTTGGGATCGGCCAGCAAGTCGGGCGAAACGCTTCCGCTACCGAATTCGCTGACCACGGCGCTAACGAAGTCTTGAATGAACGGCTCTTCGACCGGGTTGGTTTTGTTACCGTTCGAAGGGCAAATGAACGTGGGAAGCGTTGCCACCATGAATGCCCGGGGCTGCAACTGCCACGACTGGCCGCGCCGCATCACGTTCGTGATGGCCGTGGCTTCCATGTAAGGCAACAGCGAGGTAAAGGCAGTGTTGTAGACGCCGACCGATCCGAGCGTCAGGTTCGTAAAGCTCGGCGGATCATTGTAGTTGCCGAAGCAGACACCCGACGGAAAGCAACCCAGGCCGGAGTTATAGTTGTGCATGGCCTTGCCGAGGTTGGCAAGGTTGTTCTTGCATTGCACGCGACGGCCAGCCTCGCGCGCTTTCTGGATCGCAGGCAACAAAAGTGCGATCAAGACGCCGATGATGGCGATCACCACCAACAGCTCAACCAGGGTAAATCCGCGGCGACGAGCCGCATTAGCCTGCCCGCTTGCCCTCACCATCAACTGACTAGCGTGCATCGAATCCTCCTTCGAGCCTTATCTTAAGGCCCGAGCCTCTGACGCCTGTTCCGGAAGCATCATCCGAGAACGCGCTCGCGTGGACCCACCACCGCGAGCCTGGCAGCGGAGAACCCGCTGCATGAACAAGCCCGTACCGCGCGCAGCAAACAGCGGCGCATAGCAGAGCTTAGGACGTTCCCGCAGTCTACCGCTGGGGGCCTTGGTGTCAAGGAATTTCTAGACTTACGCGAAAGGAAGCGGGGTTGGGATTCAGTGGCTAGTGGTCAGTGGGCAGGACGAGTCGAGGGGAGGCCCACGTCAAACAACCAAATGAGGCTGTAATTTTGCGTCCCTACCGTCCCTATCGTCCCACCCCCCGCATGGTGGTCGCTGTAACTCGTTGAGAAATATCGCTTTTTGATGCCATGCCCCTCACCTGGGAAAGGGACGCAAGGGACAAATCCGGGACGCAAAATGGCAGACAGTAGGATTCGGTGCGCTGAGGGGGACAGGAGTCGTTTCTGATTGGGCTCGTTCTTGTTTGCGAGGCCGAATGGCAGAAACGACTCCAGTCCTCGGCGCGCCAGCACGGTCGGCAAAGCGACCTTGTGAGCATTGAACCCGAGGAGTAGCATCCCCAACCCTCGCGACGCGAATGAATTTGCCGCGGCACTCTAAGTGCTTTGCGGTGAATGAACTTCGTGACCTGGCCAGTGACGGCCCCCCACTACGCCCACCACCAACTGGCGAGCATGACTTCACCCACCTGCGACCTACGGATCGCGATCGAGCCAGATCGTGTGGCCACCGCGCGACGCGCAAGCGCGCCCAGCGGTCAGCCGCGCCTGGTGATCGTGACCAACGGGCTCAAGAATTGCCGCGGGCATCACTACGAGACGGCCATCGCCATCGCCGAGGCGGCCGCGGGAGCCCGATTGACGCCGATCCTGGCCCCGCACCTCGATTGCCAAGTGGATCTGGTGCCAGCGTGGCTGGCGAGCTTGCCTACCTTTCGGACTGAGTACTGGTCGGCGGCCACCGGCTCTCGGGCGCGAGTTCGCAGCGCGCTCGACAAAGCTCTGCCCCGCTTGCCGGCATGCGCCGCCGATGCAGTCGGCTGGGCGCTCGACCAACGCGCGCGCTGGCGGCGACTGACGGCCGATCGCAGCGCAGCGACCTCAGCGACCAAGGCCGCGGCGCGAATCGCCGGCGAGGAGACAAACACCGAGGTGTTTCGGGCCGACCTGCGCAAGCTGCTGAGCCAGTTGCAGGTGGGGGCTGCGGATCACGTTTATCTGCCGACAACGCACGGCCGCGAGCTTGTGGCGGTGCGGCGCTTGCTCGACGAACTGCCGGCGACCAACTGCCCGACGTTCCATCTCGAATTCCGCAATCCGTTGTTCCTCGGAGAGTCGAGCACCGGCGAGACCGAGCATTGGCCGCTGGTGGCGTACGAGCATCAGTTGTGGTTCCAGCTTTATCGCGAGCTGGGGG
>Ga0163150_10006861_pt1 | contig 13693 bp, 16 predicted proteins | sample OliLakLV19P2IB_FD_148628 | JGI IMG/M metagenome (GOLD analysis project Ga0163150, IMG submission 148628) | Freshwater microbial mat bacterial communities from Lake Vanda, McMurdo Dry Valleys, Antarctica - Oligotrophic Lake LV.19.P2.IB | ecosystem: Environmental > Aquatic > Freshwater > Lake >...
CGTACAAGCGGAAGTAGGTCCACGTAGCCGGTCCCAGAACTTCGGATCCCGGCCCCGGATCTGCTTAGCAACCGGCGCCAACACTTCCGTCTCTCCTGCGCCGGACGAACCAATTAATCGCGGCCATCCCGCGCCTGATCGGCTAAACCGCCCTCCGGCTGCTTTTCGAATCGGCCGGTTGACTCATCACATACGATCCATATTTATTTTCTCACCCGTAATACCAACATTCCAAACCACTTAACCAACAACCCAAAAACCTCCACTCGCGCGGTTACTGTACTCGCCGCCTTTACAGTAAGTGCAGAATGATAGCCCATTCCACCAAAGCCACGCGCGCCGATTCCGCCCGGATCAACGGCGCCAAATCAAAGGGTCCGAAATCGCCCGAAGGTATGTACCGCTCGCAAACCGCCAGCCAAAAACACGGCCTCTACGCCGTCCGCGGCTACCGCTTGCCCGGCGAATCCAATCGCGAATACGCCGAACTCCAAGCCCAAATGCACGCTTATTGGCAGCCCAAGGGCTACTTCGACCAGCATCTCGTCGAAGAACTCGTCGGCAACTTATGGGAAGCCAAGCGCCTCCAGGCTTCCAAAAATGATTACCTCCACGACGAACTCGCCGCCATCACCCGAAACTCGCCGCATTGCAAAGACCAGGCCAAGCTCAACCTGGAAGCCGAGAAGAAGGTCACCGTCGCCGGCGGTAGCATGGACAAATTCAACGCCCGCGTCTCTCACTTCGCCCGCGAACGTCATCGCCTCGAAGGCGAACTGCTCCGCCTCGAAAAACGTTCCTGTACCAGCGGACCGTCCCAAATGTCGTTGAAAATAAACAACCGGCAACACCCCGATATCCCGGCCTCCGCAAACGCCAAGCCCGTCAATGGCGTTCAATCCGAAGCGCCCTATATCGTCGAGGCGCCCAGCCGGCCGCTGCCCGGAAATAGATTCGAACCGGAACCCGAACCCGAAACTCAACCCAACATCATCGACTGGGCCGCCGTTGCCCTCGACTTCCATCCCGACGAATACCAGACCGAAATCCTGACCGAAATGCACAACCGGATCCTCGTCCTCGCCCCGCGCCAGACCGGTAAGTCCACCGCCGTCGCCGTCCGTGTTCTGTTCGAAGCCATGTGTCATGACGACGCCGTCATCCTGCTCGCCAGCGCTTCCGGCCGCCAGTCCGGTCAAATTATGGAAAAAGTCCGTAAAATGGCCAAAAGTCTTGACCTGGAGATCCTCCCGCCGCCGCCAAAATGCGACGGTTTCACGCTCGCCAACGGAGCCGAAATCGTCGCCTTGCCCGATAACGAGGAAACCATTCGCGGCTTCTCCGCGCCCAGAATGATCGTTGTCGACGAAGCCGCCTTCGCCTCCGAAGCTGTTTTCAAAGCCCTGGAACCTATGTTAACTGTCTCCAACGGCACATTCATCTTACTAAGTACACCCAACGGTCAGACCGGTTATTTCTACGATCAATGGCACGCCGAAGATAGTCCGTGGACCAAACTCAAAGGCAGCCTCGAACGCTGTCCTCGCGTCAATCTGGCCGCCATTGAAGCCATGCGCAAAACTACCGCCAAGGAAGTCTTCGCCCAGGAATTCGAATGTAAGTTCGTCGCCTCCGGCGGTCAGATCATCAGCCTCGAAACCCTCCGCAAGTGCTACCGCGACGACTTCGACCTCTTCGACCCCGAATACGATCTCGAAGGAAAAGACTAAATGCCGTACTATCCAATCACCGACTATATCGTCGCCGCCGACTTCGGCCGCGACCGGGACCATTCTGCCTTCGCCACCATTGCCGTCCGTCTCGAAGACCACGGCTCCTATGACTATGCCAAACTCATCCAGCCCACCCATGTCGTCCTCCAGCTCGGATCCCTGCGGCGCATTCCCCTCGGAACCGAATATCTGGAGGTCGTCAAGCAACTCCGCCGCACGGTAACGCGCCTCCAATCGGCCGCCGGCTGGGGCGCGCCAACCGTTCGCGTCCACGTCATCGTCGACGCCGCCGGTCCCGGCCAGGTCGCCATCGAACTCATCCGCGCCCAGCAACTCGATATTAACTTTGTGCCCGCGCTGCTCACCGCCGGAATCGAGACAGGTTACTCGCCATCGGGGAAACTCACCATCCCCCGCCGCGAGGTCATCACTAACTTACGCTACTTACTCGAGGTCGAGTTGATTCGCGTCCAGCGCAACTTGACTCACAAAGCCGCGCTCGAAGCCGAAATCGCCTCCATCCGCTTTGACGGCCGCCAGTCCGCCCACGACGATCTCGTCATCGCCGCCGGCCTCGCCGCCTACCAGGCCCGCCGCATCTTCCCCGAACTCCTGCGCCCGGCCCGCGCCGCGTAACAAAGCGGCTTACACCACCCGCCGGAATCAACGCGTCCGTTTCAGTGCCACAACCGTTTCCGAGCCACGACCGTGAGGGAGTGTTTTCGGCCCGAATCCCCCGAAACCCTCAATCACCCTGCTCCATAGGGTTTTATGTCGGTAACATCCTCGAAAATTCACCTCCACCGGTCCGCCACATTCGGCCCCGCCTGTATTAAGATGGATCAGCGTTAAAAACCCCTCACCTTGCAACAGGTGAAAAAGTTCAGAAAGGATGGTGTCCCGGTGAGTTCTAACAACGACTCCGAAAAAGACAAGCGAGCCCAGTCCGGCTTTTCCCGCCGTTCCTGGCTCCGCGGCGCGGGTATCGGTACCGGCGTCGTCAGCGCCGGTGTTCTCGAGCAGGAAGCCGAAGCCCAAGCCGCACCTAAAGTAATGTCCGGTGAAGTCGAGATCGCCCTCGATATCAACGGCCGTAAACGTTCCGTCAAGGTCGAACCGCGGACCACTCTGCTCGACGCACTGCGCAACCGCATGGATCTTACGGGCGCCAAACGCGTTTGTGACCGCGGCGCCTGCGGCGCTTGCACGGTATCCGTGAACGGCAAAATCGTCTACGGCTGCACCATGCTCGCTGTCGACGCCGTTGGCAAGAAAATCCAGACCATTGAAGGTATTGCGCCCCCTGACGGTCCCGTCCATCCCATCTCCGCCGCCTTCGTCAATCACGACGCGCAGCAGTGCGGTTATTGCACGCCCGGGTTCGTGATGGCCGCCAAGGGTTTCCTCGACCGCACCCCGAACCCCACGCCGGAACAAGTGGAAAAGGGTCTCGCCGGCAATATCTGCCGTTGCGGGACTTATGTTGGCGTCCGCAAGGCCGTCCTCGAAGCCGCCAAGAATTACAGAGGAGGTTCCAATGCCTGATTACAAATGGCCGGATATGGCCAAGCGCAAAGTGATGGGTCAGCGGATCAGCCGTCTCGACGGCAACGTTAAGTCGTCCGGCCGCGCCAAGTATCCCAGTGACTTGAACCCGCCGGGCCTGCTGCAAGCCGCACTGCTGACGGCGCCTTACGCCCACGCGAAAATTCGCAGTATCGACATCGACGCCGCTAAGGCTCTCCCGGGCGTCGTCGGCATCCGGACCTTCGTCCAGGCTGGCGCCGAAATCCAGTGGGCCGGCGCGGAAATCGCCATCGTCGCCGCCACTTCCGAAGAAGTTGCCCGCGACGCCGTCCGCGCTATTAAGATCGATTGGGAAGTCCTCCCGCACATGGTGAAGGACGAGAACCTCGCCAAGGCCGGCACGCGCGCCAAGGCCGCCGGTGAAAAGGTAACCGGCGATCCCGACAAGGCGCTTGCCGAAGCCGAAGTGAAGTTCGAAGGCGAGTACGGCATTCCAGTCATTACGCACTGCTGCCTGGAACCGCATGGCCACGTCATCGCCTGGAAGGGTGACAAGATTGATTACCAGCCCTCCACACAGGCCGTCTCCACCGTCGCCACTCAGCTTGCGGCGCTCATCAACGTTCCCGCCACGCAGATCGACGTCACTTGCGACTATATGGGCGGCGGTTTCGGCTCCAAGTTCGCGCCCGATACCTGGGGCGCGGAATCGGCCAAACTCTCCAAAGAGTCCGGCGGCCGGCCCGTTAAACTTTTCCTCGATCGGGCCACGGAATTGACCATCGCCGGCATCCGCCCGTCTCATTACGCCAAGATCAAAATGGGCGCGAAGGCGGACGGTACCATCACTGCCTGGCAGTCCGACTCCTGGTCCTCCGGCGGTTTCGCGGGCGGTCCCTTGACCCCCATTCCGTATGTGTTCGTCAACATTCCGAACATGCGGAATAACCACGCCGCAGTGTCCCTCAATTCAGGCCCGCAGCGTGCCTGGCGCGCTCCTAATCACCCGCAGGGCTCGTTCATCACCTGCTCCGCGCTCACTGACCTTGCCGCGAAGTTGAACATGGATCCGCTCGCCCTGTTCCTCAAGAACACGAACATCACCCTGCGCGACGCCACCTACACTGATCAGCTCAACAAAGCCGCCGACTTGATGCAGTGGAAGACGAAGTATCACGCCCCCGGCGAAGGAAAAGGCTCGATTCGCCGCGGCGTCGGAATCGGTGTCGCCACCTGGGGCGGCGCCGGTCACGCGTCCAAAGCCAAGGTCACCATCCACCCCGATGGCTCGGTGGAAGTCGAACTCGGTTCGCAGGACCTGGGAACCGGAAACCGCACCTGCATCTCCATGGTGGCCGCCGAATCTCTCGGCCTTCCCATGAGCGCCATCAAGGTGAAAATCGGCAGCAACTCCTACCCCGCTTCCGGTCCCTCCGGCGGCTCCACCACTATCGGCGGCGTCAGCACCTCCACTCGCAAGGCGTCGCTCAACGCGCTCGAAAAACTCTTCGAAAAGGTCGCCCCTTCGCTCGGCGTCCCGCCCGATCAGCTCGAAGCCGTCGATAGCCGCATCCAAGTGAAAGGCAACCCCAATAAGGCCCTCTCCTGGAAGCAGGCGGCGCAAAAGATGGGGGCCACTCCCATTGAGGAAATGGGGGAGAATGTCCCCGCCAACGCCGCGCGCGAAGGGCTCAATACCCTCGGCGCGTCTGGCGTCCAGATGGCCGAGGTCGAAGTCGATACCGAAACCGGGATCGTCAAAATGCGCAAGATGGTCGCGGTCCAGGACTGCGGTCTCGTGGTCAATCCGAAGACGGCGGAAAGCCAGGTCTTCGGCGCCTGCATCATGAGTATCTGCTCGGCCCTTTACGAAGAACGGGTTATGGACACAGTCACCGGCCGGGTCCTGAACCCCGACATGGAGTTCTACAAGCTCGCCGGCCTCCCCGACATCGGTGAGATCGTCGTTCACATGGACATCCAGGAAGTTCACGATAAACGCGGCATCATCGGCCTCGGGGAACCGTGCGCCATCGGTGGAACCGCCGCCATCGCCAACGCGGTGCATAACGCGCTCGGCATCCGTATTCCTATGGTCCCCGTCACCGCGGACCGTGTCCTCAACGCCCTCGGCAACAAGAGGTACGCATAACATGCAGAGCTTTGAATATTCCAATCCGGCAACGCTGAAAGAGGCTTTTGCCGCGCTCGGTTCTTCCTGGGAGGATGCCAATATCCTCGCCGGCGGGACTGACCTGCTCAGCCTGATGAAAGACTACGTCCACTCGCCCAAACGCGTCGTCAACATTAAGGGCATCAAGGAACTCGGCGGCATCGCCCGTAAGGGTGGCAATATGCGCATCGGCGCTACGGTCACTCTCGACGACATGACGTCCAATGCCGCCATTCGCGCCTCCTATCCGAGCCTGATACAGGCCGCCATGGGCGTCAGCAGTCCGCAGCTTCGCAACATGGGCACCGTAGCGGGCGACCTCTGCCAGCGGCCGCGCTGCTGGTACTATCGCCGCGGCTTTGGGCTCCTCGCCAAAGGCCCTAACGGCGAAGCGCTGGTGCCGACCGGAGAGAACAAGTTTCATGCTATCTTCTCCAACGGCCCGGCCTATTTCGTCAGCGCTTCCACGCTTGGCCCCGCGCTGGTCGCTCTCGGCGCGACGGTTACCATCGCTGGCGCCTCCGGTAACCGCTCGGTCCCGGTCGAAAAGTTCTTCGTCGCCCCCACCGGGGACGGCCAGCGCGAAATCGACTTAAATCCGAATGAGATCGTGACGGAGATCCTGATCCCGGTCCCGGCCACGAAGAACGCCACCTATGAAGTGCGCCAGCGCGAATTGCTCGACTGGCCGCTCGCCGCGGCTTCGGTGGCCCTTCGCATGAACGGCGCTACCGTTTCATCGGCTTCCATCGCCCTCGGCCACGTCGCGCCCACCATTTGGCGGGCCACGCAAGCCGAGAAAATGCTCGTCGGTAAAACCATCACGGCGGAAACGGCGGAGGCGGCCGGTGAAGCGGCTGTCGCTAATGCCACCCCGTTGAGCGGCAATCGTTACAAAGTTCAATTGACGAAGGTTGCCGTTAAACGCGCCCTTCTGGCCGCCGCCGGCATCAAAGCATAAGGAAGAGTGAGACAATGGGGCGTGCCGGATCTACCACGGCTGACGACGACCGTTGTTTCAACCTTCGCTGGAATGGTATGTTCTGCGAGACGATGCGGGACCCCAAGGAACCGCATCGCTCCGATCATGTATTCTGGTGTCATCGAACGCAAAACTGTCTCGGTCCCGATTCCAAAATCGCCGACGAGTACGAATGTAATGAAACCCGCAAGTGCTATAAGGCACTCTAACTAGTAGGAGACTCGAATGAAAAAAGTGTTCTTGGTACTATGCAGCGCTGCATTTATGTTTGGCGCGGGATTCCCGTCCAAGCAAATTCGCGGGAGCTATGTGGAAGCCCGCACGGCTGACGTTTTTGTCGGCCCTTGCTTCGCCAACTCCGAAGTGGAACTGGTCGGCGAACTCGCCGTCATGGGATGGAAGATCGAACAGGGCTCATGGGACGGCGTGAAACTCGACGGCCTCGGTGTTGTCGGCGTGGTGAAGGCATCGGCGACTCTCGGCGATGTGCATCACACGTCGTACCCGGTGAAGTCGGTTTTGATCATCGACGAAAACGCCAGCCCGGAGCAGCGGCTGGCGCTCAAATCCTTCGCCCAGCGCATGAGTAAAGATTTGTTGAGCGATGTCGTTCGCATCGATTACAAGCCGGTGTCTTTGACACTCGAAAACAACAGCGTCCACACCGCCACGGCCACTCTGAAGGCCGGCCAACTCGCGGCCATTCAGACCCGAGCGATTCTCGCCTCCGATCACGTGTGTTCGCATGAGGGTGTCTGGTATCCGCCATTGACGGAAGTCTCTCACGCCATGCCGGCATTTACGATCGCCCACAACTATAAGGGCAGCGCGTTGGGCACGACTTGGTCGAGCCCCGAGAAGGCCAGCGCCTTCGTCGCCAACTTTAACCTCAGCGAGTAATCGCCGGGGTACATCTGGAGTCAACTGACGGCCCACGCCAAGCGTGGGCCGTTTGCTTGAAACTCCGCCTCGTCCGGCCGCATCTGAGGAACAATGAGAAGTCTACTGGTAACACTCGCTATGACAACTGCCGCCGCGTTCTCCGCCTCCAGCGTTCACGAGTTCACGCTGAACTCCATCGACGGGAAGCCCGCTCCGCTGGCCTCCTATAAAGGTAAAGTACTTCTGCTGGTGAACGTGGCCAGCAAGTGCGGCTATACGCCGCAGTACACCGGTCTGCAGAGCCTTTATACGAAGTACAAGGACAAGGGGTTAGTCATCGTCGGCGTCCCCGCCAACAACTTCGGCGGCCAGGAACCGGGTACAAATGAAGAGATCGCGACGTTTTGCTCGCGCAACTACAACGTCACGTTTCCGATCCTGTCGAAGGTCTCAGTGAAAGGCGCCGATGCGGCGCCGCTGTATCAATACCTGACCGATAAGACTGCCAATCCGAACACGGGCGGCGACGTGAAGTGGAATTTCACCAAATTCCTCGTCGGCAAAGACGGCAAGCCGGTGCAGCGCTTTGAGCCGGGCGTCACGCCAGATTCGCCGGAACTGGCGATGGCGATTGAGAAGGCGTTGAAGTAGACGGTTGCCGCGATGGCCGGATCCGTCGCCGGACCCAACTTGCGAATCTGACAATTCAATTCGCGCGGACGAACTAGAGGAGCCTCTGAAACGCCTGCCCGCCATCTTCTATCGCAGTAACTAAGGGCGAGAGCCGGTACGGGAATGGCTGAGGGGGCTGGATGCTAAGGATCGGAAGCGTGGCCTATTGGGATGCCGCTCGTTCGGGCGATGGGCGCGGGAGTCAGGGGGAGTGCGCGACAATCTAGCCCTGAAAGGACGACGACCATGAAGCAGAAAAACAAGGGATCGTCTTTCGCTAGCTGGCTTCGTGAGGAAGGCATTTACGAAGAAGTAACTGGAACGGCAATCAACCTAAATCCGGCAGTTGGGACGGTCGAAGAGTCGCAGCGAGCGTGATTTCATTGCGCATCGCAACTGCGCCGCCGCTCACCCATCGGGTGATGGATGGAAATCCTCGGCGACGGCGCGAACATTGCGGCGGACGGGGCGTCGCACCGTTTAACCGCCGGATTTAGAATCAAGCGCTTTCTGACCCGCCAACTGGAAGCGGCAATGAAAGAGAAGAATGTCTCGCGAAGTGAAATGGCGAGTCAGATGCACACCAGTCGGGCGTCCCTAAATCGCCTGCTTGCGCAAAGCCGCCAGCGTCGTCGGGCCCGAGATTCGTCTCGAAATTGTCTAGCCGGCGCTACCCGTGGCCAAGCTTCATGAGCCACCCGAGGCCGAACAGGGTGGCCATGAAGCAGCCGAAGCAATACAGGCCGTAGTTCCAGCGGTCCTTGTCGGACTTCTTGGTGACAACGCCGAGAACCACCGAGATGAGCAGCGCGAGGAGGATCGACGCCTCCATGTGATTGAGATTTACTTTCGGCATTGCGAGGTCAGTCCTTCTCTCCGGTGACGATCTCCCAGGCATCGACCATATTCAATATATTCAGCAGTCCGGCGCCGACCAGGAACTTAGTGCCGTAGTCGTGAACGTGGCCGGCGACGTCGGGCTGGTTGTATCCAAGCCAAGTGGCCAGGTAATAAGGAATTCCGGTCATCAGATTGGCGATGTAGCCGCCGACGTTGATGAGCGTCAGCAGCAGGTCGCCGGTCTGCGGTTCGAAGAAAGCGCCGCGCATCATGAGACCGAAGAGGAAGCAGATGATGGTGGCTGAGCCGACCAGAGCGCCGCGCTGCGTTTGCTTAAGGTAGACGTGGCCGCCGCCGGGAATGGCCCAGGCGATCAATACGACGGGCAGCCACTTCGAGATAGGCACACCCGGCTTGGCTGGTTGAGGGATCTTTGTTGCGTCCGCACTCATGGTTATCCCACTATTGTATAGAATCTAACTCATGACGAGAAGAACAGTTCTGGGCGCGGCCTCCACCGCCCTCGCGCTACAGGCGCAAAGTGGACCGGCGAAATTCGTCCGGTTCCGGAAGGGGGCGCGGGTCGCCTATGGCGCGATAAACGGCGAGGATGTCCGGGAGTTGACCGGCGACTTCCTGAAGGCGGGCAAGCCGAACGGTACGGTTCACAAGCTGAAGGACGTGACGCTGCTAGCGCCGGTTGCGCCGGGGAAAGTGATCGCGATCGCGCGGAACTACAAGAGCCACTTGGGCGCCGTGGCGCCGCCATCGCGGCCGGAAATGTTCTATAAGCCGACGGCGTGCATTTGCGGCCCCGGAGACGCCATTGTGCTGCCGAAGGATTCGACCGATGTGCATTACGAAGGCGAACTGGTGGTGGTGATTGGAAAGAAGTTGAAGAACGCGACGGCGGCCGAGGCGGCGGCGGGCGTCTTTGGCGTCACTTGCGGGAATGACGTGAGCGAGCGGCAATGGCAGGGCGGGCCGGACAAGGACATTCAATGGTGGCGGGCGAAGGGCTCGGACACGTTTGGGCCATTGGGACCGTATGTGGTCACGGGCCTGGAGTACAGCAAACTGATGCTGCGGACGCGGCTGAACGGGAAAGTGGTGCAGGAGCAATCGACGGCGGAGTTGATCTTCGATGTGCCGGCGATGATTGCATTCACGAGTAAGTACGTGACGCTGGAGCCCGGAGACGTGGTGTATACGGGAACGCCGGGGACCACCAAAAAGATGAGCCCCGGCGATGTGGTGGAAGTTGATATTGAGGGGATTGGCGTGCTGCGCAATCCGGTTATTTCTTAACGGCCTGTTTGGCGATGATCTTGTCCTTGATCTTGTCGTAGGTCGCCTGCGGGACGCCGGCTTTGGAGACGATTTCGTCCTTGCCTTTGTACGGGCGATTCTTGATGATGGCGGCGGAGTAGGCGTCGCCGATGCCGGGTATCGTTTTCAACGTGGCGGCGTTGGCCGTGTTGATGTCGATGGTACCGGCGGCGGCGGCCATTTCCTTCTTGGCGGCTTCCTTCTTGGGCGCCGGCTGGGCGGGCAGGAAGGAAGCGAGGGCAAACAGGGCGATGAGAATTCTGGCGAGCTTCATAGGATGGATTGTACTCGATTGAGGGATGTCTGCCTGAAGTTCCCTGTAGAATGGCAGGATCATGATTCGGTTCGTTTTCTTCGTTTTTTCACTGGCGGCGGTTTCCCAGGACATGGACATGGAACTGTTCCTTCTGATCGGCCAATCGAACATGGCCGGACGGGGCGTTATTGAGGAGCAGGACCGAGTTCCCTTCCCTCGCGTTTTTACGCTGACGAAGGAGGAGACGTGGGTTCCAGCAGTCGAGCCGATTCATTTTGACCGGCCGGACCGGTTAGGGACGGGATTGGGAAGGAGTTTTGCTCGAGTGCTCGCCGATGCGGCGCCGGGCGCCAGGATCGGGCTGATTCCAGCGGCGATGGGCGGGAGCGCTTTGGATGAATGGAAGCCGGGCGGCACGCTGTATTCGGACGCCGTGCGGCGGGCGAAGGCGGCTTTGAAGAGCGGCCGGCTGCGGGGGATTTTGTGGCATCAGGGGGAGGCGGATTCGGGCAAGTTGGAGTTGATTCGGAGCTACCAGGAGCGGTGGCTGGCGGTGATGAAATCGCTGCGGTCGGAGTTGGGCGATGTGCCGATCGTTGTGGGGGAGTTAGGGCAGTTTTTGTATGGGCGGGAGAAGAACGATTATGCGATGGCGCGGATGATGAATGAGCAATTGGCAATGTTAGCGGTGAACGGGTCAAGGGTTGCGTTTGTCTCGTCGGGCGGGTTGACGCACAAGGGCGATGTGCTGCATTTTGATTCGCCAAGTTTAAGGGAGTTTGGGCGGCGGTATGCGTTGGCGTTTATGGGGTTGGATGCGGAGTGGAAGTAAGTTTAGGCGGCCGGCAGTTTGACAACGTTGAGGCTATTCCGGTCCTTCTCGGCGTGCCAGAGGTCGAACTGCAGTTGCTGATTGAGCCAGCTTTCCGCGCTCGTATCAAAGGCGATCGACAGACGGACGGCCATTTCCGGGCTGATGCCGGCGCGTCCGTTCAATATGGCGGAGACCGTCTTGCGGCTCACGCCGAGGGCGCGGGCGGTTTCGGTTACATTCAGATTTAAAGGTTGCAGACAAAGCGCTTTAAGCACTTCACCTGGATGGGGCGGATTGTGCATTTGCATAGTCACCTCAGTGGTAATCTTCGTAGTTCACGTTTTCAACATCCTTGCCGTTCCAGTCCCTGGAGTTGGTGAAGTCCCAATCCGGGAAGGTCCATATCGCGCGACGTCGCTGAAACGTTAAGACGGCCAAGAATCAACCGGAGGCGATTTGGGTGTTTCGCTTGAATGCCCGATCCGTCACCAATGGCGAAGTACCGGTCAAGTCCTTTGTGTCGAAGCCCCTTGATCGCCGCGTGGTTTTTTGTAACCTATCACGTTACAGGTCGCAAACATCACTACAACGTTCGCAGGAAAGCGATGAGTGCGAAGCGGTCGGCGCTGTTGAGCTTGAAGCCGTACTCGTGACCCTTGCTGTATTGCAGGCGGCTGGGGTCAAGCCATTCTTCGAGCGTCGCGATGCTGCCGCTGTGTTCGAGCGCGCCTCGGTACCAGAGTCCTTTTAGCGACGGCGATTTGTAGTAGCCGGTGCCGCGGATAGTTTCCATTGCCAGGCCGGGGTCGGTGCCCAAAACGATAGGGACGATATCGAACTTCTTTAGGTGCTCGGGAGGGATTTGGAAGCCTTGCGCCGGCGTTAGTTTGCCATTCGAAGAATGGCACTGGGCGCAGCCTTCCCGCTCGAAGACCTTTTCACCTTGGCGGGTGAATTTGTCCGCTTTATACGGGCTTTGCGGTGGTTTTAGAGCTACCACGTATTTTGCCAGCGCCTCGAGTTGTTCGTCGCTGTAGCGGGTGTGAGGGTCGTAGTCGTGCTGCTTGCGGGCAAGGCGGGCGGGTTCGATTTTGACTCCGATGATCGGAGGAATTTGGATTGGATAGGCGAACGTTGAGCGGGGCGGGGTCATGACGCCGGGAAGGCGGCCGGTGAGGAGTTTGGCGGTGGTGGCGAGGTTGAAGTCGCCGGTAGTTTGGAAAAGGCGCTGGATGAGCGCTTTGTTCGAGTCCCGAAGTGCGGGGATGCCGGTGGAGGCGAGAAGGTCTTCGGCGAGCGCGGCGTCAACGGGGAAGTTGCCCTGGCCGCCTTTGATGACTGCGCCGTTGGGCATAACTCGGTTATGGCACGTGGCGCAGGACCGCGCGCCGACTTCAACTTTGCCTTTGATACGGATGACGTAGACTAAGCCGGTGATGGCGCCTTCCCTGGTGAGCGGCGGATTGACTTTATCGAACCAGGCTTTGTCGTGGATAAATGGAGGGTCGGACGGCGGGCGGGCGCCGAGGGAACCGAAAATCGTTGGCGATTCGTAGATCTCTTCGGCGGTCGGGTTCGCTATTTGCTCGGGGGTTTGGGAGCGGAGCCATTCGATGTAATCGGGCGGGGCTTTATCGGGATGGTAGACGGGGTAGGACTTCCAGATGGGCCGGACGGGGAGTTTGTAGTATTGTTCCGAGGTGATGGGTTTGAGGGCGTTTTGGGGCCGGACGAGGGGGAGTTCGTCATATGCTGCGTCCCAAACGCGGGGGATTTCCTGAGCGTTCGCGAGGGCGGCGAGGATAATGGCGAGGAGCCTGTTGCCGGTCACGATTCGTAGTGTAGCAGCGGGGGTATGGCAAGGTGGTCGTAATTCGATGGCGGACATTCATCATCAATTCAAGAGTCATACGCCGGGGGCGCGGGTGTTCGCGGCTATCGTCACGCCGGCCGGGCTGGACTCGTGGTGGACGTTAATTTCGGCGGGATCGGCGGAACCCGGCGCGGTTCACGAATTTGGGTTCGGCCCGGAATATCAATGGCGGGCCGTTGCGGTTCGCTGCGTCGTAGATTCCGCGATCGAATGGGAGTTGACCGAGGCGATGGAGGACTGGGTTGGGACCCGGGTCGGGTTCACCCTTAGCGAAGGTGGCGGAGGCACGGAGGTGCGGTTTCAGCACAGCGGATGGACGGAGGCCAGTGCGCATTTTCGGACTTCGTCGTTCTGCTGGGCGATGTATTTGCGGCTGTTGAAACGATTCGTGGAGACAGGCGAAGTGGTGCCGTACAGCGACCGGCTGGAGGTGTAGCCGGCGAGCGGAAAGCGGATGACGTGGTCATATTGCGGCATGGGGTCAGGAACGCGAAGGAATTCTTCGACCGTGAGGTCACGGACGCGGTGAGTGAGGGTTAGGGTAAAGATGCCGAGCCAGGAATAGGGCAGGCCGGGGCTGTTAATGAGAAGGACGCGCTGGCCCTGTTGGAG
>Ga0163150_10006862_pt1 | contig 13692 bp, 10 predicted proteins | sample OliLakLV19P2IB_FD_148628 | JGI IMG/M metagenome (GOLD analysis project Ga0163150, IMG submission 148628) | Freshwater microbial mat bacterial communities from Lake Vanda, McMurdo Dry Valleys, Antarctica - Oligotrophic Lake LV.19.P2.IB | ecosystem: Environmental > Aquatic > Freshwater > Lake >...
GGATAGGCTGGGTCAGACCTTGGGGCCGGAGTTGTCGAGCCTGGCGATGGCTTCGGCGTAGTGCTCGCGGAGGGGCTCGATGACATCCTTGATGAAGCGCTCGGTCTGCTCGATGCTGCGGCCGATGTATTTCATGGGGTCGATAAGGCCGTCCCAGTCGAGCGGGTGTTTCAGGGCGGGCATGTGGAAGGCGGGGTCGGCTTTGAGCCGATCGAGGAGGTCGTTGTCGAGCCCTTCATGCTTGACGCGCATGCCCGCGGCCTGGGCGTGGACGCGGATCAACTCATGGTAATGCTGCCGGTCAGCGCCGAGCTTCACGCACGCCATGAGGATGTTCTCCGTCGCCATGAACGGCAGCTCGGCCATCAGGTTCTTGCGGATCGTGGCTTCGTGGACGACGAGGCCGGAGGCGACGTTGTGCATGAGGTCGAGCGCGCCGTCGAGGGCGAGGAAGGCCTCGGGCAGGGAGAGGCGGCGGTTGGAGGAGTCATCCAGCGTGCGCTCCAGCCATTGTGTCGCGGCGGTGTCGTAGGCGTTGCCGACGAGGTTCATGACGAAGCGTGACAGGCCGCAGATGCGTTCGCAGCGCATGGGGTTGCGCTTGTAGGGCATGGCGGAGGAGCCGATCTGCTTGTCCTCGATGGGTTCGTCGAGCTCCTTGCGACTGCAAAGGAGGCGGATGTCGGTGGCGATTTTGTGGAGGACGGAGGCGGTTGAGGCGAGACTGGCGAGAACAAACGTATCTACCACACGCGGATACGTTTGTGCCGTCAGATCGAAAGTACCACCGGTGGGGGACTTTTCTCTAGCAACTTGTGCCTGCTGATCCAAAGTAAACGAGCGAAGTCGAGGAGAGTCGGCGATTTCGTGACGGTCGGGGAAACGTAGAGTGAACTCGTGCTCCAGTATGTCAACAAGTCTGGTGTCTCCGTCGGCAAGCGAGAGGAATGATGCTTGAGTTCCCGTCGCACCGCGGAGGCCGCGGAGTCGGTAGCAGAAACGAAGATTGGTGTCCGTGAGATTCTCGCGACAGAGCCAGAGGTCGTATGCCGATTGAGCGAGTCGGCGCCCGATGGTGACGGGTTGGGCTGGTTGGTAGTGCGTGAACCCGAGGGTGGGCACCGCCATTGTCTCGGTGGCCCTGATGCCCAATGCGACAATGAGGCGCACGAGCTTGTCGTCAACAATCGAACACGCATCGCGAATGATGGCGAGATCCGCATTGCACACCACATCTTGGCTCGTCATCCCCAGATGGATGATCCCGCGGGCCTTCGGGCACGAATCGCCGAGGGCGTGGACGTGGGCCATGACGTCGTGTCGGAGTTCACGTTCGTACTTCTCGGCGAGTCGAATCTCGGCATCGGTGATGCCGCCGGGGCGGTCGACGACGGCGCGGAGCTCCTGGACTTGCTCGCGGGTGACGAGGGGTGCTGAGGCCGCGGTCCCGGAGGTCGCGCTCGACCCCACGGTGAGCTCGTGCTGCGCCTCCGCCACCGCCAGCCAGATGCGACGCCAGGTGTTGAACTTGTGGCGGGCGGACCAGAGACGGAGCATCTCAGGCCCGGCGTTGCGGGTGGCGAGGGGGCTGGTGTAGGTGTCGTATGAAATTATTGGTTCTCACTCATGTGACGTGGATGGGAACTCATCAGAGTTGTAGAGCGGGGCGAACCGGGCCCAAACACGATCGGAGCTGGCCGCGAGAGATGGAAGCTCCGTCGCCAGGACGTCCCAGACCCGCGCATGATCAAGCATGAAATATCCATGCACGAGGACGTTCCGGAAGGCGATGATCGGCCCCACCGGGGCGAGCTCGGCGGCAAGGTCGGCGTCAATCTTGACAAGTTGAGAGAGGGCTTCGCCGATGATGATGAGCAGCCGCTCGCAGGCAAGGCGACGGACAAGGTCGGAGGTGTATGACTCCCGATCGCAACCCGTTGTGAGTTCAACGAGCCGCCGGCACGCATTTCGCACGTCCCAGATGTACGCGCTTGGATCACGCCGCGGCATACAGCGGCACCTTGCTGGTTTCCATCGAAGCCTTCACCACGGGGTTATGCACACAGTGACGCTCGACAAGGTCAACATCTCTCCCTAGAAGCCGTTGAAGGTCTTCGAGCAGCAGGAAGTACACATCATCGAGGCCGCGGCGCGGATGCGGCTCGAACTCAACAAGGAAGTCGATATCGCTCGGCGCATCTTTGCCGTCGAAGTCGGGGCCGGTGGCCGAGCCGACCAGGAACAACCTCTGCACGCGGCGTTTGCGGCAAAGGTCGATGATCGCGGGGAGGTTGTCGACCACGAGCGGGGCCATCGCTCGATTCTATGTTCGACGGCGGTTCGGTGGAAGTCGAGCGTCAACGGAAAACGTCGGAACTCGACACCCTCTCGTGATTCGACAATCCACGGGAAGGAACTGGGAGAGAGGAGAGCGCAAAGAAGACCGTTTGTGAGTCCGATTGAAGGTTGCCGCTTGATAGATCGAGTGTTCGTCCGGGCCAGAGGCCCGGACCACACCAAGGCAACCAACAACACACTTGGAAGACACCCCTACTCGGTAATGCCCAAATCCGCCTTGGTGAACAACGCCTCGAACGGCACGCCGGCGGCCGCCATGTTCTCGGCCGCGCCCTCCTGGCGATCGATGGTGGCGATGACCCCGAGGACGATGGCGCCGAGGTCATGAAGCACCTTGACGGCTTCGAGGGCCTGGCCGGCGGTGGTGGCGACATCTTCGAGGAGGATGACGGTGTCGCCGCGGTCGAGCCGGCCTTCGAGTTGCTTGGCGGTTCCGTAGTCCTTCTTGCTGTTGCGGATGAAGAGGCAGGGGAGGCCGGTCTCGAGGCTGGCGGCCGCGACGAGGGGGATGCCGCCAAGCTCGGCGCCGGCGAGGCGGATAGCGCGGGTGCCGGCGCGGGATTGCATGGTTTCGATGCGCTCGGCAAAGAGCCTGGCAAGCTCGCGGAGGATTTCGGGTCGCGTGGAGAAGAGGTATTTGTCGAGGTAATAGGTGCTGGTGCGGCCGGAACGGAGGGTGAACCGGCCTCGGAGCAGGGAGGCGGAGGCGATGGCGTTGGCGAGGTCTTGGCGGGACATGGGCGAGATGGTACGAGGCGTGACCCGGCCGGCCCGGCGGTGGAGCGAGGCGGAATCCGGCGGCAATGAAGCGCCGCGCCGGGCGTTGACCAACGATGACGAACACCCCGGAGAGACAGCCCATGGGAACGTTGTTGAGAATGTTTTTATCGGGCGGTGCGATGGTCGTGGTGGCGACGGCGATTGCGGGCGCTCAGGAATCCAAGCGGAGCGAGGGCGCGGCCACCGAGCCGGCGCTGGGCGGGCCGAAAGTGAATCCTGCGCGTTCGACGATCAAGACGCTGGTGCAGCGAGACTTTGACGGGAAGCTGAAGCGGATCGACGATCCGGTCGCGGCGGCGCTGGACGCGGTGGAGTTGAGCAAGGAAGGGCGCGCGGCCGCGGACGAGGTGGTGCGGAAGCGCGGCGCGGTGCTGGATGAGCTCGTGAAGGACAACCTGAAGGAGATCGTGGAACTGGCGGGTGCGCGGCAGGCGGGCGAGGCGGCGCGGGCAAGGGAGTTGATGCGCGACCTGCTGCGGACGGCAGGGCCGATCATGAAGAAGGGGACACTGGTGGAGCAGGTGAGCGCGGCGCTGCCGACGCAGGCGGGCGAGGAGCTCAATCGCCTGGTGGAGGAGTATGTGCAGGCGGCAGTCGAGGACCGGATGGAGAACGGCGGGCCGGAAGGTGCGGCGAGAGCTGGGGGTGGCAAGCCGGGCAAAATGCAGGCGAGCATCGCCGAGCGACTGACGGGCTTCGGGGCGGAGATCAAGCGCAGCTACGAGCGCGTGTTTACGAGCCGGGCGCGAGACTTCGAGAAGCTGCTGAAGGATCTGAACCTGGCGCCCGAAGTCGAGTCGAAAGTTCAGCAGGTCTTTACGGACCTGTTTCAGAAAACCTACGGCAAGCCGACACCGGCACAGGGGAGCAAGGCGTTTATGCAGGCTTGGGTGCTTTTAGACGGCGAACAGCGGACGCGGCTGCGGGAGTTGTTGGATGAGCGGCGGGGAGGGGTCGGGAGTGAGGAGGTCAAGCGGGGTGAGCGGCCGCGGCCGGCGGGTGAGGTGCCGGTGCCGATGGGGGAGGAGCCGATGGAGAAGCGGTGAAAGGCGGGGGCCGGAAAGGCCAATAGCATGAGGCCGCCCGAGTGGCGAAGGGGGCTGGTGGTATACAGCGCGGCCCCGGCCTCGCCGCCGGTTTGTGACGGACTTGCGACATGACATCCACACGCTTGGCCCGGATTTCGTTCGCGGCTGGATCGATGGTGCTGGCGGCCGGTGCGGCAGCGCAGGAACGGTCGGGCGGCGATGGATCGGCGCTGGCGGGGCCGCGGATTGGGGAGAGGGGTCGGGCCGACCCGACGCGCACGCTGGTGCATCGGGACTTCGACGGCAAGTTGAAGCGGCTGGAGGTGCATCCGGTGGCCGCGGCGGTGGATCTGGTGGCGCTGTCGGCGGACGAGAAGGCCACGGTCGAGAAGGTGCTGCTGGACCGGTCGCTGGCGATCGAGAAGATCATCCGCGAGAACGTGAAGGTGGTGGTGGAGGCGCAGGGAGCGTTTCAACCGGGCGATGACGGTCGCGGCCAGGCGGCGATCGTGAAGCTGTATCAACTCGGGCAACCGGTGTTCAGCAAGGGCAAGGTGGTGGATCTGGTGGCGGCGGTTTTGCCCGCCGAGAAGGCGCGGGAACTGCGGCGGGTGGTGGGGCAATACATGGATGCGGCGGTGGCCGATCGCATGGCGGGGAATGTGGATGGGAAGAAATCGGACAGGTTCGGGGCGTTTGTGGGGGAGAACATGACGCTGTTCGGCAAGGAGGTCGAGACGGCGGCAAAGCGGACGTTCGAGGGTGGGGAGAAGGACTTTCGCGAGCTTTCGAAGAAGCTGGATCTGACGGCCGAACAGGAGTCAAAAATCCAGGCGATGTTCGTGACGATGATGACCAAGGACTATGGGCAGGCGGGGAAGGGCGAGCAGATGCGGGTGCTGCTGAGTGCGTACAGCCTGCTGACCGACGAGCAGCGGGGGCGGTTGCGGGAGATCATGGCGGAGGAGGCGAGGGATGCTGCGCGGAGAGCGAAAAGCAGCAAATCAGCAAAGCAGCAGAACAGCAAATAAGAACAAGACGATGCGGGCTGGCGCTGGGGACTCAGCGCCAGTTGACTCGATGCCATCCCGCGTAGGGACTAGGCCATTCCCTCGCAAGGAATGAGAGGTCGGGGTTTTGCGCCGTGTTGGGAAGCACCTGCCTGCGGCAGGAACCGTCGAGGAACGCGAAGTTCCCAAACTCCGAACCATGCCAGTATCCCGCGAACAGGTTGAGGGAGTTTCGCCAGTCCGGCGTGTAGCGTCCCGCAACCATGACACCAGTATCGCCCAGCACCACGAACCGGGATGGCGAAACGACGACGGTGTCTGGACCCAGGCGCGACCGATAAAAAGGCGGGGCCGCATCGCGAGTTGGGACACCCCACCCGCCACTTCGGGACGGGTCGCAGTACATCCAATCGTTGGCAGCGTAGCTCGTCCCCGCCGCTCCGAAGCATGTTCCGGGCGCTACGCCCACTATGTCCGCGATCCAATCCCATGTTCGATCACCGGTGCGGGACAGAGCGGCACCGGTGTCGCTCGGGCATCGAAAAACACTCCCTCCCGACGTTGTCCGCCGCTCTTCCGCCACATAGGTGTTCAACGGTCGTTCTGCGGGCAGACCGAGCCACGGCGTGATATCGCTGTCGCCGAACCAGTGTACCCCGCCCCAACCATATGACACGCGTTGCCAGTAGTCCGGAGCATCGCCAACCGGAAAAGACCCAAAATCATTCGCATAGACGATCCATGCTGCGCAGAGTTGCTTCTGATTCGCAAGGCACACCGTCGCGCGCGCTTTGGTGCGCGCAGCCGAAAGTCCAGGCACGACGAGAGATAAGAGCAGCGCAATGACCGCAAGAACGACCAGCAGCTCAACGAGCGAAAATGCCCGGCGATGATGGTGCACGACAGATCCTTCTTCTCACGTCAGCACCCGGCGAAGTAGTGTTGGAGGAAGTCGAGCAGATCCTGCACCGACACCGAGCCGTCGCCATTAATGTCAGCGGTCGTGAGCGGGACAAAGTAAGCGGCCAGGAAATCGTAGATGTCTTGAATGGTGACATCCCCGGATTGGTTGAAGTCCGCCGGACACACCGTGTTGAACGACCTCGTTTGAGAGAAGTCAATGCCTGCAGAATTTCGCGAGGAAACATACCAACGATAAGTCTGACCCGCAACGAGGGTGCCTTGCGGGACAGCAAGCGTCGACTGGGTACTCTGGAGGTCTCGGGCAACGAGGAGCGGCGTCTCACCGGTTGCCGGCAGTACGAATACGTTATGAACGTCGGCACCTCCAGGACTGGACCAGACAAGTGTCGGCGTGAGGGTCTGCACATTGGCCCCCGCAGCCGGTTCTATGCATTGGGGAGGCGAGGGCGGCAAGGGAAGATTGTCGGTGTCGATAACCCATCCGATCGCATCCAAAGCGCGGACATCTGCTTCTTTCACCAAGCCACTTGGACGGCATGACGGATCTTCATACTGGATCATAATCCCCGTGCATATGCCGCCGGTTTCGAACGGTGGAGCAAAGTGCGACGAGTCCAAGAGCTCCATTCGATACCAATGAGATGAACCCAACAGGGTCACCAAAGCTCGCCGCTCACCAAGGGTCAAGTTTCGGCGCTGTGAAAAAAACTGGAATCCGTTGATGCCCTGGCCAGCACCGGGCTCTGAGAATATAAAAACATCCAGAGGCCAAATCGCGAACGGATTGCCCGGTGCATTTATAATGTCCGCCTGCGACGTGAACCCAAACCCATGAATAACTTCGTGCATTAAAATGTGGATGAAGCTGGACTGGTTGCCCGTGGGCTTCGCAGCGTGATCGTAGTTGAATGAGACATTCTGATTAAACCGAATGTCAAAAAAAACCGTGTTGGCGGGCAGAAACAGTTGTCCAGTCAAACTGTTGGGAACTCTGAGTTGACACGCATCTATGTCAAAGCTCAGAGAATAGTGGACCGGTATGCAACTGCCGGGCGGTAAGTTCTCATACATCGACTGTTCTTCTGCGGATTCGTCGTCGAAGAACGCCGCCGCGGCAAGGCCTTGGGCAGATGAGCTGTAAGGGGCAACCCTGAAATGTGTCGTGGTTTGTGCGAGTGTAGTTGCCGGCAAACCACCGACAAAGTCGATGTTGCCGAGCCCGGTTCCCACGGTTTCTCGGACTAGAAAATTGGCAACAGTCTGAACCAACGGAACAGAGCCGATTTGATCAGGAGCCCCGTTGACTTGATCAATCTGTGCGGGAGTCAAATTGCCGGTTGCCCCGGTAGCCAATGTAAGTGAAAAGGTTCCCCGCGTTACCATGGAATGACGTTCTTCGGTCCAGACAACTGGAGCTTGCTCGGTTCGGGCGGCCTTCTCGCGATATCCCGGAGGGAATGTTGAGCCTTCGAGATCGGTTCCGGTACGATGAACTGCGCTTCCTCCCGCTAAGTGAGCTCGAAACCCGGCATTGTCCGGTCTAACTTCGACTGTCGCGACGATGAGCTCTGCACGCCGCTCTGTGGTGTTGTTCTCAAAGTACAACCCTGCCTCGAGCTTGCCGTCGGGCCGCTTCGTCCATACAGGCACACTCAAGGGAGCGGCACGGCTGGCCGCGCCGCCGCTGACTGGGCCGATCGCGGAAACTCCGACCGCAAACGCACCCTCGGGCGATCGCGTGACGTTGGTGGGAACACGTTGCCACCCGGGGGGAAGCGCTTCACCCGGCGCGGGGTCATACACAATCGGCACCGTCGCCGTTCCATTCAACCGGATGCGGGTCTCCGAACCGGGAAGCCGACTCAGCGATTCCGCCCCCAAAGAACGCCGGACGATGTTGGCTCGGTAGGTGCCGTCGAGCTGGATGTTGATGGATTCGGGAAGGTCCACCGTCACGGCCTCACCATTCCACGGATGATCGAGAGTGAGCACCAGCCCTTCCAGGTATTCTCCGCTCTCCAGTTTGGTGCGCACGGGTGCGTCGGCCGGACGTCTCGCCACGACTTCACCTGATGCCACCTCGGTCGAGCGCACCAGCACTTGAAACCCCCCGTCAGGCCCTTTGACCAGATCGGTCGCGACGGTCATGGCGGCCACCCCGTCGGGTCGAAGTTCAGTCGGCTGTGCGTGTGCAGAAAAACCGACGAAACCCATGGTCACGACCAGGAATGCACGGGAGAGTTGCATCGGCTACCTCCTCGGATGGCCCCCCCGCCCCCTCTGGGCTTCGGACGGTCCAACTATACCGCACAAGACGGCCTGCCGGTAACACGCCCTCTTCCAAACGCCTATCCCCCCGCCACGATATTCACCATCTTGCCCGGTACCACCACAACCTTCGTGACGGTCTTGCCGACGAGCGCGGCCCGAACGGCGGGGTCGGCGAGGGCGGCTTTTTCGACGGCGGCTTTGTCGGCGGCGTCGGCCGCGGGGATCGAGAGGCGGGCGCGGATCTTGCCGGCGATCTGGACGGGGATCTCGACCATGTCGTCGACGAGCATGGCGGGGTTGGGAGTGGGGAAAGGCTCGTAGGCGAGGCTTTGGGCGTGGCCGAGCTTGTGCCAGATTTCTTCGGCCAGGTGCGGGGCGAAGGGCGCGAGGGCCAGGGTGAACATTTCGAGCTGGGCGCGGGTGATGCCGCCGCTGCTGGTGGCGGCGTTGACGAACTCGATCATCGAAGCGATGGCGGTGTTGAAGGCGAGGCGCGGGATGTCCTGCTCGACCTTGGCCACCATGCGATGGAGGTGCTTCTCGACTTCGGGGCTGGGCTGATCGGCGAGCCGTAGCGCGCCGGTCTGCTCATCGACGGCGACGCGCCAAGCCCGCTGCAGGAAACGGAAGATGCCGACGGCATCTTTGGTGTTCCACGGCTTGCTCGCGGCCAGCGGGCCCATGTACATTTCGTAGATGCGGAAGGTGTCGGCACCGAACTGGGCGATGATGTCGTCGGGGTTGACGACGTTCTTCAGGCTTTTGGACATCTTGGCGACGGCCTGGTCGAGCTTCTCGAAGGGTCGGCCGCGGCGGTAGAGGAAGGAGCCTTCGGCTTTCAGGATTCGGATCGCGCCGCGATGGAGTGCGGTGGCCATCTCGATACGCTGCTCGCGGTCGCCATCCATGCGCAGAGTGGGTGAGACCAAGTGGCGGACTTCGATGGGCGTGGGGAGTGCGACAAGTTCGTCGGCGGGACCGTTGTCGGGATCGGGTAGCCAGGCGATGTCGGGGCTGTTCACGGAGAGCAGATCGACTTCATCGACCGGGACGAGGTGCTTGTGTGGGTCTTGAAACGCGATGCTGGTGATCATGCCCTGATGGAAGAGCCTGCCGAAAGGCTCGGACCCGCTGACCTCGCCGAGGTCGAAGAGGATCTTCTGCCAGAAGCGCGAGTAGAGCAGGTGGCCGACGGCGTGCTCGGGGCCGCCGATGTACAGGTCGACGCCGGAGGCAGGATGGCCGGCCCGTCCGCCCGTGTTCCCCATCCAATATCGTTCGGCAGTTCGATCGACGAACCGCTCGCCGTTCTTCGCATCGCAGTAGCGGAGGAAGTACCACGATGAGCCGGCGGAGCCGGGCATGGTGTTGGCTTCGCGGCGGACGGGGGTGTCGGGGTGCAGGAGCGCTGGATCGACGCCGGCCGCACCGGCGGTGATGTTGATCCAGTCGGTCGCCTTGGCAAGCAAGGGCTGCGGATCGTCGGATTCCACGGGGGAATAGTCGGCCATGTCGGGCAGCACGACGGGGAGAGCGCGCTCGCTCACGGGGTAGTGGCGGCCGTCGGCGTCGTAGACGATGGGGAAAGGCTCGCCCCAGTAGCGCTGGCGGCTGAAAGCCCAGTCGCGGAGGCGGTAGTTGATTTTGCGCTGGCCGCGGCCGGAGCGCTCGAGCCAGTCGATGGTGCGACGCTTGGCTTCGGCGACGCGCAGGCCGTCGAGGGAGAAGTCGGTGCCGGTGGAGTTGATGGCGATGCCGTCGCCGGAGAAGCAATCGTCGATGGGCGCGTTGTCGTGTCGATCGTCGCGGCGGTAGACGGCGACGATGGGCAGATCGAACGCTTTGGCGAAGGCCCAGTCGCGCTCATCGTGTGCGGGCACGGCCATGATCGCGCCGGTTCCGTAGCCCATGAGGACGTAATCGGCGGTCCAGATGGGGATGGGCTTACCGGTGGCGGGGTTGATGCAGGTGAGGCCGGTGAAAACCCCGGTCTTGTCCTTGGCATCAGCCATGCGGTCGATGTCGGAGCGGGAGCGGGTGGCGTCGACGTATGCGCGGAGGGCCTGGACGTTGGTATGGGAGGTTGGGTCGGCGATGGCGCGGCGAACCAGTTCGTGCTCGGGTGCGACGACCATGTAGGTGGCACCGAAGAGGGTGTCGGGGCGGGTGGTGAAGACGGTGAGGGATTGGGATTGAGATCCCGCGATATCGAACTGGATCTCCGCGCCCTCGCTGCGGCCGATCCATTCGGACTGCATGGTCTTGGTGGATTCCGGCCAGTCGATGAGCTTCAGGTCTTCGAGCAGTCGCTCTGCGTAGGCGGTGATTCGGAACATCCACTGCTTGAGCGGCTTGCGGAGGACGGGGTGGCCGCCGCGTTCGCTTTTGCCGTCGATCACCTCGTCGTTGGCCAGCACGGTGCCGAGAGCGGGGCACCAGTTGACGGTGGTCTGACCGAGGTAGGCGAGGCGGTGGCTGTCGATGAAATCGCGCGAGCCGGTGAGTTCGGAGATCGGGCGGGCCCGCCCGAGCTTGGGATCGAACCACGAGTCGTACGCACGCAGGAAGATCCACTGCGTCCACTTGTAATACTCTGGGTCGATGGTGCCGAACTCGCGCGACCAGTCGTAGCTGAAGCCGAAGCGCTTGAGCTGGCGGCGGAAGTTGTCGATCGCCTTGCGGGTGGTGATGGCGGGGTGGATGCCGGTCTGGATCGCGTACTGCTCGGCGGGCAGACCGAAGGCATCCCAGCCCATCGGGTGCAGGACATTGTGACCCTTCATGCGCATGTAGCGCGACACGATGTCGGTGGCGGTGTAGCCCTCGGGATGGCCGACGTGCAATCCGGCGCCGGAGGGATAGGGGAACATGTCGAGGCAATAGAACTTGGGCTTGGTGGCGTCGAAGCCGGCGTCGCCGGGGTCGAGCGTGATGAAGGTGCCGCGCTGGTCCCAGTGGGCTTGCCATCGGAGTTCGATCTGGTCGGCAAGTGCGGGCGTGTAACGGAAAGGATGTCGTTCGTCCGGTGCCACGGGGATGTCGGAGGGCGATTGGGCATGCGGGATGGTGGTGGCCATGGGGGAAGTCCGTAAAGCGGGTGGGCCAAAAACAACGAAGGCCCCGATTGTGGGGGGCCTTTGGGAGGGAACAGTGTGCGGAGGCCGGCCGCGGCTAGGGTGTGAGGAGAAGGGTGGAAAGGGGAAGCAGCATGGGGATTTGGGCTTGCAGTGTATCGGACGGTCGGAATCTTGCCAACTTGACGGAGAGAGGCGATGATTGCCTATCATAATACAAACAAATGGCGATGATGTCTATCAACTCCAACGTGCGTCCACTATACTTTGGGCATGAGGCGTTGGTGGTGAGGTGGGGCGAGGCGGGTGGATCATGGTGGATGGCACGACAGGATGCGATGGCACGAGGAACGGTGCGCCCGGGTGCGCGGCCGTTGATTTGAGCGATCGAGGACTGCTGCTGGACGCGGGGGAGCGCTCGCGGGTGGCGGAGTGGGCGTGCCTGGCCATGTCAGAACTGGGGTTAGATGGCGAGGTGCGGGTGCGGCTGGTGGGTGATGGGGAAATGTCGGCGGCGCATGTAAGGTTTGCGGGAGTGGCGGGGACGACGGATGTGTTGACCTTCGATCTGCGCGATGAGGGCGCGAAGGCGTCGCATCCGCGCGCGATGGATGTGGATATTTATGCGTGCGTGGATGAGGCGCGGCGGCAGGCCGCGGCGCGGGGGCACGAGGTGGAGCGCGAACTGGTGCTGTACGTCGTTCATGGGGTGCTGCACTGCCTGGGGTACGACGACCACGATGAGGGCGGGCACCGCGAGATGCACGCGGCGGAGGATCGGGTGCTGGAGGCGATCGGGGTGGGCGCGGTGTATGGGCGCGAAGACGATCGGGCGGAGGGGCGCGCCTGATGGACACGCTGGCGCTCTCGATGCTCGCCTTGTGCCTGTTGCTGGCATCGCTGTTCAGCGCACTGCACCTGTGCCTGGTGGATCTTTCGCGGACGGCGCTGGAGGAGCGGGCGCGGGATCAGGGTGCGGCCGCGCGGGCGCGGCGGCGGATCAAGGCGATCGTCGATGATGTGTCAGGGCACGGGCGCGCGGTGGCGATGGTCCGGATTTTCTTCTCGATGCTGATGGTGGTCGCGGCGACGCGGCTGGTGGCGTCGATTCGCGGGAGCAGCGGACTGACGCCGATCGATGCGGCGGGCGCGGTGACGCTGTCGGCGGCGCTGGTCTGGATCTGCAATGTGGCCGTGGCCGAGAGCCTGGCGCGGGATCTGGGCGAGCGGCTGGTGTATGTATTTTCGGGAGTGATTCGGCTGGCGTATCTGGCGCAGCGGCCGCTGCTGCCGATCGCGCAGTTGACGGATCGGATCGTGCGGCAGTTCACAGGCTCGGTGGTGAAGAACAAGATGCAGACCATCGAGCAGGAGCTGCTGGATGTGATGGTGGAAGGAGAGCGCGAGGGGCAGATCGACGAGAACGAAAGGCGGATGATCGAGGCGGTGGTGAACTTCAAGAGCCGGACGGTGGAGCAGATCATGACGCCGCGGAACGAGATCGAGGCGCTGCAACTCACGGGGAATCTCGGCGCGGTGACGGCGTTTGTGCGGAAGGCGCGGCACTCGCGGATACCGGTTTACAAGGACAGTCTCGACGATATCGTGGGATTCTTCTATGTGAAGGATCTGCTGCGGTGGCTGGCGGGAGAGGGGCGCGGGGTGGCCGGAAGGCCGGGCGGCGGGTTCGAGCTCAAGAACATCATCCGGCCGGCGATATTGGTGCCCGAGACCAAGACGATCCGTGCGCTCGCGGAGGAGTTTGTGGCGCGGAAGGTGCATGTGGCGATCGTGGCGGATGAGTATGGAGGGACGGCGGGGATCGTGTCGCTGGAGGACATCGTCGAGGAGGTGTTCGGGGACATTCAGGATGAATATGAGAAGGCGGAAGATGATCCGCCGCGGATCGATGTGAAGGCGGGGGAACTGGTCGCGGAGATCGATGCGCGGGCGTATATCGCGGACGTAAATCAGGCGCTGGCGGTGCTGGGCGTGAGCGTGCCCGAGAGCGATGAATACGACACGCTGGGCGGATTTGTATTGAGCACGATGGGGCGGATCCCGGCGCAGAACGAGAGCTTCGAGCTGCCACTCGGTCGGGATGGGGGTCTGGAGGGCGCGGGCGGCGAGGGCGCGCGGGTGATCTTTACGGTGCTGGAAGCGATCCCGACGCGGGTGGTGCTGGTGCGGGTGCTGGTGAAGCGGGATGAGCCTGTCGCGGGTGGGACGGGTGGTGAGTTCAAGCCG
>Ga0163150_10006864_pt1 | contig 13689 bp, 17 predicted proteins | sample OliLakLV19P2IB_FD_148628 | JGI IMG/M metagenome (GOLD analysis project Ga0163150, IMG submission 148628) | Freshwater microbial mat bacterial communities from Lake Vanda, McMurdo Dry Valleys, Antarctica - Oligotrophic Lake LV.19.P2.IB | ecosystem: Environmental > Aquatic > Freshwater > Lake >...
AGGCTGAACCCCGACCTCAAGCCGGCGATGACGACCGAAACCACCGTTGGCATCGAGCGGGAAGTCATGCAGAGCCTGGGGGTTCGCGTGCTCTACGTCAATAAGAAAGTGACCGACCGGTTCGGCACGCGCAACGTCGCGCGTCCGCGCAGTGCGTTCAACATTCCGCTGACGCGGCGCGATCCGGGTCCCGATGGCGTGCTCAACACCGGAGACGACGGCGGATCAGTCACTATTTACGATTACGATCGCGCGTACTTCGGAGCGGCATTTGTCCAGAACGAGCAGCAGAACAGCGACCGGGATGACAGTTTCGAGACGGTCGAGTTTACAGTCACGAAGCGGTCATCGGGAAAATGGGGCGCCATGGCCTCGTTCTGGGCGATCAAGAATCACTTCTGGTTGTCGTTGTTCGACGACGATCCGAACAATGATTTGAACACGCTGGATGAAACGTGGAAATGGGCGGGCAACGTGAGCGGCAATTACTCACTGCCGCTCGGTATCCAGCTAGGCGCGTTCATCCAGAGCAAGATCGGCATACTCGCCCAGCGCACGAACGTGTTTCGCGCGGTCGATCCTGACGGCGGACCGCGGCTCAACCAACTGAGCACCGTGACGCTGCGGCTCGACGAGCCCGGGGCACAGAAGAGCGCGGCCATTCACGTCGTGAACCTCCGTGCCAGCAAGTACGTCTCGTTCATGGGCGGCAATCGCCTGCAATTCGACTTCGATCTGTTCAACCTGTTCAACGCAAGCGCTCCGATTACGGCCATTTTCGCGTCGGGGCCGACCTTCGGCTACGCCACGGCGGTTGTGCCGCCGCGTATCGCGCGAATCGGCTTCCGGTATACGTTTTAGGGAGCGGGACGGGTTAAAATGGTAACGATGCCACGTCGCCTCACATACGTCGCGGCCGTGACGTCGTGCATCGTTGCCATCGGGTACAGCGCGGCCCTTGCGCAGCGGCCCCCGGCGTCCGGAGTCGACCTACCATCCGCCGTCGGTGCGACGCAATCCCACCAGGCGGTTCTCAGTAAATACTGCATTACCTGCCACAATCAGCGCGCGAAGACCGGCGGGTTCGCGCTCGATACGCTGCCCCTGTCTGATGTGGCGAACCACGCGGAGGCATGGGAAACAGTCGTTCGCAAGGTCCGCACGGGAGCGATGCCTCCGGTCGGACGTGCCCGGCCCGACAAGGCTGTGGCCGACAGCCTCGTGACCTGGATCGAGGCGGAGCTTGATCGGGCCGCAGCCGAACGCCTGAATCCCGGGCGTCCCACGCTGGCGCGCCTGAACCGCAGCGAATACACCAACGCCGTTCGCGACCTGCTTGCGGTCGAAGTCGACGCGGCTTCGATGCTGCCGGCCGACGTGGCCGGCCACGGATTCGACAACAACGCCGATGCGTTGACGCTGTCGCCGGCGTTGACCGAGCGATATCTCGGAGCGGCTGCGAAAATCAGCCAGATGGTGCTGGGACGTCCGCGCGGGCTTCCGACGCCGGAAACGTTTTTTGTGCCGACCGATCGCGATCAAGGCACTTTGTGCCGACCGATCGCGATCAAGGCACGCGCGTCAGCGACGATCTGCCGTTCGGATCGCGCGGTGGACTTGCAGTCCGGCACTACTTCCCGGCCGATGGCGAGTACCTGTTCGAGATGCGGCCCAGAGAAACCGGCGTATCCGGAGGATTTGAGGGGATCACGGCGGAGCCGCACCAACTGAATGTTGGCCTCGACAACGTCCAGGTCTGGACCGGGACGATCGGTGGCCCCGAGTTCGTGAGGGTTCGTGGAGACGAGCGAGATAAGAAGGTCGCCGATGCCATGCGGTTCCGTGCGCCGGTCACCGCGGGGATGCATCTGGTCCAGGTGTCCTTCATCGCAAAGACATCTGCATACCTCGAAGACCTGTTCGACAGATCTGTGAGGCGGGATAGTTACAGGGCAGCCAACGGCGAGACGAATATTTCCACGCTCACGATCACTGGACCTGTCCCGGAGACTGCGGCGGCGGGGGACTCGCTGAGCCGGCGCACGGTCTTGATGTGTCAACCGGCGTCGGCAACCGAGGAAGCGGCCTGCGCGAAAAAGATCATCTCGACGCTGGCGCGTCGTGCTTTCCGGCGCCCCGTCATTGATGAGGATCTCGAGGTGCTGCTGGCCTCGTATCGCGACGGCTCGCGCGCAGGCGGGTTCGAGTCGGGCCTCGAGATGGCGATCCGCAGCATCCTCGTGAGCCCGGAATTCCTCTTCCGGATCGAGAATCAGCCTGCCGGCGCGGTAGTGAACACTCCCTATCGCGTGAGCGATCGGGATTTGGCGTCGCGGCTGTCGTTCTTTCTCTGGAGCAGCATCCCGGATGACGAGCTGGTAAGAATGGCGGAGAAGAAAACGCTGCACAGACCAGAGGTCCTTCAGCAGCAGGTGCGGCGGATGTTGGCGGATCCGCGCTCGTCGGCGCTGGTGGACAATTTCGCGGGGCAGTGGCTTCACATCCGCAACGTGGCCGGGCATCAGCCAAGTCCGGAAGTGCTGTTCCACTTCGACGACAACCTGCGGAAGGCGCTCGAGCGCGAGACGAAGATGCTTTTCGAAAGCATCATCAGGGAAAATCGGACCGTCGTCGATCTGCTCGACGCCGATTACACCTTTCTCAACGAGCGTCTGGCGAAGCACTACGGCATTCGCGGCATCGCCGGCGAGCGGTTCAGACGCGTGCAGCTCCCGCCCGATAGTCCGCGCCGCGGGCTGCTCGGAAAGGGCTCGATTCTCATGTCGACGTCCTATCCGAATCGAACCTCTCCGGTGATCCGCGGGAAGTGGATCCTGGAGAATATTTTCGGCGCGCCTCCGCCTCCGCCCCCGCCAAACGTGCCCGATCTGAAAGACGAGCGGGATCCGCGAAAGGTACTGCCGATGCGCGAGCAAATGGCGGCGCATCGCGCCAACCCCGTGTGTGCGGGCTGCCACGCGCAGATGGACCAGTTGGGATTCGCGCTCGAGAATTTCGACGGGATCGGCGAATGGCGAGACCTCTACGCATCTGGTGCGCGGGTTGATGCATCCGCCGAGCTGCCCGACGGCACGAAGTTCAACGGCCCGGCAGAGCTGCGGCAGGTGTTGATCAGGCATTCTGACGAGTTCCTGGCGACCATGACGGAGAAGTTGTTGACGTATGCGCTCGGACGGGGGCTCGAGGCGAGCGACGCGCCGGCGGTCCGTAAAATCAAGCGCAACGCCGCACGCGACAACTATCGCTTCGAGTCGCTCGTTCAGGGAATTGTGACAAGTACCCCGTTCCAGATGAAGATGGCGAATGCCGAGACGAACTAGTAACAGCATGGAGGCTGTCCGATGGTGATTACGAAGCTCGCGCTGCCACGGCGCACGTTCCTTCGGGGCATGGGGGCAACAATGGCGTTGCCGCTCCTCGATGCCATGGTGCCGGCCATGAAAGCCGCGGGACCGGTGGTGCCACGTTTTGCGCCGATCTATTTCGGCAACGGCGCGAACATGTTCGAGTGGACACCGGCGAGCGAGGGTGTGGGCTTCGCACTCTCGCCGACCCTGCGGCCGCTCGAAGCGTTTCGCGACCGAACGATCGTCTTCACCGGGCTGGACAACTTCCCGGCAACGGATCAGGGCGACGTCGGCGGGCAGCATCCGCGAGCCGCGCCGGCCTTCATGAGCTGTATGCATCCGAAGCAGACCGAAGGCGCCGACGTGGAGGCGGGCACGACGATCGACCAGATCATTGCCGAGCGGATCTGCCGCGACACGAAGCTGCGGTCGCTGGAAGTCTCGGTTGACCGCAACGACGTGGTCGGCGCCTGCGACCACGGATACGCCTGCGCCTACATGAACTCGCTGGCGTGGAGGAACCCCACGACACCGCTGCCGTCGGAGACGAATCCTCGCTTTGTGTTCGAGCGGATGTTCGGCATCGGCGCCACCGCCGAAGAGCGTCAGGCTCGCGTAAGCGAAGATCGCAGCATTCTGGACGGCCTCACGCTTCAGATTTCGAAGTTGACCGGGCGCCTCGGAGCTCGCGACCGCACGAAGCTGGGCGAGTACTTCGACGCCGTGCGCGATCTCGAACAGCGCATCGCCAAGGCCGAATCCTACAACAGCGATTTTTCGGTTCCCGAACAGCCCGTCGGCGTGCCCCCGACGTTCAGGGAGTACGTCGAATTGATGTTCGACCTGCAGGTGCTGGCGTTCCAGGCCGACATCACGCGTGTCAGTTCGCTCATGATGGCGCGCGAAAACATCAACCGCTCATATCCGGAGATTGGCCTGCCCGAGGCGCATCACTCGATGTCGCACCACGGCAACAACCCCGAGAAGATGAACGCCTTCGCGAAGCTGAACACCTACCACGTCGAGACGATGGCGTACTTCCTGAAGAAGCTGCAGGCGATTCCCGACGGCGACGGCACCCTGCTCGATCACACGGTGGTGCTCTACGGCGGCGGGATCAGCGACGGCAACACGCACAATAACTACAGCGTCCCTGTGGTCATGGTGGGGGGCCAAGGACTCCACCTCAAGGGAAACCGCCATGCGAAGTTCCCCAAGGGCACGCCGCTGGCCAACCTCATGGTCGGGATCCTGGACAGGTTCGGTGCAGGCGTGGACAAGTTCGGCGACAGTACCGCCGAGATCGATCTGTTGACGGTGTAGCGCCCGCGCGTTCGTGACTCAAACCAGAAGGTCAGAAGCGCGATGCGTCTGACCTTCTGGCATTTGGGTCGAGTTATTTCGCCGCGCGAAGCGGCCGAATCCTGATATTCCGAAACAAGATGTAGCAGCGTTGCTTCTGATCAATCCTCCGCAACAGGCACCCAGCAGACGGCGTCGGACAGGCCGAATGTCGTGTTGATCATGACAGGCGATGCAGGGTCCGCCGACACCGGCAGCTACGGCGCGCCCGACATCCGCACTTAGACCTCTGGCCCGTCTGCAATCCGGTGTTGATCGGCCTGCGTCTTTGAACGAGTCGTAACGGCCGTTCCCGATGATCGGGATTCATTTTATTTCGCAGGCCAGTCATACCCTCCGGTGCCTCGGATGCTTGTTCCTTGAGCGTGAAGGCGGGCGAGAGACCCACGATGTGCCCGCCGGCGCTTTTGGCATCAAGGGCGGCCTCACGCGGAACGCCCGGACAGGCTCCCGTGAGCAGGCAGCAGCCGCTCGTGGCGATGGCCCTGCCCACTTGGCGACAGCTCTCGGCAACTGAAGGATCGCGCTCGCCTCCAGCAGAACCTCATGACACCCATGCGAATTTGAACACCCGTGAAGGGATCGCGGGCGACGCGGTCTGCACGTGCGGCAGCAGTCGGTATCTCCCTCGTCGATGCCTCACATTCATTCGAGTGACGCGAGGGCGCGACGTCAGCGTTGGTGTGCTCGCCATCTGCAAGCGCCGGTGAGATCGTTCTCTTCAGACCCCGCCGTGCTCGAGCGACCCGCATTTCCTCAAGAGCCACAACGTGAGCGGCGGGACCAGCATCCACTGAACGAGCGGCGCCAGCCCGATGCCGACGATGACTGGCATGGTCGCGTCATAACCCCATGATGCTCGAATGCTGACGTTGTACCATTCGCTCCACGCTGTGTAGCCCACACCCGAGATGACAAACAGCCACGACGCGCTCCGTGTGGTGCCGATCCAGTGCCTCGTACCGAACACAAGAGACGTGAGCCAGAAAGCGCCCAAGAGAATCATGACATCGCCGACTGTGCAGTGCAGTCGCGTCCAGAGCAGATACGTCCACTCACGATTCCAGTCGGCGTAGAGCGGCGAGTGCGCGAACTCCCAGGCCGCGTTCAGGGGGAAGCCCCAACGAACGATCGCAAATTCAGGCGCACGGGCTAAAGCCAATGCCAACCGACGTGTGGTTGCAGACGACATCGAGGATCGTTGGCTCGTGTCCATCGTGATACCTGGTTCCAGCCAGCCATCGCCGTAGCTCTCCACGAGACGAGGTCGAATCCCACGCACAAGGTGAACGAGATGGCCAGAAACAGACTCGCCGCGTGGCCAAACGCGGCCGCCCAAGGGCAACCGTGTTATTTCACGGACCAGTGCGCGGATGGGGTCCACGTCTCCGGCACCACAATGGCCTCGTTGAACCCCGTGCGACGGGCGAGCTCAAAGAGACTGGGCGGATTCCAGTACTCAGGCACCCAGATGGGTTCGATCAGGCCGAGTCATGCCGCTGGCCCTATCGCTTCTCCAGGCGATGGGCACTGACGATGCCGCAGCAGCCGCCCGCCTCGTCAACGACCGGCAGACTCGTCGCGCGATGTTCGTGCAATGACGGCCGCATGATGTCGGCGACCCGCACGGCCGACGCCTTCCGGTCGTCGGCCGTGTCCTTCGGCGTACAGCACGACGAGGTCTCGATCGGTTCCATCACGTCACTACAGCAACTCATGTGTGCTCCCTTCATCGTTATCGTTTCTCTCGTCATGGCGGCCACGTATCGACGAAAGTCTCCTTCACGTCGATCTGCGTCAGGATACCGAACCCTTCCCCCTTGAGGGCGACTGTCACCTTCTCGAGCGCTTCCTCGAAGGTCGATTGCGCAAGATATCGCTCAAGTCCGTACGGGCAACTGCGGGTGGTGTCCTGTGTCATCGTGCGCTCCTCTGACGGCCGCTGGCCCATCCATCACCTCCCCATCATGCCCCCCCAGCCATTCATGGCGCCGCCGCCGAAGACCAGGAACAGTGCGACGACGACGACAAGTGCGACGACGACAACGACGACCGTGGTGTTTGTTTTCATCAACGTGAGTCCTCATTCCGGGCACGTGCGCCTCATGCGACGTACTACTTGACGTCGCCCGTCGGCTTCATCATCTGGCCGTGCATCTGCATCATCATCGGAGCGTGCATCTGCATCATCGTGTCGTGCATCGTCTTCTCGTGCTGCACCAGCGTCGTCAGCAATTCAGCGATCGCGTCAACTTTCGCGCCGCCCTTGGTGGTGTTCATCTTGGCCACGAGCGCGTCCAGCGTTGCGCCCGCCGCCTTCATGTCGGCCATCATCTTCTGCCGCATGGCCATCATTTGGGTTTCTTGCGCTTTCACGTCGGGCGCCTGCCCGGTCGCGGGGTGATGGTCCGGCGGTTGTGCTTGTGCGACAGGCGCGGCCGTCGCCGCCGACTGTGCGTGGGCCGGTTGCGTCACAGCGATCAGTCCGCCGATCGCGAGCGCCTGCGCGAAGAGTCCGAATCGAGTCATGGCAATCTCTCTCCTGGGTTGAGTGTCGACGCCTGAGGAATCCCGGGCCACACACTCTCCCAATTCACTCTAGACCCACGGCGTTCGAGCGAATGTGCCGAATTGCACACCTTCCGCGGGAAGATTGTGCGTACGATGAATGCTGCGGCCCGACGGCCTGGGGTACCGGCCACTCGGGAGAAGTGCCGCTCACGTCCCGCTGAAATGCCGGAGCGGGCCGTGCGTGTAATGGGTAGAAATGAGAGGAGGACACTCCATGGAACGCGACGTAGTGTGCGGTATGCAGGTCGATCCCACCAAGACGGCCGGCACCAGTACCAGTGAGTACAACGGGCAGACGTACTACTTCTGCTCGAAGAGCTGCAAGGATAAATTCGACTCGAATCCGGCGCAATACATCAAGTGATCGGTCGCCAACGCGCCTCCGATGCCATCCGCTTGGTGTCGGAGGGCGGGCGATCACGGAGGACCATGTATGGGTAGCTACAGGCGCTTCGGCGCCATGATTCTCACGTCCACCATCGTCATGTTCGGGCTGACGTATCTGAACACCCTTCAACTCGATCATGTGTTCTTCAGCGAAACCCGCGCCTATATGGCGATGGGCATGGGTGCGGCGATGGCTGGCATCATGCTCGGCTTCATGATGGGCATGTACAAGAACCGGCGGGCCAATCTAGCTATTGTTGCGGGGAGCGTCGTGCTCTTCGCCGTGGCGTTGTGGCTCGTTCGAAGTCAGGCCACCGTTGCCGACGTGGCCTACATGAAAGCAATGATCCCGCATCATTCAATCGCCATTCTGACGAGCGATCGGGCGCACATCTCCGACCCACGCGTGCGGAAGCTGGCCGACGGGATCATCGAGAGTCAGCGCCGGGAGATCGACGAGATGAAGGCGCTCATCAAGGACCTGCAGAGCCGCCAGTGAGGCCACCGCGGCTTGTGTAATGGCCGGACGACAGCTGCGTCAAGCGTTTGGAGACCGGAGGTCGAGAAGACGCTCGGCATCGATCCCGGTCCACTTCGGACGCGAGCGGACGAACTGCGGCGCGAAGGCCAAACGGTGATGTTTGTCGCGGTCGATGGAAGGCCGGCGGGACTCGTCGGCGTGGCCGACCCCATCAAGGCAACCACACACGAAGCCATCGAGACCCTGCCCTGCGAAGGCATCAAGGTGGTGATGCTCACCGGCGACAATCGCACGACAGCGGAGGCTCCGGCGACAATCGCACGACAGCGGAGGCTGTCGCGAAGTCCGTCGGGATCGATCACATTGAAGCCGACGTGCTCCCGGATCAGAAAGCCGCCGTGGTGAAGCGGCTGCAGGCGAGCGGTGAACGAGTGGCGATGGAGAGCGCCGGGGTCACCCTCGTGAAAGCGGACCTCCGCCCATCGCCGCTGGGGTCCTCTACCCGTTCTTCGGGTTGCTGCTCAGCCCAATGATCGCGAGCGCGGTAGAGGCACATCATGCCTCAGGCCAGAAGTGTGAGGCGTCGGCGCGCCCTTCGGCGGGAACTCAGATGAGTGGCGCTTCAGCGCACGACTGCAGCACCCACGACGCTGGTATTCGGCAGGTGGCAACGACCGCCGCGGAGCGAGCTGATGTGGCGGCCCAGTCAGCGCCGTTGGTGATCAGCATCGTTCACACCACGTTCGAGACGCGGCACGACGTCCAATCGATCTTCGACGACACCGCCCCGCCGGGCACCGCTCCACCCACGACAACGCCCCTCGTTCTGCGCGTCGATGACGGAAAAGCGGCGGCGTCCCGGTCGAGGAATGCCGTTCAGGAACAGCGACACCGCGAGCCCCGAAAAGGGGGGCGGGTGGAAGGCCACGATTCGCGCCTTGGTGGTGCTCATCGTGCTCGTCTCCAAACCATGCCGCGCGACGCTGCCCAGAGCCCCACCGATGCCGACCAGTAACCACGTCATGACAGCCTCCAACTGGTCGCCGCGTCACTCTGGACAGCGTGAGCGCTAAGACTTCTCGGATTGCACGTGCCTCGGTCCCCTCAAGAGACGGGACGCGATCAGCGCGAGCGGCGCAGCGGCGAAGCTCAAGAGCGCACCCATCTTCGTTTCAGCCAACGCTGAGCCCGCCGGAAAGGCGGCCGTTGCGAAGAACAGCGAGACCGTAAAGCCGATCGCCGCAATGATGCCGACGACGGCGACATCCTGCACGCGCAGTCCAGGTGGCAACTGCGCACCGACCAGCCGAACCGCGCTCGAGAACAGGAGGATGCCAAGAGGTTTCCCGAGCAGCAACGCGGCCAAGACGAAGTACGTCCCCGGTCCGATTTGCTCGAAGGCGACGCCAGCGTTCGCCAGTCCAAAGAACAACAACACGAACTGCACGGGCGTCGCCCACCAGTGTTCAAACTGGTTGAGCGTGTCGACGTGAGCCTCTTCCCGAGGATCGAAGAGCCCCAGATCCTGCGCGCTGTGCGGCATGAAGGGCACGATGGGCACGAGCGCCAGGGCCGGATGGAACCCTCCGAAGTAGAGCGCCGCCCATGACAGAACTCCCGGGACGATCACGTAGGGCCAGAAGCTCCGGACCTGGCGGCGCTTCAGCCAGAGCGCGGCGAGAATCGCCGCCGTCATCAGTGTCGTCAGCGCGACGACGGAAAGCGGACCAGACGGGTAAAAGACGGCCAGGATGATCAGGCCAAGCGCGTCGTCGGCGATCGCGAGCAGCAAGAGAAACGGAATTGCGGGATGCCCGCTTGGAAAGATGACGCGGGCGATCATGGCTGAGAACGCGATGTCGGTCGCGCAGGGAATCGCCCAGCCGCGACTCAACGTCGCCGGTCCGATGGTCGAGGACAGGGCGAGGTAAATCAGGGCAGGCGCGACCATGCCGCCCACCGCCGCGGCCAGCGGGGACAGCGCCTGACGGGGCGTCGCGAGTGGCCCACCTGGCAGTGTCGCTTCGAAGACTTCCTTCGCCGCGAGGGCGAAGAAGAAGGCCATGCCGACGTCGTTCACCCAGAAGTGCAGCGGGTGCGTAAGCCGATCGTAGCTGTGGAGGTCGAGGTTCGCCCAGGCTACGGCGGCGATCGTGCCGATCAACAGCAGCAGCGAATTCTCGAAAGTAAAGCGCGCGAGCTTCGAACCCACAATCGAGCCAGCCAACTCGGATCCCCTTGGTCTCGCGACCATGAGGATGGCGGCCCGACCATCCAGCTTCCTGCAGCGAGCGTCCGCTGCACCCTTCCAAGACGTTGGCTGTCAGTATATGCGTTCGCGAACGGAATCAGTGAGTGGCGAGGCCGACTCGAGCGCGTGCTTGTCGGTCATGCCGAACAGGAAGGGGCCGTGGATGGATGCGAGAGCCGCCGCCCAGCCTCGCCACAGGTCGCCTCAAAGGCCTCGAAGACCGTGACAGATACCATGGCGTCCCTGATGCGTGGTCGCCGGTGCGGGCGTCGCGCGCTCGCCGGCACTCAGTGCCACGGTGCCGCGCCATCGTCGTTGACCCTGCCGCCATAGATCCGGCGCAGGAAATACAGGCTCACGTGCACCAGGCCGATCAGGACCGGCACCTCCACCAGCGGGCCCACCACGGTGGCGAAGGCGATGGGTGAGGTGATGCCGAATACGGCAATCGACACCGCGATGGCCAGCTCGAAGTTGTTGCCCGAGGCCGTGAAGGCCAGCGTCGCGGCCCGCGCGTAGTCCGCCCCGATCTTCCAGGCCATCAAGAAGCTGATCAGAAACATGCACGCGAAGTAGGTGCCGAGCGGAATGGCGATCCACAGCACATCCAGCGGCTGCGACACGATCCGCTCGCCCTGCATCGAGAACATCACGACGATCGTGAACAGGAGCGCGACGAGCGTGATCGGCGAGATGATCGGCACGAAGACGCGGGTGTACCAGTCGCGCCCTTTCAGCGGCACGAGGATCACCCGGCTCCTGGCAGGCCGAAGAGCGGCGGCCATGGGCCTCAGTGCGGCCGCACGTCGTTTGCAAAACCGCGCAGCTCACATCGCCGCGACAACGCCTTCAACCGTTTCAACGCGGATGGGACGATGCAGTAGCTGACGCGCGGACCGCTCTCGTTCGCCTGCACGAGACCGGCGCTGCGGAGGATCCGGAGATGCTCCGACACCGTGGACTGCGCCAGGGGCAGCTCGTCCACGATGTGGCTGCACATCCGCGCCTCTTTCTTCGCGAGCATCCGGAGGATCCGCACACGCGTCGGATGCGCAATCGCCTTGGCAAAGCCGGCCAGCTCGTCGTCGGCTGCAGGTCCTTCGACCTGAGCTGTGACCAGCTCACCGGCTTGCCCCTCAGGTGGGCAGCAGACCGCCGGTTCGGACTCGCAAGCCTGAGCGTCGGAAATGGTCTTAGGAGTCATCGTCAATCGTCGATTACCGATATCATGGCCAATGCATCCGGTTGCGGGTGACGCCGTCGCTTGTGAAGGGTCTCAGCGGTCAGTGGACGTCGAATTCAAGGCGCTCGACGTCAAACCTGACGTATTCCTGCGACGTCCCCTCAACGATCCACGCGGCAACCGCCCGGTGAGGCACGAGAACCCCTTCCACGGGGCGGTAGTCGGTGAACCGTCCGACGAACGGCGTCATGACCGGCTTACCATCGCCGGCGTCAAAAAAACGTTCGGCGGAAAGTGTAGACGGCAGTTCGTCTGAACCGAACTCGAACAGCCCCGTCGCTGTCACATCGTTCACCTGAAGAGTCGCGCTCGCGCGATGGTCATCGACGGCCGCCCACCGAACGTAGCGGCTGTCCAGAAACGCTGTCGGTAGCCACGGCATCTCGGCGAGAAGACGCACCAGTGCCCCCTGGTCGAGTTGGGGGCCGTGACTATCGGCGATGGTGAAGGTTGACTCCGCCGTCACAAACATACTGCCAGCACCATTCACGGACCGATCGCGCGCGTCGATCCACAGCCCGGGACAAATCCGCACGCGCCCCCACCAGATGAAGCCTGGTGGAGCGGTGGTGAAGTGCTGCTCGCCGCGAATGGGAAACCACGATCCTTGCAGCGACGGGCGGAAAGTCCCGCCGTGACGAAGCCGGACCGTACGGATGGCGCCTTCTCGTGCGCCCAAGGCTTTGTTCAGGTAGCGCTGCACCGGAGCCGGGAGGCCAGCAAGCCGACTTCGATCCAGAATCGGCGCCTCGGCCGCTGTCTCCATTTCACGGACTTCGCGTGCCACTCGCCGTTCAAACCGCACGCTGTTGGTCGATGCAACCACGCCACAGGCACCGACGATGGCAACGACCGCCCACCCTGCGACCCACCACATAACCCTGTTCTCCTTCTGATCGGCCGATGGTGCCGTGCGGCTTCGGGAACGTCCGCCGCATACCGCGGGTGTGTCCGATACTTCACACGATGACCGCCGCTACCGGGCGTCGCAGGGACCGCGGCATCTCAGGTCCTCGGCCAAACCGAACAACGAGGTCTGGCCTGCGGTTGCCCACACCAAGATGGGCTGCGAACTGAGGGCGCACGCTTGCGACCTCGACCGGCTGATTCAGGAACGCGTTGCGGATGCCCAGGGCGGTTGCCTGCAAGGCAAAACGTTCGTAGCAGCGACCGGCTTCCACCCAGTGGGCCTTGTTGTCCGCGTCGGAGACAAAGACTGCGATCCCGGCAGAGCTCCGGATGTGCTTCGCATATTTGTCATTCTCGCCCTTTGTCGTGAACAACGCGCTGAACAGCAGGCGGCCAACCCAGCGCGGCACAGACGGATTGCCGGATGCGCGCGAGAGCAAACCGTCCCCGGTCGCCACAGCCTCGGCGTCACCAAAGCGAATCCAGGCCTTGAGCTCCTCCAGGAAAGCCGGGTCATTCATCTGGGCGGTGTTCCCTTGCACAACATATTCAAGGGCCTTCTCCATGCCGCCCGTTCGGTGAGCAGCAGCAACGTGATCCCGTCTCCTGTACCGGCTTGCTCCAGCAGCTTCAGGTCCTCGTTTGACACGGGCAGGCCATCGAACTCGCTTCGAGTGCATTGCCGCTGGGGAATCGCCGCAAATAGACGAGACGCGAGGGCCTTGGTCGGCGCCAGCGCAATGTGCACCGCCTCGGTCGGGGCGACTTCAAAGGTCGCCTCGCCCATCAAAGCGTGCGCCATCGCCCCTTGGATCAGATTCTCGGCGGCGCACCCGAGCGACACGAAGAGGTGGTGATCGTCGGGATCGACGGCCGGGCATCGACGCGAGAAGTCGGGAACAATCGAAATCCGGCGCTCCTGAAGTGCAAACTTCCAGCATTGCGTGTTGTGACTGGACGGCGCAAGCGTTGCGTAGCGCACGAGCTCGCACTGAAGCGACGAACGGTCCGACACCGCGCGTTCGGCACCACGCCATGTCCTTTCGACCGCCTGGTCATAACCGGCGTCGCCAGCACCGAAGGAACAACCATGCACCGCCAACCGGTCCGGTCTCAT
>Ga0163150_10006866_pt1 | contig 13688 bp, 12 predicted proteins | sample OliLakLV19P2IB_FD_148628 | JGI IMG/M metagenome (GOLD analysis project Ga0163150, IMG submission 148628) | Freshwater microbial mat bacterial communities from Lake Vanda, McMurdo Dry Valleys, Antarctica - Oligotrophic Lake LV.19.P2.IB | ecosystem: Environmental > Aquatic > Freshwater > Lake >...
GCGCCATCGGAGCGGTGTGCATCATCTTCGCATTCAAGTCGGGGGGCGTGCCCGCTTATGTGATGCCGCTGGTATTTGGCGGCGCTCCCGTCGTCAACGCGCTGGTCACTCTCTGGATCCATCCGCCGAAGACCAGCCCGAGCCCCCTGCTATGGGTGGGCATGTTGATGGTGGCTGCCGGCGCGGGGCTGGTGCTGCGATTCAAGCCCGCCAGCTAGTCGCGGAGACCAGCTAGTCGCGGAGACCAGCAAATACGGCCGCGAGCAGACATGATACTTCGGACGGCTGTTCCTGAGCGCCCCGCCTTACTCGCTTGTAGAAGACATTCACGGTAATAGGCTTTGGATTTGCGATTGGGGGTGCGCTGAAGGGGACGCCGTTCAGGTCTGGCGGGGGCGGTTTCCGGGCGGCCTCGTCTTTGGTATTGACGGTCCGAGAATGCATTCCGAACAGCTCGCCGGGCCTTTAGCCGCCTCCATTACGACGGCTCGACGTTGAAGATCGAGAGTATGTGTATCATTGTCCCTTACGAACTCCGGACCGAGTGCGACCATGAAATGCTATATCGACCGTTGCGTCGTCATTTCGCTTGATACAAGGGGAATTGCGGCTATCCGTACGTTTCATGCCGATCCAATGCGAGGTGAAAGCGCTACGGCGATCTGCGAGCTGACCGGCTCGGCGGAGGCCAAGCCATTGGTGCTTAACGTCCTGGACTCGTATGCGCCCGGCGGGTTTTACGACCGCATAGTTCAGAGTCGAGATTGATGTCGTCCGGCACAATGTCGCACGATCTCGGAAGCGGGTGGGCCGAAATCCCGCTGGGAATCATTGGCGTGGGATGTCGTAGGCGGGTAGTCGTTGAAGTCAGAGCGCTTCGGCCGGACCGCGGGCAGCGTCGGCGAATGCCGGGAGCACTTCCTTTCGCCTTTCAATCGCCGGTGAATCGATAAATTGATAACCACACCAGTTATACAGCCGACGCCGATGCCGCCCAAACCAATAGGTGCGGGCGCAGTCGGACGCGGCAGTGTTCCGAGTTCCCGGTAATGGTTCGGCTCGACAGCCTTCTATCGCGGATCAACCGGCACCGTTTCTGGCGCCGCCGGACACGCTTGGGTCCGCTCACTGTTATCGTTCCCAGCTTTGATCGCTGGTTATATGTCAAGCTCCATGCTCTTGGATTCATGGGTAAGCCGGAACGCGCGCTATTGCGCTCGCGAGTGAAGCCGGGCATGACTGTTCTCGACATTGGCGCGAACATTGGTTTATACAGTCTCATGCTGGCCGAGTTCGTCGGTGCAGCCGGCAAGGTTCATGCGTTTGAGCCTGATCCCGTGCTGTTCCGGGCTGCACTGGACAACTTTAGTCACAATGCAAAAGCGCACATCATCGACGCGTATAATGTAGCCGCGGGAGCCTCCGCGGGCTCGGCGGTTCTCCATCGAACGAGCCTGAATTCCGGGGATAATCGACTGGCGCCGAGCCGCACACATCATGAGAGTGTGGAGGTGCGGATCGAGCCGGTAGATTCCTTGATGCGGGGAAGGGGGGTGGACTGGGTCAAGATCGATGTCCAGGGTTGGGAATTGGCGGTATTGAAGGGCATGGAGCAGACCGTCGCGTCCAATCCCTTCATTGAAATTTTGATAGAGTTTTGGCCGGAAGGATTGAAGCAAGCTCAAACCAATCCGATGGAGATATACGACTGGTTTCAACGGCACGGCTTTCAGCTGGCCAAATGCGGGGACCAAAAGACTCTTACACGCGTGGACGTCGAGGAGATAGTTCGGAGAAATACTGGCGGGGGATTTATCCACCTGCTGGCAACTCGCGCAACCCGACGTGTCTAGCTTAGCTTAGCGATAGCTAAGCCAGGGTGTCCGTCAGACCGGCCCACACGCTCTCACCATTCGCCGGGCAGGCTTGAACGAGCACGCGCGACCTGCGGGAGTAAGTAACTGGGGCCGGGCAAAATATCCGCAAGATACTCAGTTCAACAGACCGTCCAACCAACGGCCTGGCGCCACGGCTGACGGTACGACGAAGGACCGCCGGAATCGTTTGCTTGCTAATATGAATCGAGTCAGAAGGCTGGCGCTTGCCGTGCTCTTTGATAATAGTTTGGGTGTTACAGGATCTTGGGGGGGCCGATAGCAGAGTCGTGGGCCGCATCGGCGGGTGTGTTGGCGAAACGAGGACAGTGCAGAACCGAAGGGCCGAGAAAGAGCTCCCAGACGATCCAGCCGCCTTAGCACTGCCACGTCACGACGAAACCCATGCTGAATTGCGCTACCGTGAGGAGCGCGTCTTGCACTGGAATAGGCTGGCTGATAGCGATGGCGGAAGGTCGGGGCCGGGTGCGGCCTACCGGCGCCGGCTCGAGCAAGTATACCGGTTTATCGTGCCGGCGGGCTCACGTGTGTTGGAACTAGGGTGCGGGCGCGGCGATCTGCTCGCGGCGTTGAAGCCTGCAGTCGGCGTCGGTATCGACTTCTCCGAGCGGATCCTGCAACGCGCCGCCGGCGAGTATCCGCACCTTCGGTTTGTTCTAGCGGATGCTCACAATCTGGCTTCACTGCGGGGACAAATATTCGACGTGGTGATCCTGTCGGATCTTGTGAACGACGTCTGGGACGTCCAGCGGCTGCTTGAAGAAATTCGCAGCCTCACGTCCCCACGCACTCGAATTATCATCAACTGCTACAGCCGGGTTTGGGAACTGCCGCTGAAGGCGGCGCAACGGCTGAAACTAGCACGCCCCACTCGGGTTCAAAATTGGCTGACCGTGCCGGATGTGAGCAACCTGTTGCATCTTGCGGGCTTCGAGGTGATCCGGCATTGGGAAGAGGTGCTGGTTCCCCTAAGGCTTCCCCTGCTCGCTCCATTCTGCAATCGCGTGTTGGTGAAGCTCTGGCCATTCCGGCTGCTCGCTCTCTCAAACTTCATCGTTGCGCGGCCGGCTCCGCAACCGATCCCTCCCGGCGAGGAGCCCGTTGTCTCGGTGGTCGTGCCCGCCCGCAACGAGGCGGGCAACATTCCAGCCGTTTTCGCGCGTACCCCGCAAATGGGATCGGGAACCGAGTTGATTTTCGTCGAGGGACACTCGAGCGACGATACTTGGGAAGCAATTCAGCGAAACATCGCCGCAAATCCAGGGTGGCGCTGCAAAGCATTTCGACAGACCGGCAAAGGGAAGGGTGATGCCGTCCGATTGGGTTTTTCGGAGGCGAGTGGCGGCGTGCTCATGATTCTCGACGCCGATCTGACAGTACCGCCCGAAAGTCTGCCGCGATTCTATGAAGTTATCCGGTCTGGCAAAGGCGAGTTTGCCAATGGAGTGCGCCTGGTTTATCCAATGGAGACGCAGGCCATGCGATTCGCCAATTTGCTTGGCAATAAGTTCTTCAGCGTGGCGTTCTCCTGGCTGCTTGGGCAGCCCATCAAAGACACGCTCTGCGGCACGAAAGTGCTTCATCGGCGGCATTACCAGGCGATCGCGAATGGACGCGCGTACTTCGGAGATTTTGATCCTTTCGGCGATTTCGACCTGCTGTTTGGCGCGGCTAAACACACCTTACGCATCGCCGAGGTGCCGATTCGGTATGGCGAACGGACCTACGGCACAACGAACATCCAGCGGTGGAGCCATGGTTGGCTGCTGCTGAAAATGTGCGTCTTTGCCGCTGGGAGGATCAAATTTATCTGAAACGCTGGCTGGACCATCCTCTGACCCGGGGTTTGGATATCGACGATCCGCGGACTACCCAACTCCGCCGCGACATCATCGCAAGGAAGCCTTTCCTCCGCCGCATTTATGAAGAATGGTACACAGGTATCGCCAAGGCGCTGCCCGTTGGAGATAATCCGGTGTTGGAACTCGGATCGGGAGCGGGCTTTCTCGCCGATTTCGTCCCCGGCCTTGTTCGATCGGAAGTCTTTCTCACTTCCGGGATCGATTTGGTTCTTGACGGACTTGCTTTGCCGTTTAAAGACGACTCGCTGCGCGGGATTGCCATGACCAACGTCCTTCATCATCTTCCGGCGCCTGGCCGGTTTTTTGCCGAGGCCGCGCGATGCGTCGGCAAGGGTGGTGTGATTGCAATGGTCGAGCCGTGGGTGTCGCCCTGGTCCCGGCTGGTATACACCCGCCTGCACCACGAACCGTTTCTACACGAAGTTGCCGAGTGGGAATCGCTCGCGGGCGGTCCACTGTCGGGCGCTAATGGCGCTTTGCCCTGGATCCTTTTCGTGCGTGACCGGAAGCGGTTTGAGCGTGAATTCCCGGTCTGGCGAATCCGCTCAATCAGACCTCTGATGCCCTTCCGGTACTTGCTTTCCGGCGGCGTTTCCTTGCGGACTCTCGTGCCAGGTATCACTTATCCCATCTGGTCGGCGCTCGAAGGCGTGCTTTCGCCTTGGGACGCAAAACTGTCGATGTTTGCTTTTGTTGTCCTCGAAAGAGTGTAGGAAGTTCCGCGCCGCCGGATGTCGCACAAGAGCCGAACGGGTTAGTTAGCGCCGGCGTGGGCTGCAAAATCGCGGAGCCCACACTGAACTTTTCCGGCTTCTGCAACCCGCTGTCCAGATAAAATAAAAGGACTCTGCGCTGAGAACAGATCACCCTAGCCAGAAGCCGGAGTGTGGCCCAATCGTATCGTTGCGGTGCTGGCTGGTCTTCACCATCGTTACTTACCAGCGGCGCGCCGCCTGACCTGAGCACACCAACCACCGACGCATGACTTGAGCAAGTGCTGCTCGCTCCGGTCGATCCTTGGTCTATGTGAACCGAATGAGCAGCGACCCGACGTTCGGGTCTCTCCTCCCACAGCAAATCCATTGATCGACAATGTCCGATTCGGCGTCCGCCTCCCTCGAGCGTCACGAGCGCCGACTCAGTCGCCAGTTTCAGCCCTGACGTCATTTCCGAGAGCCACAATCAGATTCTCGACAGCACGGAAGGCCTCGATGGCAAGCGTTTGTGAACTAACTAACATGCCCCCGCATGGAAGGCGTCAGCGCGAGGCCGTGTCCGTCGTCAGACGTACCGGCACGGTGGCCGTGATGGGCGATCTTCCCCAAGTATCCGGCTTGCACGAGGGTTTACTCCCGCCGATGTTATGCCGCTGAACTTGCGAAAGGGCGCGATCGCGATGCGTCAAGCCTGAGCATACTTAATTAACCGGCTTGAGTGGGACTGGCGTCCCCCAAGTACGATTTCCGCACCGGCTCTCACGGATCGCGGTGGCGCCGCGGCTCGCCGTCGATCCGAGCACCGGCGCCAAATGCGAGCGGCGGGCCCGAACGGCAGTTGCTCGCGCGAAGCGCTTCCTGGCGGACGAGGAACCCTCGACCCGCGCGCCGCGCCGGTGAATTCCCCGGGCAATTACGAACCGGCTCCGCCCTGCATCCCGACGTTCATACTCAGCCTCTCCGCGGTCCCCCGAACTCAGCGTTCCCCCCTGTTGGCGCCTCTTGATATACTGGCCGGGCTATCTCTCCGCTCTCATATGACAAGGCTATTGAACGGTAAGCCGTTATTGGCATTTGCCCTGTTTGCCTTGGTGGCTACCGCCCAGGAGTGGACGCGATTTCGCGGGCCGAACGGCTCGGGTATTTCAAGCGGCGCCGGTTTTCCGACGGTGTTCGACAAGCGCCAGAATCTGATCTGGAGAACGCCGGTGCGTCCCGGCAAGTCTTCGCCTGTCCTGACCCGGCGGCACGTCTTTCTGACTGCTTTTGAGAACGGCCAACTCTTCACGCAGTGCTTTGACCGGGAGACCGGTAAGTTGGTCTGGGAGCGTTCCGTTGGCCGTGCCCGCGTGGAGCCGGCGCACCGACTGAATCACCCCGCCGCAATTACGCCAGTTACGGATGGCGAGATGGTGTACGTGTTCTTTCCGGAATATGGACTACTCGCTTATGACGCCGATGGTAGGGAGCGGTGGAAGGCGCCGGCCGGGCCCTTCTCAAATGAGAATGGACATTCTTCGTGTCCGATCGTTGCGGGCGACAACGTCATTTTGGTCTTGGATCAGATGTTGGGTTCATATATCGCGGCCTTCGACAGACGCAACGGCGAACTCCGGTGGAAGGTGCCGCGCGAAGAGATGGATGGCTATGCCACGCCATTGCTGTACCAACCGGCGGGCGCCGCAGCGGCGGTGATAACCGCAAGCCGAGGCCAGTTGGGTGCGCATCGCGTGGACAATGGCAAACGCCTCTGGAGTTGGAAGAATCTGAGTCCCTCGGAAGTGGCTAGTCCGATACTGGTGAAGGACACTCTATTCACTTTTGGGTACGGCAACGACGCGGCAGTTCCGTTTCTTAATCCACTTCAGAAATACGACAAGAATCATGACGGCAAGCTGACTCCAGACGAATATGGCGACGACGCGTACTTGAAGGGCGTGGGACTTTTCGTCGGCAACACCGACGGTGTCGTTACGAAAGAGGAATACGATTTCCGGCAGAGTATGGCCGTGGCCCCCTCCAGCCTGCTTGCGATTCAATTGGCGTCAGAGCCGAGTGCGATCCCGCGTGAAGTATGGCGATACGAGAAGAGCTTCATCGGAGTGGTGCCATCGCCGCTTTATTACGAAGGCATTCTCTATGTGCTGAAAAATGGCGGGCTGCTGACTTCCTTTAATCCCAAGACGGGAGATGTGGTGAAGGCGAGCCGAATCGCAGGTGCGATCGGCGGCTACGCCTCGTCGCCGGTGGCGGCGGAGGGCAAGATCATTATCGCCAGCGAGGAAGGAAAGGTCACGGTTGTGAAGGCCGGCGCCGAATGGGAGGTGATGCAAATCAACGATCTGGATGAGGAGTGCTACGCGACACCTGCGTTGGCGGATGGGAGTATTTACCTGCGTACGCACGCCGCTTTGTATCGCTTTGGGACGACGCGGCAGTCACCGCCACTCGCGAGTCCGCCTCGCTCCCAGGCTGGACGCCGATCCGAAACCCTGACCAAGGGAGCGCGGTGAACGTCGGCCAGAAACGGCAGTTCCCCGCGCGCGTGAAGCGCTTTCCTTTGCCGGCGAAGGTCCCTCGACTCCGGCGCGCCGCGCCGGCTAGCTGCCGCGTTGGCCAAGGTCTCGCTACCGCAACGTGTCATCCGGGATCGTTCATATTCGACTCGTGGTAGACACTGGGAGGTGCGGAAATCCAGCTCGCGTTCAAACTTTCCGCGTGTTGGATTCGAGTCGGCGCCGCTAAAGCGAGGGAGGTTTAAGCAATTCCCTCTCTCTTGGGAGCGGGGAGCGCCTCATCATCTTCATCGACCACCCTAATCACGGTTTTCACCGTCGAGATTATGTAGAGTATCCAAACTATCGCTACTAAATAAAGGATTCCGTACGCAATTCTGCCGTCGAGCCGGATGGTTATCAGAAAAAGCCAAGCCACCATAAATACCCATGGGATGAGACGAGGAGCGGAGTATCCAAGCGCCAATGCGACGTGACTCCCACCTCCCGCAAGTAGTGGGAGTTCGGACAGGCCCCCGCAGTCATTTCGGTAGCGTCTCCATTGCGTCCTGAGTTTTGTGTGACTGAAACGCGCTGCCTCTATGCCAAGCCAGACGAACAGACTCACGCCGACGCCGACCAACGGGATTGCTACCAGCACCCATCGGAGATCGATGGCGCTTGCCTGTCGATGGAGAAGTTGTGTCAGCTGCCCGATTTCCTCCGTGGGTGCGGATCCGTGTTGTGCCATCAGTCGAACAAGGCGCCAGGACTCTTGACTCGAGCTCCGCTAGTTTCTGCAGAGAAAACGCGTAGGAGCCAAATAGGAATCCTTGGATTGTGAGATTCCAAGTCTGTCGTTGATTTATAAGACCGTCCTCATGCTCCATGTATTTACGGAAAATCAGGTAGAGTTCCCAGTTTTCTGGAATAGCCATAAGGCCTCGAATCATATCACCGCGGGGGCCGGCCGGCGGACAATCGCGGGACGGTTGGGTTTCTATCCGTTACCGCGAGAGACCGCGAAGCCGCTGAGCGTTTCTTTAAGTGGCGATCGCGAATCGGAGAACCGCCGGCCATGAGTGTTCTCCGTTTGACGGCCCCCATGGGCGCCGATACAGGGGATTGGCGCGGTACGGGTGATCAGAAAAGGACCGGTACTCGGGATCACCGGAGAAAACCGGCAGCGTTAACCGACATGAGATCGGACCGGACAGGGCGGCGCCGGCGTGCGAAGGGCGAGCGTGATGGCTTGCCTTGCGAAGCGATGTGCGGGACTAGACTAGCCCGTGGCTAGTCTAGTCGGATGGCTTCGATGGCTCTGTCGAGTAAACGCCTCTTTTCTTCGAGAGCTGTGAGTTGAGATCTCAACGCCGCGGGAAGACAGCCGCCATCTCCCGTCACCAGGTCCTTGATCTTTCGGAGCGGTACGCCAATGTGCTTAAGCGCGATGATCCGCTCCAGGCGGGCAAGGCCGGCTTCGCGGTAGAGGCGGTATCCACCATGCGTCCGCTCCGGCTTCAGCAGCCCGATGCGGCCGTAGTGGTGCAGCGCGCGGACCGTTACTCCCGCGAGCTTGGCGAATTGCCGTGTGCGAAAGCCGATGGGCATGTCCCCCGGTTGCCTCCCGGATTATGGTGACGCCTGACGCTACGTCAGGGTCGAGGACTTTATCGCCCGAAAGGGAACTTGGCTATCCTGTAACAATCATGCGCACGCTTCTGGCGTTTCTTCTCGCGGCGACAGCGCTCTCCGCGCAGCAGGCTCAAATCAACTGGGAGACCGTCAATCCGGAGACTCTCGAGCACTACAGCAACCTGATCCGGATCGATACCAGCAGTCCGCCGGGCAACGAGACGAAGGCGGTGGAGTACTTGAAGAAAGTTCTCGACCGGGAGGGCATTGTCTACCAGGTGTTCGCGAAGGATCCGAAGCGCGCGAGCCTGGTGGCGCGTGTGAAGGGGAACGGTTCAAAGCGTCCCATCATCGTGATGGGGCACACCGATGTCGTTGGCGTACAGCGGGACAAGTGGACCATGGACCCGTTCGCCGCGATTCGCAAGGGCGGTTTCATCTATGGCCGCGGCGCCAATGACGATAAGGATAATCTGACGGCGAGCCTGATGACGGTGATCCTGCTGAAGCGGCTGAAGGTACAGCTTGACCGTGATGTGATCTTTATAGCCGAGGCCGGCGAGGAGAGCGATCATGTGCTCGGCATCAGCTTTCTGGTGGAGGAACACTGGGACGCAATCGCCGCTGAGTACGCGCTGGCCGAAGGCGGACATGCTGCGTCGCGAGACGGCAAGGTGCGCTATGTGGAGATCACGACCACCGAGAAAGTGCCGCGGACGACGAAGCTCATCGCACGTGGGATAGCGGGGCACGGTTCACGCCCGCGCAAGGACAACGCGGTGATTCACCTCTCGGCCGCGGTGGCGAAAATCGCGGCATGGGAGCCGCCGATGCGCTTAAACGACACCACTCGCACTTACTTCGAGCGCCTCGCCACCATCAGCACTCCCGCCGACGCGGCACGCTACAACCACCTCACGAACAAACAGCGCTCCGCCGAAATTCAGCGTTATCTTTCCGAGAATGAACTCGGCCATTATTCGATGCTGCGAACCTCGGTAGCGCCCACTATCATCAACATCGGCTTCCGCCGGAACGTGATCCCCTCCGAGGGCGAAGCAACGCTCGACATACGGGCGCTGCCGGATGAGGACATGCCGAAGTTCTACGAACAACTCCGGCGCGTGATCGACGATCCGGCGGTGGAAGTAGTTCCGCCGACCGGCAATGTTCGGCCGGCGGGTGCGCCATCGCGGCTCGATACGGAGCTGTTCAAGGTGCTCGAGACCGTGACCGCGCGCATGTTCCCGGGCGCGGTGACGCTGCCCTCAATGCTCACCGGCGCGACAGACATGGCGCAGTTGCGGCAGAAGGGCGTTCAGGCCTATGGGATCGGCCCGATCATCGATGAAAAGACCCGCGACGTGGGAGCCGCGCATACCGATGACGAGCGCCTGGCGGAGGCGTCACTCTACAAGCTGCTCGAGTTTCAATGGAACGCCGTGATCGGAATCGCGGCGTCAAAGTAACTAATTCTTGGCGAAGTACAGCGTCGAGGCGCGCTCGATGTCGGCCTTGGTGAGCCGGGGCGGACGCTTCTCATACATGCCGATGGACACCAGAATATTGCAGATGTCGCTGGGATAGCAGGCGCGCAGTTCCGTGCGGCCTTCACGCAGGCAGACATTGCGCATAAACTCGGCGGTGTCCGGCTCGGCCTGCAGTTGCCGCGCGGACGTTACGCGCCGGAAGATCTCATCGAACGACTGCGCGTCCACGGCTTCAACATAGATCTTGTTGTGAATACGGCGGAGGAAGGCTTCGTCGGCGAGGTCCGCCGGCTCAAGGTTCGTCGAGAACACGACCATCAGCTCGAAGGGGATCTGGAATTTCACGCCATAGCGGAGCGAGAGATAGTCGACGCGGCGATCAAGGGGCACAATCCAGCGATTCAAGAGATCGCGCGGGCTCATCAACTGGCGGCCGAAATCGTCAATGATGAAGATGCCGTTGTTGGCCTTCATCTGTAATGGAGCCGCGTAAATGCCCGACGACTCGTCGAGCCGGAGTTCGAGCATGCTCGGAATCAACTCACCGCCGACGACGATGCAGGGCCGCTTGCAGAACACCCACCGCGGATCCACGTCGGGATCGTCGAACTCGAGCGGCTGGTGCACCACGGGATCGTACAAACTGATGATCTGATTGTCGACTTCCACCGCGTAGGGAATGAGAATGCCGTCTTCGTAAACGCGAAGCATGCGTTCGGCGAGGCTCGTCTTACCGTTGCCTGTGGGCCCGTAGACAAAGATGGAGTTCTGCGAGATCAGCGCTGGACCAAGCTGGTCGAGCATGCGGTCCGACACAACCAGGTCAGTGTAGGCTTGGCGCAGAGTCCGCCGGTCCACCTTGATGTTTGCCGCCTGGACCCTGGTGGCTTCCGCGTAGTCCTTGAGCGACACCGGCGCCGCTCCCGCGTACTGAGAGATCTGGAAGCGTTCAGAGGCAAGCTGCTTTCCGGCCATCGAGAGAGTGAAGTTGTAATCGTTGCCGCTCATTCCCTTCACTTCCACCAGTTGCTGCTGGCGCATGTGTCGGAAGACGGCGTCGACAACCGGCACCGAGAGGCGCAGATTCTTGCTGAGCCGCTGGAGATTGCTGTACCCCTCCAACAACATACGGCGTAGGACGAGGTCGAGCACCAGCGTCTCGGGAATTCTAAGCTGCTCAAAATTCTGGGGAACCGCGGGGCTAAAGGCAGACCGGACCAGCGCTTCAGAAAGCATATCCAGACTATTAATCGGCGGATCACAGTACCAACGTTAGGCCCATCTGAAGGCACCCTTTCAATCGTGCACTGAGAAGCCGTGGAAATGGGCTGGCGGGATGGTGGAACGGAGGCATGCAGGCGAGGTGTGGCCTACCGCTCCCTCTGGTGGCGGCTCAGTTTGGACCGCGGGATTTGGTAAAAATTGACACAGATGGACAGCTGCACTATCGTCGGAATGAATGGACGATAGGCTCACCATGAACGTACATTGTCATCACCATCGGGAACGGCAGCCTTTCTTAGCCGGCGAACGCGGCCAGAGGCTCATCTCTAGCGGGATCGGCGAGTGAGTTGACGCGATCCTATTTAACAGGCAACATTGTGTTCGAACTCGGCGAACGCGAGCACTCGGGCATGGAACTCTATTTGAAATACGCCGCCGAGGTGTTACAGTCGGCGGCGAGGACGACGGCTCAATGATGACGCGACAGGAAGCCATTGACCTGTTTCAGAGCGGCGATCTCATCGGCATGGTCAGGCACCGGATCAGCCGGTTGAAGTGCACTACTCAAGAGTGGGTTGATGTTCATTTTACAGCGCACCGGCCGGGGATGAGGACGACGGCGACGATGATGTTCGGAGTGGGAGAGAGCATCGAAGAGCGGATGAATCACTTCGACCTGGTGCGCAACATTCAGGAAGAGACGGGCGGATTCACGGCGTTCATACCGTGGTCGTTCCAGCGGGAGAACACGTCCCTCGGGCGTTTTGTGAAGGAAGAGGCGACGGCGGTGGAGTATCTGAAGATGCTGGCGCTGTCGCGGCTGTACTTCGAGAACATCCTGAACATACAGTCGTCGTGGGTGACGCCGGGGTTGAAGACGTGCCGGCTTGGACTGCGGTTTGGCGGCAACGACGTCGGCTCGATCATGATCGAAGAGAACGTGGTGAGCGCCGCGGGCGCGCATCATCAAGCGTCGGAAGAAGAACTGCGGCGCCTCATTCGCGACGCCGGCTTCATTCCCAAGCAGCGCGACACGCTGTACGGGACCTACTTCCTGAATTAAGGCCGTGAACCTACGGGACGGGTTGCTGCGAGTGGCCGCGATGGGCGGCCTCGCCCTCGTGGCGATCACCGAGGGGCTCAGCCTCTTCGGATGGCTACGAGCGGCGCCGGTGGCTGTGGCCTGGGGGTTGGTGGTGGTGGCTGGGCTGGCCGCGCCGGTGAAGGGCTGGAGGATCGAGCGGCCGCGGTTGACGTTCGATCCCATCGTCAGCTTGTGCGTGGCGGCGGTGGCGGGGATTCTGGCAATCACGCTCGTCACCGCGCTGGCCGGCGCACCCAATAGCGCGGACGCCATGGCGTATCACTTGCCGCGCGTCATCTATTGGGCGGAGCAGGCGAGCGTCCGATTCTTTCCCACTCCCTACTTGAACCAGATCATGCTCCAGCCGCTGGCGGAGTACTTTATGCTCCACCTGTATCTGCTCACGGGCGGGGATGCGCTCGCCAATCTCGGGCAGTGGATTGCGTCGGTGGTGTGCATCGTTGGAGTGTCGGCAGTGGCGCGGGAGTTCGGTTTTGGCGCGAGAGGGCAGGCGATGGCGGCGCTGTTCTGCGCGACGCTGCCGAGCGGAATCCTTGCGAGTTCAGGCGCGAAGAACGACTACGTGCTCGCGATGTGGCTCGTCCTGGCGGTGTACTTCGCGATCCGGTTCACGCCCGTGCCGTTGGGAGCGGCGCTGGGGTGCGCGCTGCTGACGAAGGCTACGGCTTACTTGTTTGCGCCTTGGGTACTGCTCGCCGTGTTCCTGGTGAGAGGACAGCGGCGGCGCGCGATCGGCGCGGGGGCCGCGATGCTGTTGGCGGTCGCGATGAATGCTCCGCAATATGCGCGGAACTTCGAACTGAGCGGGTCGCCGATGGGGTTCGACTCGGCGCAGGGGGACGGGTTCTTTCGTTGGCGGAACGAGACGTTCGGTTGGCGGCAGACGGCGTCGAACGTTCTGCGGAATGCGTCGGAGCAACTGGGCGCCAGGAGCGAGAGATGGAATCGCGGTGTGTATGAGGCCGTGCTGAGCGGTCACCGGTGGATGGGGGCCGATCCGAACGATCCCGCGACGACGTGGCCGTGGACCAGATTCGGTGTGCCGCGGAGTGCGAATCATGAAGCCGATGCCGGGAATCGTTGGCACTTGGCGCTGCTGTTGATGATGACGGTATGGCTCGTGTTCCGTCATCGCGACCGGCTGCCGCCGGTATACTCAGCGGCGCTGCTGTTGGCGCTGCTCATGTTTTGCGCGTACTTGAAGTGGCAGCCGTTTATGGGGCGGTTATTTCTGCCGCTGTTCGTGCTGGCGGCGCCGCTGAGTAT
>Ga0163150_10006867_pt1 | contig 13687 bp, 15 predicted proteins | sample OliLakLV19P2IB_FD_148628 | JGI IMG/M metagenome (GOLD analysis project Ga0163150, IMG submission 148628) | Freshwater microbial mat bacterial communities from Lake Vanda, McMurdo Dry Valleys, Antarctica - Oligotrophic Lake LV.19.P2.IB | ecosystem: Environmental > Aquatic > Freshwater > Lake >...
GGGACTCGGCCGGCCGGTGGTGGTCGTGAACCGCGGCGGCGCGGGCGGCAACATCGCCGCCGACCAGGTCGCGAAAGCCACGCCCGACGGCCACACGCTCCTCATCACCGCCTCGAGCACCCTCACCGTCAACCCGTGGATCTACCAGGCCCTGACGTTCGATCCCGAGAAGAGCTTCGCGCCCATCACCATACCGGCGCGGCAGAACAACATCCTGGTCGTGCATCCCAAGCTCAGTGTGTCGACGCTGAAGGAATTCGTCGCGCTGCTGAAATCCCAGCCCGAGAAATACAACTTCGGATCGGCCGGCACCGGCTCGCTCTCGCACCTGGCCGGCGTGCTGTTTGCTGAGCAGTCCGGCACCGTGTCGACCCACGTCAGCTACAACGGCATCGCGCCGGCCATGCTCGCCCTGCTCGCCGGACAGGTCGACTACATGTTCGATTCCGCCACCAGCCTGCCGCACATCCGTGCGGGCAAGCTCAGGGCGCTCGCGGTGATCGGGCCGAGCCGGCTCGCCGCGATGCCCGAGGTCCCGACGATGAGGGATCTCGGCTACCCGGATATGGAGACGGCGAAGAGCTGGTACGGAATCTTTGCGCCGGCCGGCACGCCGCCGGAGATCATCCAGGCGCTGAACCGCGCGATCGTCGGCACCATGCGCAAGCCCGAAATCGCGGACAAGGTCACGGCGATGGGCATGGAGAGCGCCACCTCCACACCCGAAGAACTCGCGGCCGCAGTACGCGATGCGCTGAAGAAGTACGGCCTCGTCGTGAAGCGGGCCGGGATCAAGGTGCTCTAGCCGGCGTTCACTCGACCGGCAGGCCTGCTTCCCGCACCGCCTTCCGGTACACTCCCAACTGGTCCCTGAGCATGGCGCCGAAAGCATCGGCTTTGGACGGGGTCAGCGTAAAGCTGAGCTTCTCGATCTGGGCATTCACCTCGGGGTTGGACAACGCGGCGTTGATATCGCGGTTGAGCCGCTCCACCACGTCGCGGGGATTGCCGGCGGGACCGACAAATCCCGCGTAGAGGATCACGTCGAGATCCTTCTGCCCCGCCTCCTTCAGCGTCGGCACATCGGGCACCAGCGAGCTCCTTTGCGGCAGTTGGTCCGAGGGCTGCACGATCTTCAGGTAACCCGCGGGCAGGAGTTTTCCGTCCGCGGTAGCAACAATGTCCAGCTTGCCAAAGGCGGCCCAAAGAACTAGCAGACCAAGCATTACCAGCACCACCTTGAGCACCACCCCCGCCAGCGGCGCCATCGGCGTTTTCTGGATGCGTAGCAGCCCGGGGGCGAAGTCCTTCGGGTCGGCCTGCGGCGCGCGCCGGTCGATGAGGGTGAAAATATCGCGTCCGCTCATGGCGTCTTCTCCACTACGTGCATGTGCTTCGGCCCGGGCTCTGCGTCCAGCGACACGACATCGTGTCCGGATCCTCGAGCTCGGGTGCGCGCCCACCGCAACGCGGGTAGACCGCGATGCGGTAGTCGCCATGCGTGTGGAGCGTCGCGCCGTCGGCGAGCACCTGCGGCGCGACCACGGGGATTTCGCGCGCCGCGAGTTCGAGCACGAACTCGTGCTCTTCGAGGATCTGCGCGTCGGTCCATCGGCCTGGGCGGTAGAACTTCGCGACCAGCGGTTGCTCGTCCTCGATGCCGAACTGGTAGACGCGGTTTTCGTAGCTGTTGAGCGCCTGCAGGCGCCCGTCGGGGCGCAGGCCGGCGCCCTCCAGCGCATCGAGGACGGCGTCGGGCGTCAGTCCCGCGTACGGGGCTTTGTCGGGCGAAAGGGGCGTGTCGGGCATGGCCGCGATTCTACGGGCATGCGGGCATCCTCACACGCAGTAGATGTCGGCGCTGGCGCGGGACCCCGTCGTAGTAACCTCCAACGTCGCGGAGTTCCAGCGCGTGAAGTATTCAGGCAGGCGATGGCAGCAATCTGCCACAGTCACCTCTTCCAGAGCCGCACTTCACCGAAAAGTGGCAGCAATCGAGGATCAACGCCCGCCACGCCTGCGCGTTGACGCTGTCTCGCCTGGAGAATCTGCGCCTTCGATGAGCACGTTCGCCGTGCCGCTGGCGCGTTGGCCCCTGTGTCAACGGCGGCGTGAAAACCATTGAAATCAGCCGGTTTGAAAATCGTGCGCGGCGCCTTGGTTTTTTGCGCGTGGGGGATCGATCGGTGGAACCCCTGATGCGGCGGAAATCGCCTTTGGTAAGAACGAGTTCGCGCGGTCAAGAAGACGCATGAAGAAATGCATTGAGATAGAAGGCCATCAAGAAAACGGCAGAAGAACATCGAAATTCATTCCGCCCAATTTGAACGACTTTCAGAACGTCGTTGACAGTCCTCGAAGTACGTGCCCGCCGGGGGTCGTAATCCCTTCTTCATCAGGGTGTCCTGCTTGGCACCGGAACACCGGACTTCACGCCGATGATTCTGTCGTAATCCCTTCTTCATCAGGGTGTCCTGCTTGGCAGACTGCCACGCAGTACGCCAGCAAGTTTCGTACGTCGTAATCCCTTCTTCATCAGGGTGTCCTGCTTGGCCGAAGCCGGTTAGCGGTATCGGCGCAATGGGTCGTAATCCCTTCTTCATCAGGGTGTCCTGCTTGGCCACGAGAACGGGTCCTTCGGGTCGCGGTGGTGGTCGTAATCCCTTCTTCATCAGGGTGTCCTGCTTGGCGGGGATGGACGCAATATACAAATTACTTGCAGGTCGTAATCCCTTCTTCATCAGGGTGTCCTGCTTGGCTCCATCGCCAAAATACTCTTCTCGAATCCGCCGGTTAAAGCCACACTTGGAGAATCTCTCATTCGGACTCCCAGCGAATTCCAGAACCGCACTCCACAATCCTCACGACAATTGCATCTTACGCTCAGCGCCAGGCTGCGTCAGGCCGGACAAGCCGGTGGTTCGGTCGGAGAACAGCAACCCGCAGAGCGGCAGACTGCCGCGGCCGAACGTGTCGTATTTGAGATCGTGCGGTAACGGATATGCGCGAACATCGTCCTGCTTCACGTTGATATAGGTTTCGATCTCTCCGAGAAACCGACTCACCTGGCCGCTGCTGCCTTCGAAATAGAAGACCGAATACTGCACAGGCACGGCTCGCCTTTTTATGAAGCGATGCAGGCGCGAAAGGCGCCGCTTGTCCGCGATATCGTATGCGATCAGCCAGGCTCTGGGCTGGTTCAGCGCCACGTTTCGTTCTCGCGTGCGACCAAGCGGTTGAGCTGGGCAAGATGGTCTGCAGGCCGGGCGCCATTGAGTCGGGTCCAGTTCTCGAAGAACAGCATTCCGTCGCGCCCGCCGCTCGCCCCTTTGACGATGGCGCCTCCGGCTAGGTTGATCTCGGCCCAAAGCAGGCCGGCGATGTCGTCGGCGAGGTCGAGTGCACTGGCGTCGTGGCCCCAGTAGCGCGCCGCGAGGCCCGCCTCGCGCAATCGCGCAACAGTCCAGGCGTGGCACCAGCCCTTCGCCTCGGTGCCAAAAACCTCGGTAATGACCGCGTGGTACACGTATTCGCGTTTGTGCCGTTCCAATACAGCGGCCCTTGGAGCTGCGTTCCGGCCCGCACGCGCGGCAGCCCAGTCCATCAGCACGCTCATGCGGCGGCTGCGCAGCCAGTCGCGATAGCGCGTCTCCCAATCGGGATGATCGAGAAAGGATTCGAGCCGCGCTTCCCGGCTCGCGGCGACACGCCGAGAAGAAGCGCACTGACCGAGCACCTCGCCACGACCGGACACCCATGTGATGGTGACGCCGTTGGCCATGCACAGGGCGAGCGCTTCACCGCTCCAGTCGGTCTGGCTGCCGCAGACGACGCGGTCGATGCGAGCCAGCGGAAAACGCCGATCGCTCTTTGCCGGCTGCTGGATGACCAAGCTTTCGGCTTGCGCGATGATACGAAGCCGGAGGCCAGTCGCAAGGTACAGCGGTTTGCGCGCGGGCGTGCATGCTGGCACTGCGCGCAGGATCTCGGCCAGGGCGCGCACAGTCAAAATGTCGACTCTTCGGCCTGATCGAGCCAGACGCCGCCTTCCGCGCGCAATGTGCGCGCCAGGCGGGCAGTACGCGTCCGCAACCAGCGCCGCGGCAGTCGGGCAAACCGCTCCCAGTCGGCATAGAAGCTCGCGCGCGCCGCTTTGCCCATGATGCAGGCGCCCTTGTCGCTGCTGAAGTGATCCTCGCGCAGGGTGCGGCTGCGAAACAGCCGCCAGACCCATTCGTCGGCGAGCGGGCGCAGCGGCTCGATCAGGTCGCTCGCAAGGGACTCGCGCCCGAACGCAGGCCGGTGGTAGAAGCCGAGGAGCGGGTCGAGCCCTGCGCGATGCGCGGCGCCGACGGCGTCGAAATGCAGCAGTGTGTAGGCGAGCGACAGGCACGCATTGACCGGGTCGCGCGGCGGCCGGCGATTGCGGCCGGTGAACGCCAGCGCGGACGGGAACAGGGCGGCCAGCCCCTGAAAATAGGCGCGAGCGGCACTGCCTTCGAGGCCGCGCAGGCTGGCGCTGTCGAGGCGGTCACGGGTCGCCAGCGATTCGCCGATCCCCGCCAGGCTGGCGTCCGCATCGAACAGGGCCTTGCGCGCATCTGCGCGCAAGGCAAGCGCACTCTTGAGCAGGCGGCGCTGGCGACCCAGCTTGGCGATAACGAGCTCGCGCGCGGTGTCTGCACAGTAGTCTGGATCCATGACTCGTTTTGCCTGGGCCAGACGCACGGCGGCATCGTTATGCATGGGGCCGAGCACGATGGCGACACGCCGGCTCATCCGCGAACTCATCAGTAGCGTTGCCACGCCTGCTTCGGCCAGGCGTGTGAGCACGCTCGTGTCGAGTTTCGTTCTGGCGCCCTGGATAACGACCCGATCCAGCAGCTTGATCGGGACGGTGCCGCGCCGCCTGCCGGCCTCGTACAGCGCGAGCGTATCGCCGTCGGTGCGAATCTCCAGTTGCGCGCGGTCGAGCAGCAGCGTCGCCATGATCTCAGCCGACGTAGAAGTAGGACGGATCGGAGGGCGCGCAGCCGGTACCCAGGGCATGACAGCGGGCGCGCGGGTCGAGCCGCAACAGCAGGAAGCGATCCTCGGACTCGTCGAGGATCAGCGCGACGTCGTGCAGGAGCTGATGGCGTTCGCCGGCGGACAAAAAAATCTCGTGCACCGATTTTTGCCCGCCGGTGGCGTAGCCGCGCACGAGGTCCAGCGCGGCCGCGAGCCGGCGCGGGGCCGAAACATCGTAGGCGGCAAGGTAGAAATCCCGCTCGGACATGGACTGCGCTCCGCAAATGCGATCGGCGCAGTGTGCTTCAGGGCAACGGGTGCGTCAGGGATGGCAAGCTTGCGGGTCACTACCGGGAGGTCGAGCCCAAGTGTTATGCGTCAAGACACAGTACTGGTCCATTCACGCACGTGTTTGGCCAGGTTGCGCAGTTCGCCGGCTTGCACGATCTTGATTCTCAATTCCCGCGCGCGCTTGCGGTCCCAGTCGTCGACCGGCTGGTAACTCACCAGCAAACCGCGCGTGTTGAGGCCGCCGAGCGCGGTCAGAGAATCGAGTTTGTAGAGGGTTTCCGGGCCGGGCCCGTCCTGAGCGTCTCCGTGCATCCGGCGCGACTTGCATTCCACCAGGAACAGGCGATTCTGCGAAAGAAATGCCACGTCGATTTCGTTGCGCACGCCCCCCCTCGATTCCACCCGGAGACTGCGCGCAACGTCATGGCTGCCAAGCGCTTCCCGCAAGCCGCCGATCACGCGGGCGACTCGGCGGAGCGACTCGCCGAAGCGCTCGACCTCCTTCACCCATTCGTCGCACAGCAGGTAGTGGCCATCCGTGAATTCCGTTGCGTCGCGAGACAGCTCGCGAAAACCGTGCACCGCCAGGTACTCGGATATTTCTACCCTGTCCTCCATGCGAATGGATTCGCGGCGGGGCCACAGGGGGATGATCTCGTTTCGCTCTGGATGAACGTAGAACACGGAATGGCCACTGGCGCGAAACACCTCCTGTGCCGCCATGGCCATCGGCTTGGTGCCGCCGGTAACGTTCAGCGCCAGGGCTTCGCCCTCGCGCCTGGCAAGCAGGTCAAGTAACGCGTCCTGCACGCAGGCAATGCCCCAGGCATCAGCGACCGGGCAGTCACTGACACGGATGCCGCGCGCCAAGAAGGCCTGGCTCAGCCAGTTCGCGCGTTCCTGCATGTCTGGGCTGACGACGAGCACCACTTCATGGGGGCGCGTGCGCGAGTCCAGCGCGGGGATCAGGTTGGGCGTCGCCTGCTGAGAAACGAGGCAAACATGAATACCATAGTCAAGGCTCGTTCTTGGGGATGCGGGAGTTTCGTTCATCGTGGCTTGGTGGTTGTGTCTGGAACACGGGGTGAGCTCATTTCACTGGTCCGGCTGCTAAACTATTGTCATCGAAGCGACGGCATGGGGCGATGATATGGCTGACATCAGTATTCGCGGGTTGGAAGAGCCGGTATTGGCCGCGCTCGAGGAGCAGGCGGCGAAAGAGTCGCTGAGCGTCAATGCACTCGTAGTGCGCCTGCTCGAACAGGCTTCAGGAGTGCGTCCGCAGTCGGCGACGCCGCGCCGATACCACGATTTGGACGCGTTTTTCGGCACATGGACCGAGGAAGAGGCTGCCGGGTACGAAGCGAACACGGCTATCTTCAACCAGATTGATCCAGACATGTGGAAAGCCAGGGACGACGCCCGGTGAGGCCGATTGCGCTGGACACCAATGCAGGTTCGGCCTCGCCGGCTCGGAAACCAGGCAGGCCGTTTGCACGCACGCAAGCGACTCATTCGGTTGCCGACCCAGGATAGCGCTGCGGGAGTTGTGGAAACGGCTCGCGTACGCCGGCGGTGCCCAACTCCGCGCGTAGCATCGGTTCGAATTCGCACTCCAGCCAGGCATGCAAGGTGTTCCATTCGCCCGCGCGGACCGGGGCAAACCCGTGGGCGAGAATCGACTCGTTGCGATGGCGCAGGTGGTCGAACATGGCGGCACGCTGCCTGGCAATGAACTGCGCCGCGTTTCCGCCGACATGGCGCTCGACCAGTAGCCAGGCAGCCCAGAGACCCGCTTGATAGCGCCCGTCGCGGCCCGGACTCACGCCCACCTCTGCAGCCGCGGCCGCGGGGAGGTCGCTCGTCTTCATCCCCGCGCGCGAATCCAGCAGCCACTGCGCGCTCCATTCGATCATCCGGTAGGCGCGTGCGACGGCATCGTCATAGCGGCCATTGTCGGCCCGCCGCAGCGCGTTCTTCCAGAGGTCCCAGATGAGCAAGCCGGTGCGCGCAGGCGAATCGGTACCGGCGAGCACGACGACAGGCTTGAGATATGGGGCGAGAGTGGATCCAAGAGCAGGCGCATACAGCTTAAGAAGGTCGGCGGCGGCCGCGTGATCGAATCGATCCCACGCAGCGAGGGCGGCGGAGAAATCGCGGGCGTGAACGTATGCAGTGCGAAGCAAATTAGTCCTTGGCGCAGGAAGGCGACGCAGACCGGCTTCCGCCTCCGAGTATGCAAATCGTTCCCATGCCGCCAGGTAGGGCTGCATCGACCGCGCGTGCCGCACGCCTTCGACCGAGGCCGCCGCTGCGGTCTGGGTACCGTCCGCCACACGCACAAGATCACCGCGGCTGCCGGTCACGAACCGCAGTTCCACAGCGTCGCTTTCCAGCGCCGCCACCACGAGGGCTGCCGTCATGGTTTTGGTCCCGCCCGTGTAGTCGGCTTGCAGCGTTGCCCCAGGGAAACGGGCGCGCAGTTCGGAGATTGCGCCGCGCATCACGCCGAAGGCAGCATCCAGGTCGTCGGCGGGAACGATTCGAACGTCGTACCCGTTCTGCGGCAACCCGCACTGCACCGGGATGTTTGGCAGCGTCGGCGCCGCTTCGTCCTGTTGGCGCTTGATGCAAAGTCCGTTGCCCTCGATCTGGGTGCGCGAGCCGGTTCGACCGGTCGCCGGATCCCGGTCGGTGCAAAAAAAGCTGACGTAATCGGGGCGGCTGTCGCGAATTGCGGTGACGAGCGGTTGGTGTGAGCCGCCGACGGTGGCAAGGAGGATGACTGTCATGGGCCGGCAGTGTTCTCCGGCCTGACCGGGCTCGGCGCGCGATCGAGGTTTTGACGAACGGTCAAAGATCGTTCCCGCCTGTCGGTCGCGTCTCCTGAGCAAGGCGCATGCGGCGCAGGGCAGCGCGCAAGCCAGGCAGATCCTGCTCGACAACGCGCCAGACGATCTCCGCATCCACCCCTAAGTAGCCATGCACGAGCACGTTTCTGAAGCCGGCGATCGCACGCCAATCGATGCCCGGTTCGCTTTCCCGCGCGCTTTCGCTCAGGCGCTGGCTCGATTCGGCGAGCGTCTGCAGATTGCGTATCACTGCGTCCTGGATCATGCGCGAGCCGACGAACACGTCTCGCCTCGCACCGGCGTACTCGGCGATCCTGTCCATGCACTCAAGCATGTGCTCGATGAAAAGCTTGTCCGCCGGCGGCTCCGATTTCACAGGCGCACGGCCTCGCTCAGTATCTTTTCCCGAATCGACGGGTGCAGCGCCTGCTCGGTCACCAGGTCGACGCGCCGCCCGAGCAGGTCCTGCAAATCCATCAGCAGGCCGCCCAGGCCGAACCCTGTCGTCGCCTCGCCGACATCGACGAGCAGGTCAACATCACTCTCCTCGGTCGCGTCCTCGCGAGCCATCGAGCCGAACACGCGCACGCGGGTCACGCCGTAGCGTCGGGCGAGATCGAGCACGGCCTCGCGTTTGGATTCAAGCAGCGCATTCATTTCGTTTGTCCTCTAGAGATTCAAGCGATGGCCGCACGGGCAGCTCTCGAAGCGGTTCCTGCTGACGAATTCTGGAACGGCGGTGCGCGGCATGGCATTCATCCCTTCAGGCGAATACCAGCCGGTGCCCCTTCGGTGGCGGCACAGGTTGACCGTCCTGTCGCGCCGATTCGATCCAAAGCGCCATTGCTTCCTTGGCGTTGCGCAACGATTCTTCGTGGCTTGCGCCGTGGGCGAGGCAGCCGGGCAGTTCCGGCACATCAGCCACGAAAGCCTGGCCTTCATCGCTCCAGTAAATGATGATCTCGGATCGATCCATGCTCATTGCCCTCCCAACCGGTACTTCAAGATGATGGCACGTATCTGGCGCACCCGATAAGGCTTGGCATTGGCACCGTCGCGCTGAATATTGATTCGCTCCCCCACCCCGGAGCTTTGGCCGGCGCGGGGAGAGAAATCATGCTGGCTCAACTACCCCAATTAGGTCGCTACCGCGTACCGTGGCGGTTACGCGCACAAACGCTCCCTTCTTGACTTTCTGCTGAATGGCCGCCGGCAGACGCGCGAGCAATTCCGCGCCCTGCGGAGCAATCGCGTTGGCTTGCGCATTGTTCGGGCCAACCGCGGTCAAGGTGCCATTGCGTGCGTTGAACTTGATTTGGGCTTTGTCCCAGACTGTCTCGGTGGCTCCGGCGTTCGGCGCGTAGCGGCCGGCATTCGGGTGTGCCGGCCGTTGCGGCGTGACGGCTTGCGGCCCCATTGCACCGTAGCCCACAGAAGTTTTGGCGCCGAAACCCAGCCACTCGAAAGCGTGAATGAAGGCCTTGTCGAGCTTCTGTCGCCAGCTTTCGCGCAGGTGCGCAGGAAGCCGTGTCTCGTGGCAGACCACGTGAAAATCGAACGCGGACTTGGCTGGCACGGCAAGAAAGCTGACTGGGACAGGGGGCTCCGCATCGTGCGGGGTGCCGCCTTTTTGGAGATAGCCGGTATGGTGCGGGGTCATGATCTCAACCGCCAGCTTGTTGCCGCTCGGGCTGGGAAAGACATCCCAGAAATCGAGCGCACCACGGGTGTGGATGGACTGGCGAAAGCTGTCGTCCTGCAACAACCGGTAGAGAAATGTCCCGCGCCGGTCTTCCTTGCTGTCGAGAAAGCGGGCGAGTTCTTTTTTGTCGGTAACTGCGATGCGGATAAAATTCAGAAGGTCATCACGCGCCGCGAGTTTCGGCAGGTCGTGCACGAAGGCACCGCCGAGTTCCGTGTCAGCTTTCCAAAGGGCGCCGGCCGCGCCTTCGAAGCCAAACAGCCACCAGACGTCGAGCCAGGTCCAGCCGGTTTCCGATCCCTCGAGGGCGAGTTCTTCCGCCGCCCGGCGCAGCACACCCTTGACGCCGCTGCCGGCGCGCCTATGAACCTTGAAGTAGATCTGGTTTGCAAGTCTTCCGTCTTGCTCCCAACCCCGGACCCGAACCGTGTGTCTGGTTCCAGCGGGGTACGCGAGGATGTGTCGCGACTGCGGAGTTGCGTGCCCCTCTCTGCCTCCCCCGATAAATTTGAAGTAATCCGACGTGCGGAAAGCGATCTTGATTCGCGCAAGTTCGCGCATGACTTCTTGCCATGAGTCGAAGCTGACCAACTCGTTTTTCCCTTCGGGATTGGTTCGAACCTTGAGTAAGCGCCAGATCAGCGGTATGCCGTGTTTGTCAGCACCAATAGCGTGAGGCCAATCAAGACTCAGGCAGGCATCGAGCGCTCGCGAAGGGATCATCGAATGAACGAAATCCAGGTTCAAATCAGCAAACCCCTTGATGCTCAGCCCTTCATTCTCGCCATCGATTCGCAGCGCCCCCCAGCCGTTGCGCGAGCGAGAACCAAGCGTGCCGAACCATGCGGCAAGCTGCATGGCCTTGCTGATGTCCCTTGCGTGGTCATGCGGGCATCGAATTCGAAAGCAGGCGGTTTCCTCCGCTTTTGCTTCGAGTACGTCAATCGCGCTGCGTGGAACGGCGCCGCCGATCGGGCCATAGCCCAGATAGAGATTGGCGCCGACCGGATTTTCCACATTCGGGTGTGTCAATGGCTCGCCCCGAGGTACGCTGGACAGTGTTCCGGGCGCCCACCGATCCAGACGCAAACGAACTTTCGATCGACCCCAGTCTTTGCCTTCCTCTCCGGCTGCGCCAAAGAGCATCTTCTCGGCATCACGCAGGTCATCCACGTTGTAGGGACGCTTCAGCTGCGGCCCCTTCACCACCCTCCACCACTGCCGCAACAGCGCCTTGAACGGTGGCGTGCGCCACTGCGCCTGCTGCTCGGCGTTGCCGAGAAACGCGGGTGTATTGAAGCTGACGGTGTATTTGAGTTCGGTGAATTTCATGGGGTTGGTCCGGCTCGCGGTGTCTGGAGGACAATCTACTCGGAATCCGCGCCGCCGGTACCGCGCGGCAAGCTTGCGACGACGCTGATGGCCTCGGACGGGACGGCCAAGCCGTAGCGCTTGGGGCTGCTGCTTTCGCTCGATATTAAATAGGGCGCGGCGGCAACGCCCAGCGCCTTCCTGAGGCGAGCATTGAGCTTGCTCGCCTTCTGTTCGAAGTCCGCTTTGGTCATTCCGTGGCGGAAGCTCTTTGCCGTGCGATCGTCGTCGCCCATCGGCCCGAGAATGGAGCGGTACTCGGCCAGAAATGCCTGCGCGTAGTCCTGATTCGATTCGTGAACCCCTGGGCAAGGCACAGGAGGCAGCGACGATCGGCGTCGATTCGCAAGCCAACTGTAGAAGGCCAGTTCCGAAGGCGGCATCGGGATGGTTTCCCCACCGGCCCGAACGCTGCGCGCGGCCGGATCGAGCTCGAGTAGCACCGGCCCACGCGCTTTCTGCGCTGCCGCTACGACTTCGGTGAACCGCGCGCGGCCCGCGAGCAGCGGCACGGGCAGGCCGTCGCGCAGACGCACGAAAGGAATCTCGGCGAGCGTAATCTCGGCGTCGCGCGCATCCACAGGCTGGTTGTCGCGTGTGATCAGGATGCGCGGCTTGACGGAGGGGTAGAAGAACTGCGGATCGGACTCGAACGGCTTGGAGACGAGCACATGCGAAAGACGATCCTGCGCGCGGCCGTACAGCGAAAGTGCATATCCCAAATAGAAACCCATGGTCTTGCGTCCGCCGGCGAGAGACACATGCACCGAGCAGTTCTCGTCGGAGGTCAGTTCGCGGACAACTCCGGTGATGAAGTCCGCAGCGAAGTCGTTCTCCGCGGCGGTACGAATATCGTCCAGCGCGCCGCCCTCGGGGCCGGCGATCACATGAATGAGCTTCTCGTCGAAATGGATTGCCGGGAGCGCGTAGTCCTCGCGCAGCCGGTGAAACCAGCCTGGCGTGTCGGAGAGCAGCATCAGGCGTGCGCGGCTGGCGCCATCGGCGGTGGTGATCAGGTGTATTTCGGTTGGGACGTAGGGGTTCCCGGCACGCAACGCCAGCGCAAAAAGCGTTTCGGTCACTACCTGCGGCGACAGGCCGCTTGCCGCGAGCAGGATGCGGCGGGGGTAATGCTCGGGATGATCCGGATTGATGGTGTCGGTGCCCATCGAGCTGGCCTACGGTCCCTTGGGGTCCGGAGTGGCAGAAGTCAAGCTCGCGATCGTGTAGTAACCGAGCCCCATCGTTGCCACGCTCCCTGCATGAATGAACTGGCCGAGCCATAGGATCGGCCAAAACGGAGCAATGTCGGCCGCTGCCATCCGCAGTGTCCCTACAACGCCCCCCAGATTCATATCTTGGTTCTGGCGAGCGGAGTGGCGCGGCTGGTCGTCCCAGCGCAGTTGCGTGTGACTTGCCACCAGACGCGCTGCAGCCATCACGGCTCGAAAATCCGTTTCGAACGGCTTATCGGTGTGAAAGTAGCTGAGCATCGATACGCGCCGTAGCAGATTGCCGAACAGATCGGAAAAATGGAAATTGGTCTCGCGTACGTGTTGACCTGCGCGCTTTACCCGAAGTGGCGTTTCAAAGGTGATTTCGATATCTCCCGCGGCCAACTCTGGAACGACAGGGCATTGCGGTGCTAACGGAGTCAGGATGCCGTTCGCGGCATCGATGCGCGTCCAGGCATCGTCCCCAGGCGTCGCGGCCTGGTCTACCGAGAGCAGCCGCAAGCGGTGACCGGAGATCCCAAGCGGATTTTCGGCGGCTTGCATGAGCGCCAGCACCAACAGCGGCAAGTAAGCGTTGCTGCGGCCAACGAGCGTAAGGTGGAGATCGATGCCGGTATCCGCGCGTACCTCGCGCAGCACGAACGGGTGAGGGGCCTGCGCGTAGAGGCGCATCTTCACCGCACCAGGGGGTATTGGCGTATCGAACACGTACGCGTAGGCGCAGCGATGCACCTCCCGGCAGCCCCGGCAATCGGGCGCGCCGGTAAGACATGCGAGCCGGCGTAACGCATGCCCGAGGGCACCACGCCAGGCAGAGCCCGGAAACAAGCGCGAGCCCGTCGTGCCGCTAAAACCGAGTCGATAGCAGCCCAGAGGTAGTTGCGGCGTGTCGGTGAGCATTGGATAGGGCTCCCGCCTATGCGCTAGAAGCAGAGAGGCTAAGCGATCTAAGGCGAACTACCGGTGTCCACAAGCTTGCAGGCCCGCGTGCAGGCACAGGGTTTCGATACCGAAGCGGCGAAACGACAGGAAAACCAATCTCGCTCTTCTGATGCATCCGGCCCACCGTGGCGGTTGCGCATCGATTCTAGGCTCGCAGTTGTTGTGCTTGGGAGCATTTTGCCCCTGCGTTCTCTCGATCCGCAATGCTCCTTGCGTCAAATGGCCCGATTCCCGCTCGCCGCGATGCAACTGCGCCGCGCGCGGCGCTACGCGATGTCGGGCAG
>Ga0163150_10006869_pt1 | contig 13685 bp, 6 predicted proteins | sample OliLakLV19P2IB_FD_148628 | JGI IMG/M metagenome (GOLD analysis project Ga0163150, IMG submission 148628) | Freshwater microbial mat bacterial communities from Lake Vanda, McMurdo Dry Valleys, Antarctica - Oligotrophic Lake LV.19.P2.IB | ecosystem: Environmental > Aquatic > Freshwater > Lake >...
ACACGCTACTGCGTGTTCACCAGCGAAGATTTATTACTCGTGATGCGCCCCTATCAGATCGCAGCCACCGAGCGCATTTTGAACCGTCTCCAGATCGCCAACAATTACAAAACATACGGCACGATCAAAGGCGGCGGCTATATCTGGCACACCACCGGCAGCGGCAAGACGCTGACCAGCTTCAAAACCGCACAGCTTGCCACGCAGCTAGACTATGTGGATAAAGTGGTGTTCGTGGTGGATCGCAAAGACCTTGACTATCAGACGATGCGCGAGTACGACCGCTTCCAGAAAGGTGCAGCGGATGGCAACACGTCCACGAAGGTGTTACAGCGTCAGCTAGAGGACGATTCAAGCCGGATCATCATCACCACGATTCAGAAACTCGGCTTGTTCGTGAGTCGCAACAAGCAGCACGACATCTATAAAAAGCGCGTCGTGCTGATCTTTGACGAATGCCACCGGTCGCAGTTTGGCGATATGCACACGGCGATTACGCGGGCGTTCAAACACTATCACCTGTTCGGTTTCACCGGAACGCCGATCTTTGCGGCTAATTCGTCCAGTGGCGGCAATCCGCTGCTCAAGACGACGGAACAGGCTTTCGGACTCAAGCTGCACGCGTACACGATCGTGGATGCGATCAACGATGGTAACGTTCTGCCATTCCGCATTGACTTCATCAACACGGTTAGAGGGAAAGATGGCATCAAAGATAAGCAGGTTTCGGCGATTGATGCCGAACGCGCCCTACTTGATCCGCAGCGGATTGATCTGGTGACGGCGTATATCCTCGAACATTTCGACCAGAAGACCAAGCGTAATGAACGCTATATCAGCAGCGGGCGGCAGTTGGCGGGGTTCAATTCGATCATGGCGGTGTCAAGTATTCCGGCTGCCAAGCTGTACTATGAGGCGTTCAGGCGGCAGAACCACGATCTGAAAGTGGCTACGATCTTCAGCTACGCCGCCAATGAAGAAGATGCTGACGAAGATTTTGATAATGCCGCTCTGGATCAGAACAGCCGCAACTTTCTGGAGTCGGCGATTGCTCACTATAACGCGATGTTCGCCACCAACTTTGATACGTCGGCGGATCGCTTTCAAAACTACTACAAAGACCTGTCGCAGCGGGTGAAAAACCGCGAAATTGACCTGTTGATCGTCGTCAATATGTTCCTGACAGGCTTCGACGCGACCATGCTCAATACGCTGTGGGTGGATAAAAACCTGCGCCAACATGGATTGATGCAGGCGTTCTCGCGCACCAATCGCATCCTCAACAGCGTCAAGACGTTCGGCAATATTGTATGTTTCCGCGATCTGAAGGAGGCGGTTGACGATGCTATCGCCCTGTTCGGCGACCGTGAAGCGGGCGGCATCGTGATCATCCGCACATTCCGCGAATATATGGACGGCTACGAGAAGAACGGTCAGCATCAGCCCGGCTATGCCCAATTGATTGAGCGGCTGACGGCAGATTACCCCCTTGATCAGCAGATCATCGGCGAAACCAATCAAAAAGAGTTCATTCGGCTGTTCGGGGCGATTCTCAAAATCCGCAACATCCTGACGGCGTTCGATGAATTTGAGGGCAGCGACCCGCTGGCAGCGCGTGATCTTCAGGATTATCAGGGTGTATATCTTGATCTGCGCGATAAGTTCCGTCCCGAAGGTCGGCCTGAGGAAATCAATGATGACATTGTATTTGAGATCGAATTAATCCGGCAGCTTGAGGTCAACATTGACTATATCTTGATGCTGGTAGCAAAGTACAAGGCTGACAACGGTCAAGATAAGACCCTGCTTGACAACATTTATCGGGAGGTCAATTCAAGCGTTCAGTTACGCAGCAAGAAAGAATTGATCGAGGCGTTCATCAACCGTGTGAATGCCTCCACGCAGGTAGATAAAGCATGGAAGGCGTTCGTCAGCGAGTCGGCAGAGCGCGATTTAGCCGCATTGATCGCCGATGAGAGTCTTAAGGATAGCCAAACGCGCACGTTCATCAAACACGCCTTCCGCGACGGGGCGATCAAGACCACTGGCACGGACATTGATGCGATTCTGCCCCCCGTGCGACGCTTTGGCGATGGGAATCGGCAAGAGAGGAAGCAGCGCATCATCGCCGAACTGCTGAAGTTCTTTGAAAAATACTTCGGCGTGTACAGCTAAAGTTATCCAACAAGGGTGGCTTGCGGTAGCCATCATAGAGCAACCCAACTAGAAACGTACCCCATCTAGAACAAGTTGGAACAGGAATTCTCTCGCACTACCGCCGACGCGGCGAGTCTACAGCGCGGGTCGCCGCCCTATCAAACACCGTCGGCGATACGCCAATCCCACCGTTCCGGCGGGACTGCCGAACCACCGCCTAAAACGGCGACCGAAATACAGGTCGCCGTTTTTGTTTGACAGGTTCCCCCCTCTGCGCTGTGCCGTTCGGGACGAGCGGTAGCGCTCAACGTGCTGGCGTTCCAGTGTGATGAGGAGGTTCAATCATGTCCAACGTTGATATTCGTTCGAAGATTCGTCCGTTTCCCCGTGTTGCAACTTATCCAACAGGTTGGGGAGGCAAACTCACCTTCGAGCAGATCGCTGCACAGGTTTCACCGCGAGCAGCTTGGAAGTTCAAACACTTCGGTGTATACGGGCAGGATATTCCCGATAGTCTGCAAACCGGGCTGATGAAGTTGTGGGAAGCGCTCAGCGAAACGCCCGACATGCTGGCAGACAAAGGTCTTGGTGACGCGATATGGATCGTCATCGGCGCATCGAATTCGAACTGGCATGTTCGCTACCATCGGCGTTACACGACCTTCACCGATGTTGTTGGTGATAGTGATTATGATGATGCTGATGAATATGGCATCTCAGGACTGACGAATCCGAGCGAGTGGTGGCGCGCCAATGAATGGTGGGCAGCGTGGGCATCGAAAGTTGATTTCCGCCTGGACATCACTGCGGCGATCCACGCCATTGCAGAAGAATATGCCGACGACATCAAGGGTCTGGTCGCGCTTTACATCCTGACTACGAGTGCAGATTCTCAGGCGACCCTTGATGCACACAACCTGGCACATTCAATGGTCTACGAGCGCATGACAGCCATCAAGCACAGGCTGCAACGTATCCTCAAGGAATATGAGCCGATCCAACCGCGCACATGGCAGGAACGCCTTCAGTCAGGTGAAGTTGAGCCATATCTCAGGGTGGTCGAACATTACCAGGATAAGCCGCTGGCGTTGTTCGCACTCTACACGCTGACAACCGACACACAGGTGCGGAAGTTCGCCCGCGACGAGAAAGAGCGCAAGATGATTACCTACTATCGCAAGAAATGCCTGAAACGCATCGAGGCTGCCTACGGACGGGCAGCCTCTTTTTGATTCCAGAGGTTTCACACTGGCTGGTGAGCAATCGCCAGCCATATATTTTTTGCGACCTATCTAATTGGTTTTGAGATTTTCTCTACCCGGAAAACTCTGACCACAAAACGCGCATGTCATTCGGAGTTAGCTTTGTATCTGATGGAATAACATTGCGCCACTCGGAATCAGAAAGATTTCCAACCCAAGATCGGATATCATCATAATTTTGTGGCGATTGAGTTTGTTTACGTCGCCAAGTAGCGCTTAGACCGTCTGCCACGATTCGGGGAACACCTACCATTCGTAACCAAATAGCTTCTTTTCGTCGCACCCCATAAAAGATCATGAAGGGGATATGCCCTACATTCTCATCAATATCCTTAGAGCCTGCTAGAGAAACGGTTTCTAACGCACCCATACCCCAAGAGACTTTGCCAATAAGCTTAAATAGATACTGTGAAAACTTTGTGAGTCTCTTGTTATCATCAGTTTCTTGTTCCATCCAGTATTCTTGTGCAAGTTCATTCAGATTCTTGCCCAGAACCCAATCCTTAATGATCTTCGCAACTAACTCTGGATTGAACTGAGCATCAATACCTTGCCCAAGGTCAATCTCAGGCAAATCTGCAATCGCATCAATTCGCTCTCGCATTGGTTCAATATCATTCCCGAATAGCCGTTCAGGTAGCCATTTATCTGGATTCTCGAATTCATCCTTGTTGTTTCCAGTCCGCCCCAAAAGCGCCAGTACACTTGGGGTTGCGAAACCGGTTTGGTCTGCCAAGCCCAGTATGCTCGAATGAGCGCGAATGCTTGCGAGGTAGGCTCGGCATAGGGTAATAAGTGTCCTTGCTGCTTTTGGATTTTCTCGCTGAGTCTGATAAAAGATAAGACTTGACCTTAGCCAATCCTCTAATTCATCTGCAATTTGAGAACTTCCAGAAATCCTCATAGCATGTGCCAAAAATTGCATGAGAGCTGCTAACTCGGGATACTGACGAATCTCGTTCAGTTTAAAACCAAAGTCTTCGATCAGATTTCCAGCCTGGTCAAACAATTTCGATATCTGGCTTGCAATGATTTCTGCATCTTTTTTGAGAAACTCTTTGCGGTTTTCATATGTTGCGCTGTCATTTATCGGAAACCCGACAATCCCAATATTATCTACCATTGCACGCCCTGCACGTCCCGCAATGTTCCAAAAATCATTGTGGGATAGCGTGTCATCTTTACCTTTTGAAAGAGTCGTAATCAACACGGTGCTAATTGGGAAATTCATGCCCTGTGCCAGGGTTGTTGTCCCGCATATAACACTTATCACGCCATCACTTATTAGGCTTTCGATTAGCCAACGTGCTTCATGTGACAAACCTGAATGATGATAAGCAACACCACGTCGGATGTGATTAACTAATGGGGCGTTGAAACCAAACTCTGCTTCAAGGTATCTACATATTGCCTCTGCCTTATCGTCGAGGGTAATTTGTGATCTGGTTGATGCTATTTGTGCTGCATAGTCCTCCGATGTTCCGGGACCCTTGCACAGTACCAAGATAGAGCCACGATCTAAGAGAGCGGAGACCGAAGCTATTGTGACTTGCACCACAGTTCGATCAACTCCAACTGCGGAACCAATCGGAAAATCAATCACATCTCGCACAGCATTGTTAGCAGCGGGTAATGTACGAAACATCAATTTCCTATTGGAGGTTCTACCTTCCGGTAGTATGGTTCCGAGGATTTTCAGACTTGGCTTCCAATCAACTTGTATTGGCGGCAAATAACGGTCCTCGCCCAGCCATCTGACAAGCTCATCGCCGTTAGGCAAAAACGGAGACAACATAAGGAATCGAGCATCAGGTCTTTCGCGCTTTATTGTGCCGAGCAACAATTCCAGACGTGCGCCGCGCCCTCCATCAGCGATATTATGCGCTTCATCTGCAATAATGAATGATAAATCCTTTACCGCCTCGTGGTCACTCTTGATTAACAAATCTAGTTTCTCTGGAGTTGTCACCAGAATATCGGGACGAGTTTTTAACAATTCCGCTTCAGTTGGATCAAGTTCAAATACAGGTACTGCTTGTTCTACTTTAAGACTCTGCTGCCGGAGACCTTGAAAATCCCTTCGTAGTTCTCTTGTAATTTGATTGACCAGTGCTCGTGTAGGCACCACATATGCAATTGTTCCCTGGGGATAAAGCGTCTTTGTTTGCACGATTAGGAATTTTGCCAACAAGGTTTTGCCAGCACTTGTTGGCATTTCGACCAATATCGCTCGTGGGGAAGTATCGAATAACTGCTTACCAAAAGCCTGTTGTTGGCTGGGCCATAACTCAATTACGGGTTTTAGTTTACCCTTATCAGCCAACAAACGTGCGAAATTCTGTACAGCGGCACCACGACCTGCTACATGTGTCCAGATAGCATTCTGAACAAGTTCAAAACATCCTGCCCACATGAGTGTTGATAAGTAACTCAAGTCAGAGGATTTGGCGGCATCTAAAGCAGTTTTTGCCCTATCCCACTGAGTGTTTAATTGGGTTCTCAAACGAAGCACTGGCGGGTTACCATCCTGCAAATATTCACCAGTGAGCGTCAGTAGTTGCGCTAAATGATATAGACCAACAAGCTCTACAGCACGTAAGGTCTGTTCACCCTTATCCTCTACATTATCCACATAAGTTTCTTCATATTCGATTTGAAGCTCTCTCAATTGATTAATGAGTCTGAGAGCCTCGTTTATATCGCCCCACCCATTACTTTTTCTGATCAATCGAATCATAGAGGCGAGGATGCTATAAATGACCCGATCTCGCCATGTAGATGTATTATTCACTTCTGCTAGATCGAATCGCGTCAATTCCAATCTTGCTTCGGCATTTCTGTTGGCGATTATCCCCGAAACACCAATCCGAAATGCAAGTTGTAGTTCGGCAGATGCCAGACCCTCATCAATCAACGGTCTAAACATGTCGAGACCGTCTGGCGAAATGAGCAAATCAGCAACCTTGCCATGACTGCCATTTACATTAAGAGTGCTGAGTGAACGCCAGCAGATGAATGCGCGGGAAAATGACGCGCGAGCATCTTGCAACATCTCAGTATTTTCAAGCATGGTTGTCCAGCGCTGATACGCTACGATGCCCTGGTTTTCGTAGACAATCGCTATTCGGGGAAGCCGTTCAGGAAATAACTGCTCAATCTCATCCACAGTCTCAGAAGCTATAAGACGAGCGATCAGACGTTCTTCAGTTGTAGACACATAGTTAGGTACGCCCAGATCTGTGAGCGTTTGTTGTAAACGTTCCTCACTCACGATCTAAACCTCCCACTCGTACAATGGTGTCATACCAAGAAGTTTCTACTTTATCAATATCTTCAGGAACACAGGCGATGGCAAATCTTACATTGGCAGGTGTATAGGCGCTTGGATTGTTTTTGAATTTGCCGAAGTCTGCGGGAGTATAGCACGCCTCTGGACGGACGAGAAAGCAGTGAGCAACTACCTCCATCTCACCATTTGCGACTTCAAAGAGTAATGCGGCACGAAGAAATAACGCCTTGATCTCCGGGGTCTTTGCCTTGGTCGCGGCATTGATGATTTTATTAGCCGTAATTTTACGATTACTCACATGTCCAAGATGTTGATGATGCATACTATCATCACTACCATCTACCACGCTTGGTGGCGAATTTCTGTCGCTTGATACTTTGACTTCGCTAAAAACAAGCCTCAGTACGTCGGTGTCTTCCTCAATACCAATTGCGTCAATGCCTCTGCCCGGTGCTGATACTAACTCACGATCTGCAACCAAGTTAACTGCAAATTTTGTAGCATAAGTCTGCTCAAGTAGTACATAGTTCAGAGCTTCGCCAAGATCACTACGAATAATGGAAAAGTTCTTCCTTTTGGGATTTCGTTCTGGGTAGGGTATGGCTGCTTCTTTAATTCGTGCCATAAGGTTTGACATATCAAATCCAGGCACGCCATCATCTGTGACTTGAGATAGGAGTGCCTGTATCTGGCTCCGCATTTCAATATATTGTTCAGCCAGAACCTCTAACCACCCACTATCATATGACAACCGCATAACTATGAAGAGATGTCTATCATCGATTTCACGAAGCAATTCATCCACGATGATCGACATACTACAACCCTAGCTTTAGAACATATATTCTACACATAAAGATTACTCGCGTCAAGAAACAACGGATACAAAATCGAACAGCCACGCGGAGCGATTCACACAACGCCGTCAACCTAACACCCGATAAAAAGTCAGGTCATCATGCACAGTAAAGCCATGTTTGCGATAGAACTCGCGTAGATAAGGCGTTGCTTCGAGGTCATCGCCGTTAACCCATCCGCGTATTTCGGATATACCCATTGCATGTGCTGATGCGACGATGTAATTGAGCATCGCAGAACCGATCCCGCGCCCCTTGTAGCTGACTGGTTGCTTGTAGAGAAACGGGAACAGGCGTACCCACCAAGGCTTTATATCAAGCGGTTCAAAAATAATCAAATCCGTAATGAGCATTCTCTCTGGCTCTGATGTATCCCAATTGATACGCCCTATACAACTTGTTTCTGAGTAGACATAGCTGATTAAGCCGGATGCTGTCATCTCTCCCCTTATGGTGTAGACATCACCCGATTTATCATGGAACATGTGGGTAATCTCAAGTCCTTCTTCAGGAATGTTGGTGTACTGGCCGTTCACCCTCCTGCCTGTTTAACAGCAGAGCTGATATAAATATCGCGTATGTCATCTTCAGATAGCATGGATTAGTGACCTGAAATTGATTTGATCGTTGTATAAATCGAGTTGAATTAAGATTATAACAATTATACACGGGATACCATATCTCGCTCACTATTCTGCCAGTCGTTTCGATGACCACAAAATCCCTGAAATAATTCACATACCTTACTAAAACTCCCAAGTCAAAACTGTAAAATTCGGCAGGTTGCCCCATCTGCCTTTGATATGCTGATTACATGGGTCAACCAACGGAAAACCCTGATGCACACCCAGCTTTTGTATCTGTTCCACCACCTCATTAGCGACCGGTAATTTTAACGGGCGATTTGCCAAAACTGACGGTCGGATTTGTCAAATTTACATGGGTTGAGGGAAACGACTTGGCTATGCTGTGTGTGAGGGTAAAACCGGAGCATACGAGGATGCACTTGAAGTCAGAAAACTTGCAAGAAAAACAACTGAATAACGGCACAAATCTGGTAGATGTCTCACGAACACTGCTCAGAATCGTTGCACGACTATCCAAAACCGAGTACACTGAAAGCAATTCGATCCAAAATGGACGACAGGCCGAAGTGGTGGTACACGACGACCTGTCTGACCCCGCGAGTGATAGAGACACGTCGCAGGGCTAGGAAGCATTGTACATTATGCGCCTTGCTCTTGCCGTATCACTTCGCGGGAGTAAGGCGTTTTCCGTTTAAGCAGGCGCTGAATGAGGAATTGCAATGCCAAAACGGTATCGTAAACGCGAAGAAGAAAAAGCTGATCCCTACCGGGCGCAGCCTTTGCCGCTGCATCGTCCGGTGGCGGTGTATTATCGCCAGTCGTCCGAGGGACAAATCGGCAATATCAACACCACTCTGCAAACGGTGGATATGGTTGAACACTTGATCCGTCAGGGTTGGGTGCGTGACCAGATCATCATGATTGACCGCGATGCAGGCATCAGTGGCACCAAGAAAATCACCGAGCGTCCAGGGATGTCTTACCTACATACGCTCATTGAGAACGGCGAAATCGGGCTGGTCGCGTCACAGGACGTAGATCGCTTCTTTCGTGATGTCACCCAAATTCAAACCAACATCTTCATTGATACATGCCGCCGCAACAATGTGCTGGTGCTGACACCGACCTTTGTATATGACTTCGCCCATCCCACGCAGGGACGCTATCACATGCAGATGTTCCGTGATCACGCGCAGCGTGCCGCCGATCATCTGGAATACCATATCAAAGGGCGCTTGATGCAGGCACGGGATTATCTGCAAGTGCGCGGCATCTGGACGGGTCGCAGCGTGGCAATTGGCTACATGGTCGATCTGCGCGAGAAACTCCCGGATGGTACAGCCAATCCTCATCACCGGCACTATGCGCCCTTTCAGCCATGCGCGGATGTGGTGCTGGCGTATTTCAAGCTGTTCCGCGAATTCAACCGTAATCTGTCACAAACGTGGCGGCATATCTATGAGCATGGACCCTGTTACCCGGAGAACTATACCGAATTAGTGCCACCGGGCTTCAGGATTGATGTCATTGTTAAATATCGCGGGGTCAACGGTGGGCTGATGCCCTCGCCATCGGGACTGGAGTACATGCTAACGAATGTCGCTTATCTGGGTCACTGGTCGTATCGCGGTGTGATTGAACAGTGGCACAACCATGAAGCGATTATCCCCGAAGACCTGTTCATGTATGCCTTCAATGCCCTCTCGAAGGTTGATTTTTTCGGTGAACCTAACCCGGATTACACGCCACAGCGAGTTTACGTCCGACACAAAGTTGAGGATCGTCGAGCGCAGCCTGCAACCTACACCGGTCTGGTGTATTCGCATTCGCTGCCAGGACATCCCTTCCGCAAAGTGAACACCTGTTACCTGAACCACAATGACAACTACGCTTATATCCTGGCGGATCATCTCAGTCACACGATTATGAGCATCCACTCGAAGATTCTCGATCCGGTAGTGGATAAGCTGCTGCTTGAACGCCTGGAAGCCACCACCATCGACGATGAGACCTGGCAGGAGGCGCTGGATGGTACGCAGCAGAGCGATCAAGGTGATGTCCGACGGATTGAGCAGGATATCCGCGCGGCTGAACGTGCCAAGCAGACTATTCTGGATAACCTCAAAACCATCGCTAACCCGGAGATCGTTAAAAATCTGGAAGCCAGCTACGAAGCCAATGACCGCGAAATTGCCCGTTTGCGGGTGGAATTGGAGCGGGTCAAAGCGAATGTGGGACAGCATACGGTGATGCTGGAAGCCCGTCCTACACTGGAATTGATTATCCAGCGTTGGCAGGATGTACCCCATCAGCAGCGCCGTGAGTTGTTTGAGGCATTCGCCCGCCGCATCATCGTGGACAAAAAAGGGGACGTGAAACGGCAGGTGGTCATCGAGTGGCGGGATGGCACGACCTCCGAAACCGTGTTCCGCTCTGGTCGAACGCAGTACACCCTGACGGATGATGAGGCAAAGAAGATGGTGCAGATGATTTACGACCAGCGTCCGCAGTGGGAAATTCTGCGTGAGTTTTCTGAACTGAACTGGGAAGGCATCGTCCATCGCTTCTATCATCATGATGACCATTCGGGTAGGATTGGCGAAGTCTACAAGCAACCACGCAAGTACACCTACCAGCAGACCTGGTACGATACGAAGGAATATCAGCAAACCCTTTTAATTCCGGTGAGTTCGGGCGTTCTTCGTGGCGCTGCAGCCGCTCGACGTAGATGTTCGGGTTGATGCTGTACAGTTCACGCTTCCACTTCTCGACCAAATGGGGCGGTGCAACGATCAGCACCACCTGATCGCTCCGCATGTGTCCGCGCAGCGCTGCCACCGCGCCAGAGGCAATGGCGATAGCAGCAGTGCCGCCTTGTGCGGTCTTGCCGACACCCATTTGCCCGACCAGCAGGATGCTGTCGCGGCTTTCAAAGCCACGAGTAACGGCGGCAATCACATGCTTCTGCGCGGTGTAAAGCGGGTATTTGCCTTTAAGCTGGATCGGGTTGAGAAAGCGCTGTAAGCCGTTGAAGTCGAAGCGATACATCGGCTTGAACTTCTGGTTCAGATAAGCGGTAAGCGCTTGCTTGTTCTCGGTAATGAAACCGAGCAGCGCTTCATCGCCCTCCATCTCGATCAATGTGCCATCTTGCGCCAGCAGCGTGATGGTGGTCGTTGGCTTCAGTCGAATGGTCGTTTTCTTGACCTGCCGCTCTGGATCATTGGGCGCGGCTTCCACCTCAACTCGCGCAACCTGCTCGATGTGCTGCGTTTTACCTCGGATAGCGACCCGCCCATATGCCTCGGTATCGATCACCGCGCCGTTGGCTACACCAGCAGCTAAGACCAACGCCATGTGACCGGGACGCGGCGCAACCACTGGCTCAATCTTGTTGGGCGGCTGCGGCACTTCCAGCAGCGCTTGAAACCCATTCGATTTCCACGCGCCTTGCCCCTGTATCAGCCGTAAGCCTTGTTCCTCGTCGATGATGTCCGGCGCAAACACGAAGCGCGTCAGGTTCGGCGGCGCAGGCGGCCTGTACAGTGGTTCAGGCTGAACAGTCAGCAATCGAGGTTGTGCTTTGCCGTCGAGGATGTGCTGATACAAAGCGCCGGAATTGGCTTGGACACCCTTAATGGCAACGACGACAACCTGATCGTATTCCCCTTGATGCTTACCGGGCAATGCCCATACATCGACATGACTGCTGTTCTTGGCTAAAAACGCCGCCGCCTCTTCCGTGATGTGCTGGTTGTACACGCACCACATTACGATGCCGCCGTCTTTTGCCCACTTCCAGCTATGGCGCAGATAGGCGAACTCAACGCGCTTGTTAGCTTTGGCGAGCTTATCATGGTCATACGGCGGGTTCGCCCACACGATCCCAAAAGTGTTGTTGCTGGCAAGCAAGCGCTCTACATCACAGCGTACCGCCTGCGTCGGGCCAAAGCGCTCAATGCACTTAGCTGCGCGTTCCCCGTCGAGTTCGTTGGCGTAAGGCGTCACATGCCATGCTTTTGCCGCCGCGTCAAGGAATTCACCCTCACCAGCGAACGGGTCAAGCATCTTCACGACTGGTGTGGCAGGTGCCACTAATGAAAAGAGCGCCGGGTAGTGGCGCTCCTCGATGGGCAAGTAGCCCATGATTATCTTGCTTTCGGCTCGTGCCACAATCATTCCTTTCCAAAACTAAAACAGCCGCCTGTCGTGTTCCGACAAACGGCTGTTAAATGACTGAGATAAAGTGTGAACTATAGCGGAAGGGAAATAACGCCCTGTTCAACGCCACCTGTGATAAGTCGTGTCCACGCATCTACGTCCAAATTAATCGTTAGCAGGTCGATACCACCTTCAGCGCGTGTCTTGCGAACGAGCATTGCGGTTTGCCCGGCGTGGTAGAGATAAGCTGCCCATTCATCAAACACCGGCACTTTCACTAGTTCAGCGACATGATACTTGAGTTTGGCTGTCGCCTGCTCATCGCTGGTGCGGAAGATGAACGTGCTTGCCTTGCCGCCATACTTAGGATTCACCAGCAGATCATGGCACAGGATCAGCGAGGTGAACTTGGCTTCGGGGATATTCTGGAAGTAGTCATGATACATTCCCGTGTTGCCGTCGCCTGCGGTCAGTTCCACGGCTGGCCCATCCCAGGGCGTGACGGAAACGATATCGCCCTTGCTCAACTTGGCGCGGATTGCCTCGACTGCCATGCGCGGGCCGCCCATATTGAGATAAACACAGACGCCATCATTAACCGCATAGCCGTAGCAGTACACGTTGCCGCTGATGCTGCCTGTCAGTTCACCGACATACGCCTGCCTGATCTGAGCAAGTGTTCGTTTCTGGCAAGCAGCAGGTACGACAACGGCAGTGGTTGGCTGCTTTTTCGCTTGAGCGATGGCTTTTTGCACGTCATCCAACGGCTCTCCGTCGGCTGGCATAGGCAGTGGCTTGAAAACGCGGATACACTGTGGTTCTTCGAGTGTATCTGATGCGGGTAGGGTTTCCGGCTCAACAGCTAGGGCTGTATTTGCCAATGCCTGCGGCAGATTGTCGCTCTCGATCAGTGCTCGTTTGAGATCGGCATCAGTCGGTGGTTGTTCAATACCCGGCGGAACAACCAGCCCGCGTGTGACGCGGATACCTGGCAGCGGCTCTGCGTTCGTCAGTTCACGCTCGAAATACCAGCCTGTGCCGATGCCGTCGAAGTCCACATCATAGCTCCAACCGTGCTGTGCATTATGGTTGTACAAACGGGAGATCATACCGCGTGTGCCTGTCGGTACAGGCGTACCGTCCTGCGTTTCGAGTTCATGTCGAGCGTACACCGTATCACCCATCTGAAACAGGCGCGATGGTATACCCTGGGGCATCTCGGACTTGATCGGTATTCCCAGAATGGCAGCCGCTTCCTCATCCGAGCAAGGGGCGTCATCCGTTTCGGGTTCGCTGCCGCTGTTCTCAGCGATCAGTTGGCAGATTGCTTCCGGTAGTTCCCAGCCGACGTAGTACCACGCACGGCGTTTGC
>Ga0163150_10006870_pt1 | contig 13685 bp, 13 predicted proteins | sample OliLakLV19P2IB_FD_148628 | JGI IMG/M metagenome (GOLD analysis project Ga0163150, IMG submission 148628) | Freshwater microbial mat bacterial communities from Lake Vanda, McMurdo Dry Valleys, Antarctica - Oligotrophic Lake LV.19.P2.IB | ecosystem: Environmental > Aquatic > Freshwater > Lake >...
GTTAGTATCTGCGCGGGGTGGCTGGGCAGCGGCGGTTTCGACGCTCTTCGGCGCGACCGGAGCCCGGTTCCCAGAGCCCGCTGACGCAGGTTGGCGGAAGCGGGGTGACCGTCTGGGGCCGCGGCCGCTCTGCTGGTTTCTGGGAGCTGGAACGGCGGCTGGGTGCGGTGCTCCCGGAACGGCCGGTCCCGGTTCCACGGATTGAGGTTGGACGACAACGGCCTCAGCCACTTCACTTGTCACGTTCATCTCAGGATGGGTCGGATCAATTGGGTCTGCTTCAGCCATCGTGTCTGTCGGGTTTTGGGTAGACTCCGCTAGCTCAGAGGAAGAATCGGTCGCGGATTGGGCTGGCAACGAATCCGAAATGAATGCCGCTGGCGTAGCGGACTTTGAGGCATCGCCATAACGATCGCCGCGGCGCGAACGGCTGCGATCCCACCGCCCGCGGCGGAAGCGCTCACGCGATTCTGCGGGAGCGGCTGCAGCCGCTTGGACCACGGCTGAGCCGTCAACGCCGGCTTCCGCCTCAGTGCCGGTTGGCGTGCCCGCTTCCGCGGGGGCCGCCGGCGCCACGTCGCTGGGGGGAGTGACAATGTAGCCCCCGCTTCTCTGATCCTTGGCGAGCTTCAGCAGCTTGTTTTCCGCCGCATCCTCTAACAGGCGGGAAAACATCGGGTAGCCGTAATAGGTCTCATTGAAAGACGGCAGCTTGCGGATCAATGTCTGCTTGATCATCGAACCATAGATCACTTCCTTGCCTTCGCGTTGCAGAGCCTGAAAGGTTTCGAGCACCAGGCGGAATGCCTCCGCTTTCTTGGGCGACAAGTGATGCACCTGGGGATCGACTACGGTCACGACGGTGGCCGGACGCACCAGGTCTTCGTAGAAAATGAACTCGTCGCAGTTGTTGATCAAAAGATCGGAGGAAGATTGCTTGACGCCCATGCCGATGACGTAACGGCCGTTCTCCCGAAGCTTTGAAACGAGAGGCGAAAAATCGCTGTCGCCGGAGACCAGCACAAAGGTATCAATGTGTTCTTTCTGGTAAGAAAGATCGAGCGCATCGACGACCATCCGGATGTCGGCGCTGTTCTTGCCGCTGTAGCGGGTTTGCGGCACGTCGATTAGTTCGATTGCGGCCTGGTGGAAGGCCCGCTTGAACTCGGTGTAGCGGTGCCAGTCTGAATAGGCCCGCTTCACCATGATCTTTCCTTTTTCCACCAGCCGCTTCAGCACCAGATCGATGTTGAAGTTGCCATACTTGCTCTCACGCACACCCATGGCGACGTTCTCAAAGTCAATGAACACCGCGATGCGTTTCTCGTCGTTATGCATAGATTCTCCTGTGAAATCCCCTTAGAGAAGGGGTGAAAGAAGGCCAAGCCGCCGGGAAGCCTTCAGGGTGTTGTCTTGGGAACGTTTGAGAAAACTGAACAGACAACCCGCACACCGTCGCTGAACTCATCGGCACGGGGATTATACTCCACTCCCGCCTCAAGGGTTGACAACAGAGGGTGCGCTAAAGTGATCCGCAGGCTGCACCGGCCAACAGTCAACTCCTTTTGGGCTGCTGCCCTTGAGTGTCATTCCCGCAAAAGCGGAAATTTGGAGATTGAACATTGTGAAGTGCTGCGACGTGTCGCCGCTTTCCTTGGCGCGACGCGTCCGGCCCATCCAAGGCGGCCTCGTGCGGCCGCACTCCAAGGGGCAGTCCTCTCGGCCCAGCAATCCGACGATTGGTGAACGCCCCCGTGTCCCTGCGCGCCACTTCCCCTCCTTATCTGAGGAGGGGAAGTGGCCGCCGACCAAAAACGTCCATTCTCCACATTCCTGCTTTCGCGGGAATGACGGTGATTCTACGAGGATCCTCTCGTCTCGTGTGTGTCCTGTGGCAATGAGGGCCACGCATCAATCAAAGATCATCAACAGTCCGCGGATCATCTTAAACGCGGGTATCCCGACTCTGCCGTCCGCTCTGGCTTTCAAGGTGTGACCTCCAGAATCTCCGTTCCCATCAGCTCGACGCGTTCTCGCGGTTTGCTTCCTTCCAAAGGCACGTTGGAGATCTTCGCGACCACATTCATGCCGGATACAACCTTCCCGAAAATTGTGTACTTGTTGTCGAGGACTGGCTGGGGGGCCAGGCAAATGAAGAACGAGGTCTCGGCGCTGTCGGGAGCTGCGCCCCTGGCCATCGAGACAATACCTTCGACATGTTTCATCTTGCTAAACTCCGGATGCAGCCGTCGAATCCCGCTGGATTCAGCCATTTGGAGAAGCGGATTACGACTGCCCATGTCGCCACCCTGGATGACAAAGTTTCGTACCACACGGTGCCAGGCGGTGTGGTCGTAGAACCCCATCTGACAAAGCCTCAGAAAATTCCGAACATGTTCCGGCGCCACGTCAGGAAAAAACCCGAGCGTGATATTACCCAACGACGTCTTCAACAAGACCTGATAGTCCTTCAACTGTTCGCTGCTCTGTTGTGAGAACGAGACGAAGGAACGAATGGGGGCGGGTTGATTCGCAGACTTGCGGTTTGCGCCATTCGACTGCGGGTGATGGCTGTTCCGATCACAGGAAACAAGCATCAGCAGGCAGAAGACAGCGCCGATACTCCTTGGCACCGGGTTCTCCTAACTGGCTGGGAAGGCGGACAATCTACTTTCGAGTCTTGAGGTGATCGGGAAGCAGCGTATTCTGGTCGGTTGAGGCGCCGTAGATTTGAACATTTGTCAACCCGATGACGTCCTGCAGGTTGGCCCCACGCAGGTCGGAACTGCTCAGATCGGCGCGCCCCCCTAAATCGGCGCCGGCCAGGCTGGCCCCAAACAAGTCTGCGCTCCGGAGGTCTGCTCCAACCAGCTTCGACCCAGACAGATCGGCCTTTCTAAGATTTGCCTCATGCAATTTGCACCGTTGAGTTCCATGCGGCGCAGCACAGCCTCGCGAAGATATGGTTTGACCGCCGGAGTTTTCTTGCTCCACTGATTCCAAATCTCTACTTCCTGCCGGAGAAATAAGAGGTGTTCCACCCCTGCCATGGATCGCTTACTCCTTAGTGGATGTCGGTGGGATATTAGCATGATTGATGATTCGTGCAACGGGACTTCTGAACGGCAGGCTCTGTCGGAGTCTGAAGTCTTCGGGATGGCGAGGCTTCTGCCGAGCCGTATTGCCCCTGACCCATGAAGGCTCTGCGGGTGCTTCGCCTCCTGAAGACGTTGGCGAGGCGGTTCTTGGACATCTTGAGTGCGCAGCACGGGACTGGATTGTGTGATTCCATGTGCGGCCGCTGGCCATCAGGGGTATTATCGTGTGGCAAAAATAGGCGAAGCCAAGACGAGCAGAAAGAGAGGCACGAATGGAGAGCAGTGCATTCAAGCAGGCCGAGCGGGCGCTGGAGGCAGGAGGGGAACAAGCAGTATTTGAGGTCCTCGCCCAAACGTTTGTGCAGGACAAAGACTACGCAAAGCTTTTCCAGTTGCGCGTTCTCAGGAAACGGTTTGAGCTCGGACTGCCGCTGATTCAGAGCGGGCCCGGCGAGGATCTGCCGGCTGACAAACGGCCTGACTACGAACAGGCTTTTGTTCAGGCCGCGCGCGAGGCGGGTGAGTTATTTCTGGCCGAGAACGACATTCCCCGTGCCTGGCCATACTTCCGGGCCATTGGAGAACCGGCTCCCGTGGTAGCCGCTATCGAGCGCACAGAAGAGCACGAGAACATGGCCGCCATCATCGAGATTGCCTACCAGGAACAGATCCATCCGCGAAAAGGGTTCGAATTGATCCTAAAACACCATGGAATTTGCAGGGCGATTTCGAGCGTCTTCCAGTATCCCACTCGGGAAGGCCGGCAAGATTGCATTGGCCTGTTGCTACGGAGCCTGCACCGTGATCTTCTCAGCAACTTGAAGAGGACCATTGGGCAAAAGGAAGAAGCGGTGCCTGAGACGGGAAGCCTCTCTGCACTCATTGCCGGTCGTGGCTGGCTGTTCGAGGATAACTGCTACTACATCGACACGTCACACGTAGTTTCTGTGATGCAATACGGTTTGGAGATCAACGACCCCGAACTGCTAGGGCTGGCTCTGGAGCTGGCCGAGTATGGCTCCCAGCTTGGCTCGATGTTCCAGCGTTGTGGAAACCCGCCCTTCGAAACGTTTACGGACTACACAGCCTATTTCCGGACGGTAGTGGGGAAGAACGTCGAGGCAGGTCTCGAACACTTCCGCCGCAAGGTGGCCGAGTGCGATCCGAACGAATACGGAACCGCTCCGGCACAAGTGTTGGTGGGGTTGCTCAGCCGGCTGGAGCGCTACCCGGAAGCGATTCGAGTTTCCATGGAACAGCTGAAGGACGCCGACCCGAATCAACAAGCTTGTCCTTCGGTGCTGCAGCTATGCCAGTGGGCAGGCGATTTCGAGCAACTTCGCAAGATCGCGACCGAGCAGGGGGATGTTTTGAGCTTTACCGCTGGTCTATTGCAGGGCTCGCGGCCGTGGCAGTCACAACCGTCGAAGCCCGTTGTGACCCAAAGCTAGGGCAGATCTTCGATGCTGACGTCCTTGTACCAGGCTTCGCTGGGCGGGCCGCCATGGATTTGAAGGCAAATGACGCCGCTCTGCTCAATCGAATCGTCTGGTTCCAAATAGTCAATCGTTTGAAGGCCGTTGATGGAGAGTTGAATGCGCCTTCCCTCACAGCGAATGACGTATTCATTCCAATCGTGCCGCTTCAAAACCTTGTTCACAGCCGCCAGATCCGACTTTGCCAACACCGTCTTGCGGCGTGATTCATCGTAAAGACATCCCCACCATTTCGGATCGCCCATGTCGGCCTGATAACCGACCACTTCGTGATGGTTTGGAATTCTCTTTGACCGAATCTGCACGCCAGCATTGGCGCCTGTACCAAGCAACTTGAATTTCACCCGTAGGACGAAATTCTTGTAGCTCTTGCGCGTGCAGAGAAACTCGTTCCGCGGAACCTTGGCCGATAGCGACCCTCCGACCACGGCGCCATCCTGGATCCGAAAGGTTTTCTGAATGTCACCCTCCCATCCCTGAAAACTCTTGCCATCGAACAGCCGTGATTTCTTCGCTTGGCCCGAGCCCGCGCTTGATGAGAGACAGAAAATCAAGAGGCAAAGACAAAGCACGGTTCTTGTGGAAAGGTTCCAATTCATGTGGTTCTCCTCTGAGAATGAACCCCTTATGAAAGGGGGAAGCAAGGCGAAGGTGAAATCTTAAGAAGATTTCACGCGGTCGCGGAGCCTTCAGGGGGTTGTCTGGATGGGGCTGGAAAGCCGAACGGACAACCCCCCGGAGCCTCCTTTGCTAAGGGAGAATATTTTCATCGAACGAAGCGCCGCGCACCGTCATGCTTTGATCTTGCTGTCCCTCCACCACATGACTGTCAGTCCCCCACACAAGGCCAGCTCCAGCCAGCACACCGCTCCAGACTCGAACACCACCGTTGCGTTAAATACGATGAAGAAGAAAAACGCGTGCAGCGACATTGTGACCGCGCGCGGCCTGCGCCAGTAGTTTTTGACACCGGCCAACCACCACCAGATCACATCGGCCAGCCAGACAAGTGTAAAGAAATAGCTGACGTAGAGACCCTCACCAACGTCCCAACCCACAGTTTCACGCGTCTGTCTGGCAGTCTCTTCGAAAGCGGAGGCGTGACTCCAATCGTGATAGAACTGAAAGGCGGAATAGACATGGCCGAGATACGCCAGGCAACCCAAAGTCCACGCCATACGAGCCAGTCGCGACCATTGCGGTTGGTGCCTGGCCACTAGCAGGCCGGCAGCGCCCCCGGCATAGCCAAGCAGCGCCACCCAAATGGTCCAGTTTGTTAGAAGGACTCCAAGGCTCACTTGTTCAGTCTGCCGATTGAGCAGTGGGTGCGCCGTCCGCTGTCTGCGCCAAATACAGGGCGCGCGCCAGCCCAAGGCCGAACCCCAGCCCATAACACACGCCCCAGACGAGCATGCCTATCTTTCCGTGGAGCGAGTGGTGCAGCCACTCTCCCACGAAGTATCCTGCTGAATGAGCAACAAACAACACCGCTGCGATCCTGGAAAGACCGCTCCATGCGCCGAAGGCGGCAGCCAGCACCAGTCCTAGAGCTGTCGAACCCACCAACGAGCCCAACCATTCTCCTGCGGCGCCACGCAGCGTGAAGTAAGACGCCATCCAACCGGCTGCGTATGCAAAGAAAGCGAGACTAAACCACAGCCAAAAGGTGCGCTTCGCTCTAGCTTGCACCACAAGGGGTTTCAGGGCAAAACCACCGAGCGAGATGAACAGCAAGGTCCAGACACCATAAGCTCCCATCAGACCGAGGTGCCGGTACATCCAGCGTTCGCCGAAAGCTACCGTCGCATACACCAGCAGGCTGGCCAACCCAAACCGCAGACTGCCTTCGAACTGGCATCTGGAGAATTTGAAGGAGGATTTCTCGTTGTAAACTCGGTTTCGCGTGGCTGTGTTCATCACGACACAAAGGTAGTGGGGTTTTTTTACTTGTAACACAACGGACGCAGCAAAAAGGGAAGACCTATCGTAACACGAAGTGACGACGACGCACGCTCCTGTCGCTCATCCGGAACCCTGCGCCTTATTGGCACTTCTACGACCTTTGTCTCATACAGCCACAGTCGCCCAGGGGGATCTGTGTCGACTGAAGTCGGTCCCAAAATCCAGTGCTGGATAGGGATTTCGGACCAGTGCGAGAACCTTCAAGCGGTTTCCACCCCCCTCACCCCTCCCGCGTTGGGGCGAGGGGAACCGAAGTCTTCTTCGAGAGACGAAAAAGCATCGTCACTATATTCTGTAATTCTCAATAGGTCGTTAGGAAGAGGGCAAGCGAAAGTTTACTGTGATCGTGGTCACCACTTCTATGGGTTGTCCATTCAAAAGTGTTGGCTCATAACGCCAGTTCTTGACGGCCTCTACGGCGGCATCGACTAGCTCTGGATCGGCCAGCTTGTTCAACACACGCATCGTTCCGATCCTGCCATCCTTCCAAATCACGGCTTCCAAGAGCACAATCCCTTGAACACCCTGCGCCTGAGATCGTTCGGGATAGACGGGTTGCACCTGGTGGATCAGCTTCGTTTGTTGAACGTTGCCGCCCACACGGATTCGACGTGGCGGACTGCTGGGCGAGGGCTGGGGAACTGTTTGAGGAGCTTTCCCGACAACGTCCACGGTTTGGATCACTTCACCAACTTCCAGCACGATGTCAAGCTTTCCTGGCTCATTTGCGGCGAGAAGGGCCTGCTGCTTGAATACCCGAAACCCGGATTTCCTTACTTCAACCGAGTAGCGGCCAACAGGAAGCACACGAAACTCATAGTCACCGGCAGCACCAGAGATCGTAATCTCTTGGGTTGTGCTTTCTTCGCTGGATATGACGACGGTGGCCTCAGGAACAACGGCCCTACTGGAGTCGTATACGGTGCCTGAGAGTGTAGCCGATCCTGCCTGTTGAGCTTGGACCGTTGGGGTCCGATACACGGCCACGTGGACAGCCCCTTGAGCGGGTTGATTCACATCCCCGTTTACGTTTGGTGAGACCACAGATCTGGCGTTATCTGCGGCGGCGTTAACTACGGTACTAAGCTTGACACCGGGCGCAGCAGTCTCACCCACTTTTGGAGCAGAAACACTGCGGCTGGAATTTGCGACGTTTGAAGACTCCGAGTTCTCTTTCGCCACCAGCAGTCCTTGATTCAGCAGTGCCGCGCCGATTATTGAAACGGTCAAGGCCAGTGTGAATCCGGAAGTCATCAGGCGATGCAAGACGACGATGTTTTTGCGAGAATGATGCGACCGCATGTGATCAATCCTCCTTTTTAGGTTTGAGTCCGTGGCAAGAGACCCTCCAGCCATCTGTCCGCCCAGGCTCAATCGAAAGACCTTCATCAGGCTGGAGAGGTAATTCTGGGAATCGAGTGTGGATGCAAGTACTTGTTCATCACAGGCGAGCTCCCTTTCCACCAGCAGCTGGCGATCGATTAGCCAAACGACCGGGTAGAACCAGAACACGCCGCATAGCCACGACTGGAAGAGACTCGCCAAGTTGTCGCGACGCCGGACATGCACGAGCTCGTGCAGCATCACTGCCTCCAGTTCTGGGTCAGTGAATGCTTCCACCATATCCTGGGGTAAGACGAGCACCGGCTTGCATATGCCCCAAACTCCCGGCTCGGAAAGGTCGGAAGAAATGATGAGCCTAACGGGCCGCTTCTCCTTAAGCAGGATTCTCATTCGGCGCAACGCCTCCACTGCGCGGCCTGAAATCAATAGTTGACCTCGCCGCAACGCAGTTTTCAAAGCGCGGCGGCGTTGCGAGAAGACAGCCAGGCAGAACACGCTTCCCGCTCCCCAAACCAGCGTTAAGACGCAATAAAGCTCAGTGTGATCCCCTCCCGTTCTGATTGCGTTGGGACTCCTTTTGCTTACGACAACTACCTGCGCAACACTTTGATTTGTGAAGGGAAACTCAGCGATCACCCGGGCTGAGAATGGCGAGATTGCACTTCGGGGCCAGTGAACCTGGAGATTCAGTGATGAGGCAACCAAGGCCAAAACGACTGCCGGCAGTGCACACTTGAACAAAGCCAGCAGCCAGACCCAATAACGGGTCTTCGCAGAAGCCCGCCTCGCGAGGAGGCAAAGAAGCCATGCAAATCCAGCGAACCAGGCTGCCTGCCAGAAGTGATGGAGCATGTTTGGCCATACCCAACTGGATGCACCTGCAAACAATTCATGAACGCTCGTCATGGGCTTCTCCTGGACTAGGAACCGGTCTTCTTCGATTTCCGCCGATGCTGGCCCGGACGACCTGGGTGTCTCGATGGGCCAGGGTGCGTAATCACATCTCGTGACTCGCCAAAACCTCTCTCCAGGCTGCGCAAGTCTTCCAGCGTCAGCTTGCCGGTTTCGATCAGGTGTGCCATCAGCGGCCGAGCGGATCCACCGAAGAGCGAAAGCAAGTCGTCGATCAATCGACGGTGGGCTTCCTTCCGGCTAACCAGCGGTTCGAAGATATGGGCGTTCCCGATCTTGCGAACACGCCGTAGCGCACCTTTCTCTTCCAGCCGGTACACGATGGTTTGTACCGTTGTGTAGGCGGGCCGCCGGGTTTCTGGCAATAGCTCCATGATCTCGCGGACCGATCCCTTGCCCAACTCCCAAAGCACGCTCATGATCTCGAGTTCGAAGGGAGTGAGCTTGATGCGAGTCCTTGCCGCCATGTTCAGTCACCGTCAAAATACTAATTGTGAGGTTATAATTCCTAATACTGTAGTAGGATGTCAAGCAGATTTTTTGTCTCTCGCCGAAGTAGTAATAGCGAGAGACCTCAGACCACCGAGGAGTGCGCCTTCGTTGGTGACCTCTCACCCGGCCTTCGGCCACAACAAAAGGGAGAGGGAGTTGCTTCACATCTTACCGAAGTTTGAACTTCGTTGGCAGCAAGTCACCCCAGTGTTAAACAGTCAGTGCGTGAGATCGCCGCAGAAGGCAGTGAGAGTGGGAGCCGGACGCGGGCGCAGGTCTACTGGCCGGCAGTGGCGTTACTTCTCTCCCCAGTGAATCGCTGCAATCCCGCCCGTCAGATTGACGTAGCCGATCTTGTCGAATCCGCAGGCGGCAAAAATGCCAGCGAGCCTGGCTTGATCGGGAAACTGACTGACGGACTCGGGTAGATACGTGTAGGCGTGGTGGTGCCGCGAGAGCGCAGCCCCGACTTTTGGGAGCACGTTGAAAAAGTATTTCTGGAAGAGTCGGTCGAACAGTGCGTTGGTGGGTTTCGAGAATTCGAGCACCACGAGCCGCCCTCCCGGCTTGAGAACCCGCCGCATCTCTGCCAGCCCACTCTCCGGACTTTCGAGATTGCGCAGGCCGAACGCAATCGCGACGGCGTCGAAGGTGTTGGCCGGGAAGGGAAGCGTGAGCGCATCGGCTTCGACGAGGCTGATCTTGGAAGCGGCGCCACGGTGGCGGAGTTTGTCCAGGTTCAGGCGTAGCATCGGGTGGCTGAAGTCCGACGAGACAATTCGATGGGCGCCTTGTCGCAGCATTTCAAGCGACAGGTCACCTGTGCCGCAGCAGAGATCCAGCCAGAGAGCGTGTTGGACACTTGAGCCCACGCGCATCAGCGAAACCGCTTTGCGCCGCCAGGACTTGTCGATGTTTAGAGAGAGTAGATGGTTCAGCAGGTCATAGCGCGGTGCTATGGATGAAAACATCTGCCGAATCTGGCGGGCCTTAGGACTCAGCATGCAGATAGGAGCGCAGCACGCTTTGGACGGCTGACCGGGGGACGTCTTTCACGATATCAACCTGGCCCACGCGACGGGGAAGAACAAATCGGAACTGTTGGTCTATGAATTTCTTGTCCGACAGCATGTGCCGGTACACCTCGGCCCAGCGCAACCGCCGCGGACGGGGAAGCGGTGCAATGCCTTGAATCGAGGTGTTGATCTTTGCCGCCTCGGCGGCATCAAGACCATTGAGTTGTTCCGCGAGTTGGTTCGCCATGATCATTCCGTGAGCAATGGCTTCTCCATGAGTGAAGGTCTTGTATTGGGTCGCAGCCTCGAGGGCATGTCCCAGCGTGTGCCCATAGTTGAGCACCATCCGCAGTTCCGATTCCGTTTCGTCCTGGCTGACAATTTCAGCTTTGATACGAGCGCACTCGGTAATCATCTGTTCAAGGCCCTGCTTGTCCCGCTGAGGGAAACTCCTGTGCTTCTTCTCCACCAATTCGAGAAGCTCAGCGCTCCGGATCACGCCATACTTGAGAGCTTCGTAAAGGCCTGAGCGCAATTCGCGTGGCGGCAAAGTGGCGAGCAGAAGGGGATCTACGATCACTGCGCGCGGCTGATGAAACGCGCCCACCAGGTTTTTGCCGCTGGGCAAATTCACGCCGGTCTTGCCGCCAATCGAACTGTCAATCTGCGCGAGGAGCGTTGTGGGCACCTGAATGTAAGGAAGTCCCCGAAGATAGCTGGCAGCTGCAAAGCCTGCCACATCTCCGATCACGCCGCCCCCAAAAGCAATCAATAGAGTCTTGCGGTTGGTGTGCAAACGCGAAAGGGCCTGGTAGATCTTCTCAACCGTTGCAAGGGTCTTGTACCTTTCTCCCTCGGGAATAAGGACCGGTACTGCTTCGAGGCCGGCGCGGCGTAACGAACGAAAAAGCCGTTCGCCATGCAGGGAAAGGATCGTCTTGCTTGAGATGACGACGCTGTTCTGTGAAGGCTGGAGCTCCTTCACAAGTGATCCCGTCTGGCTGAGAAGGCCATTTCCAACTCTTATGAAGTAGCTGCGAGTTTCCAATGCGACCTGGATCGTGCTCATCCTGAATCCCTCGTGAAGGCGGCCAGCCCACGGCAAAGGCGCGATACTATAGCACAATTGGGAAAGCGGAATACGAGGCGAGAATGCGCCAGAATGAGGCCCTCCGCGGCGCTTGTGGCAGTCTCCCAGTGACAAAATGCACGCTGCCTGGGCAGTCCTGGACCTTGACGGTAGCCTGAGTATCCAGAATTGTGTTGAGAACTCAAAGAGCGGTACTATAAGCTCATTTGAGTGGATCATCGACGACGTCACCGCTTGGGAATCAGCCAAGGAACCGTTGAAGACAACGTTCACCTGAGAGTCATCCCATGCAGCCTAAGTCTGAAACGATAACAACCGATTTCCTGGTCATTGGAAGTGGCATTGCCGGTCTGCGCGCAGCCATTGAGATGAGCGCTGCAGGGCGCGTTTTGCTGCTGACCAAGGAGCGTTTGAACGAGTCCAACACTGAATGGGCGCAGGGTGGCATTGCGGTTGCGTTGAGCGACGAGGATGAAGTGAGTTTGCACTATGAAGACACGCTCCGTGCCGGCGACGGGTTGTGCAGTCCGGAGGCGGTGCAGGTCCTTGTTGAAGAAGGAGTGCGCTACATCACGGAATTGATCGATTGGGGAACGGAGTTTGACCGGGATGGAGTCCATCTCAGCTTCTCCAGGGAAGCCGCTCATAGCCGCTCGCGCGTGTTGCACGCACAGGGCGACTCCACCGGACGCGAGATTATTCGGGTTCTGCTGAAGAAGGCGCTGGCGAGCCCGAATGTCGTGTTGCAACCACACTGCTTTTCGCTGGACCTCATTGTTGAAGACGGAGCCGTCTGGGGCGCCTGGTTCCTCGACGAACAGCACAAGCGCGTGCGCAAGGTGTTGGCCAATAGCACCGTGCTGGCTTCAGGCGGAGCTGGCCAGGTGTATTCGGAGACCACCAATCCTGATCTGGCGACAGGCGACGGCCAGGCCATGGCCCACCGCGCGGGCGCGGTGCTGGCCGACATGGAATTCTTCCAGTTTCATCCGACGGCGTTGTTTCTTCAGGGTGCACCCCGCTTTCTGCTGACTGAGGCGATTCGCGGCGAAGGTGGCTTTCTGCGGAACATTGACTGCGAGCGGTTCATGCGTCAATACCACGATCTGGGTGACCTGGCGCCGCGCGATGTGGTTTCCCGCGCAGTCGTCGCCGAGATGAAAAAGACCAACAGCAATTTTGCCTACCTTGACCTGACGCACTTGGAAGCGAATCTCATCAAGAAGCGCTTTCCCAAGGTGTACGCCACTTGCCAGAGTTACAACATCGACATCACGGTCGATATGATCCCCACTCATCCGGCGGCGCATTATCTGATGGGGGGGGTCAAGACCGACTTGTTTGGCCGGACTTCGCTACGCAACCTCTATGCGGCGGGTGAAGTTGCCTGTACCGGTGTCCATGGCGCCAACCGTCTGGCCAGCAACTCACTTTTGGAAGGATTGGTGTATGGCGCCCGGGCGGGCCGGGCTGCGGCCTCGGATATGCACGGCACAGTCCCGGCCGGCCTGGAGTCGAAAGCGATTGCTCTTCCCGAGAATTCTCGGGAGCCAAATCGTATCAAGGAAACCAAGAAAGCCATGCAGCGGCTGATGTGGGAGAAAGTTGGCATCTTGCGAGATGGGCGAGACCTCAAAGAGGCCCTGCGTCATCTGATGCATTTGGGTTCTCACTTCAAGGCGCCTTCAGCCAGCCGGGCAGAATGCGAATTGATCAATCTCGTCATCGTAGCCGAGCTGATGATTGTCTCGGCCATGGCACGGGAAGAGAGCCGGGGAGCTCACTACCGGGCTGATCATCCTTGCAGAAACGACCAGAAACTGCAGAAGCATTCGGTGATTTCGAACGCCTCACACGTTGACTTTGTCAGCTTCACCCCACCCTAGGCTGCCCGGGAAGTTCCTGCCGCCAAGTAGCGCTCCGCTTTTTCTGTCACCTCCCGGTCAGTAGATTTCGTCATTCCCGCGAAAGCGGGAATCGTGCGCCTGAAAGCGCATTTGGTCAGAGAGGTGGAAGTCCTCTTCAGGTACGCCCTCTCCGGCCTGCAACCGACTGCCACTGCGTCGCCAAGAGGCGGGGTGGGGAGCAGCAGGAGGTGAACGATCAGTCCGTAGGATAACGAACGCGATTCGGCCTGAAAGCTGGCGAGCCTGCGATTCAGTGGCGAAGCCCGGACTCACACCAGTGAGAAGCCCGACACGCTGAGGGGTAGGGTGAGAAAGCAATGGCGGGATCCCAAGGGTGGTTGGCGGCGGAATGATCAGAGGGCCAGATG
>Ga0163150_10006871_pt1 | contig 13685 bp, 21 predicted proteins | sample OliLakLV19P2IB_FD_148628 | JGI IMG/M metagenome (GOLD analysis project Ga0163150, IMG submission 148628) | Freshwater microbial mat bacterial communities from Lake Vanda, McMurdo Dry Valleys, Antarctica - Oligotrophic Lake LV.19.P2.IB | ecosystem: Environmental > Aquatic > Freshwater > Lake >...
TTTTCTCCAGTAGAGGAACGACCAATATCAGCAAGAATGCGTATTGCTCTTAACGAACATTTACTTTTTCAGTGTGACACCCAGACTGGGGGTTTTTAGTATCGTTTGCCAAAGGGGAAGATGATAATTGACGCTTTCATCATCAAGTATTATTCCCTTAATTTCAAGTGCACGATAATTTGCTTTAGCGTCTTCAATTTTAGTTATCAACACCTCTCTGTAGGTTGATATCGCGGTATAATTGTGTTGTGAATTCTCCACGCATTGCGTTCGTGGATGTGGAAACGGCCCCTTCGTTGGGGTGGGTTTGGGGAAAGTATGAGCAAAACGTACTAGCTTTTGAACAAGAGACGTACATGCTCTGCTTTGCCGTCAAATGGCAGGGACAGAAGCGTGTTCTCATCCATGCCCTACCTGATTACCCCCGCTACAAGCGCTCCCCCCAGGACGATACTGCGCTCATCAAGGAGTTGTGGAGGGTCTTCAACGAAGCGGACATCATCGTCGCGCACAACGGCGATGCCTTTGATATTAAAACAAGCAACGCACGCTTTCTCTTCCGCTCCCTCCCTCCTCCCAAACCCTACCAGACGATAGACACTCTCAAGATTGCACGGAGACGTTTCAAACTCAATTCCAACAAGCTCGATGACATTGCAAAAACCCTTAAGCTAGGCCGTAAATTCCACACTGGAGGGTTTAAACTGTGGCAGGACTGTATGCGTGGACAACGCACCGCCTGGGAAAGGATGAAGCGGTATAATAAGCAGGACGTAGTGTTACTTGAGAAGGTGTATGAGAAGCTGAAGCCCTGGGCTCCAACACACCCTAACCTCACACTCTACAAAGAGGAGACAGACAGACCCGCTTGCCCCAGGTGCCTCCACCCCGAGGTACACAAGTACGGCTGGTACTACACGCCAGGGAGGAAGACGAAACAATATAAATGCAAGAAGTGCTACAGCGTATTCAGAGACTTCAAATGAAAAAGAAACTACGCGCAAAAGATGTTGAGAAGGCCATGCGCCTAGCGTGGGGCTCTCTTGAATCTCATTTCTACGGAACATACAGCGATACGTTTGAGGGCAAGTTGTTTCATAAGAAATGTGTCCGCGAGTACGTTGAACAGCTCAAACTACTAAGCAATCTCTACTGAGATGATTGACGACACACTGAAAGCTCGCGCCTCCACTCACGGAGACTTCAATCACAACTCCATGCTTGCACAGCATCTCAAATTGGTAATCAGACAGGGTGTTAACTACAACTCACTCTCTAACGGGCATCGGGAAGCGCTCGACATGATCGCGCACAAGATCTCTCGCATCCTCGCGGGCGATGCTAATTACAAAGACCATTGGCACGACATCGGAGGGTACGCAAAGCTCGGGGAGAACGCCTGTGATGTATGAAGAAGAAAACGCCAAAACAGTTAAAGAAAGAGCTTTGGGAACTTTGCAGACAATTAACTAGAAAGAGATATGGGACTGATTGCTTCACTTGCCCTGCTCGCAACCTCGTTGGGTCTAACCTACACACTGGCCACTTTATTACGAAATCAACCTGCTCGGCCGCGATGGCTTACTCGTTGGATAACCTTCGTCCTCAGTGCTACCGTTGCAACATCCATCTATCTGGGGCTTGGGTTGCTTATGAAACTCATCTAATTCGAGACGGCATTGATGTACAGGAACTGAAGCAGCGCAACCGGCAATTAACCGGCAAGAAGTACGATGTTCTGTTCTACCAGAGGCTCATAGATGAGTACCGATTGATGCTTAATAGTGTTGTATAATAAAGATATGAAGTACGAATGCAGGGTTATCTTAGAGTGCGCTCACGACTAAGAATAAAAATCTATCTTTATCTATGGCGCCAAAAGGCAATACAAACGCAGCGGGCAGTTGGACGAAGTACCTCGGTACACTTCCTGGAAAGGAATGTTGGAACTTTGTCGGAGCGCTTACCCATAACGGGTACGGCCGAATTGTTGCTAGTAGCAAGCGCTACCAAATCCATCGGTATTTCTATGAGAAATATCGGGGTTTCATTCCAGACAACCACCAGATTGACCATTTGTGCCAAAATCGTAAGTGCTTCAACCCCATGCATTTAGAGGCCGTAACAGCTGCTACGAATGTGCAACGGGGTGCGAGAGCCAGACTTACACCCGCCATAATCGGGCAAATACGGCAGCGAGCAGCTTTGGGCGAGCGACAAACAAGAATTGCTCATGATGTTGGCGTTGGACAGGACGAGATCAGTCGCATTATTCATTTTAAGCGCTGGGCCACTGTATGAAAGGCGGAAAACAACCAGGTGCAGGCAGACCAAAGGGCTCTAAGAACCTATACTCTATTCGTGATTACATGAGTGAGAAGGACATTCAGACGTTCTTTGAGTTTGTGATGGCAACTTATATGGAAGACCCCAAGCTCGTGGTCTGGGTTGGGGATCACTTGCTAGGCAAGGCTCCTCAAGCGATTGACCACACTACCAAGGGAGACAAACTACCTACCCCTATCTTGAATGCATTACCAAGCGACGACAGCACTCAAGCGAATTAGAAGGCTCAAGAAGCGCCTCAAGATCATTCAAGGTGGATCTTGTTTTTGCGCGGGCACTCTTGTGGCTATGGCTGACGGTTCCTACAGGCCCATAGAGAATGTCGTAAAGGGGGATAGTGTCTTGTCTTTATCGTGCAACCACGAGATAATAGAGAGTGAAGTATACGACTGTTGGGAGAATGAACCGAACAAGCCGATACTAAGCTTCTTTATTGGAAACGAGAAGATACAAGCAACATATGACCACAAGTTTTATACCTCCGAAGGATACCAAGAACTATACAGAATTGTCTGGGGAGCTTTGGAAGCAGGCCAAAGGGTTCAGCTCGAATTACTTTGCAAGCAACATGGGCAGGCTTTTGACCCTAACCCACCACGGAGGGAAGACACCCGCCATAATGAAACCTGCGGACTCAGTCTCGAAGAACAGACAAAAGAACTACCACACACTGAAAACGGTGATGAACAACAAGACGGTACATGTTCATCGTGTAGTAGCCACAACATGGATACCAAATCCACTGAGGCTCCCGCAGATAGACCACATAAACGGGAACAGCCTGGACAACCGAATAGAGAACCTGGAATGGGTGACCCAGTCAGAGAACCTAAAGAGGGCTATCAGGACGGGGGCAATGAAACCGAAGCGGGGAGAACTAAACGGGAGGTCAAAGCTAAAGGACGGGCAGGTAATGGAAATACGCAGGGAGTGGGACGAGACACATCAGTACAGCAGGAAGCAGTTGGCGGAGAAGTATGGAGTATCGGAATGTTGCATAAAGGATATGTTGGAGCAACGCACCTACAGCCATTTGCCCCCAAGCATATACAAGTACAAGAACCGGAGAAAACTTTTGCGATCTCCGTAAGGAACGTAAACTACTTTGTCTCAAAGGAGAACGTAAACGTCTCTAACTCCGCAGGGAAGACTATCGCCATACTTCTCCTGCTTATTGACCGAGCACAGAGAGACACTTCCCAGAAGGTGTATTCCATAGTGTCCGAAACAATGCCTCACCTCAAGCGTGGGGCTATTCGTGATTTCCTTAACATTATGGAGAACCACGGCTACTACAAGGATGAAAGTTGGAACCGCTCAGACTTCATCTACACGTTCGAGACTGGCTCCAAGATTGAGTTTTTCTCTGCTGATAGTTCAGACAAGGTGCGAGGGCCCAGGCGCAACGGTGATCTCTTCATAAACGAGTGCAACAACGTCACTTACGATGTGTACACCCAGCTTGCCATTCGTACTGAGGGGGACATCTTCCTCGACTACAACCCAGTCGTTGAGTTCTGGGTACAAGACGAGATCATCAATCGCAACGTCGAGCATGATTTTCTTATCCTCACATACAAGCAGAACGAAGGACTGTCAGAGGCAATTATTACAGAGCTTGAGAGACGCAAGGGCAACGCTGCCTGGTGGCGTGTATATGGCGAAGGACTGGTGGGAGAGGTCGAAGGACGTGTCTACACTGGCTGGCAGATCATAGATGAAATACCACATGGAGCGAGGCTTGAGCGCCACGGCCTCGACTTTGGATTTAACCCAGACCCCGCAGTTATCGTAGACGTGTACTACTACGATGGAGGCTACATCCTGGACGAGGTGCTCTACCAGTTGGGTTTGCACAACGACGACTTGGCGATGGCCCTTAAAAACCTCAAGCCCTGCATTACCATCGCAGACAGCGCAGAACCGAAGTCCATCTCAGAGATTGCGCGTTTTGGGGTGTCCATCATTCCTACCCCAAAGGGTAAAGACAGCAAGAAGTGGGGTATTCAAGCGATGCAGGGTGTGCCGATCTCTATAACCAAACGCTCAGTAAACGGCCTTGATGAGTATAGGAAGTACATGCTTGCCCAGGATAAGGAGCGACGCTTCATTCCAGGAGAGACCGTGGGTAAAGACGACTTCCTAGACGCTGCACGCTACGCAATCACCTCGCTTATCCCGGTAATCCAACAGTACGACATGATCGAGAACATGCCCCACCGCCACCGCAAGGAGCGCACTAATCCCGCCTACTAACTTACAGTAAGGTGAATATGTGCGGTATAATTATGCAATATGGCAAAAGCTAAACCCAAATTCTCCGTATCTATTCAATTGGGCGAGCAAGTATTGGAGGGCAGTGGTGCCAACGCACTCGAAGCGCTCAAGTCCATCAAGAAGCCCGCAAAGATATTCACCAAGTCAGTGGTTACCATCTCAGATGGCAAGCGGACTAAGAGCTATGCGTACCCCATCCCCCGCACTAAGCGCCTGTTCTATCCCCTAGCCCAGAACGTATTAGCCAAGCAATTTGACCTGCTGCTTAAATGAAACCTGAGTTTGCGGTTGTAAACAGCTATTCATACGAAAATCGCAAGGTGGTTGCCGTTGATACCTCAAAGGCCAGATACCAAGGCCACACATGGCACGGGCTCAATGAGACCTACAAGCGGAAGTTTGAGAACCTATTATTCCTATCTCACGCCCAAATGGGAGAGCCCGTTAAAGTCATTTACATATGAGGCACTACGCAGACGTTTTCGACTACATCACCTCTCAGGAGGAAGCCTATAAGAAGCCTATCAAGCTTGGCAATAAGACGTGGTCTATGAAGGATCACATCGAGCGCTCTGCCCTCTACCGAGACTCAGACATCGTGGGAGAGAAGGGCAGGTTCACGCCAATCAAGAACATCACCCGTCCTATCCTCAACTTGCAGTATCGAACAGAGGACATCGACGTTAAGGACGTTGACCTCTATGTGAACGACAAGAGCAAATACCACCTCTCCTTCCTGGTCAAGAAGTACCACGACGACGTATTTGTCCAAGAGAACGACCTCGACACCTTCTTTGATGAGTACAGCCGCGCTCGCATCGACTACGGCGGAGCACTCTCTAAGGCTATTGCGGGAGGCATGAGAGAGAACGTGGAGTGGGAGAGTGTCGTGTTCTGCGACCAGCGAGACATCCTCACGCGTCCCATTGGCCTCAAGCACAGCTACTCACCAGACGAGCTGTTAGGCATGGCGTCCGTTGGCTGGGGAGAGAAACGAAACGGCGCAACCGCGTCACTTAAAGAAGTGATCGTGCTTTCGCGTGAGAACGAGAAGGACGAAATCTCAGATGGAGACATCCAGGTGTACGAACTGCATGGCTTCGTTCCCAAGCGCTTTGCAGAATCCTCCAACGACTCTGAGGAGTACGAGAGCCGCCTCTTTATCGTCTGTTTTTATAAGAAGAAAGGCTCTCAGGACAAGTCAGGAATCGTTTTGTACACAGCACCAGAGACTGAAACACCATTCAAGCTCATCAAGCGAGACCCTATCTTTGGCCGCGCACTGGGCTTTGGCGGTGCAGAGGAACTCTTTGATGACCAGATGTGGACGAACTACGCAGAGATCAGAAAGCTTCACATGCTCGATAGCGCCTCTAAGACTATTTTAGGAGCCACCGGCCCGCAGTCTTCGAGTATCGTTGCGAAGAACAAGATCAACGACATGGACAACCTTGAGATTGTTGACTTGGGCGACTCACTCTTACAGCCTATCAACACCTTCCCGGTGAATTTCAAGCTGTTTGAAAACTACTCGCTTGAGAAGGAAATACACGCCAAGAACATGGGCGGGGCACAAGACCCTCTCCAGGGTGTCGAGAGCGCATCAGGCACCCCGTTTGCCGCAATACAAGCGCAGATACAGCAGGGTATGGGCTTGCATGACTACCGTCGTGGCCAGTTCGCCAAGCACCTCGAAGAAATCTACAAGGACGACTTCATTCCGGAGATCGTCAGGAAGATCACCCAGGGCGCGGACTTCCTCTCGGAGCTCTCCCTCGATGAGATCCAGTTTGTTACCGAGCGCATGGTTTCAAACGAAGTAGACAAGGCCGAGGTTGAATATGTGCTCAGCAACGGCGGTGTGGCAATGCTCCCTGAGGATGTGGACGCGCTTAAACAGAAGCTCACTGACGAGTTCAAGAAGAAGGGCACAAAGCACTTTATTGAAATACTCAAGGGCGAGTTCAAGGGCGCAACGCTTGGCGTTAAGGTCTCTATCGCAGGTAAGTCTAAGAACCTGGGCAAGGCAACAGACACAGTGGTCAATATTCTCCGCTTCGCCTTCTCCAACCCGCAGGGCTTCTCTCAAGTTATGCAGATTCCCGGCATGGCCTCGACCTTCAACCAGGTCATTGAGTTTGCAGGCCTCTCACCTGTGGATTTCTCCGGCATGGAGAAGATCCTCAAGGATCAGATGATGCAGCAGGCGCAGATGCAAGCACAAACGCAGATGCAAGCACAACCGCAGATGCCTCAGCTTCCACAACCCGCATATGGATAATAACCTCTTCAAAGCGATTGCAGACAACTCACCGCTCATGGCGGCGCTAAAGGCGCGCTTCCTAGAGGAGTTTGCAATCGAGCACATGAGCATCGACAACCCACTTGATAACGAAGGCTTGGGTGAATTAGTGCGCTCGCGCTTGGAGGGAATAGCAAAGGTCGAGAAGGTCTTTAAGGACATTGCTGGGTATCAATCCACACCCGCCGTTGGTGAAAAAATCAACCCAGGGTATTAACCATAGTATAATTACGCCATTAAACATTAACCGTCGGCGAATCGCGTTAATCAATAATAACCATGATACCGAAATTACATTCACTGAAGGATAAGCTCTACGGAGACACGCTCGCCCCAGCGCTCAAGGGAACGGCGAAACCCAATCGCATGAAACAAGCAGTAAAGGTCGGAGCTGACACCGTTAAAAAGATTACTAAAAAGCTAACTAAATAAAATGTCGAAATCCCTACTATTCTTGTTCGGAGCCTTCACAGGTGTAGTTCTTTCTATCGGCTTCACGTTCTTTTCAATGCCCGCGCCCCAAAATCATCGAGACCCTGTTGGCGCAACCCCAGGTACAGATCATTACAGCCATGAATACTTTGCAGATACGATGACCGTTGGCGGTAGAGTCCTCGCAACCAGTTCTGTCGGTGCGGGAACGTACACAGCAGGTAACCTTATGAACACTTCGCTCATCGTCCACACGGCAGCATCAGCCGCGACCGCTACTCTTCCTGCATCATCAACCCTTACCTCATTCATCCCACGCCCAGGAGACTCTAAGACAATCTACTTCCAGGCTGTAACCACCAAGGTCACCCTCGAAGGAGGTTCAGGCACAGACCTCAACACCGCATCCTCTACCAAGAACGTAGAACCAACAGGACTTGGACGCCTCGACTTCACTCGCAAGGCTAATTCAGACATCGAAGTGCTCTTGACCACAGGAATCTAATTACCCGGTTCTCACTCCTACCAAAAGTGACCAATCCGTTCTCACTTCAGCGCTAAAGTGAATACCATCTCATTATGGATACTAATGAATCAGAGGCAGTAGACGTTCCTGAAGTTGAAGAAGTGTACGACGTTGAAGAAACGGAATACACCGACCCTACCGAGGACGTTTCAGAACTCAAAGCTCGCATTCAGAAGCTCGAAGAGAAGCGCATCGCCGACCGCGAGAGAAACAAAATCACGCGCCAGGAGATTGCAAAGCTCAAGAGAGCAACTGCTCCCGCTCCTTCAAACCCCACAGGCGAATTAGACGAAACCCAACTAGACTATCTCGACCTTAAAGGCGTCACCGCAGACGAAGACATCCAAGTTATCGAATCAGTTGTTAAGCGAACGGGTATGACCGTACGCCAAGCGCTGAAAGATGAGTATGTACAAGGTAAGCTCGACGCCAACAAAGCTCGCAGAGAAGTTAAAGACGCCACCCCCTCCTCAAACAAGCGTTCAGGTTCAGGCCAGGCAAATGATCTGAGCCTCGCTATCGCAAAGTTTGAACAATCGGGCGTGCTCCCAGACGATTTTGCACTACGCTCACAGGTAGTGAACGCAATATCGGACAGGTCAAGCAGAAACAAGCCCGTCTGGCACTAACCGTCTACATCGCCTGATTTATCAGGATAGTTTTAACATTAAATGGCTAATACAGTTATTTATCAGGCACTCTGGGAGAACAAACTCGCTCAGCGCCTCGATAAACCCCAAAACTGGAAGGAAGTAAACGATGTTGTGTACACCGACACACAGACATACAACTTCCCTCTCATCGCAACCTCGGGCGAACCTGCAGTTGCAACTCTCACGAACACAGCAGCGGGCCGCTCCCTCCTCTCAAACGTCATCCCATTCATTGACGTAACTGAGACCAACCAGACCCTCTCCATCATCACGGCGGAAATCGACTCGGTATACCTCGATTACGCAGATCAAGCACAATCCAACTACGCCAAAATGGCAGAGATGGGCACATTGCTCGGAAAGAAAATCGGAGAGCGAGCAGAGACAATCTCGCTCGGCAACCACGCATCATGGACGAACCTCGGAGACAACGGCGCAGGAGGCGTCGGTCTCGCAGCAACACAGCTCACGGTCTCCGCAACAAACGTCGATGACATCATTCGTGGTGTTATCGAGCAGATTTACGCAGCAAACGGCTTCAATCTCTACAACGAGCAAGGAGGCTTTATTGTTTGGAGACCAGCAGACTGGACATTCGTAGTGCAGTTCATGCAAGCTAACGGCTTCAGTATGGCTGACGCTGCCCTCAAGAGCGGCGGCGCAATCGGCGTTGATTACCTTGGAGTGAACCACTACGTCTCAACCTCGCACGCAACAAACCACGTTATGGCTGGCGTTCGCGGCGTTCAGAAGTTCGGCATTCTCAAGTCAACCTACGGAAAGACGTACGTCAACGAGATGCCAGCATCATCTACTGCTGGTTCTCTTTCAGGTACGCAAATCCACTCTCGTCTCGATTACGGTCTGTTGGTTCCTACGAACCTACTTCCAACCATCTTCGATGTGAACGTAGCTTGATTCGGGGATAGAACTATGGTATAGTTCTTATCTAGGGGGCATGACACATTAAGTTGTGCCTCCAAAAATAAGAATTATGTTTCCAAGCAAAAACCCAGAGTTCCGCCACGCGCAGTATCTAAAAATAAAAGATAGCCCAGAGTACAAATCAAAGAAACGAGATTGGTACTTAAAAAACAGAGAGAAAATCTCACGGAAAAATAAAGCAAAAAGAGTTCTTCATCCAAGAGTATTGAAAACAGAAGAAGAAAAACGAGCAAAAAGAAAAGCATGGGAAGTCGCCAACAAGGATAGGTTGACCGAGAAACAAAGGGCATGGGTAGAAAAGAATAAAGAACGGGTAAAACAATATCATAAAGAGTATGATCCAAGGTGGTATAAAAAGAACAAAGAAAAGCATGACGCACGAGGTAAAGAATGGGGCCAGAAAGCTGAGAACAAAAAGAAACGGGTAAGGTATGTTCAAAAGTACGTTGTAAATAATAGAGAAAAAGTTAGACAATATGCTAAAGAGTTTCAGCAAACCTTACATGGAAAATACCGAACACTCTATTACAGGGCAAAACATTTCGCAGGAACCCCGATAACTCTAGAAGAATATAGTCAGTTAATGTTGAAAAATTGCATATATTGCGGAATCAATGGGAAACTGGGAATAGATAGAATGGATAACTCAGTCGGATATACAAAAGAAAACTCAGCACCTTGTTGCACACTATGCAATTTCATGAAAAAAGCTATGTCAGTAGAAGGTTTTCTCTCTCATGTAGATAAAATATACCTTTTCAACCATGCCTAAAACCAAACCCAAAATAGTGATCGCTGTACCCTGCTCTGACTCGGAGGCGATGAAGGCTTTGACCGCACAGGCGATAGGCTCATCCATCATTAGCGCAGAGGGCATGGTTATTGATCTAGTAATGCGCCGCTCATGCGACATCGTCTCCAATAGAACGTGGCTTGTAAACCAGGCAATTGCGGCGGGTGCAAGCCACATGCTGTTTGTGGACTGCGACATGTTCTTTCCCCACGACGTGATTTCAAAGCTCCTCGCGCATGACAAAGACATCGTGGGTGTTGAGTACAACAAGCGCGAGTTCCCTCTTGAGTGCGTCTCCCGCCCTTTAACTGAGAAGGCAGACACTCTCTACGAGGCTAAGTACGCAGGCACAGGGCTCATGCTCATCAACCTGTCCATCTTCAAGGAGGACTGGAAAGACCCGCAGACGGGAAACAAGACCCCGTGGTTCAACTTTGGCCGTGATTCACAAGGCGCACTCGCGCTCGGAGAGGATGCATGGTTCTGCTACAGCGCACGGGATAATGGCTTCACCGTGTGGATAGACCCCACTATTTCCGTAAAGCACATCGGGGAATTTCTCTACTAACATGTCAGACATAGAACTATCACCAGAGGCATCAGAAGCTGTACACAAGGCTAGGAACGCAGCCCAAGCTTTAGAGCTTGCCCGTGAAGTACAGCTTATGGAGATCAAGAAGGGATTGTTTGACGGCCTTAGACAAGTCTTTGGTGAAGGAGACAACCCTGCACAAATGACAGTACTCGTGCGCCGTATCCCAATCCTCTGCACCAACATCGATGCTATGCACAAAAGCATTGAGAAGATTGAGACCAATATGACCTGGGGCGTGCGGATAGTTCTGGGCGCGGTATTACTCGGAGTGCTTAAAGTTGTCTTAAACATTTAAATGCAATTCTACGACGCAACAAACAAACGAGGAATCTGCCAAGAGATAGACAGACTTTGTGATACGACAGACACCAGCTACACGCGCTTGGATAAGACCGCGCGAGTGAATGACGCCCTTGAGGAACTCATCGGAGAGATTGTCGTCGCGGACGGCACCTTCCAGTATGACGACACCAACTACACCACTTCACCACGAGGCAAAGGCAATCTTGAAGAAGGGAAAGCATCGTATTCCTTCGTTGCTGAATACCTCACCATAGACCAAGTAGATGTGCTCGTAGGCAATCTCTACACCAGGCTCCAGCCGATTGACCCTGAGGAATTAGGGGGACTGTCCGCAGAGCAGTATTTCGGAGTGGACGCTTCAGGCAACCCAGCTAAAAGCATCCCGCTCTACTACGACCTCCTGGGAGACACGATCACGCTCTACCCCGCCCCTGCGGCGGCCTCTGGCGTCACCCTCGTCGACGGCCTACGCGTCACCTTCAGCAGAACCGCCTTGCTGTTTACCGCGACCTCTGCCACCACCGCAGACACCACAGAACCAGGGCTCCCGTCCCCCTACCATGTGCTCTTAGCATATATGGCCGCTATCCCGTACTGCATGACGTACAAGAAAGACCGCTTCGCTCTCTATGAGAAGAAGAAGGACGAACTGAAGAAGAAGCTCATCGCCTTCTACGGACTGCGCGATAGAGACAAGCGCAAGACCATGACCATGAAGCCCATCAATTTTATATGAGCATCACCATCACCCCAGAGAATAAGACAACTGTGACCATCACGAATGAGGAAAAGACATCCTCTATGACATGGGTTGCAGCTACCTTTACCTGGGATGATTCCGCACCTGCATCATGGGACAAGCCCAATCCTTTGTTCAAAGAGACTAAAACCAACGTGACCATCACTAACGAAACCAAACCCTAATGCCTCTACTTGCTATCCCAGTAGCAGTCCTTCTCTCCCTTGCTTCATTCGTGGGGTTTTATAAATATCTCCCACTCTCTTGGCTTGACGGTAACTCCGCACCGCTTGTTGGAACCTCGATCACTACTATTCTAGGAAGTGACACGCTCTCTTCCTCCCGCACTACCATCAACAACAACTTTACTGCGCTAAACTCGGGCAAATTAGAGACGACCGTTACCAGCGTTCCTACGATTACGACGCTTGCGGGGCTTACGACGGCCTCGTCTCTCTCCACCGTGGGCACTATTTCCGGTGGTGCATGGAACGCAACCGCAATAGGCGTCTCAAAGGGAGGCACAGGCACAGACACCCTCCATCTCAAAGGCTTCCGAGTAGAGCTTAAGCAATTCAAATAAAATGGGACAAATCGTACCACTATCAATAGCAGTACCCGTAGGAGGGATGACCTCAAACAAGCGATTGCCTGATCTTCGCTACGCTGCATTGGTTAAGGGCTTTGACATCTATTCAAAACCCTACCAAGCGATACCTCACAGAGCGAAGGGTAGTGGTAACAGTATAGACAGCAGGCAAATAGTTAAGTTCTGCTATGCCTCTTCTACTCTCTTCGGCCTGGGCATCGGCTCCTCTGGCTCTGGCACATTCGCTTCACTTTGGTACAAAACCGCACTAACTGACGATCTTTGGACTTTTATCACCGACGATGGAACAACCGACCCCACAGCAACCACCCTTTTTGTTGAGTACAAGGATTACCTTTACGGCGCAGCAAACGGCACGAGGATATGGAAATTAGGGCCAGTAACCACGCCTGGTGCTGCGGTCGCCACAACTACCGAACGCGCACTCACATACACCTCCATTACCCAAGGCGTCGTGCACCCTAAAGACGACAGGCTTTACGTCGGCTACACGACCTCATCGGGCTCATTCATCGCCATGAACAACGCGGGCTCATGGACAAACATCGCGCTCACGCTTCCAACCAATCTGATTCCAACAAGCGTTTGCGCGTATGGAAACTTCCTTTCTATTGCTTGCAGGCCTAAATATTCAGGTGGCAAGTCTCGCGTGTTTCTATGGGATAGAGATTCAAGTCTTACTACTCTCTCGGAGACAATAGAGTGGGGAGAAGGCGATTTAATTTTGCTTGAAGAAGTAGACGGCTACCTCATTGGCATCAGCAAGAGCAACACGAACTCGTTTTTCGCGAAGCTGACCTTCCGAAGCTATATCAGCAACGCTCCCCAAATCTTCCGCGAGCTTATCTCCTCAACCTCCACTGCCCCAGAACTCCTAGACATCCAAAAAGCAGACAACAAGCTGTATTTCATGGCTTCAATCACCCTCGACGGAACGCTCTACCAGGGCGTGTGGGCTCTTACCCGAAACGGTAACGGTTTTGTACTCGCCTTCGACCATCCGCCACAGGGTTCCGCCCTTAATTCCGGCGTTCTCAAGGGCTTTATCCTCATTGGAGACTACTGTTTCGAGGCGTTTGTCTCAGGAGGCTCATATAAGGTCACTAAAACAGATAACACCGCTACCTACTCCACTTCAACTATCGAAACCTTAGTGCAAGGCGG